>Ga0078972_1005004_pt1 | contig 34707 bp, 39 predicted proteins | sample YelNatPaOPGAMG01_FD_67568 | JGI IMG/M metagenome (GOLD analysis project Ga0078972, IMG submission 67568) | Hot spring thermophilic microbial communities from Obsidian Pool, Yellowstone National Park, USA - OP-RAMG-01 (SPADES assembly) (version 2) | ecosystem: Environmental > Aquatic > Thermal... | reverse complement strand
ACGATATTTTTATTATTGAAAGGGCCATTAAAGAAGCCAAGATAGTCAACCAACTTTTTATTACCCGCGACGGACAGGAGGGCTGGGATTTCTTAAAACACAATGGTAAATATTCTGATGTCGCATCTTCTCCTAAGCCGGGGCTCATCCTTTTAGACATAAATCTTCCTAAACTTAACGGATTGGAATTATTGAAGATGATAAAGGAGGATGGAGATTTGAAGATAATCCCTACTGTTATGCTTACTGTTTCAAGGAGGGATGAGGACATTCTTAAAAGCTACAACTGTGGCTGTAACAGTTTTATCCAGAAACCTGTAGAGTTTGAGAAGTTCGTTGAGACTGTAAGGCAAATAGGTCTTTACTGGGGTGTTCTAAATGTGGAATCCCCGGCGGATAATAATACTACTAATGCCATAGAATAAATTATGCGCATACTGCTTATTGAAGATAATCCAGACTATGCCATATTCACCAAGAGGGTATTTAAAAAAGCAAACCAGAACTATGAGATAGATTCTGTAGTTGATGCAAAGGAAGCCTTGAAGAACATATTTAGTGAATAAAAAGCGAATTTAACAAAGACGACAAGGAGCAAAAATGAGAAAAAGAAAAGAGAGGCGCAAACCCGTTATTTGTCCCCATTGCCATCACGAAATGATATGCATGAATAGATTTGAGTCAATATATAACTTAATAAGGGGATTCTACGTTTGGTATGTATGTCCCCGCCGGAAAGGAGAAGGTGGCTGCGGGCATTCAGTTATGGTTGAGATTTCTCCTAAGAATAAACGTATTCATCGGATTGTCGCCTCAAGTTAAAATTTAGGTCTATTTTTAAGTGGAGTTCAACGTTAGGGAGGATAGGCAAATGTATAAGAGAAGAATCCTGGTCATAGACGATGAGAAAGATATAGTCAAGGCTGTAACTTTTCGGCTGTGGCTTTGTTTTAAAAGGGGATGGATATATCTATAAACTGTACAAGTCGGAAGAGATGATTATAAAGATAAAAAATACTTATAGCCATGGCTATTAATATATTGCTGATTGAAGATAATCAAGACTATGTATTCTTTACCAAGAGAATCCTTGAGAAAAAAGAAGGAGAATATCAGTTGGATTTTGCAACAGACCCCAAGGATGGACTGAAAAAACTTATTGATAAAAATTACGATGTAGTCCTGTGCGATTATCGTATGCCCGGTTTTACAGCTTTTGACATACTTAAAGAGATACGTAAGACAAACAAGGAACTGCCTTTTATAGTAGTTACTGCCTCAGGTAGCGAAAAGGTAGCGGTGGGGTTAATGAAGGAGGGCGCATATGATTATATAGTTAAGGATGAATCATACGAAGATACCTTGCCTGTAGTGATTAAGCGCTCTCTGGAGATATTTAACGCCAAAAAAGAAAAAGAGAGATTGAAGAGAGATATAGAACGGGCAGCACAGGAATGGGAGGCGACGTTTAATTCCATCACCGACCTTGTCTCTATTCATGACAGGGATTGCAGGATTCTTAGGGCGAACAGGGCTTTTATGGAAATGTTTAAAATGGAGCCGGAAGAAGTTACCGGCAGGATGTGCTATGAGATATTACATGGGGCTACAAGTCCATATCCTAACTGTCCGCATAAACTTGTCCTGGAAACCAAGAAACCGCAGCAACTTGAGTTCTTTGAGCCGCGACTTAAAATTTACTTAGAGGCTTCTGTTTCGCCAATATTCAATAAAGAAGGAGAAATTGTTGCTACAGTTCATATTGTCAAGGATATCACCAAAAGGAAAAAGGCGGAACAACAATTGGCAGATGCCTATCAGGAGTTGCGGGATACACAGGAGCAACTTATACAATCAAGCAAAATGGCGGCTATGGGCCAACTTGCCGCGGGTATATCGCATGAAATAAATCAGCCCTTGACCGGCATTAAAGGTTTTGCCCAGGCGGCCCTGATGGAACTAGAAGACGGCAATCCTATAAGAAAAGATTTGCAAAGAATAGTTGAGCAGTCTGACAGGATAGATAAGATTATCCAGAATGTGCGTTTATTTGCCAGGAAGTCAGATTTTAAACTTGAAGAACTTGATGTGAATAAACCAATAGAGGATTCTTTAATGCTTTTAGGTGAGCAGTTGAGGGTTCATAATATTCGGCTTAACAAGTCTTTAGCCACAGACCTGCCGAAAATTAAAGGCGATACAAACCAACTGCAGCAGGTATTCCTTAATATCATTACTAATGCCCGAGACGCTATTGATTGTCTAAAGCGGCCAGAGGGAGGAGATATCACCGTAGAAAGTTCATTAAACCGGGATAGAACCGCTATAGAAATAACTTTTAAGGATAATGGGTGCGGAATACCTTCTGAGGATTTGGAAAATATTTTTAATCCATTTTTTACCACTAAATCCACTGAAGGAGGTATAGGATTGGGATTGTCTATTGCCTATAGGATTATTGAGAATCACAGGGGTAGGATCGATGTTGAAAGCAAGGTTGGAGAAGGAACGACTTTTAAGATTTATCTGCCCCTGGCATAAGATGGAGTGTATATGTCTATTGGTAAGTATGATGGTAAACCCTCGGTGTTGATTGCTGATGATGAAGAGGTAATCAGGGATTTATTCGTAGAGCTCCTGACTAAACAGGGCTACAGAGTTTCTATGGCTATAGACGGCCTTGATGCCCTGCAGAAGATTAAGGAAGACGATTACGATATGTTGATTTTAGATTTAAAGATGCCAAGAATGGATGGGATGGAGGTTCTTGATAAGATAAGGGAAATGAATAAAAATCTGATTATTATCGTTATCACTGCTTACGCGACTTTAGAGACCGCAAAGAAGGCGATAAAACAGGGGTGTTTTGATTATATTGCCAAGCCCTTTGATGCAGGAGATATAAGCAGTCTTATCCGCAGCGCCTTTATTATGCGTAAGGCGTTTGAGAATAATAAAAAAGAGGTTGAAGTCACAGAGAGATTGGTGTCATTAACCCAGATGGCAGGTGTGGTAGTCAATGAAGTAAATGCTGTTTTAACTTCAACAAAACTTTTTCTTGAGATGCTTAGACCAGGGGTGATTAAAGGCAAGAAAGGTAAAAATATCAGGTTAATCTTAGCGGAAATAGAGCGTGCCGAGAATTTAATAGCCACATTCCTTAAATTCGCCAGACCTATTAGGCCTGAGTTTTTTAAGCACCAATATTAATAAAGCAATAGAGGGAAATCTGGTTTTGCTAAGTATAATTGTGGTTTACCAGCAGATATTACAAATGAATTAGGGATTAGAGTTACAGGAAACAAGCCAGATGAGAAAACCTGAAATACTTGTGGTTGACGATGCAAAGGCAGTGCTTGCGATGATGAAAGATTTTCTAGAAGAAGAGGGGTATAAGGTTACCACAACCTCATCAGCAGGGCAGGCGTTACCTCTAATAAATAAAGAGAAATTTGATTTGGTGATTATGGACATCAAAATGCCTGGATTAAACGGCCTGGATGCCTTAACAGAAATCAAGAAAATAGATTCCAAATTATCAGTGATTATTATGACTGCCTATGGGACTACGCAGGCCGCTATTGAGGCGATGAAAAGAGGCGCCTACGATTATATAACTAAACCATTCAGGATTGAAGAACTCAAGGTTTTGATAAAAAAAGCCATTGAGGCAAGCAGGTTAATGAAAGAGTCGGTTTATTATCAGAACGTAAAAGATAGTGTTTTAACCGGCGACGCTATTATAGGCAGGAGTCCACAGATGCTTGAGGTTTACAAGGCTATTGGTAAAATTGCCTATAGCACTTCTACGGTTCTTATAAGAGGCGAAAGCGGAACGGGGAAAAAACTTGTCGCAAGGGCGATATACCAGAATTCTTCTAGAAAAGACAATATGTTTTTAGTGGTTGATTGCGCAGCAATGCCGGCGCCGCTTCTGGAAAATGAACTTTTCGGCTATGAAAAAGACCCATTTACCAACGCTATAAATAAACGAATTGGAAAATTCCAGCAGTGTGACGGAGGAACGATATTTTTGGATGAGATAGGGGGTATGTCTCTTTCAATACAGACTAAGATTCTCAGGGTTCTTAAGGAACATACCTTTGAACCTGTGGGCAGCGAGAATACAGTAAGTGTGGATGTGCGGCTAATTGTCTCTACCAGTAAGGATTTATGGCAGGCAGTTGAAAAAGGGGAGTTTCTGGAGGATTTATATTATAGACTAAAGGCTGTGACTATTTTTATGCCGCCCTTACGGCAAAGACAGGAAGACATCCCTCTACTTATAGATTATTTTATTAAGAAGTTCAATAAAGAGTTTAAGAAGGATATCAAGGGCGTATCTGAGGAGGCGATAGACTATCTGATGAAGTATAGATGGCCAGGCAATGTCAAGGAACTTAAGAGCGCCATTCAGACAGCCGTGGCGAAGAGCAAAAAAGATATTTTGCTTTTAGATAATTTTCAACTTTTTATTGAGAAGGAGAGCAATGTTGCTAAATGTCTGTCTGAATTTGTCAGTAATGTTGAAAGGATGGTTAAAGATATAACCAGGTTTATCCTTGATGATCCCTTGATTTACGGTAAGGTCCATAAGGAAATTATGGGTTGCGTAGAAAGAATTCTTGTTGATGCCGTATTAAACGAAAATGGGAAGAATCAGGTAAAAACAGCCAGGGTCCTCGGCATAAGCAGAAATACCCTGCGCGCCAGGATAAAGGAATATAACCTTATTAATAAAATAAACATAATATAACAAAATAATTTACTTGACATAAAATAATATAAATTATAGTATAATAAAAAATAAAAAAATATATTTTAATATAATTTTAAAGGTAATATCCCTTTAAAAACCTTATGGATAAACCAAGAATCTTAGTTATTGACGATGAAGAAATTATCCGTAACTTATTATCCGATATATTAACTAAAGATTATGATGTAGAAACCGTTGGAGACGGTAACGCAGCCCTCCAAAAGGTAAAAGAAACCTTCTTTAATCTCTTAATTACAGATTTAAAGATGCCTCGCTTAGGAGGCCTTGATGTGTTAAAAGAGATTAAAAGGGTTAATCCCTATATAGAGGTAATTATTATCACGGGCTATCCTACCATAGAATCAGCCGTAGAGGCGATAAAGATAGGGGCATTTGATTTTATATGCAAACCTTTTGATGTGCAGGAGATGAAATTAACCATAGACAGATGCCTTGAGAGGCAAAAATTTAACAAAAATCACTTTGAGTTAGGCGAACTCATAACACTCTTTGAAGTGGGTAAGACCATCACCGCTAACACAGACCTGGATTATTTATTAGGACAAATTCTGGATTCTGCCTTGAGATTAGTTAGAGCGAAACGAGGCTCTCTTATGTTGAGAGATGAAAAAACAGGAGAGTTGACTGTAAAAGCGACGCGCGGGTTAAACGAAGGTATAAACATTAATGTCAGGACTGTTTCTGGCGAGGAGACCGCTTATAGATTACAGGGGGATAGCGAAGAAGCATATGAAGGCAAGGCATTCTTACAGATTCCCCTGGTGGGTAAATATTTATATCCGCAGAAAGATGTCTTTGGGGCAATTTATGTAACAGATAAGATTTTCGGGGGGAATTTTACAGAAAGGGAACACTCCCTGCTTTGTATATTGGCAGACGAGGCAGCCACTGCAATCGAGAATTATAAATTATATAGCCAATTACAGGATAAGGTAAAGGCGCTGGAACACACTATTAAGGAATTAAATGAAACTCAGAACCAACTCATCCAGACCGAAAAAATGGCGGCGGTAGGGCAATTGGCTTCAGGCATTGCGCACGAAATCAGAAATCCATTGGGGATTGTTATGGGGGGCGTGGAGTTTCTAAAAAATAGAATAAGCGATGAAGACGGGGATATCAAGGAATCAATAGAGAAAATCAAGCAATCCATAGACAGGGCGAATAATATTATTATTGACCTTTTAAAATTTTCCCGAGCCTCGCAGCTTAAGTTGCAAGAGGTGGATATTTTAAGGATAATGGATGAAACTATATCGTTAATCAAGAATCAGGCATATTTGAACGCAGTTGAAATAAACAGGAACTACGGAGAAAAAGAGATTTATGTTAAAGCCGACCCTAATATGTTACGCCAGGTATTTTTTAATCTATGTATAAACGCTATTGACGCTATGCCCAAAGGGGGCAGGCTTACATTGAATATGTACACATCTTTAGGTTCCGGGCAGAATGAGAAGGAGGCAGTCGTAGAAATTTTAGATACTGGTAAAGGCATTCCAGAAGACATACTGCCAAAGATATTTAATCCATTTTTTACTACTAAAGAGCCGGGTAAAGGAACAGGTTTAGGTTTAAGCATAGTACATCTTATAATAGAGCGGCATAATGGAAGGATAGGCGTTGAAAGCAAGGTAAATGAAGGAACAAAATTTACCTTGAAATTACCAGCTATAGGAGGCTAATGGCGATGGTTCAATCTTTGTCAGCAAAGAAGAAAGTGCTTTTAATAGACGATGAAAAGTATTTCTGTTTTTTTATCGCCAAGAATTTAGAGCATTCAGGGGAATATACTGTTATTTATGCCACTAATCCAGATAAGGGGATAAGAATGGCGAAGAAGGAATCCCCGGATGTAATATTGCTGGATATCAGTATGCCCGGTAAAGACGGGTTTAAAGTGCTGGAGATTCTTAAGGGGGATGAAAAGACATTATCTATTCCGGTAATTATGTTGACGGCTTTAGATGACGAGGAGGCGAGGCTCAAGGCATCTTCCTTATACAATGAGGACTATGTTACAAAGCCTGTAAGTTATGAGACGTTAAAGGCAAAGATAGATAAGGCATTGGAAGGTATGATGGAAAAAAGGGTAAGGTTACATTTGCAAAGATAAAATATTAATTTGGAGGGATGGCTATGCAGACTAAAAAGAAGGTGCTCTTAATTGACGATGAAAAGGACTTCTGTTTTTTTGTCAGCAGGAATTTGGAGCAGACGGGTGAATTTCAGGTATTGACGGCAACTAACGGCGAAGAAGGGATTAGTTTAGCCAGAAAGGAAAAACCAGATGTAATTTTATTGGACATTGTTATGCCTAAGGTGTATGGCCCTGATGTTGCCGAGGTCTTAGTGGCTGACCCCAAGACAAAAGATATCCCTTTAATATTCCTGACTGCAGTAGTTACTGAAAAAGAGGTTGGCGTAGAGTCAATCAAGGAAATCGGAGGACATAATTTTATAGCCAAACCAGTGGATACAGAAAGGCTGATTAGTTCTATAAAAATGGTATTAAAATAGATTTTAATTTTTATGTGCATAGTCCGTAAGGTTTTCATATCTATTAGCCTGTTTGCAATAATCCCCTTTTTAACAACCCTTTATTTAAACACAAATATCTGGGCTCATAATTTTTCAACAAAGAGTTTTATAGTTTTTATTGCTTCTTTTATATGCGTCTTAGGGGCAATTCTTCTTTTTAAATTAACCCACACCCTCGCAAAGTTATATAACAGCATAAACATAATAGCAAAAGGAGATATTAACCATAAGGCGCAGGTTGAAAAATCCAGCGGTATATCTGATTTGGCAATTTCTATAAATCAGGTCAGCCAGAGGTTAAGGGAGAGCGCGGATGAACTTGAGATGAGGGCAATCCTGATTAAAAGGTTTAACCAGGAGATTAAGAAAAGGAATAAACTTGGCTCAATGTCTGTTTCTGATATTATCCACGAGTTACGCGCCCCGCTGATTAATATTGATAAGAGTTCCTCTATTTTATTAGAGAGACGCGCCGGGGATATCAATGCCGAACAGGACAACTTTCTAAGGATTATCAACAATAACGCCAAGCGATTAATACATTTGACGAGCGATTTTCTGGATTTCTTTAAAATGGAGTCCTCTGAATTTGCGCTGCATTGCGAATTGCTTTCTTTGGAAGAAGTAATCTTAGCAGCCGCAAACTCAGTGGGCGCCTGGAGAGAGAGCAAGAATCTTAAACTGGAGACTAAGATTATAGAAGGCATCCCCAGGATTTTTGCGGATAAGGATAAGTTGATACAGGTTATAGTTAATCTGCTTAGCAATGCCATTAAGTTTACTCCTGCGGGAGGAAAGATTTCTATAGAGGCAAAGATATTTGATAATGAGAAAGAGATAAGGCAATTAAGCGGACAAAATAGCAATGAGACATTTATAGAAATATCAGTGCAGGATACAGGTATTGGTATCCCTGATTCCAAAAAAGACACGATATTTGAGAGATTTAGCGCTTCAGGAGGTAGTTCTCTTGATGCCGTCCCGAGCACTGGATTGGGCCTTCCAATAGCCAAGCAAATAGTTCAGATGCATAACGGAAGAATCTGGGTGGAAAGCCAACCAGGCAAAGGAACAAAGGTTTCATTTATTATTCCGGAGGGCTTAAAGAGGCAGGCGAGAGGCGCTAGGCCTATTATGAAACAGGAGAGGAGAATCTTAATTATAGACGATGAAAATGAAGTGAGGGACCTTTTAGGCAGGGAGTTGGATAAAAGGGGTTATTTTGTGACTACTGCGCAGGACGGGATAGAGGCGCTAAAAAAGATATTAGAACATAATTATGATTTGGTAATTACTGATATACGTATGCCTCATATTGATGGCGGGGATTGCATAAAAATATTAAAGAAGATAAATCCAGACATTTCTTTTATTGTAATTACAGGTTTTCCAGTTGAGCATGATTTGGGGGAGATGTTAAAACGAGAGGCCTGGCCCTGTATTAGCAAGCCATTTGATTTGCCAGATTTACTACATAAAGTAGAAAACCCGCTTAATTAGGAAGACTGACCATTAATAACGCAAAACGCAAAAGGCAAAACGCAAAACTAAAAAATGATTACAGTGATTTAATCACGGATTAGCACGGATCCCTCACTACTCATTCCTCACTACTCACATGTTATTGCAGTAAAGTATTGACAAAGTTATTTTTTTTGTTAAAATAAACGTTGTATTAATCTTCAGGGCATCTGCCAGAAAATGGCAGTTCCGTCAGGTATCTGACGGAAGGTGAGATTCCTGACCGGCGGTTAAGCCCGCGACCCTTGTTATATTAAAATAGCAAGGGAGATCTGGTTTTATATTCCAGAGCCGATGGTAAAGTCCAGAGGGAAGAAGATTTCCGCCACAAAACGTGGCGGACTCGTCATACAGTATGACGAGAATATTATTTGCCCGAAGATTTTATTCGGGCTATTTTTTTAAACACAGATTACACAGATTAAAAACTATGTTTAATACAATCCCGGAGATATTAGAAGACCTCAAGAAAGGCCGTATGGTCATCGTCGTAGATGACGCAGAGCGCGAAAATGAAGGCGACCTTGTAATGGCTGCATCCTTTGTTAAGCCCGAAGACATAAACTTTATGGCTAAGTTTGGCAGGGGGCTTATATGCGTTCCAATGGAGGAAGAAAGACTAAACGCATTAAATCTTAAAGCAATGCTGAATGATGAAACAACGCATAATGCCAAAGACCCCTTTTCTACTGCTTGGATAATCTCTGTGGATGCAGCAAAAGGTATAACTACCGGAATCTCCGCATTTGACCGCAGCCATACTATAAGTGTGTTAATAAATCCTCAAACACGGCCTGAAGACCTGATTCGGCCAGGGCATATCTTTCCTTTAAAGGCGCTTAAAGGAGGGGTTTTAGTGCGCGCAGGCCATACTGAGGCAGGCGTAGACTTAGCGAAATTAGCCGGGTTATATCCAGCGGCTGTAATATGTGAAATTATGAATGATGACGGGACTATGGCGAGGCTGCCTCAATTACTGGATTTTGCCAGACGCCATAATTTAAAGATTTGTTCTATAGCAGACCTTATTGAATACCGAAGAGGCTTTGACAGGTTAATAGAAAGGATTCCAGAGACAACAGTTCTTCCTACGGAATACGGTACCTACACCCTTATTGCTTATCGCGATTTAACCAATGGCAAGATTCACCTTGCTTTGACTATGGGCAATTTAGGCAAAGACCCTGTGCTTGTGCGGGTGCATTCAGAATGTTTAACAGGAGATGTATTTGGTTCTTTGCGTTGCGATTGTGGACGGCAGCTTAAAAAGGCTATGGAGTTGATTGATAAAGAGAGAAAGGGAGTTATACTTTATATGCATCAGGAAGGAAGGGGCATAGGGCTTTTAGACAAAATCAGGGCATATAGTTTACAGGACAAGGGCTTAGATACTGTGGAGGCAAATGAGGCATTGGGTTATAAACCTGACCTGCGCGATTACGGAATAGGGGCACAGATATTAGTTGACTTGGGCATTAAAAATATAAGACTTTTGACGAACAATCCTCGTAAGATTGTAGGCCTTGAGGGTTATGGCCTTAAAATTATTGAACGAGTGCCTTTAGAAATTGAACCCAACCCATTGAATTATAATTATCTAAAGACTAAAAAAGAAAAATTAGGCCATGACTTAAAAATTTAACCCTGTTTTTTAGACAGGATAAATGATAAAATGTTTAAAATGTGATTTATTTAGCAAAGGAGGAATGGACTATGGCAAAGGTGATTGAGGGTAATCTTATAGCAAAGGGTAAGAAGTTTGGGGTAATTGCTTCGCGTTTTAATGATTTCATCACCAAGGAGTTGGTTACCGGGTGTCTTGATACCCTGCTTAGACACGGCGCGGAAGATAGGGATATTGTTGTAACCTGGGTTCCAGGGGCTTTTGAAATTCCGCCTGTTGCGGCTAAGTTAGCCAAAACAAAGGCTTACGATGCATTGATTTGTTTAGGAACAGTAATCCGAGGCTCAACACCGCATTTTGAGTATATTGCTTCAGAGGCGGCTAAAGGTATAGCCAAGGTTTCTATGGATACAGGATTGCCAGTAATTTTCGGCATCATTACTGCTGACACTATTGAACAGGCTATTGAACGCGCAGGCACAAAAGACGGAAATAAAGGCAGAGATGCTGCTTTAAATGCGATTGAAATGGCGAATCTTTTTATAAATATTAAGTAATGACGATTATAGCGGTTAAATTCGTACCTCTATATTTTATAACGCAAGGATGATAGGGCATTAACTATGAGAAAACGCACCCGCGCCAGGGAGTTCGCTTTACAGATACTCTATCAAATAGATATTACAGGCGATACAGCAGATGATGCATTAAATAATTTCTGGGGGGCTTTTGAAGAAAACATAGTTGATGAAGTAAGGGATTTTACAGAACAGTTAGTAAAAGGGGTCAGGAATAACTTAAGCGCAGTTGACGATAAAATTTCTAAATATGCCACAAACTGGCAACTTAGGCGTATGGCAGTTGTGGACAGGAACATCCTGCGGCTTGCAGGTTACGAAATGATGTTTCGCGAGGATATCCCGCCCAAGGTCTCCATCAATGAAGCAGTAGAACTTGCCAAGAAATATTCAGGCCAGGAGGCAGGTAAGTTTGTTAATGGCATCCTGGATAAGATAAAATCAGAGCAAAATAAGTGAGGCTGACATATTGAAATTTGCCGACTTACATCTACACACCATATTTTCAGATGGCACATATACGCCCCAAGAGGTTGTTTTAGAGGCCTCTAAGCAGGGGTTGTCTTGCATTGCTGTTTGCGACCATGATACTGTTGAAGGCATTGAGCCCACAATAGAAATAGGTAAGTCCGCCGGTCTTGAGGTGCTTGCAGGCATAGAACTTACTGCTGAATGCGACGGCCTTGAAGTGCATCTTTTAGGGTATTTTGTTGATTACAAGAGAAAAGAATTAATAGAAAGACTAAAGGCGGTTAAGAAGATACGCGTTGAACGCATCTATAAAATAACGGATAAGTTAAAGGATATGGGGATAAACCTGGATCCCGAAACTATCTTGGATATCTCAGGCGTAGGAACAATAGGCCGGCTGCATATTGCCCGCGCTATGGTTAAGGATGGCATTGTAAAAAGCGTTGCTGAGGCATTTCAGAGATATATTGGAGATACTGCTCCAGCGTATATCGCAGGTTTTAGGTTTTCTCCTATGGAGGCGATAAAACTGATTAGGGAATCCTCAGGCATACCTGTATTGGCGCATCCGTATGTTTTGAGAAAAGAGGCATTAATTCCTGAGTTTGTAAGTTATGGCCTTATGGGCTTAGAGGTATATTATCCTGAACACACACAATCTATGGTAAATTTCTATTTAGAATTATCTAAGAAATATGGACTGCTTGTTACAGGCGGTTCTGATTTCCACGGTAGCGCCAAGCCAGAAATCAAGGTTGGTTCTGTAAAAATACCGTATGAGTTGGTAGAGCGCCTTAAAGAAACAAAAAGAAATTTTAAAGGATAATATGAATATCCACGAAAAATATATGAATCTGGCTTTTAACTTAGCCTTAAAAGGAAAAGGCAAAACCAGCCCAAATCCTATGGTAGGGGCTTTGGTGGTAAAGGACGGCCGTATCATAGGCAGGGGTTATCATAAACAAGCAGGATTAGCCCATGCAGAGGTGATTGCCTTAGAGCAGGCAGGTGCAAAGGCAAACGGCGCAACCTTATACGTTACCCTTGAGCCCTGCACGCATTTTGGCAGAACACCTCCCTGTGTGCATAAGATAATTGCAAGTGGCATAGCCAGGGTTATCGTGGGTATGGTTGACCCTAATCCTATAAACAATGGCAAAGGCATTGAGGTGCTAAGACAAAATAAGATTAAAGTTGAGGTTGGGTTTCTGGAAGAGAAATTAAAAAAACTCAACGAGGTATTTATAAAGTATATTACAAAAAAAATGCCTTTTATTACTGTTAAGGTAGGGCAGTCTTTAGACGGAAAGATTGCCACAAAGACAGGGGATTCCAAGTGGATTACCTCAGATAAATCCAGAAGTTATGCACACCGTCTGCGCGCCAATTACGACGCTGTTATGGTAGGCGTTAATACCATATTAAGGGATAACCCGAGACTCAATGTATGGTTTTCCAAAAAGCGCATTGTGAAAATTGTTGTGGACAGCCAGTTGAGCATTCCTGAGGATGCCAATATATTTTCTAAAGATAGTTCTGTAATTATAGCAACCCTGGCTACTTTGCCTGGACAGGAAACTGAAAATAGAAGGATACTTGCGCAAAAGGCAAAGATTCTGGATGTGAAGGAAAAGGCAGGACAGGTAAACCTTAAGGATATGCTTAAGAAACTTGCAAGGATGGAAATCAGCAATATTCTGGTTGAAGGCGGAGGGACCCTTATTGGCTCATTGTTTGACGAGGGTCTTGTAGATAAGGTAATGTTTTTTATAAGCCCCAAGATTATTGGAGGTAAAGACGCCTTTAGTTCAGTTATGGGTAGCGGCGTCTCGCGCATAGAGAAGGCGATTAAGTTAAAAGACGTTCATTTAAGGCGTATTGGCCAGGATTTTCTTATAGAGGGATATGTTCAGCGGTATTATTGAAGAATTAGGCAGGGTTAAGAATATTTCAAAGAGAGGAAGAGTTACGCTTTTAGAAATAAACGCCGAAAAAGTAACCCGGGATACTAAATCCGGCGATAGCATTGCCGTAAACGGCGCCTGCCTTACTGTCATAAAAAATGAAGCCGGGGTTTTAAGTTTTGAGGTTATGAATGAAACGCTTCGGGTTACAGATTTGGGCTCTTTAAGAATAGGGGATAAGGTAAACCTTGAGCGGGCTTTAAAAATAGGAGATAGGCTCTCTGGGCATTTTGTTACAGGCCATATTGACTGTATAGGGATTATCCGTAAAAAAAATTATATGAATGATAATCTAAGTTTTGAAATTGCAGTGCCCATAAAGTTTATGAATTGGGTTTTATCTAAAGGCTCTATTGCCGTTGACGGGATAAGTTTAACTATCGTTGATAAAAAAGACGCAAGTTTTACAGTATATATTATTCCACACACCCTTAAAAATACAACCTTAGGTTTTAAGGGCCCTTCCAATAAAGTTAACATTGAATTTGATATTCTCGCCAAAACAAAAATAGACTTCTAAGGTTTCTAATTGTTGCCAATACAGGTTTTTTTTGTTATACTAACCTTAAAATATGAGGCGGCTTTTTATCGGCACAAGTGGTTGGAATTATCCGCACTGGGAAGGTATTTTTTATCCAGATGGTTTAGCCAAAGATAAATGGCTTGAGTTCTACGCAAGGTCTTTTGATTCCGTAGAGTTAAACGTTACATTCTACCGTTTAATTAAAGAAAAGACATTTAAGAATTGGCGCAATCGCGTCCCTGAAGACTTCTGTTTTGTTGTAAAGGGTTCGCGCTTTATCACGCATATTAAAAAAATAAAAGATATAGAAGAACCGTTGGCTATATTTATAGATAATGCCAGCGTCCTTGAAAAAAAGTTAGCGGCTATTTTATGGCAGTTTCCGCCGGGTTTTAAGAAGGCGCTTGGGCATTTGGAGATATTCCTTAAGTTGCTTAAAAAAACAAAGATACGCCAGGTATTTGAGTTTAGAAACGAAACCTGGTTTGACAAAACAACCTATGCCTTGCTTAAGAAATATAACGCCTGTTTATGCATTGCCCATTCCGGCCGTTTTCCCTGCGTAAGAGAGGTTACCGCAGACTTTATCTATATGCGGTTTCACGGGGCAAGCGCCCTTTATAGTTCAGACTATTCAGAAGAGGAATTAAGGGATTGGGCGGATTTTGCCAAGAAAGAGAAGAATAAAGACATATTCGCATTCTTTAATAACGACGCATATGGTTATGCCCTTAAAAATGCGCTTAGATTTAGAGAATTATTGGAAAGATAGATTGGTGGTTTGTCTCGGGAAGTGGCTCAGTTTGGCTAGAGCGCTTGGTTCGGGACCAAGAGGTCGGCGGTTCAAGTCCGCCCTTCCCGACCATATTTGACTTTTGGCGGTTTTTTATAGTATGGCAAAATAGGGTCAGAACTATTTTAGAAAAATAAATCCGACCCCATTTTTCTGAAAAATAAATCTGACCCCATTTTTCGACCCCATTTTTCCGAAGGCTCAAAAGAACCAATACATTTATCCCTATCTGGCTTATGATTGTTGTTCTTTGAGCCTGTCAGGAGCGCTTCTTTAGGGCGCTTTTCTCGAGAAGAGGTTTTTGGTCTAAAGTACGCTTTTTTTGGCTTTAACCCAAAGTCAGCTAATGTCACCTTTAATTTTTCAAAAACCTCTTAAGGTTTACAAAGAATCTTCGTTAACCTTCCTTCGTAAGGAGGGGGGGTAACGATCTATGGTATCATTTCCCCGCAAGCTTAAAGATTATCTTGACAAAATACTATTCATAGTTTATACTTTTATTGAAAGTAAGAATGTAAGGAAGTAAGAATACATTGCCTTATCGGATAGGCAAGTATTCACAGTTGTGGAAGGAGTGATTAAAATGACTGTTCTTGAGACTGCAAAAATTACCTCAAAAGGGCAAATTACTATTCCTAACCGCATAAGGAAACTTTTGCATGTGGAAACCGGCTCTTCTTTAGCCTTTGGTTTAAGTAAAGAAGGAGTAGTGCTGTTGCCATGTAAGATTACAGTTGATTCGCCATATACGGCAGCGGAGTGGGCAAAAATAGAAAAATTAGCCTCTCTAAAGGGCAAGGTGTATAAGAGTGCCAAAAAAGCGAAAAAGCATATTGAGGCATTATGAGATTTGAATTTAAGCCTTCCTTTGACAGGTCCGTTAAGAAGTTGTATGGAAGAGAAAAGGAGGAGTTAAAGAAAGTTGCTCTTCAGGCAATAGATATATTATCTCAAGATAGAATAATCCATAAAGGGTTTGGCCTAAAACGCCTCAAAGGAGATTTTTGGGAGATAAGAAAGGGCATTAAAGCGAGGATTCTTTTTCGTTGGCAAGGCGATTTAGTAGAATTTGTCCTTGCAGGCGACCACAATGATATAAAACGCTTCCTGAAGAATATTTAGCCATTTTTAGGATAGGGCATTAAAAAACCCCTCTGTTTAACCATCCCTATAGCCTGTTTCTAATTTTTCTTTTATCTATTTAATTTTGTGATACAATTAGTGTTGTATTCGTAAGGGTTAGGTCCTTATTTTTCCCCCTGAAGCAATTTGTTTTTTGCGAGATGCGGTTTAGGGCAAAAAGGCAAATTTTGCCTCCACCCAAAATGTTTCAAATAGGTTCGAGCAGCGTATAATGGCTGCGACCAGATTTGACTTTTGGTGGTTTTTTATAGTATAAAAGGGCTGTCTCAAAATAGGGTAAGAACTATTTTAGAAAAATAAATCCGACCCCATTTTGACCCCATTTTTGCGACCCCATTTTTGATATCAATAACAGAGCCGATTTGTTTAGTTGCCTCAAGGCGTGAGACAAATAAATTTTTAAATGAAAATTTCAGGTCTTATCTTAAGAGCCAAACGAGAAATATTCATAAGTTAGATTTACATATAGAAATAAAAACGCCTGCAGAAGAGAAGTCTTTGCAGGCAGTTGATTTTGCTTCTTGGGCAGTATTTCGTAAATTTGAATACGGTGATGATACTTACTACAATATTATTAGAGCTAAAATAGTTGAAGAGAATCCTTTATTTCCCTAAAAATGGCAAAGCCTCATGTGCTATTTGCGAGGAACCCTGCGGAACCCCACACATGAGGACTTACTTACCAATATTAAATATATACTATAAAAAACAAGATGTCAAGTATATAATTTCAAAAATTGAATTTATACCTTGTGCCATTAAAAAAGCCGAAATTAAGGCAGTAAAAATCCTTAGAGCCGAAAGAGATATTGAAGGAGATTATTGCTTTGCTCAAATTCAAAATTTAAAACTTAGGCTTGAAAAATTAACCTTGACTAGGAAAATTAAGCGAATAATTAATGGATAAGAGGGAATTTTTAAAGCAGTACCGACAACTGAGAATATTACTCGGTGCTTTTAACGATAATTTATTTCTTTGTCGCAATGATATCCAAATCATAGAAAGAGAAGTTTATGTAGATGCATTAGAAAATTATTATTGTCCTTGGTATTATTTTGATACTATTATTAAAAGCTTCGAAGATGCACTATTTGATATTAGAGTTAGAGGGATACGCATAAGCGATTCAGATAAAATAGATTTAGATAGTCAGAGAAAGAAGATTATTGAGGAATATCAAAGGAAAACTTATAAAAATTTGGAGAAGGTGCCAGTTGCCACACATTTACTTACAGAGCGAACCCTTATTTTAGATAGCAATAAAACTTGTGTCGCTTTATATAGAAACTACTCTCAGAATCCAGAAAAAAACAAAAACATAAAAATTCCTTTAATCGAAATAAGAGGGAAAGAGCTTGAAAGCGTTATAGGAGACTTTTTAATTATAAATCGATGACTACTTGGCCAGCAAAAAATTAGGGGAGGTTGCTACAGTTGAAAGCGGTGGAACTCCGAGGCGGTCTGTGGCCCGTTATTTTGATGGGGATATCCCATTTGGGCAAAATAGGGTCAGAACTATTTTAGAAAAATAAATCCGACCCCATTTTTCGGCAAGCCGATAGAGAATATTTTGCCTGCGGATTTTGATAATCCAGAACTATTTGAGGAAATAAAAGATATTTGGATTTAATTAAAAGGCAAAAAGGAACACAAGAACTGCGAGGAGGGGGTATGAAGAGATTCTTAAGGATAGGAACGCTTATAGCCTGCATGGGTTTTTTATTGGCCGTCTTAGTCTATGCACAGGAACAGGACTCCAATGCTATTGTAGATCAGTTAAATAACGAGTTAGAAAAAGAAGCAACTTTTACACCGCAAGATTTAAACCCCATAAAAAAACCCTTAAAAAATATGCTGAATAAAGGCGCGACTAAGGAAGATTTAAAAAAAGTTTTAAAGGATTTATCTGAAAATAGGATTAAAGGCAAAGATTTGAAGAATGCAGTTGACTCAATGAATGATTTAGTTAACAGCGGTGAAAATCCTCAGGAAGCCGGTAACATAGTTTCCCGTGCCGCTCACCTGGCACAGGCACAGGGGCTAAAAGGTACAGCGCTAGCCGCTAAGGTATATGAGGCTATAAAGCAGAGGAAAACGGAAAGAGAGAAACTTAAGGAAGAGAAAAAGGCGCAAAGAGAGGAGCGCAAAAAGGAGAAAGAACAGTCCAAAGGTAAAACTCAAGAATATAAGCAAGGTGGAGGAATGGGGCACGGTTACGGTCATACCGGAGAAAGTAAAGGAAGAAAATAGATACAGTTTTGGCTTTCCGCTTCCTGACATTTTTGACCTTTCGACTACGCTTAAGGGTCATCTTGAGTGAATGAAGTAAGCCGAAGGATGATTTTTTGTTTTCGGGCAAAATTTTGCCTCTACCCCAAATGTTTCAAAATAAGTTCGAGCAGCGTATAATGGCTGCGACCATATTTGACTTTTGGTGGTTTTTTATAGTATAAAAGGGCTGTCTGAATCCCTGCATTTTTAATTCCTTGAATTCTTATGAATAGAAAAATTTCACAAAGAATAATGGTTTGGTTTTTACCCTTGATTCTTATCGGAGGAGTTTATTTTCAGTTATTGGGTTATCTGGTTTTTCTGATGATGGTGTTTTTCTTAATCCTTTCTTATTTTAAGGGAAGGTTTTGGTGTAGTTTTTTGTGTCCGCGGGGCGCATTTTTGGATTTAGTCTTAAGCAGAATAAGTTTAAAGAGGAAGATACCTTTATTTTTTCATCGCCCCAAGGTAAGATGGGCGATATTTTTTATCTTTATGGGTTTTTTTATTTTTCAGTTTGTTGTTTCCGCTAAAAATTTATTTTCCCTTGCTTTTGTTTTTGTGAGAATGTGTCTAATTACTACTTTATTTTCCATAATCTTAGGGATTCCTATTCATCATCGGGCTTGGTGCGCGATTTGTCCGATGGGGACCTTACAGACAAAAGTTAAAACCTTAAACAAAAATAAATCCTGAGTAATTATAGGCAATCTTAAGGCCGTTTCTGCATAATAACTACTAATTGGCAATAAGTTTTGATAGAGGTAGTCCTTATCCTATGGAAAAAAGGATACATACCTTTTATAGCGGCAGGGTGCAGGGTGTGGGGTTTCGTTTTACTGCAGTTGAGATTGCGCGCAGGTTGGGGATTTCTGGGTGGGTTAAGAATCTTGATGACGGCAGGGTTGAATTGGTAGGGGAGGCTAACGAGGAGAGATTAGAAAGATTCCTGGCAGAGATTAATCGGTATTTTTCCAACTATATTCATAATGTGGATGTAAATTGGCAGGATGCCACAAATGAATTTAAGGATTTTATAATAGAGTTCTGATGCGCTACGGTATTTTTTCTGATGTCCACTCCAATCTTGAGGCATTAACCGCAGTTATAGACGCCTATAAAAAAGAAAAAATAGACCTGTATCTGTGCGCAGGAGATATAGTAGGATATGCCGCTAATCCTAAGGAGTGTATAAATAAGGTTGACGCCTTGGCAATGGCTACGGTTGCTGGCAATCACGACTTAGCAAGCGTAGGCTTGTTTTCTGTTACTCGTTTAAATTCTTTAGCCAAAGACGCAATATTATGGACGAGAGAGGTCCTGGGTTATAGCGAGAGATACTTTCTTGAGTCCTTAAAGCCGGTTTATCAGAATGTGGATTTAACCTTAGTCCATGGGACTTTAAATCACCCAGAAGATTTTAATTATATGACGGATATATATCTGGCTAAAGAGACCTTTGACATACTAAATACTGATTTATGTTTTATAGGACATACCCATATCCCCGGGGTATTCATCAGGGACATAAAGGGCAATATAGAATACAAAGAAGAGATGAGTTTGAATATTATAGAAGGCAATAAATATATTGTTAATGTCGGTAGTGTTGGCCAGCCCCGGGACAGAAATCCTATGGCTGCATTTTGTATATATGACACTGAAAAGAAACAGGTTTGGATTAAAAGGATAGGTTATAATATTGAGGCAGCAGTAAATAAGATTATCAGGGCAGGTCTTCCGCGGTTTCTAGCGGATAGGCTTTTTGTCGGTAGATAAATATGACAGAAGATATAAAAAACAAAATTGAAGCCCTAAGGCAGAAGATACGCCATCACGACTATCTTTACTATGTATTAAGCCAGCCTGAAATCTCAGACAAGGAATATGATGATTTAATGCGACAACTAAAGGACTTAGAGGATAAATACCCAGAGTATAAAAGCGCAGATTCCCCTACACAGAGGGTAAGCGGAGGCGTATTAGAGGGATTTAAAACAATTAAACACAGGCAAAAGATGCTTTCCCTTGATAACACATATTCATTTGAGGAATTGCGTGACTGGGATGCGCGGCTGCGCAAAGGCCTTGGCAGGGAAGAAAAGATTGAGTATGTGGTGGAACTTAAGATAGACGGTGTCAGCGCAAATATTACCTATGAGAAAGGGATATTAACAATGGGCGCAACCAGGGGAGATGGAGAAACAGGGGAGGATGTAACCCAGAATATAAAGACTATACGGGCAATCCCCCTGGTTTTATTAGGCAAAGACGTGCCGGATTTTATTGAGATTCGCGGCGAGGTCTATATGGAAAGAAAAGACTTTAATATCCTGAATAAGGAAAGGGATAAACAAGGCGAGGCGTTATTTGCAAATCCAAGGAATGCTGCAAGCGGCTCCCTTAAACTTTTAGATGCAGGGATAGTGGCAAAGAGGAGGCTTAATTTTTTCGCCCATTCATTAGGAGAATATAAAGGCATAGATATCCATACGCAATGGGAATATCTTAATAGACTTAAGGAATGGGGTGTGCGCATTAACCAGGAATCAAGGCTTCTTAAGGACATTCAAGAGGTAATTGGATATTGTCAGGATTGGCAGGAGAAGAAGGAAACCTTAGGTTATGATATAGATGGCATTGTTGTTAAGTTAAATAACTTAGACCAGCAGAGGAGATTGGGTTTTACCCTGAAGAGCCCCAGATGGGCAGTGGCTTACAAGTTTCCGGCTCAGCAAGCAACTACAACAGTCAAAGATATACTTGTCCAGGTTGGCAGAACAGGCGTCCTTACACCCGTGGCTGTGCTTGAACCTGTGGAATGCGCAGGTGTAATTATTAAACATGCGACCTTGCATAATTTTGATGAGATTAAGCGGCTGAATATAAAGAAGGGAGACCGTGTATTGATTGAAAGGGCAGGGGAGGTAATCCCCAAGGTTGTAAAGGTTATGAAGGACTTGGGTAAAACGCATTTTGAGATTCCCAAGACCTGTCCTGTATGCAATGGCAAGGTAGTAAAGGAAAAAGAACAAGACGTGGCATATAGATGCATTAATCCATCCTGCCCTGCCCAGCTTGAGCGGGGACTTTTACATTTTGCTTCCAGGCAGGCAATGGATATAGAGGGAATGGGCGAGTCTGTGGTAAGCCAACTTGTGCGTTTAAAATTAGTCAGGAATTTTGCAGATATATATAAACTAAAGGCGCAGGATTTAGCAAGGTTAGAATTATTTAAAGATAAAAAGGTAAACAATCTCCTCTCTGCAATAGAAAAGAGCAAGGGTAAGCCTTTATCGCGGCTTATCTATGCCTTGGGTATCCGCCATGTAGGAGAAAAGGCAGCATATGTTTTAGCCAGGGAGTTTAAGACCCTGGACAATTTAGCCAGGGCAAAAAGAGAAGACCTTGATAAGATATACGATGTGGGAGAGGTTATGGCTGAGTCAATAGTGGATTATTTTTCCCAGGATAGCACAAAGAAATTAATCGCTGCGCTTAAAGAGGCAGGGTTAAATACAAAGGAGGAATCTGGCGAGTTAAAGACTTCTTTTTTGTCAGGTAAGACTGTAGTTTTTACAGGGGGATTAAAAGAATATAGCCGCACGCAGGCAGAGGAGTTGGTGCGCAGACACGGCGGTAACACATCTTCTAACGTAAGTAAGGATACTGATTTAGTGGTGGTAGGAGACAGCCCCGGCTCAAAATATGAAAAGGCAAAAAGATTAGGCATAAAAATTATAAACGAGAAAGAATTTTTGAATTTAATAACCCCTAAACGATAACAGGGGATTTTATCCAGGAGATATCAAGATGAAATGTAAAAGGCAAAAGGCAAAAGGTAAAGGCGATATTAAAAAAATAAAATTTTTTTTAAAACTTTTTACTTTTTACTTTTTACTTTTTACTTTTGCTGGCTGCGAGGCGTTTGTGCGTAAATTTACCCGCAAGCCAAAGAAAGAAAATTTAGCAGTTACAGATATGGTAGTAGCCCCACAGGAATACCCGGCGCCTTTTATGACCCCTGAGGAGCAATACCGCCAGTTTTTCTTATACTGGAAATCCTGGCATGATGAATTGATTGAGGCATTGTCTTACAGTCAAAATCAAAAAAAGCAAATAAGTTGCGCCAATGAGGCGATAAAGAACCTGAATGAGATTAGGCCCCTTCTGGTTGAAGAGGCGCAGGGTAAATTGAATACCTATATAAATGAACTTTCTAATCTTCTGGGGTTTATAGTAAAAGATATATATGGCCAAAATTCCGCCAGAAACAGATTAGAGGCGGAGCGCATAAAAAGAAATATACTGCGCGATTTTTCTTATCCTAAAGTTGGTAAATATGTCATACAGGGTTCTAAGTGAAGTTAAGCCATTTTAAAATTACCGTAATCACTGTGTTTAAAAATAACTACAATAATAGCAGGATTTAGCAAGGTAGCTATGATTATAGATTCAGTTTGTGTTGGCGCATTTCAGGTTAATTGCTATATCCTTGGGGAAGATATAAACTCAGACGCTATAATCATTGACCCTGGGGATGAGGAGGATAAAATCAGGCAACTATTAAAAAAATATAAACTTAAGCCGGCATTTATTATTAACACGCATGCTCATATTGACCATATTGGCTGCGATGACAGGTTTGGCGTGCCTGTGTACGCACATAAGAAAGAGATTGAACTTTTAAGAAACCCAGGACTCAATCTTTCCGTCCTTATGGGTATGCCGCAATCTGTAAAGTCAAAAATCATAACAGTAGAAGAAGGGGATATAATTAGTTTAGGCCAGATTCAGTTAGAGGTATTACATATACCAGGACATACCCCTGGCGGGATAGCCCTATTAATGAAAAAACCAAAAGAGGATATAGTCTTTACAGGTGATTCTTTATTTTTTCAAGGTATCGGCAGGACTGATTTTCCCTATGGCGACGAAAAACTCCTTGTTAAATCAATTAAAGAAAAGTTATTCAGGTTGCCCCTTGATACGCTGGTCTATCCAGGCCACGGGCCTTCTTCTACCATAGGCAAGGAGAAATCCGGCAACCCGTTTATTAATTAATATGCGCGAACTGGCTGATACGTTCTTAAACTATTTGTCTGTTGAACGCGGTCTTTCCAATAACACAATTATTTCCTATAAGGAGGACCTTAAGTGCTATATAGATTTTTTAATGTCACGTTCCATAAATGTTTTATCAAAGGTAACAAAAAACGACATCACTGACTTTATGCTTTTTCAGAAGGATAAGGGTTTAACTGCAAATTCCATTGCCAGGCGCCTTGCTGCAATAAAATCCTTTCATAGATTCCTGCTGCGCGAGAGGATATTAAATACCGACCCCACAAATTTAGTTGATTCCCCCAAGTTGTGGAAGAAGGTCCCTGAAACACTTTCCTTAAATGAGGTGGAGGCATTGATTAACCAGCCGGATATAAGGGATAAACAAGGCATAAGAGACAGGGCTTTTTTGGAAACCCTTTACGCCACTGGTATGCGCATATCCGAATTGGCAAATTTAAAGATAGACAACGTAAATTTAGAGGTTGGTTTTGTTCGTTGCATTGGCAAGGGAAACAAAGAAAGGATTATTCCTCTCGGCAAGAAGGCGATACAAAACATTAATAGATACTTACAGATAAGCAGGCCAAAACTATTGAATAAAAAAGAAAGCGAATTTTTATTTTTAAACAGGTTCGGCAAAAAGATATCCCGTCAGTCCTTATGGAAGATTATAAAAAGATACGCCCGGGATGCAGGAATAAAAAAACCCATTAAGCCGCATATATTGCGGCACTCCTTTGCAACGCATCTGTTAGAACGGGGGGCTGATTTACGTTCTGTCCAGGAGATGCTTGGGCATGCCAATATTTCCACAACCCAGATTTATACGCATATAAATAAGGATAGATTAAAGACGATACACAGGACGTTTCACCCGAGGCCATAAAAACTCGCTAATAAATAATAAAAATTCTGGATAATCGCTGATAAAACCTTAAATATATATGAGAGAATATTTAAATAAATTGCCCAAGGAAATTCAGGATTTGCTGTATTTAGCGAGGGATATCGCTTCAGACAATAAGATGCCTGCTTATTTAGTGGGCGGATTTGTGCGGGATTTGATTCTCGGGGTTAACAATATGGATTTGGATATCATTGTTGAAGGCGACGCCATACGGTTTGCCCATATATTCTCCCGGACCTTAAAGGCAAAGGCAGTTACCCATAAAAAATTCGGGACAGCGACTGTTACTACCACAGATAATTTTAAAATTGATTTTGCAAGGGCAAGAAAGGAATATTACCCTAAGCCCGCGCATTTACCTTTGGTTATGCCCGGAACCTTAAGGGATGACCTGTCAAGGCGCGACTTCACCATAAATGCGATGGCAATTAGCATATCAGGTTCAGATTTCGGCAGGTTAATAGACTTATTTAATGGAATCTCTGATTTGACCAATAAGAAAATACGCGTATTGCATAGTTTAAGTTTTATAGATGACCCTACAAGGATATTAAGGGCTATACGTTTTCAGAAGCGTTACGGTTTTTTGATTGAATCAAACACGCTTGGACTATTAAAAGAGGCCGTTAATCTAAAGATGCTGCATAAGGTTCATCCACATCGCCTGCGCGATGAGTTGATTTTAATATTAAAAGAAAGGCAGGCAATAAAAATAATAAGGGCTATAGACAGATTAATCGGTTTTAGTTTTATAAGCGAGCGGTTATCTTTAAAAGAGGGCACATATAGACTGCTTAAATCCGCAGAGACTGAAATTGAGAGATTTAAAAATATGCCTGATCATCACAGGCATCTTGATGTTTGGATTATATATCTTGCTGTATTAATAGGCAGTTTGCCTAAGGATGAGATTAAGTCCGTATCTAGAAGATACGCCTTGCGTAAAATAGACGAGAAAAGAATACTGGATTACGCTTCAATAAATAAAAAATTTATTGCTAAATTAAGCAGGAGGGATATAGAGGCGTCGGAGATATTCAGTTTGCTTAAACCATTAAGTTGCGAGGTTATTGTTTTAATTAAAGCAAAACATAAAAACGCCTTGCTTGATAAACATATCAGGGATTTTTTAATGACTTATAGCAATACGCATACTTATATAACCGGAAACGACTTACGCAGGTTAGGCCTTAAGCCAGGTCCGCATTATAAGAAAATACTTAATAAAATTTTGGGCGCTAAACTGAATGGCAGGGTTAAAACAAAAGAGGATGAACTTGCGTTGGCTAAAAAGATGATGCCTTAAAGATGACTATAGGTATTTTGAGGTTATCATTATTTATTCACAATAGCGGTTCGCTTAAGGAAAAGAGGATGGTTTTAAATAGCCTAAAGACAAGGCTGCGCAACGCCTTTAACGTGTCTGTAGCAGAAATAGACACAGAGGACAAATGGCAGAAGGCTACGCTTGCTGTGGTAGGCGTTGGGAAAAGCAAGGATAACCTGAATAGTTGCCTTTCAGATATAGTCAATTATATTGATGGGATTTCAGCAATCCACCTTATCAATTACGAAATGGAGATGATTTAAATGTCTAGGCGCGACAGGGTAGCAGGGACATTAAAAAAGGAAGTAAGCAATATAATACATACAGAACTAAAAGACCCGCGTCTCGGATTTATTACGGTTACGCGGGTTGAATTAACAGAAGACCTCAGGTATGCCAGGATTTTTTTTAGCGTCTTAGGCAAGGAAGAAGAACACAAAAAGACAACAGAGGCGCTTGATTCGGCTTTGGGTTTTATCCGCCGTCTTATAGGTCAGAGGATTAAATTAAGGTTTGTCCCTGAGATTGTTTTTCAGGAAGACAGGTCCAGCGAGTATAGCATAAGGATAGAAGAGATACTTAAGGAGATTAAAGAAAATGAAGGGCATAAAAAAGGCGATACAATGCCTGAAAGATAATAAGAGTTTTGTGATAACCAGCCATACAAACTTAGAAGGGGATGCCCTGGGTTCAGAATTGGCTTTTTGGAAACTCCTTAAGGCAATGGGTAAGCATGCCGTGATAATTAACGAGGATATCCCGCCTTGTAATTACACATTCCTGCCGCATATCTTAAGGATAAAGAAATTTAAAAAGAATATGTCCAACACAAGATGCGATTGTTTTGTTTTATTGGATTGTTCTAACTTAGAAAGGTGCGGTAAAGTCGCCAGTATATCCAGAAATGCAAAGTCAATTCTAAATATAGACCATCACATAAGCAATGAAATGTTTGGCGATGTTAACTGGGTAGATTCATCAGCCTCTTGCTGCGCGGAGATGATTTATAATCTTTACAAAAGATTGAGATTGCCTTTAAATCGGGATATAGCCACGTTTTTATATACAGGGCTACTTACAGACACGGGGTCTTTTCGCTATACGAATACCACATCCCTTACCCATAAAATAGCGAGTGAACTTTTAAAATATGATTTGCGGGTTGCCTGGATATATAAACAGGTGTATGAAAACATATCATTTGAAGATATGCGGCTCTTGATTAAGGCATTGTCTTTTATCAGAAGAGATGATTCTGGAAGGATAGCTTGGGTTAAGATAAGACGGGGTTTACTTAAAAATATAGATATACGCCTTGACCTGGCAGAGGAGGTTTTAAGTTTTGCCCGCGCGATAAAAGGAACAGAGGTATCTATTCTATTTAAAGAAAGTTTAAAGAACAAAGACGAAGTCAGGGTTAATCTTCGCTCATCAGGCAGGGTGGATGTGAATAAGGTCGCCTCATTTTTTGGCGGAGGCGGACATAAAACCGCAAGCGGCGCCACTGTAAAAGGTGATATAGAAACAGTAAGCCGCCAGGTCTTAAGCAAAATCAGAGAAACCTTACAATAACAAATCAGGCATATATTTAATGAAGGTTATATACGGGATAAGTCGTATTAGAAGATTCAGGAAACCAGTAGTTTGCTTAGGCGTGTTTGATGGGGTTCATCTCGGGCACAGGCAGATAATTAATGCCGCTGTAAAAAAATCTAAAGAGATAAAAGGCACAAGCATAGTAATTACTTTCTGGCCGCATCCACAAAAGGAAAATACCCTTTATTCGCTCAGGCATCGTTTAAGGTTAATCGCTGAATTGGGCGTAAAGGTATGCGTGGTTATAAGGTTTAATAGCGCCTTTGCCAGGATTACCGCTAAAGATTTTATTAAGGATTTTCTTATAAAAAGGATAGGGGCGCATTATATATTTGTAGGCAGGGATTTTAGATTTGGTTTTAATGCTGCAGGAAGCGCAAAGATGCTTAAGTCATTTGCCGATGCAGGATTTTTTAAACTGGTATTGTTCAATGTAGTCAAGATAGGCGGCAGAAAAATAAGCAGCACCTACATCCGCAGGTTAATTAAGACCTCTAAACTAAATCAGGCAAGGTGTATGCTTTCCCGTCCTGTGAGCGTATTTGGCAGGGTGATTAAAGGATTTGGCAGGTCAAGCCGCCTGGGTTTTCCTACGGCAAATATTAATCCGCATCAGGAGGTGATTCCTCCGTCTGGCGTATATGCCTGCAGGGTTTTATTGGGAAAGAGGAAATTCTATGGGGCTTGTTTTATCAGTAAAAAAAACAAGCCTGCCAGGTTAGAGGTGCATATATTTGATTTTCATAAAGACATATATAATCAGGAATTAGAGATTCAATTTATTAAGAAGATAAGGGAGGTGAGGAAATTAAAAAGCGATGAAGAGTTAATAGAATTGATTAAAAAAGATATAAATACCTGCCGCAGGCTATTTTCCCATTTTTCATCTCGCCACTACATATACCATCCGTTTAAACTTTAATACACTATCTATTGTGTTTCATTAAGTTAGGTAAATTTTTTTCTTGACAAAGTGGATGAATTTATCTATACTTGTGATACAAAGTGGATTAAAGTGGATTAAAGTGGAGAAAAGACAAACATGTTTTACGGCGAATACCTGCATTCCATAGACCGTAAAGGCCGCCTTATATTACCCGCCAAATTCCGAGAAATCTCAAAGGCAAATTTTATAGAAAAGTTTTATGTTACCAGAGGATTGGACAAGTGTCTTTTTATGTTTTCAGAAGAAGAATGGCGCAACCAGGAGGCAAAATTTAAGTCCATCTCTTTTACAAAACAGCAATCGCGCACATTTAACAGATTATATTTCTCAGGGGCGATAGAGGTTATCCCCGATAGGCAGGGCAGGATATTGCTGCCTCAGTATCTTAAGGATTTCGCTGAGATAAAAAGAGAAGTGACAATCGTTGGCGTTTCAAATCGCATTGAAATCTGGTCAACCCAGAGGTGGCAGGAATTCTACGGGAATTCTCGTCAGTCATTTGAAGAGATTGCCGAGAAATTGATGGATGTTTGATTTGGGTACAAGTTATATGATGGAAGCAAAATCGCATATCCCTGTAATGCTTAACGAGGTGCTGGGTTATTTAAACTTAAAGCCAGGACAGACTATTGTTGACGCAACAATAGGCACGGGCGGGCATAGCCAGAAAATATTAGAGCGCATATCTGTCGGCGGAAGGCTAATAGGCATTGACCGTGATGCAGAATCCTTAGATATCGCAAGGGAAAGGCTTAAAGAATATAGCAATGTGTGCAATTTTATACACGGTAACTTTTCGGATATAGATGTTATATTAGAAAGTTTAAATGTGCGGAAAATTGACGGGATACTCCTGGATTTAGGTGTTTCATCATTTCAATTGGATAATCCATCTCGCGGCTTTAGTTTTCAGAATGAAGGCCCTTTAGATATGCGCTTAGACAGAAATAATTACATATCCGCCTACGACTTATTAAACAATCTTAATGAAGATGAGATTTCTACATTGCTTTGGAATTTCGGACAGGAAAAATGGCACAACCGCATAGCGCGTCTTCTGGTAAAGGAAAGGGAAAAGCATCCAATTGCCACAACAAAAGAGTTGTCTAATATTGTAGTCAGGGCAATACCCCCTAAATACAGGCATTATAGAATTCATCCGGCGACGCGCACATTTCAGGCAGTGCGCATTGCCGTAAACCGTGAATTAGAAAATATTGAAAAAGGCATAAACAAGATGGTTGACTTCCTTAATCCAGGGGCAAGGATGTGCGTTATTTCTTTCCATTCACTTGAGGACCGCATAGTGAAATTTAGTTTTCGCAACTTTCAATCGCTTGAGAAGATAAGGATAATAACGCCTAAACCTCTTACGCCAACACCTGAGGAAATAAAGGAGAATCCATCCAGCCGCAGCGCAAGGCTAAGGGTGGCGGAAAGGATTTAGTATGAAACTCTCCAGATTTTTATTATTAATTTCCCTTGCTACTTTTTTCATATTGCTTTATGTCTATCAGCAATCTGAGATTTTTCGTATGGGTTATATCAGCCATAAAAAACAGGAGGTTTTCCAGGAACTCCTTGATAAAAATACTGTTTTAAGATACAATATTCAGCAGAAATCCTCGCTTACCCGCATTGGCAACAAGGTTTCCAGATACGAGGACTTTGAGATGCCTGATACTTTTCGTCTGGTAAAGTTAAGATACCCGCAGAATAATCGCGGGGGTATTGAACAAGGAATTAAAACTAAAAATTTCATATCCCGTCTTTTAAGCGTCAAGACAGAGGCACAGGCAAAGACCATCAATCCTTAAGGATTGTTTTTTAGTTTTAATAAAAAATCCGCTTTTAATTTATTAACCGTTTATTTCTGGTTTTATGATTGATGTGGCTTAAAGCCGAAAACATCAATCCATAAATTTATATAATTGTGTATATAAAAAATTATCGCCACCGCATTGATGTGGTTTTTTTTATATTTCTTTTCTTCCTGGGATTTTGCATAGCCCGCCTTTTTATAATCCAATTCTTGCGCTCCGGGTATTTAAGTGAATTAGCCAGAAAACAGCACAGTGTATTTGTGGAGTTAGAGCCAAGGCGCGGGACAATATACGATTCCTGCTTAAGGCCTCAGGCAGTAAATACCGCTGTAGAGTCCCTATATGCCTCGCCAAAAGAAATCCCACAAAATGATAAAGAGGAGATAATAGAAAAACTTTCCAGCATATTGCATATAGAGCGGGATTATCTTAGGGATAGATTATCCCGCAAAAAATCATTCGTATGGTTAGCCAGAAAAATAACTCCACAGCAGGCAGAAGAAATAAGGGCATGCAATATAAAAGGATTAGGATTCATAAAGGAAAGCAAGAGGTGTTATCCAAATGGGTATCTTGCCAGTCATATTGTTGGATTTGCAGGTTTGGATAATATCGGTTTAGAGGGTATAGAATTGGCCTGCGATAAATATTTAAAAGGGGAATCCGGTTGGGCAATGATTCTTAGAGACGCCCGTCAGAAAAAACTGGATATGCCGCAGCAGATGGTTTTACCAAAAGATGGTTACGATGTAGTATTAACTATAGACGAGGTAATACAGTATATAGCAGAGCAGCAACTTGATAAGGCGTTTAACACCTATCACGCCAAAGGCGCAAGTATAATAGTTATGGACCCTCATACAGGGCAGATTCTTGCCTTGGCGAATCGCCCTACATTTGATTTAAACGATTACGCCAATTCCTTGAAAGACTCAAGGCGCAACCGCGCCATCTGCGATTTATTTGAGCCGGGTTCTGTATTTAAGATTGTTACAGCGTCAGCGGCTATAGAAGAAAAAAAGGTATCCGAGGAAGATAAGTTTTTCTGTGAGAACGGCTCTTATAAAGTGGCTACCCACACACTCCATGACCATCGTCCACATGGCTGGCTTACTTTTAGGGAAGTCATCGGCCAATCCAGCAATATAGGGACATCCAAGGTAGCGCAAGTGCTTGGCAAGGATATCCTATATAAATATATTAAGTTATTTGGATTTGGAGAAAAAACAGGTATTGACCTGCCAGGTGAGATAACAGGCGTCGCCCATCAGCCGCGTTTTTGGTCTCAAATCTCCATTGCTACTATTCCTATGGGCCAGGAGATAGGCGTTACAGCCATACAATTAGCCAGCGCTATATCAGTGATTGCCAATGGTGGACAACTGATGAAGCCATATATTATTAAAGAAATCAGGGATAAGTATGGAGAACAAATTAAGACCTTTTCTCCAGTTATGATACGAAAGGTTCTATCTTTGGATACCGCTAGAAGGATGAATAAGATACTGCAGGGTGTAATAGAAGAGGGGACAGGAAAGTTGGCAAAAATAGATGGCGTTCTTGCTGCCGGAAAAACAGGAACTGCCCAGAAGTTAGAACCCAACGGCACCTATTCTCATAATAAATTTACCGCATCCTTTATCGGCTTTGCCCCAGCAGACGACCCATTAATTGTAATAGCGGTAATATTAGATGAGCCTCGGCCTTATTATTTTGGCGGGGTGGTGGCTGCACCTGTATTTAAAAATGTAGCCAGCGATGTTTTAAAGTATCTTAAGGCAAGACAGCCTATGAGGGAGACATTGGTATTAAATGAAACTGCGAGAGTTAATTAATGTATTGACGGATTTTCGCCTTAACGGCGATTCTGTTGACTTTGAGGTTGGCGGAATAAGTTGTAATTCAAAAGAGATTCCCCGCGATGGTATTTTTGTGGCAATAAAAGGCACGCGCATAGACGGGCACAACTTTATCAATGAGGCAATTGCAAGAGGGGCAAGGGCGATAGTAAGTGAATATCCAGAAACAGGCAACCAGCATCCAGGGGTGCCTTTTATAATAGCAAAAGATACGCGCAGCGCCCTTGCTAAATTAGCCGCTGAGTTCTATAACAATCCGTCTTTAAAAATCAAGGTTGTCGGCATTACAGGGACAAATGGTAAGACGACATTGACTTATCTTATTGAGTCCGTGTTAAAAAAATCAGGTTTTAAGACAGGGGTTATAGGCACTATTAATTATCGTTTTTGTGATAAGGTTGTAGTCTCAAAAAATACCACTCCAGGACCGATAGAATTAGAATCCCTTTTGGCTGAGATGGTAGGTTCAGGCGTTAGATATGCTATTATGGAGGTTTCTTCCCATGCATTAGAACAGGGTAGGACAGAAGGTATAAATTTTAGTTCCGCCATATTTACCAACCTTACCCAGGACCATTTGGACTATCACTTGAATATGGAGGATTATTTTAAGGCAAAGCAAAAACTTTTTGATAGTTTAAGTTCTGCTGCCTTTAGTGTAGTCAATATAGATGACGACTATGGCAGGAGACTTAAAACCCATACAAAGGCGAAGGTAACTACTTATGGAATAGATAATCAGGCTGATGTAATGGCAGAGAATATTAGGTATAGTATTGAACATACGGATTTCTCTATTAGAACTGCAAATCTGACTATTGATATACGCACCCCCTTAATCGGCAGGCATAATGTGTATAACATATTATCCGCCTATGCCTGGGCATTAAGTGAGGGGGTTAAGTCAGAAATTATTAAGTCTGCCATTGAAGAAATAAGTTGTATCCCTGGAAGATTGGAAAGGATAAATACAAAAAAGGATTTTTCTGTATTTGTTGATTACGCCCATACAGAGGATGCTTTAAAAAATGTTATTACTGCCCTTAGGCAGATATCACCCGGAAGGATTATTGTTGTATTTGGCTGCGGCGGAGAACGCGATAAAACTAAGAGGCCAAAGATGGGCAGGGTTGTTACAGAATTGGCAGATTATGCTATTGTTACAAGCGATAATCCACGCTCAGAAAATCCCAGTCAAATCATAGATGATATAATAATGGGAATAAAAAAAGATAACTTCTGCGTTATCCCTGATAGGGCAGAGGCGATAAGAAAGTCTCTTTATTTTGCTAAGCCAGGGGATTGCGTGCTTTTGGCAGGCAAGGGACATGAGAATTATCAGGTATTAAAAGATAAGGCTATTCATTTTGACGATCGGGAGGTCGTCAGGGAATGTTTAAGATTGATGAGTTAATAAAAGCAACCCGCGGCAGGTTAGTAAGCGGCATAAAAAAAGGAAGTGTTTCTGGCATTTCCATAGATTCCCGGCAGATTAAGAAAAATTCCGCCTTTATTGCAATAAAAGGCAATAATTTTGACGGGCATAATTTTATTGAAGAGGCAATCAGGAAAGGGGCTGTTTGTATTATTAAAGAAGCAAGATATCATATTGAAATAAAACATGATGTTGATGTTATAGATGTGCCTGATAGTATTAGGGCTTTAGGAGATATCGCAGCCTTTTGGCGCAAGAAATTTTCTATTCCCGTGATTGCGATTACAGGTTCAAACGGTAAGACCACCACAAAGGATATGCTCGCGCACATATTATCTAAAAACTTTAATGTCCTTAAAAACGAAGGGACCAAGAATAATCAAATTGGATTACCATTAGCCCTGCTTGGTCTTAATCCCGCACATCAAATTGCAGTCTTGGAATTAGGAACAAACCACCCAGGAGAGATAGAATATCTTGCAAGGATTTGTTCTCCAAATATTGCTATTATTACAAATATAGGTCCGTCGCATTTAGCCTATTTTAAAGACCTAAAGAAGGTATTTCAGGAAAAATACTCCATTGTAAAATATCTTAAGACACCAAGGATTTTAGTTTTAAACGCTGACGATGATTTATTAAGGGGCAGGTTATACAAGAAAACAAAATCGCTTTTTACATTAGGCTTCGGTGTATCTTACCAGGCTGATTTTTTTGCATCCCGCATCACCTATCAAAACCACAGAATAGAATTCTGTGTTAATCCAGGCATTATATCAAGCGCGAAAAATAAGTTTACATTACACACATTGGGATATAATAATATATATAACGCCATTGCCGCTACCTTAGTAGCAAGGATATTTGGCATGGAATATAGGGATATCTCCTTAAGGCTTTCTAAGTTTGTATTTCCAGAGGGAAGGCTTAAGGTTATCCCCTGGAATAAGGCAATACTTATTGATGATACCTATAATTCTAACCCCAACTCCTTAAAACAGGCATTAAGGGTTTTAGATAAATTTAATACAGATGGCAGGAAGATATTTATAATGGGGGATATGCTGGAGTTGGGTCGCCAGGCAAGGCATTTTCATCAGGAATTTTCCAGAGACGTTGCCAGCATCTGCGATATCTTTATTTCAGTAGGAAGGTTTTCAAGGTTTTTGGCTGTATCGGCTAAGGCATTTGGTTTAAGGGATGATAAAACATTTTCTTGCGATTCAGCATACCAGGCGCGCGACATATTGCTGAATAGGGTTTCTATAAGAAAAGGAGATGTTATTCTTCTTAAAGGTTCCCGTGCGATGAGGATTGAGGAGGTGTTCAAAACGCGCTAACTCGCCAACCTTATTAGTAAGTATTGCGTATTGCGTATTGTGTATTGTGTAATGTGTAATGAATAATGAGTAATTATCTGTGTATTATAATCACGGATTTAACGGATTTTTAATCGGATTACCACGGATACCCTTATTAAACAATCCCTTGCCTTAATTAAACAATGCCTTTATCCGTGTAAATCCGTGTGGCTTTT
>Ga0078972_1005003_pt1 | contig 34709 bp, 25 predicted proteins | sample YelNatPaOPGAMG01_FD_67568 | JGI IMG/M metagenome (GOLD analysis project Ga0078972, IMG submission 67568) | Hot spring thermophilic microbial communities from Obsidian Pool, Yellowstone National Park, USA - OP-RAMG-01 (SPADES assembly) (version 2) | ecosystem: Environmental > Aquatic > Thermal... | reverse complement strand
TCGGCCCCCGGCGTGTGGGCCCGTCTGGCGCCAGCCGCCCGGCCTGGCCCCCCCGCCCGGCTGGCTGGTAACCCTGCCCTGCCGCGAGTCAGGGCCGGGCGTCGGCGGGCGCCCTCCTCGCTCCCTCGCGGGGGTTCTGGTCCTCCCTCAGCTTCGCTTCCTTTCGCCGCATTCCGCCCTGCCGTGGCGCTCGCCGCGCGGCAAGGGCGGTTCGCAGAGGGCCTCTTGTATGGCCAGGGCGCTGTCACGGCGGTTATCCGCGGCAGCGCCCTGATTGCTATTGTGTGGGTGGAGGTAGCGTTTCTTCTGCAAGGCAAAGGAGGCCACCATGCGATCCCAACTCCGTCTGTTCCTCGCGTTGCTGGTCATCGCAGGGCTCGTCGCGTCCTGCACCCCCAAGACCGTCGAGGTCGAGAAGGTCGTCACGAAGGAGGTTCCGAAGGAGGCCACCAAGGTCGTAGAGAAGGTCGTCACGCCCACGCCGGCACCGGTTACGCGCACAGGCGCCTGGCTCGACACGGTCGTGGTAGTGGAAGAGCCCAATGCCGATGCCGCGGTCAGCCGCCTGCAGACGGGCGACATCGACGGCTACTGGTACTCGGTCAGCAACCCCGCCGTCTACCAGAAGGTCAAGGCCGACCCCAACCTCAAGAGCTACGAGGCCTATGGCTCGTACAACGAGCTCACCTTCAACGTGGTGGGCCCGGTCTTTGAGGGCACCGGCAAGCTCAACCCCTTCGCCGTGCCGGCCATGCGCGAGGCCATGAACTGGCTGGTGGACCGCGAGTACATCGCCAAGGAGATCATGGGTGGCCTGGCTACGCCGAGATGGCATGCTCTCAACGTTGCCTCCGGCGACTATGCCAAGCTCGCCGACGTGGCGCGCAAGCTGGAGATCAAGTACGCCTACAACAAGGACAAAGCCAAGGCCGTCTTCGACGCCGAGATGCCCAAGATTGGCGCCACCCTGGTGAACGGCAAGTGGACGTACAAGGGCGCCCCGGTCGAGATCATCGTCCTCATCCGTACCGAGGATGAGCGCAAGCAGATCGGCGACTATGTCGCGAAGCAACTCGAGGATATCGGCTTCACCTGCGTCCGCGACTACAAGAAGGCGGCCGATGCGTCGCCCATCTGGATGTCGGGCAACCCGAACGATGGCAAGTTCCACATCTACACCGGCGGCTGGGTCACCACCGCCGTGCCGCGCGACCTGGGCTCGAACTTTCCCTACTTCTACACCGACATGGGCCGGCCCGACCCGCTGTGGCAGGCCTACAAGAACACCCCCGAGTTCTATGACATCTGCAACAAGCTGAACAACAACCTCTTCAAGACCCTGGACGAGCGCACCCAGCTGCTCTCCAGGGCCATGGAGCTGGCCTTGCAGGATTCGGCCCGCATCTGGCTGGTCGACCGGGCGTCGTTCTCGCCGGTGGTGAAGAACCAGGTGGTGGCCTCGGACCTGTACGGTGGCACGAGCGGCTCCTGGCTGTGGCCCGTGACCCTCCGGCGCGAGGGCCAGGAGGGCGGCTCGATGACCATCGCCCAGCCCAGCATCCTCACGGAGCCCTGGAACCCGCTCAACGGCACCAACTGGATCTACGATATGACCTGGATCCGCGGCACGGGCGAGATGGCCTACATGCCCGACCCGTACACCGGCCTGTACCTGCCGCGACGTGCCGAAAAGGCCGAGGTCACCGTCGAGGAAGGCCTGCCCGTTGGCAAGACGCTCGACTGGGTGACCCTCAAGACTGCACCCAAGATCGAGGTCCCCGGCGATGCCTGGGTCGACTGGGATGCCAAGCAGCAGCGCTTCCTGACGGCCAGCGAGGTCTACACCCAGACGGTGACCGCCAAGCGCAAGAGCGTCGTCTACTACCCCGCCGACCTGTACGACAAGGTCACCTGGCACGACGGCTCCAAGTTCTCCATCGGCGACGTGGTGATGTACATGATCCTCCAGTTCGACCGCGCCAAGAAGGAGAGCGCCGTCTACGACAAAGCGCAGGAAGCGACCTTCAAGTCGTTCATGTCGGCCTTCAAGGGCGTCAAGATCGTTTCGCAGAAGCCGCTGGTCATCGAGACCTACAGCGACCTCTACTACCTGGATGCGGAGTGGAGTGTCACCTGGTGGTGGCCGTACTACGCCCAGGGGCAGGGGGCCTGGCATACGCTGGCGCTGGGGCTGATGGCCGAGGCCAAGCAGAAGGCGGCCTTCTCGTCGGCCAAGGCCAAGGACCTCAAGGTGGAGTGGCTGAGCTACATCGCCGGCCCGACGATCGCCGTGCTCAACGAGCAACTGGGGGAGGCGCTCAAGGCGGGCACGGTGCCCTATGCGCCGACCCTGGGCAAGTTCATCTCGGCCGACGAGGCCAAGACCCGCTACCAGAACCTGAAGACCTGGTACGACCGGCGCGGGCACTTCTGGATCGGCACCGGCCCGTACTACCTGGAGCGCGCCTTCCCCGTCGAGGGCACGCTGGTCCTGCGCCGCTACCCCAACTATCCCGACCTGGCGAACCGCTGGGAAGGCTACTCTGGCCCCATGCTCGCGACCGCCGAGGTGGCCGGGCCGGCCAGCGTGAAGATCGGTGGAGATGCCACCTTCGATGTGACCGTGACCTTTGCCGGCAAGCCGTACCCGACCGCCGATCTGGACCAAGTCAAGTTCCTGGTGATCGACGCCAAGGGCGAGGTGGCCTACTCGGGCGCGGCTCGGGCGGTCAAAGATGGGCAGTGGGCGGCTACGCTCAGCAAGGACGTCACGGCCAAGCTGGCGGCCGGCTCCAACAAGCTGGAAGTGATCGTGGTGTCGAAGAGGGTAGCCGTGCCCGGCTTCGGCTCCACCCAGTTCGTGACGGTTCCCTGACGCTGGGCCATAGGGTTGCCCCAGCCTCGCTCTCGGGTGGCGTAGCTTGCTGCGGGGGCGAGGGGATGGGGTGATGGGGGTTCTGGCGGGCCGCGAAGGGCCCGCCAGAACCCCCGGCCTGCTCCGCGCGGCGGGAGGCCGGCGCGGCACGATGCCGCGACTGTGCGCGGCACGATGCCGCGGCTACGGGTGGGATGCCGGCGCTGGAGGAGGCCGGCGCGGCACGATGCCGCGACTATGCGCGGCACGATGGTTCTGTAGTAGTGCGTTCTTCTACAACAGCCAGAAACGAGTTGTCGCTCTTTAACAATTGAATAGAAGCGAGTTCTGAGGCCCTTAGAGAGGCTGTGGAGGCCTCGTAGCGAGGCCAAGTCAGGGGCTATGGGGGCGTTCCCCGTGCCTTTGGGGCCTCGCTCAGGCCGCCACCGCTTCGGAGGCGCACTCCTCCCTCTGCAGGTACCAACGGATCGTGCGCTTCAGGTTTGCTCCGGTTGCTATGAAGCAGGCTTGGAGGCGGCTCTTGACCCGCCCTCGGTAGCGGGCCTCGCGGGCACCATACCCACGGACCAGCTCCGAGATAGAGCCTTCGATGTGGGAACGCAGGCAGAACTCTTGCTTGAACTCCTCGGTGTTGGCTCTGGCCCGGTAGAGTTCGAGCAGGTCCCGGTACGGGTTCAGGGTCAGCGAACGCCCTCGTGGACTCTTGGTGCAGACGCCAAAGGCAGGACACTCCGAACAGGTCTTGCTTGCGAAGCGAATCCTGACCCGGCACCGTTGGCCATCGCCGATAGGCTTTTCGCTCCAGAGCACGCTCTTGTGGCCCGCCGGGCAGACCGCTTCCTTCTTCTCCTCGTCGATCTGAAAGTCGGCTTGGCGGTAGCCTTCGGGCGCCCCGTGGTCTTGCTCGGGCCTGCCCACCAGGTCGATCCCTCGCTCAGCGCTCTGCGCCAGGTTCGGGCCGCTCATGTAGGACTGGTCCACGATCTGCTCGCGAGGCTGTATCCCTCGCTCTGCCAAGCGGGCTTGGATCTCAGGCAGCTGGTCGTTGTCGCCTTCGGTCGCATCCGTCACCTCCGTATCGACAATGACCGATGGCAGCCCTTCGTCACAGGTCTCCGTGATGTGGGTCTTGTAGCCGACCCAGCTTTTCTGTCTCTTCTTGCTGCCACGTGCCTCAGGGTCGTGCGGAGTCTCGATGACCCCCCGTCCTGCCGGCCGCTCCTTGGTTGGTCCACCCTCAGGCCCTTGGGGAAACTGCTGCGCCAACACCGTACGCAGCATCTCCACCTCGGCCAGCGCCCGCGCCTCGGCAGGGGCGGAGCGCTCGATCTGCCCCAGGAGCCAGAAACCGTCCCGGCCAGCCTCCAGCAACTGCTTGGCGATCTGCGACTGACTCAAGCGATAGTCATTGCGTCGCTCACCATACGTCTCGCTGAAGGCCGTCGGCAGCGCCTCGCTGACCCAGACCGGGACCACACCGCTCAGGGCGTCGAGGGCGACGCGGAGGGTCTCGCGCACCAACTCCAGTTGGCTCAGACGGTTCAGCAGAGCCACCATATGCGTGGCGTCGGTGCGCACCTTGGCACGCTCTTTGATCAGCCCCATCTCCTTGAGCCTGGCCACTACCGCGTCGAACAGCACTCGCTCCTGCCCATGTTGCAGGAGGCGTTGGCGAAAGGCATGCAGGTCGGTGAAGTCGAACCCCAAATAACCCAGAGGCAGGTGCAAGGCGTACTTCCAATCCAGACGGGTGACCACGTACCGAGCAGCTACGCGGTCGGGCACCCTTTCTATCGCTTGCAGAACGGTGACCAGGGCCAAGAGCAGCGGCGAGACTGCTGCCTTCCCCTTGTAACTGTACATAGGAGCAAAGACGTCCTCGGTGGGAAACAACTCGTCAAAGCGATCACCGATCTGGCGATAGATATCGTTGGCGCGCAGCAGCATCCGTCCGAGGAATGCGGTGTCGGCAGGCACAGCCCGGTCCAAGCGTCGCTTGAGCATATCACACACTCCCAACTCGTCCTTGTCGGCCCATTATGCTTGTGATATGCACCGCCGGCAAGCCAGATGCGCCCTCGACCTGTCTCAGCTTCAGAACTCGTCTTCTATTCTGTTGTTAAAGAACGAATTTCTACTGAACCATGTTGCCACGAGATGCGCAGCACGATGCCGCCGCCGCCACCCGGATGGTGGCCGCCCACCACGTGCGAGGCCCGCCATGTCGCCGCGGCCCACGCGGCACGATGCCGCGGCTACGGATTCTACGGATATTGTACGGCGGGGTGGGCTGGGGGTCAACCGGCGACGGGTTGCCAGCGCCAGCCCTCGCCCTCGGCCACCACGTGCCCCAGCGCGGGGAAGGGCAGATGCGAAGCGAACACCAGCGCCCCCCGTTCGGCCGCCAGGCCCAACAGCCGGCGCCGGTCCTTCTCGGCCTGCTCGGGCCAACTGTCGAACGACCAGTGCCACGAGGGGTGCTCCATCAGGATGGGGTGGCCGACGGCATCGGCCAGGTGGTAGAGCAGCGCCCCCTCCGAGGCCACCGAGAGGGCCACATGGCCGGGCCGGTGCCCTGGGGCCGAGAGGAGCGTCAGGCCGGGCAGGAACTCGGCCTCTGCCGGCACGACCTCCAGCCGGCCCTGGATCCGCTCCAGGGTCTGGCGGGCCAGGCTTGCCTGGCGCTCAGGCATCTGCGCCGCGCGCGTGCCGTCGGTCCATAGGTCCCATGCCTCTTCCGAGACGACATAGTCGGCATTGGGGAAGGCGAACTGCCCGCCCGGCATGGTGATGCCGCCCACGTGGTCGCCGTCGAGGTGGGTGAGGACCACCACGTCGACATCGGCGGGTGCGATGCCGGCCCCGAGCAGGCGCTCGAGGAGCATGCCCTCGCCCCGTTCGCCGCCCTTGCCCCAACCGGTATCCACCAGCACACGGTAGTCGCCAGCCCGCAGGTAGAGGCAGTTGAAGTAGCGGGTGGTTTCCGTAGGAGAGCAGCCATGCTCCACCAGCGCCCGCTGCCACTCCTCGGCAGAGATGTTCGTCACGATGCCGGCGGCCGGCACGGTGCGGGCCAGGTCGTTGACCGCGATACACTCGAAGGCCCCAACCTGGAAGGGATAGGTCTCTGTCACGCCCATGTCGCCTCCTTTCATGCCCCGGCCGGTGCAGTTGACTCCTGGGGCAGACGCGAGCCCCGGAGGTTCCCCGCTCCTCGCGCTGTGTGGGCTTGGCCATTCTTGCCAGCCCGGACCCCTACCGTTCCCCCGCAGGGGGAATAGGCTGCCTGGCGGCACCGACGAGCAAGCTCATCCCCCCTTCGGGGGGACAGCCTGCCCTGAGCAGCGCGAAGGGGTGGGGGGTCCATAACCGCGCCATGACGCCTTGTTGCAATACGCCACAGCATTCCGCACAGGGCTGCCCCAAGAGTGGACTGCACCCTGCCCCGGCGGCCTGCCCGGCCCCCGCTCCCATTCCCGCGTTCCAGGCAAGGCGGAGCCCTTGGCTTCAACCCTCGCCCATCGCCTCGAGCGCTGCCCGGTCCTTGATGATGATGCGGTGGCGCTCGACGGCGATGATGCCTTCATCCTGAAGCTGGGCGATGAGGCGGCCGACCACATCGCGCACCGTGCCCAACTCGGCCGCCATCTCGGCCTGGGTGAGGCGGCGGCCCGGCTGCCTCGCCTGGCGGAGCAGGTAGCGGGCCAGCCGGGCCCGCACGCTGCGGAACGAGAGGTCTGCCACCAGCTCGGCAAAGCGTCGCAGGCGGGCGGCCAGGTCGGCCAGCACCGCCTCGGCCAGGGCCGGGTTGCGGCGCAAGGCCTCCTTCCAATCGTCGGCGGCGATGCTGCAGACCGTCACGGCGTTCACGGCTTCGACCGAGGCGGGGTTCGGCCCACCGTCGAGCACGGGCACCAGGTTGAAGCTATCGCCGGGGCCCAGGCGGTCGAGCACCTGCTCGCGCCCCTCGGCCGAGGTCTTGTACACGCGCACCTGGCCGCTCACCACAAAATACACCGCGCCGGCCGGCTCACCTTCCAGCACGATCAACTCGCGCCGGGCATAGCTGCGCAGGCGGACCCTGGCCTCCAGGTCGGCCAGGCCCGCGGCCGAGAGGCCCGCGAAATAGGGGATACTCTTCAGGAAGGATGCTCGGTCCACAGCCGCTGCCTGCCCTCCGCGCGCAGAATGGGAGCCCGCTGCGCAGCATTATACGCGCCCAGGCGCATCTCCTCAAAGGCGAAAGGCCATCCATGCTCTTTGCAACCTCCCCTTCTTGAGGTGTATAATGCATAGCGCCAGGCGGGCGCAACATGCAAAGGCCTGCCGCCCAGGTGCCCGTAGCTGGCGCTTCTCGGATGCGCCCATAGTGGGGCTTGGGCGGCGAAGCCAGGCGCCAAAACCTCAAACCCCTTTCTCCCTTCCCCGCGCGGCGGGGAACGGGCCGGCGACGGGGCTTGATAGAACGGAGCAAGATGCCCCAGGTCTACGTTGCCATCGATCTGGAAACCACCGGGCTGAGCCCCGAACACGACGCCATCATCGAGGTCGGCGCCGTGCGTTTCCGGCCGGACCGCGTGCTCGACACCTGGTCGACCCTGATCAACCCCCACCGGCCGATCCCCTTCAAGATCCAGCACCTGACCGGCATCACCCAGGCCGACGTGCGCACTGCCCCGCCCCTGGCCCAGGTGCTGCCCACCCTGCGCAGGTTTGTGGGCGATAGCATCGTGATAGGCCACAACGTGAGCTTCGACCTGGCCTTTCTCAACCGCCAGGGCATCCTGACCCAGAACCAGGCCGTCGACACCTTCGAGTTGGCCTCGATCCTGCTGCCTGAGGCACCGCGCTACTCGCTGGGTGCCCTGGCCGACCGGCTGGGGATCGCCCTGCCCACCCGCCATCGCGCTCTGGAGGATGCCACGGCCACCAAGGACCTCTTCCTGGCCCTGCTCGAACGCGGCCTGGAGATGGACCTGGAGGTGCTGCAGGAGATCAACCGCCTGGCTGCCCGCTCCGACTGGGCGCTGCGCCACATCTTCCGCGACCTGGAGCGCGCACGGGCGCTCACTGCCTCCGAAGGGAGCATCCGCGCACAGCTCCTGGGCAAGGGCCGCCTCGACCATGCGGCCATGGGCCTGGTGCTGGGCCGCCGGCCCCAAGAGCCGCCCCTGCGCCCCGCCAGCAGCCCGGTGCCGATCGATGTCGAGGCGCTGGCGGCCATGCTCGCCCCCGGCGGACCCTTTGCCAAGAGCTTCCCGGGCTATGAGCATCGCCCCCAGCAGATCCAGATGCTGCGCGCGGTGGCCAACGCCTTCAACGATGGCGGCCAGCTGCTGGTCGAGGCCGGCACCGGCACGGGCAAATCGCTGGCCTACCTGCTCCCGGCCGTCGAGTACGCCGTGCGCAATGGCCGCCACGTGGTCATCTCGACCAACACCATCAACCTGCAGGACCAGCTCTACCTGAAGGACCTGCCCGACCTGCAGCGCATCCTCGAGCAGCCCTTCCGGGCCGCGGTGCTCAAGGGGCGCAACAACTATATCTGCCTGCGGCGGCTGGCCCAGTTCCGCAAGAACGAGCACCTGAATACCGACCAGGTGCGCGTGTTGGCCAAGATCCTCGCCTGGCTGCCGGTCACCTCCACGGGCGACCAGGCCGAGCTCACCCTACTCAACCAAGAGAACGAGGTCTGGACGCAGATCGGCGCCCAGGCCGATAACTGCCTGGGCGAGCGCTGCCCCCACCGCCGGGCCGGCACCTGCTTCCTGGCCCGCGCGCGCGCCCGCGCCGAGGCGGCGCACATCATCATCGTCAACCACGCCCTGTTGCTCACCGATGTGGGCCTCGAAGGGCGGCTCCTGCCCGACTTTCGCCACCTGATCGTCGACGAGGCGCACCACCTGGAAGCGCGGGCCACCGAGAGCCTGGGCTTCTCGGTCGACCAGCGGCAGGTCGACACTCTGCTGAACAGCCTCAGCATGCGCCTGAGCGGCGACCGGCGCGGCGGCATCCTGGCCGAGCTGGCCGTTGCCCTGCGCCACGGCGGGGTGCCCGCCGCCCTGCGGCAGCGCATCGAGGGCCTGCTCGAGCCGCTGCACGGCCAGGTCGACCGTTTGCGCCAGCAGGTCGCCTCGTTCTTCGAGGCCCTCGATTCCTTTGCGCGCGACCAGGTGCAAGGCCACGAGAGCGAGTACGACACCCAAATCCGCCTGACCCAGGGCCTGCGCGCCCAGCCCTCCTGGTCGGATGTGGAGGCGCAGTGGGACGAGGCGGCGCAGAGCTTGAAGAAGCTCATCCATGACCTGCATCGCCTGGCCGAGGCCTACGACGAGCTGGCCGACGCCGGCATCCCCGACTTTGACGAGCTCCAACAGGGCCTGCGCGCCCGCCTGCAGCGCGCCACGGCTGCCCACGACCAGCTTGAGGCCATCGTCATGAAGCCCTCGGGCGCGCAGATCTACTGGCTGACCGTGTCGGCCCGCGATGGTTCGCTGACGCTGCAGGCGGCACCCTTGGAGGTGGGGCCGCTCCTCCAGAGCGGCCTCTTTGCGCGCCTCGAGACGGCGGTGCTCACCTCGGCCACGCTGCGCATCGGCGGCGATTTCCGCTATGTGCGCGGCCGCCTGGGCCTCGACAGCGCCGACGAGGTAGCGGTGGGCTCGCCGTTCGATTACCGCGTCTCCACCCTCATCTACCTGCCCACCGACATCCCCGAGCCGGGCAGCCCCCACTACCAGCACACGGTGGAGCAGACGCTCATCGAGCTCTGCCGCGCCACCAAGGGGCGCACCCTGGTCCTCTTCACTTCCTACACCCAACTGCGTTCGAGCCACCGGGCCATCAGCCCCGCCCTCGAACAGGATGGCATCATCGTCTACGGCCAGGGCATGGATGGCTCGCGCCACCAACTGCTCGAGAGCTTTCGCTCGGCCGAGCGGGCGGTGCTCCTGGGCACGCGCAGCTTCTGGGAGGGCATCGACGTGGTGGGCGAGGCGCTGAGCTGCCTGGTCATCGCGCGGCTGCCCTTCAGCGTGCCCACCGACCCCATCACCGCCGCCCGCGCCGAGACCTTTGACGACCCCTTCAACGAATACCAGGTGCCCGAGACGGTGCTGCGCTTCCGGCAGGGGTTCGGCCGCCTCATCCGTCGCCAGGATGACCGGGGTGTGGTCGTCATCCTCGACCGGCGCATCCTCACCAAGTCGTACGGGGCCATCTTCCTGCGCTCGCTGCCGGAGTGTACCGTCCAGCGCGGCCCCCTCCACGACCTGCCTGCAGCAGCAGTCCAGTGGATCGACGGCGAGGCACCGGCGCAGAGGGGCCTGGGGATATAGAGGCGACGTCTCACCGCAGAGACGGTAGAGGACGCAGAGACTGACAGACCAGATGGAGGGAGTCATCGAGGTCAACAACCTGACTGAAGCCATCATCGGCGCAGCCATCGAGGTCCACCGCTCTCTGGGGCCCGGCCTTCTCGAATCCGCATACGAAGAACGCCTATGCCGGGAACTGGCCACTAGGAGAATACCATTCGAGCGCCAGCGTGCGTTGCCCGTGGTGTACAAAGGCCTCCAGCTAGATTGCGGCTATCGGCTCGACATCGTCGTCGCCGACCTCGTGGTCGTCGAGATCAAGGCTGTCGATCGATTGCTGCCGATCCACGAGGCGCAGTTGCTGACCTACCTCCGTCTGGGCGGATGGAAGGTTGGCCTGTTGATCAACTTTAACGTGGTCGTCCTCAAGCAGGGGATCCGCCGGCGGGTGCTCGACCTGCAAGAAGAGGTGTAGCCTCTGCGCCCTCTGCGTCTCTGCGGTGAGTTTGGGCGCTCGCGGGGCAGGGGCGAGTGCTGCGCTCGTGAACACGTTGCGGTGGGTTCGAGGTGTGCCATGCGGAAGGCCTTGCTCGCCGTGCTCGTTCTCTCCTCCCTCCTCCTGGCCGGCTGTGGGCCGGCGCGCCGGCCGGCCGAGCCTGGGCTGCGCGTGTACTATGCCGGGCCGGAGGGCGGCGTGCGCGCCGCGTTGGCCCTGGCCGAGCGCGAGGCCGGCTTCCAGATGGTGGGCCGCCCCGCCGAAGCCGATACGATGGTGTTCAACGGCACCATCCCCAACCCCGAGGCCGCGGCCCGGCGCGTGCGCGAGGGGGCGGGGCTCGTCCTCATCCTCGGTCCCGAGCTCGACGCGGCCCAGGTGGGCGCCCTGCTCGGCCAGGAGGTGCGCCTGGCGCCCCAGAGCACGCCCCTCAGCCTCACCAACGCCCAGGGTGCCAGCGACCCGCTCTTGCAAGAGATTGTCTGGAACAGCGCGCCGCAGGTGCGCGAGCGGTTCGCCCTCGAAGGCGGCGGCCTCGACCCCCTGGTCGCCGGCTACGAGGATGGCTCGCTCGTGCTGGGCCACGCCACGCTGGGCCGGGGGCAGGCCTTTGTCGTCACCGCCTTCCTCGACAGCGCCAACCCGCAGCTCCAGGCCTGGGGCTACTTCAACTATCTGGTCTACCACCTGGCCGAGCGCGCCGCGGGGCGCCCGCCCCTCTCCTTTGCCGCCTACCCGGGCTCGCCGGTGCCGCACAGCGCCGAGCGCAACGTGCTCTACGCGCTGCTTGCGGCCATGCTGGCCAGCGCCGGCCTGATCTTCTGGGCCGTGCGCCGCTACAGCCGGGCCCACCCCGAGGCACTCGATCGCCTGCTCGCCGACGCGCGGGCCTTTCAGGAGCGCCAGGCATCCACCGGGTGGGAGGAGGTGGGCTTTCACCGCCCGCTGGGCGGCTTCCTCTTTGCCTTCAGCCTGGGGCTCATCGTCTTTGTGCCGCTGATCATCTACCAGAACGTCGTCCTGCCCGTCTACATCCTGCCCTCGGCGCAGGCGCTGGGCATGTGGGGCCGGGTGACCCAGTTCTTCAACTTTCTGTGGCAGTTCTTCGACATGGGCACCTCGGTGGCGCTTATCAAGTTCTTCTCGCAGCACCGGGTCGACGAGCCGCGCAAGGGCGTCGAGTACGTGCAGGTCTTTGTGTGGTGGCAGGCCCTGTCGGGTGCCGTGCAGGTGGCGGGGGTGGTGTTTGTGGCCGGCACCTTTGTGCCGCGCAGCGCCTACGCCCTCTACGCCTGGAGCATCATCCTCCACGCCCTCATCCAGTTGCCCGGCTTCTACCAGGTCTTCCGCCACACCCTCATCGGCTGGCAGCGTTTCGACTATGGGCAAATCCTCGACCTGGCCCTGGCCACCTTCATGCCCATGCTCACCCAGCCGCTGTTGGTGGGCCTCATGGTGGCCTGGGGCCGCGCCAACCCGGCCTTCGGCGCCTCGATGGGCGGATTGCTGGGCCTGGGGCTGGCCGCCTACGCCACCGAGCTCTTCACTTTCGTGGTGGGCTTTTTCCTGTACCGCCGGCTGGGCTACGACGCCCGGCTGCTCTTCCTGGCCCACTTTGACTGGCGCACCGTGATCGCCGCCTTCCGCTTCGGGGTGTTCGAGATGCTGGGCGCCATTGCCTGGGCCATCGGCGAGGCGCTGGTCATCCTCATCACCCAGTTGCGGCTGATCAACTACAACGAGGTCTGGGGCAACTGGACCCTGGCCTCGAACTTTGTCACCGCCTACACCATCCTGCAGGTGCTCTACGCCAACCTGATGCCGGGCATCTCCGAGGCCATCTCGCACGGCTACAAGCGCCTCTCGCAGTACTATGCGGCCATGGGCTACAAGTGGGGCGGCCTGATCAGCGCCTTCGTAGGCGCGGTGCTGCTGGCCGTGGCCGACCGCTTCATCCTGGGCGCAAGCGGCCCCGAGTTCGTGCGTGCTGCGGCCTACGCGGTGCCCCTCACCCTATGGGGGGTCATCCAGTTCGGCTCGTGGACCTCGGATGAGATCCAGAACGGCTCCAACCGGCCGTACCTGCGCTCGGCGATGACCGCCATGGAGCAGATCATCCGCATCGTCCTGGCCCTGGTGCTGGTGGGGCGCTGGCAGATCTATGGCCTCATCGCTGCCTACTTTGCCGGCCTGCTCACCAAGGTGCTGGTCTCCTACGCCCTCAACCACCGCCTGTGCTTCCCACACCGCTACTTTGCCTGGCAGTCGCTGGCCGCGCCGGCCCTGGCCGGGGCGGCGCACTTTGGGCTGCTCCGCTGGCTGACCGGCCTCATCTGGCGGGGCGACCCGGTCACCTCCATCGCCATCCTCTTCGTCGGCCTCCTGCCATCCCTGCCCCTCTTCGCCTTCCTCTATGGCCTCGCCGGCGGCTGGGATGACGCCACGCTGGCCGAAGTGCGCCGGGCTGTGGACCTGACGAGCTTTATGCGGCCGCTGGCCTGGCTCTTCTGGGCCGCCAGCAGCCTGGGCGCGCGCCTGAGCCCGCTGCACGGCCGTTTCCCCATCACCATCCGCCCCGAGGCTCTGGAAGAGGCCAGGCAGCTCACCCTGCAACGAGTCCGGCTCGCCTGAATGTGCGCAAAACGGCCGGAATCGGGTGTTCAGAATATCGAAGTGTTGCCGTCGTGCCGACTCTTCTCAGTTTGGCCTTGACGGGCGGAGCCCTGCATGCTAGCCTATGCGCTGCCACGAGGGCCTCCGCAGGCCCTGCAAGGCCGGCAGCGCAGCGAGCCCCACACCCCTGGCGGATCCCACTCCACGCGAGGAGTCACGCCCGGTGGAGGAAGAACGTTGGCATGCCATCCCGGCGGAGAGGGCGCTGGAGCAGGCTGGGGTTGACCCCAACGAAGGGTTATCCTCCGAAGAAGCCCGCCGGCGGCTCGCAGAGTTCGGCTATAACGAGTTGGCGGTGGTGCGGGGGCCCTCACCCCTGCGGCTCTTCGCCGAGCAATTCAACAGCTTTATCGTGTGGGTGCTGCTGGTGGCAGCGCTCATCTCTGGACCGCTCCTCAACGAGTGGACCGACGCTGCCGCCATCCTGGTCATCGTGGTGCTGAACGGCATCCTCGGCTTTGTGCAAGAGTTCCAGGCCTCCAGGGCGCTGGAGGCTCTGCGCCAGCTCACAGCGCCGACCGCCACGGTGGTGCGCGACGGCCGGCCCCACGAAATCCCGGCCCGCGAGGTAGTGCCGGGCGACATTCTGGTCATCGAGGCGGGCGACCTCTTGGCCGCCGACGGGCGCCTCATCGAGGCCCACAACCTGTCGGTCGACCAGGCCCTGCTGACCGGCGAATCGGCGCCGGCCGGCAAACGGGCCGACCTCGTCATGCCCCCCAATACACCGGTAGCCGAGCGCAGCAACATGGTCTTTTCCTCGACCGTGGCCACGCGGGGCCGTGGCCGGGCCCTGGTCGTCGCCACCGGCCCGCAGACCGAGCTGGGCAAGATCGCGCGCATGGTGCAGGAGATCGCTCCCGAGGCCACCCCGCTGCAGGAGGAACTGGACCGGGTGGGCCGCTACCTGGTCTATGGGGCGCTGGGCATCGTGGCGGTGATCTTTGCCCTCGACGCCGCCCGGGGTGCGCCCTTTCTCCAGGTGTTCCTGGTAGCGGTCAGCCTGGCGGTGGCCGCCATCCCCGAGGGCTTGCCGGCGGTCGTCACCATGGCCCTGGCCATCGGCGTGCGGCGCATGGCCGCGCGCAACGCCCTGGTGCGGCGCCTGCGCTCGGTCGAGACGCTGGGCTCGGCCTCGGTTATCTGCTCCGACAAGACCGGCACCCTCACCCAGAACCAGATGACCGTACGCCAGGTGGTCACCCCCGTGCGCACCATCCAGGTGAGCGGCGAGGGCTATGAGCCCCGCGGCGGCTTTGCCATCAACGGCCAGCCCATCGACCCGCAGGCAGAGGACCTGCAGGCCCTGGTGCGGGTGGCGAGCCTGGCCAGCACGGCCGACCTGGTCGAGCAGGATGGCAGGTGGACCATCCGCGGCGACCCGACGGAGGGCAGCCTGATCACCCTGGCCGCCAAGGCGGGCTACACCGAGGCCGATGCGGAGGCCGAGTACGAGTTCCTGGAGGACCTGCCCTTCGACTCGGAGCGCAAGCGCATGAGCGTGGTCTACACCTGCAGAGAGCGGTGCCCCCGTGTGCTGGCTGCGCCTGGCGGCCCGGGCATGCGCATGGCCTTTGTCAAAGGCGCTGCCGAGTCGGTGCTTCCACTCTGTACGCGCATCCAGGCAGAGGGGCAGGTGCGGCCCCTGGGCCCCCACGAGCGGCGCGAGTTCCTCGACGCCAACGATTGGCTGGGCCGGCAAGCCCTGCGGGTGCTGGCCATGGCCTACCGCCCGCTGGAGGCGGGCGTGCCCCTCGAGGCCGAGGCCGTAGAGCAGGACCTCATCTTCGTTGGCATGGCTGCCATGATCGACCCGCCGCGCCCCGAAGCCCGCGACGCCGTGCGCACCAGTCAGGAGGCGGGCATGACGGTGGTCATGATCACCGGCGACCAGCACAATACCGCCATCGCCATTGCCCGCGAGCTGGGCATCTTCCGCGACGGGCTCGCGTCGCTGACCGGGAGCGAGCTGGAAGAGATCAGCGACGAACGCCTCGACGAGATCGTCGACGAGGTGCGCGTGTACGCCCGGGTGGCTCCCGAGAGCAAGCTGCGCATCGTGCGCGCCTGGAAGGCGCGCAACCAGATCGTCGCCATGACCGGCGACGGCGTGAACGATGCGCCAGCGCTCAAAGAGGCCGATATCGGCATCGCCATGGGCATCACCGGCACCGACGTGGCCAAAGAGGCCTCCGACATGATCCTGGCCGACGACAACTTTGCCACCATCGTCGCCGCCACCGAGCAGGGCCGCACCATCTTTGACAACATCCGGCGCTTTATCCTCTTCATGCTCTCCTGCAACACGGGCGAGCTGCTGACCCTCTTTCTGGCGGGCCTGGTCGGGCTGCCGCTGCCCCTCATCCCCATCCAGATCCTGTGGATCAACCTGGCCACCGACAGCCTGCCGGCGTTGGCCCTGGGCCTGGAGAAGCCCGAGCCAGGCGTCATGCAGCGGCCCCCCCGCCCGCCCGAGGAGGGCATCCTCAACCGGGGGGCAGCCCTGGGCATCGGCTGGCAGGGGCTCTTGATCGGGCTGGTGACGCTGGGCGCGTTCCTGCTGGAGATCCTCTTGCGCGGGGGCGGTGTGGAGCGGGCGCGTGTGCTCGCTTTCTCCACATCGGTGCTCGCCCAGAGCCTGCACGCCTATAACCTGCGCAGCCTGCGCTACTCGCTGTTTACCATCGGGCCATTCACCAACCCGTCGCTGAACTTGGCCTTCACCATCGTGATCCTCGCCAACCTGGCCATCATCTACGTGCCCTTCCTGCAGCCGGTGTTTGCCACCATGCCCCTCGACCTTGCCGACTGGGCCATCGTCGTGGGCCTGGCCCTTGTGCCGCTGCTCCTGGTGCAGGCCTGGCGCGTGGTCGGCGAGATGCGCACCGGCCCGGCCCCGGCCCCCTGAGGCTCCCTTACCTTGCCCTTACCTGCCCTTCACGGATAACACAAATGCCCACCGCGGGCCGGCCCACTATAGTTCAGAGATGTGGGCGCGGCCTGCGGGCCACCGCGGCCCGCCACCGTTGCGCCACCGCACCCAGTGCCCGGCCGGGAGGTACCCGCCCCCGCCGGGCGGTGAGGGAGCAAGGAGCAGGTGAACCGCGAGCGCGTTCTCTTCGTCGACCTGTACTCGCGCCCGGCCACGTACCAGCGGGCGGCCACCCGCATCAGCAGCCGGGCCCTGGCTCTCCTGGTGGGCTTGCTGGTGCTGCTGGCCCTGGCAGGGTTCCTCTACCTGTCGCAAGCCAGCACGGCGGCCGAAATGCGCTATACTCTGCTCTCGCGCCAGCGGGAAGAGACCCGTTTGCAGGAACAGATCATCGTCTTGCGCTGCGAGGTAGCCCAGCACGAGAGCATCGCCTCGCTGCAGGAACGAGCCGCCAGGCTAGGCCTCGTCGATGCCTCGCCCAACGATCCGCAGATCGTGTGCTCGGTGCCGGTGGGGGCGGGGGCGGGCACCGCGACGCCCGTGGCCGGCGCCGGCGCGGCCGAAGCCGAGCCGGCCCCGGCACCCCTGGAGTGGTTGCTGAAACACCTCGTGCCAGGCTTTCCTTTGGCCTTGCCCAAACCGTAGGCCCGAGGCGTGGGCTGGCGGGGCGCGCCGGATGGCGAGAACCAGCGCCCGGCCCTATCTCGTGCCTACCCCCTCAATGGCGTCCCCCGGCCGGTGGCGGCCCGGCCGGGGGACGCCTCCTCATTTGCGCGGGCAATGGGTCGATGGTATAATCGCGCCACTAACGCATTGCTCCGGCCCGGCGGTGTAGCCGGGGCAGGGCGCAGCACCCAGCCGGCGGGGCATCCCTCCGGCTCACTTTCCGCCCCAGGCGGCCGGCCGCCGGCCCGCGGCCCGGCAATACCCGTCCTGAGGCTAGCCCAGGGAAAGGAGGGCACTTGATGAGAGAGTACGAACTCACCTACATCGTGCGGCCCGACATCGACGACGAGGCAGTCGCAACCGTCGCCAGCCGGGTCGAGCAGACGATCACGGCCAACGGTGGCCGGGTCCTCAAATCCACTTCGTGGGGCAAGCGCCGCCTGGCCTATCCCATCCGCCGCTACAACGAAGGCACCTACATCCTCCTGCGCGCCGAAATGGCCGACCGGGCCATCCGCGAAGTGGAGCGCCAGCTCAAACTGTCGGAGGATGTGATCCGGCACCTCCTGGTGCGGGTGGAGGAGCCCGAGGCGGCGGAGGCCGCGGTGCCTCCGGAGCCCCCGGCCCAGCCCGAGGCCCCGGCGGAATGACGGCCGGCGGCCTGCCTGTGGCGCATGGCCCCAAGGGGCCAGCGAGGCACGACTCGAGAGATCATGGACGTGCCGGCGCTCGTGCCGGCAAGCGATAGGGAGGCAATTACCTTGGCCGAAGAAGAGAGAGAAGAGGCCCGCACAGGCGAAGAGCGTGCCCCCAGGGCTGCGGGCCGCAAGGGCCGCGGCGGGTTTGCAGGCCGTGCCGCCGGTGGACGGCGGCCGCGCGTCTGCCCCTTCTGTGAGCGGAAGGTCAAAGAGGTCGATTACAAGCAGGTCGATGAGCTTCGCCACTACCTGACCGAGCGCGGCAAGATCAAGCCGCGCCGCAAGAACGCGACCTGCGCCAAGCACCAGCGGCGGCTGGCGGTGGCCATCAAGCGCGCCCGGCATCTGGCGCTCCTGCCCTTCACCGCCGAGCTCAGCCGCGGCTGAGGCCCAAAGGTCAGAGCCCGCAGGGGGGTGCTGTATCGACTGTTCCGGCAGCCTGAGGGCGAGCCGCGGGTTGCCGGGTGGCATGTGCACGGGGCGCGGCGGGGGCCGCCGCCCCGTGTTTCTTCCGGTTCCGACCCTGGGTGGAGGCCTGGATGGCGAAAAAAGGCAGAACGACGATCCCTGTTGTGAACCGCAGGGCGCTCTCGCGCCGCGAGCGCGAGCAGCGCTACCAGCGCTGGCTGTACATTGGCGCCGGCATCGTCGCCGCCCTCATCCTCGGCGTCATCGGCTTTGGGCTCATCCAGTACCTGGTGATTGCGCCGGCAGCGCCGGTGGCCACCGTCAACGGCGTGGCCATCCGCACCGATACCTACCAACGCTACGTGCAGTATCAGCGCTACCAGTTGAACAGCTACCTGAAGCAGATCGACCAGCAACTGGCCCTGCTCGACCCCAACGACCAGAGCCAGCAGTTCCTCACCAGCTACCTGCAACAGCAGCGCAACCAGATCCTGTCGGAGATCAGCAACCTCAGCACCACGGCCCCCCTCGAAAACCTCATCGACAACGAGCTCATCCGGCAAGAGGCCAAGCGCCGCGGCATCACCGTCACGCCCGAGGAAGTGCAGACCGAAATCGAGCACAACTTTAACTACTACCGGGTGCCGCCGACGCCGGTGCCCACGCCGACCACCGGGCCCACGTGGACCCCAGAGCCGACGCCCACAGGCGCACCCACCGCCACGCCGACGCCCAGCCCGACGCCGACCGTCGGCACGCCGACGCCCACTGCAACACCCGGGCCCACCGATACACCCGAGCCCACGGCCACCCCGGTGACCGAAGAGGGCTTTAAGAGCATGTACAACAGCTACCTGCAGGATGTGAAAAAGAACGCCGGCCTGAGCGAGGCCGACGTGCGCGATCTGGTGACCGTCCAGCTCCTGCGCACCAAACTGCAGGAAGCGATGGGCGCCGAGGTGCCCACCACGGCCGAGCAAATCCACGCCCGCCACATCCTGGTCGATAGCGAGGACGCCGCCAAAGCCGCCCTCGACCGCATCCAGAAGGGTGAGGATTTCGCCAAGGTGGCCCAGGAAGTGTCGACCGACACCGCCACCAAAGACAAGGGGGGCGACCTGGGCTGGTTCCCGCGCGGGCAGATGGAGCAGGCGTTCGAGGATGCCGCCTTTGCCCTCAAGCCGGGCCAGGTCAGCGGGGTGGTACAGACGAGCGCCGGCTACCACATCATCAAGGTCGAAGAGTATGCGGCCGACCGCCCGTTGGATGAGAGCATCCTGGCCCTCAAGCGCTCCAGCGCCCTCGACGACTGGCTGCAGAAGCAGCGCGCCGATGTGAAGGTGGTCCAGCGCTTCTGGTCGTCTGACAAGGTGCCCAAGGCGGTGACCGAGCCGATCCCGAGCTGATGGCCTACGTCACCGGCAGCGGCAATGGACCGGCCCGCTGGGGGTTCTCCACATCCTGCCCCCAGCGGGCCGGGTTTTCGCGGATCAGCCGCCGCACGGCATCGAGCTCCGTTTCGCTCTCAATGGCCAGGTCGCGGTAGCCGGGCTGCCAGAGGGGGCCGCCATCGGCCCCGCGCAGCGCGTTGACGCGCCGGGTGGAGGCCGCCTTGAACTGGCTCACAATGGCCCCCAGCGCGCCCTTGCCGGCATGGCCGGGCCTGGGCCGCCGGCGCTGGCCCTTCCCCGCCCTGGCATAGCCGGGCGCGCCCAGGCGCAGGATGCCATGGATGTGGTTGGGCATGACGGTGAAGGCATCGAGGCGCACGCCCCGCGCCAGGCCCGGAATGCGCTGCCACTCCTCCGCCACCGCCCGGCCGGCCTCGCCCAAGACCATCTGGCCGTCGACCACGTGCCCAAAGAGCAGTTCGCCCCTACGGGTGACCAGGGTGACCAGGTGGGCGCCCGCCCAGGCCGGCTGCCCGCCACCACCATCGGCATCGGCCCTCATCCCACGCCGCTCCTCTCTCCGCCCCATGCCGGGCGGCCGGAACCTCCATTGACAGGCCTTGCGCCCCCATGTATACTGCCGTGCGAACCTGTCGGGGGAATGACGCTGTGCCGACGTATGACGAAGAGACCTATCTCTCTCCCTTCACCTGGCGCTATGGCTCGCAGGCCATGCGCGCCCTGTGGTCCGAAGCGGGCAAGAGGCGGCTCTGGCGCCGCATCTGGCTGGCGTTGGCCCGCGCCCAAGAGGCAGCCGGCCTGGTGAGCGCGGCCCAGGTGGCCGACCTGGCGGCCCATGTGGACCAGGTCGACCTGGCGCGCGCCCGCGAGATCGAGGCCGAAATCGGCCACGACCTGATGGCCGAGCTCCGCACCTACGCCGAGCAATGCCCGCTGGGTGGGGGCATCCTCCATCTGGGTGCCACCAGCATGGACATCGAAGACAATGCCGATGCCCTGCGCCTCCGCCAGGCCCTGCAGCTCGTGCGGCGCGGCGTGCTCGACCTGCTGGCGGCCCTGGCCGACCGCATCGAGGCCACCTGCGCCCTGCCGACCATGGCCTACACCCACCTGCAGCCCGCCGAGCCCACCACCGTGGGCTACCGGCTCTGCCAGTACGCGCAGGACCTGCGCCTCGACCTGGAGGGACTCGACCGGGCGCTGGCCGCCGTCAAGGGCAAAGGCTTCAAGGGCGCCGTAGGCACGGGGGCCTCGTACCAGCAGCTCCTGGCCGGCACCGGCATGGCCCCCGCCGAAATGGAGGCCCGCATCCTGGCCGAGCTCGACCTCCCCGCCTGGCCGGTGACCACCCAGACCTACCCGCGCAAGGTCGACTGGCTGGTGCTCAGCGCCCTGGCCGGCGTGGCCGGCTCGCTGCACCGGCTGGCTCTCGACCTGCGCCTCCTGCAATCGCCGCCCTTGGGCGAGTGGAGCGAACCCTTCGGCCGGCGCCAGGTGGGCTCCTCCGCCATGCCCTTCAAGCGCAACCCCGTCACGGCCGAGAAGGTCTGCTCGCTGGCCCGCTACGTCGCCGCCCTGCCCCGGGTGGCGTGGGATAACGCGGCCCTCTCGGCCCTCGAGCGCACCCTCGACGACTCGGCGAACCGCCGGGCGGCGCTGCCCGACGCCTTCCTGGCCGTCGACGAGATCGTCGGCGCCAGCACCCGCCTGGTGCGCGGCCTGCGCCTGAACGAAGCGGCCATCGCCCGCAACCTGCAGGTCTACGGCCCCTTCGCCGCCACCGAGGCCCTGCTCATGGAGCTGGCCAGGGCCGGCGGCGACCGCCAGGCCTGGCACGAGCGCCTGCGCGAGCACTCCCTGGCCGCCTGGGCAGAGGTGCAGGCAGGGCGCCCCAACCCCCTCGTGGACCTCCTCCTGGCCGACCCCGACCTGACCCGCCTGGTGCCCGCGGAGCGGGTGCGCGCTCTCTTCGACGTGCGCCGCTACGTGGGCGATGCGCCCCAGAGGTGCACGGCGTTCGTCAGTGAGCTGAGGGAGCTCCTGCGTAAAACGTAAGGCGTGAAAGGTAATGCGTACTGCGTGTTGCGTGTTCCGTCTGCTCGGCGCTACTGAACGCGACACGCAGCACGGAACACGCAATACGCATCACGTTTCACGTTTTACGTCTTACGTTTTACGTCTTGCGCCTCACGTCGCCTGCCCCACCGGCACGAACCGGTACCCCACGCCGCGCCACGTGGTGATGCGGCGAGGTTTGCGCGGGTTCTCCTCAATGCGGTTGCGCAGATACCAAATGTACAGGTTGAGGAGCTGCGGCGACCGGCAAGCATCATCGCCCCAGACCTGGGCGACCAGCTCGTTGCGCAGTACGATGCGCCCGGCGTTGCGCACCAGGCAGGCCAAGAGGTCGAACTCTTTCGAGGTGAGGGCGACAACCCGCTCGCCGACTGTGACCTTGCGCGACACCAGGTCCACCGTCACGTCGCCGGCCTGGAGGATGGGCAAGGTGCTGCCCTGGGGGCGCGAGCGCCGCAACAGCGCCCTGACGCGTGCACTGAGGATTTCGAGGCTGAAGGGCTTGGTCATATAGTCGTCGGCGCCCAGGTTCAGGCCCCGGATCAGGTCCTGGCCGTCGCTGCAAGCAGTCAGCATGAGGATGGGCAGGAACGACACCTGGCGCAGCCGCCGGCAAAGCTCCCAGCCGTCGCAGCGGGGCATCTTGAGGTCCAACACCACGGCATCGGGGCGGAACTGGTAGAAGGCCCGCAGCCCCTGCTCGGCGTCGGTCACGCCGAGCACCTCCATCCCCTCCTCGCGCAGCGCGTCGGAGATGACGTCGACCACGGCCACTTCGTCGTCGATCACGAGGATTTTGGGGGTACCCGTCTGTCCCATAGCGTGCCCCTCCGTGCGGAACGCGCATGAATAACGGGAGCCGGGCAAAGGCGCTGCCGGACCCCCTGTCGGTCACGACGTGGGCAAGGGATCAAGCCGGGGTATTGTACAGATACTATTATAGCGGAGATTTGCCAAGGTGGCAAGGTTGTGTGAAGAAGAAGTAAAGCTGGCATGATTCTTGCTAACGCCCTGCCAGGACGGCACTTGCCTCACGGGCCAGACGCGCCACGCCGGCGGCGAAAGGAGCCGCGGCCAGCCTGGCTCCTGTTTGCCGGCCGAGTGGCAGCATGCCCGGTGCAGCCGCAAATGCTATCCCCAGAGAGGTGTGCTCAGGCGCCAAGACATCAACAACGCATGGAGGAGAACACCATGGGAACGAATCGACAGTGGGCCGCCCTCTTGCTCGTGCCGCTGGCCGCGCTCCTGCTCGTCGCCACGGCGTTGCCTGCGGCCGCCGCGGGGCCGCAGACGGGCGCAGCCCTGCCCGCACCCTTCACGACCCCCGAGCCGACCAAGACCCCTCCGTCGGGCGACACCTTCGTGGACATGATCAAGCTGTTCGGCTATAACATCGGCCTCTTCCTGCAGAACCTGGGCACGTTCGTCACCAACCCCCAGAGCACGCCGGTGCCGGCCATCCAGCCGCCGTACTGCTGCACCAAGACGCCCGAGGCCACCAAGACGCCCAAGGCCACGGCGACGTCGGTGCCGCCTACCTCGGCGCCGCCGACCTCGGTGCCTGCTACAGAGACCCCCACGGCCGGCCCGACTGCGGTGTTGGCCGTCTCGGCGGTGCCCACCGCCGTCTTGGGTGAGGCCTTCCTGCCGGTCACCGGTGGCGATCCAGTGGGGGCCAAGCTGATGTCGCTCCTGCCCGTCGTCGCCTTGGCGCTGCTGGCCCTGCCGGGCCTGCGCACCATCCGGCGGCGGCCGTAGCAGCGGCCCATGCCCCGATAGCAGGCGGAGCCATCCCTGGGCCTGGCCTCCCATCGGGGGCGGGAAGAGGAATCTTCCTGCTCATGAACTTGTGGCCTCCAGAACTCACAACGACTTGCGCCCTGGACCAGGGGGCCGGCGGGCCCGGCCCCCTCTCTGGTGACGGCCATGCACATGCACGTCTTGGAAGCCATCAAGCCGCGCGGGCGGCGCATCGTTCCCGAGAGCATCGAGCTGCCCTCGGGCTACCGCATCGAGGCCATCGTCGCCGATCTGAACTATCCCTCTTCGGTGAGCTGGGATGCCGACGGCAACCTGCTCATCGCCGAGAGCACCTTCCCCTACGGGCACGCCGCCCCCACCGAGATCCGCGTGCTGCGCCGTGAGCCCGACGGGGTCCTCACCACCGTCATCGGCGGGCTCGACCAGCCCATCTACGACATCGCCGTCAGCCAGGGCCTCCTCTACATCGCTCTGCGCGGCCGCATCATCCTGGCCGAGGGCCAGCGCCCCCGCCCGCTCGTCACGGGGCTGCCTTCGTGGGGCCTGCACGCCAACGGCGCCCTGGCCTTTGGCCCCGATGGGCGCTTGTACTTTGGCCAGGGCACGGTCAGCAACGCCGGCGTGGTGGGGCCGCAGGAGCTGTTGGAGCTGCGGCGCGCGGGGGAACCCCAGGGGCACGACGTGCCGGGCGATGAGGTGGTACTCACCGGCCAAAGCTACGACGTGGCCGACCCGGCCACCGGCGAGGTGCGCCCCACCGGCGCCTTCGCCCCCTGGGGCGAGGCGCCGCCCGCGGGCGCTCGCCTGCCCAGCGCGCCCCCGGGCCAGGCGGCCAGCGGCGCCATCCTCAGCGCCAACCGCGACGGTTCGGACCTGCGCGTGTGGGCGTGGGGCTTTTGCGACCCGCTGGGCCTGGCCTGGGATGGCGACCGCCTCCTGGTGGTCGACCGGGGGCCACGGCCCCTGCCGCCACGCCCCATCGCCGGCGCGCCCGACGTGCTCTGGGTGGCCCGCCAGGGCGCCTGGCACGGTTGGCCCGATTTCGTGGCCGGGCGGCCCGTCACCGACCCGGCTTTCGCCCAGCCCGACGCCAGGCACCCCTTCCTGCTGGCCAACCATGGCGAGCTGCTCGGCGGCCGGGCGGCGCCGCCCCAGCCCCTCGTCAGCCTTGGCCCCCAGGCGGGGGCGAGCCACCTCGACCTCTGCCGGCACCCCTCCTTCGGCTTTGCCGGCCAGGCCTTTGTGGCCGAGTTCGGCCCGCTGGCCGGCCCGCGCGAGGGCATGCCGGCGCTGCCTGGCGGCCACCGCGTGGTGCGCGTCGACCTGGCCCGCCGGGCCACCGCCGACTTGGCGGTCAACCGCAGCCGCATGCCCGCCTCGCTCAGCGCCAATAGCGGCGGCCTCGAGCGCCCCGTCCAGGCCAAGTTCGGACCCGACGGGCACCTCTACATCGTCGATTTCGGCGTGGTCGAGTTCCGCGAGCATGGCGGCTGGGTTGCCACCGAGGCCACCGGCATCATCTGGCGCGTCACCCACCGCCCAGGCGCACGGTAGCCAGCCCTCCGGCACGGGAATTGCTAGCTTTGCCGCGAGGCGATGGGCAAAGCCGTAGCCCCTGCTGCCACGCCCGGCCCCCGCCCCATCCCACAGGCCCATCCTGGGAGGACCCTCCGCCGCAGCCAAGGACGCGTGCCTGAAGGAGAACGGAGAGATGAAGGACAAGCTGCTGCCATTGCTCGGCCTCGCCGCGCTGGTGGCGCTGGCTGTGACGGGCGCATCCTGTGCATCGCTGGCCCCCGAGGCACCGCTGACCTCGGCCACGTCGGCCACCGCCGAGTCTCCCACGAGCGCCATCCCCACCATGGAGCCGCCCGGCACTGCGTCGCAAGCGGCCGGGAGCCCCACGCCGCTGGCCCTTGCCACCCTTGAGGGGACACCTTCCGCCGTGCCGGCTTTGGCCACGCCCGAGGGGGCGACCGCGACGGCGGCAGCGACCTCCGCCACCGCTCTCGCGGCCACAACCACGCCCACCGGCGCCGCACCGGCGGGGGTGACGGCCACGCCCGCCACCGGCACCGCCGCTCCTCCGCCGGCCACCGCCATCACCGCCCTGGGCGAAGCTACGGCCACCCCTCTCCCCGCCGAGCTGCCGGTCACCGGCTCGAGCGACGTCCTGAACCTGCTCCTCGGCTTGCTGCCGCTGCTCGCCCTCCTCCTCCTGGCCATACCGGCCGTGGTAGGCTGGAGGAGCGGCCAGAAGTAGCCCCCGGGCCCACTGGCAGCACCCGCACGCGCCTGGCCCGGGCGCCTCCTCCTGGCACGCTTCTTGCTCGACGCGGTCGCCACTGCCTCACAAGTGCCCGTGCGAGGGGGCCGCGACGGCTGCCCCGTCGCGGCGAGGCTGTGGGGGCAGCCGGTCGGTTGGGGGGTGCGGGCATCCCCCCAAAACCCCATCCCGGGTCAGGGCCGGGCGGGCGCGGGTCGGCTCAAGTACCGTCGCAGTACTAACCTGCGGCGTTTCGAGCAGGCATGAAGCCGCCCGCCCCACTGAAGCACCGCTAGAATGGAGGAGCAGCCGTACCTGTGACGCGGCTGATGCGCCTGGCGCTGGCCATCCTCTTTGTGCTTGGGAGCGTGGGCTGCGGTGCCGCTGTGAAGCTGGCCGCAGCCCTGGACCCTGCGCGCCTGCCGTCGTGGCCGCGGGGCGTGCCGACTCCGTCGCCCTGGCTGCGCTGGGGGCTGCCGGGGCCGCTCACGCCCTTCGTGCCGCCCTCGCCGGCACCCAGCCCAACGGCCACGTCGACGCCGGCTCCGCCCACGCCCACCCCCACGCGCACGCCGTTCCCCACGGCCACAGCCGTGCCGTCGCTGGAGCAGTTGCGCGCCCAGCCCATCCCCTCGACCCGGGTGCTGGGCCACGGCATCCAGTTGCCGCAGGGCTTCAAGATCGACGTCTTTGCCCAGGGCGTCAAGTCGGCCTCGTACATGGCCTACAGCCCCGACGGTGTGCTCTTTGTCTCCCAACCCGAGCAGGGCACCATCACCGCGCTGCGCGACCGGTCGGGCAAGGGCCAGGCCGAGAGCAGCGCCGCCTACGCCGGCGGGCTGACTCAGCCCACCGGCCTGGCCTTCTTTGGTGGCTACCTGTACGTGGCCGAGGCCCAGCAGGTGATCCGCTTCCGCTATACGCCCGGCGAGATGCACGCCAGCACCGCACCCGAGGTGGTTGTGCACGACCTGCCGGCTGGCGGCAGCAACCCGACCCACGCCATCGGCTTTGGGCCCGACCAAAAGCTGTACGTCACCATCCCCGCGACCTGCAACGCCTGCCGCGAGGCCGACCCCCGCCGGGCCACCATCATGCGCTACGAGCCCGACGGCAGCCACGAGGAGGTCTTCGCCCAGGGGCTGCGCGATGCCGAGGGTCTGCTCTGGTACCCCAACTCGCCCAACCCGCTGGCCACCAACTCGAGCCGGCGGCGCATGGGCGAGGACCTGCCCCCCGACACCATCGAGCTCGTGGCGCCCCACAGCAACTTTGGCTGGCCCTTCTGCCACGCCGGCGACATCGTAGACCCCGACCTGGGCTGGCCCAACGCCTGCGACGGCGTGCCCCACCCCTTCGTGCAGTTGCCCGCCCACACCACGCCCCGTGGCCTGTGCGCCTACCAGGGCACCCAGTTCCCCGCCGAGTACTATGGGAGCATCTTTGTGGCCCTCTCGGGCTCGTGGGAGCGCAAGGTGCCCACCGGCTATGAGATCGTGCGCCTCAAGCTGCAGAACGGACAGGTGGCCGCCGTCGAGCATTTTGCCAGCGGCTGGCTGGTGCAGGAGCAGGCATGGGGGCGGCCGGTCGATGTGATCCAGGCCAGCGATGGCAGCCTGCTGGTATCCGACGACTGGGCGGGCGCGATCTACCGCATCCACTACCAGCCCTAACACCACCACCGTATTTGGTCCAGCCTGCACCCGGCAGCAGCCGGGAAACCTGCTCCGCGCCTAGCCGGCCCTGACCCGGGACGGGGTTCCGCTCCGGTCACGTGCGAAGCGTGATGCCCGGATGGCATGTACGGCCCGACGGGCAAGTACGGTTGCAGTACTGAATGCCAATCTGAGCTGGCTCGACAGGTGGGTCCGGCGGTTGCTCAGGCCGCAGCCCGCCGGCGCACCGGTGCGACCACGGCCAGGCTCAGCGCCAGTTTGCAGGCGTCGCCGGGCAGGAAGGGAAGCAGCCCTGCCGCGAGCAGCTGCCCGGCGGGCACGAAGCGGCCCAGCCAGAGCAAGCCACAGGCGTAGATCAACAGCTGTCCTGCCAGCAGGGCCGCCAGGAGCCGCAGCCGCCGGCCCCCACTCCGCTCGGCCAGCCAACCCACCCCGTAGGCGGCCACTGCGAACCCCACCAGGTAGCCACCGGTCGGGCCGGCCAGGCGAGCGAGCCCGCCAGTTGCGCCGGCCAGCACCGGCAGGTCGAGCGCCCCCCAAGCCAGATAGATGGCGACGCTGGCGGCGCTCCTGCGGCCGAGAAGGCCCGCCAAAGCCAGCACGGCAAAGGTCTGCGCCGTGACCGGCACGGGCGAGAACGGCAGTGGGACGGCCAGGCGCGCCGATAGCGCGATGAGTGCGCTGCCCCCGGCCACCAGCAGCACCTGCTGCAGAGCCTTCTGGCGCACGTCGCCGGCAGGGCGGGGCCAGGCTAGCGATTGGCTATGGATCATGATGCACCTCGAAGCACGATGGGAATGTGGATGCGTACTGCCATAGGGATAACCCCGGAAAGCCCGCCAGGGTGCCGCCAGGGCAAAAGAAAGGCGCCGCGGCCGCATGCGGCGCCCAAGGGGCGCTGGGTGCGAAAAATGGACGGGGTGGGAGCTCGAAGCCGAACCATAGACTCCCACCCCGATTGAGCTGGAGGCGCCATCCCAAGAGGCGCCTCCAACGCGCGAGGGGCTGCTACGCGGGCCCCCTTGCACAGCCCCTCCGCGCGCCATCGGCCCGCATTTTCAGTATAGCGGATATGGCCAGGTTGCGCATGCCCCGAATGGCTTGGAGCCCTCTGGGGCGTTGAGCCCAGAGCGTTCGGGTGCGGCGCGGAGCGTGTAGCCCGGTCCGCGGCTCGCCAGCCCAAGTCTCTCAACAGCTGCGCCTCAGGAAGGCGATGGATTCCCTCAGGTAGGCATCCAACTCTTCACGCCAGCCGTCCCCCTTCACCGGTGTGAAGGGGTCGGGGCCCGAGGCCGTACACTCGACGACCAGGTCGCCGCGATAGCCGATGTCGTTGAGGGCAGCCAGCAGCGCCGCCCAGTCGGTATGGCCGCGCCCCGGCGCCGCACGGTTCGAATCGGCCACATGGAAGAGGAAGAGGCGCCTCCCGGCCAGGCGCACCGCCTCGGCAGGCCGGGCCTCTTCGAGGTTCATGTGGTAGGCGTCGAGCAGGATGCCGGCGGCCTCGGGGTCAATCCCCTCGACGAGCGCCAGCGCCTGGGCGGCGGTATTCACCAGGTGGCTTTCGTAGCGGTTCAGCGCCTCGACGGCGATGCGCACCCCTGTGGCCTGGGCGACCTCGGCCAGCGCTGCCACCCCCTCACGCAGGTACGCCCACTCCACATCCTGGCTGGCCAGCGGCCGGATGCGGCCCACTGCCCCATGGCACGACACGAGCGGGCAATCGAGCCCGGCCGCCAGATCGATCGCCCAGCGGTAGTAATCGAGCGCCTGGCGGCGCACCGCGGCGTCGGGGTGGGCCAGGTCCACATTCTCGGGCGTGATCGAGAGCACCTGCAGCCCCGACCCAGCGAGGACGGGCTTGAGGGCAGCGGCGTTCAAGGTTGGGTCGCCCTTCAGCTCGACCCCATCGTAGCCCATCGCGGCCACTTTGCGAGCCACGCCCTCGATAGGCTCGTCACCGAAAATCCAGGTACAGACGCCAAACTCCACTGCCCCGTCCTCCTGTGTGCGGCAAAGCCGGCCCACGCCCGGCTCCCTCGGCAGATGATAGCATCGGGTGGTGGGGCCGTCAAAAGATAGCGGATTTGACAATCTGCAAACCGTGCGCTATTATCGTCGTACGAAGGCCTTTTTTGTGGCCTTCATGCGCATCGTGCACAGCTCCTGCGGCCGGGGTGGTTCGACGCCAGTGCAAACGTGTGTAAGCCGGCTATGCCCCACCGCCACCGGCAGAGGTTGCGAGCATCGTCCAGGCTGGGAACACTCGGCCTCCCATGAGCCCTCAAACCCTCTCCAGGGGACCCTTCCCCGGCAGGCCGGCAACCGGCGCTCGGCACCGGCGCAGCCGCCCACGTGCAGCGCTCCGCCGCCAAACGGGCGATCCTGCGCGGGTGCCCACGCCCGAGAAAGGAGGTGGTGACGACCGGAGCCCGTCGCATCTTGCCAATGGCTTTCGGAATTCGGACTGCTCTCAACTTGGAGGAGAAAGATGCGTAAGCCACTGTTTCTCGTAGCCGTATCGCTCCTGCTGGTGGGCGCCATGCTCGTTGGCTGTGGCCCCACGCCGACCCCCGAGAAGATCGTCCAGACCGTCGTCCAGAAGGAGACCGTCGTCAAAGAGGTCACCGCCACCCCGCCGCCCCCGGCGCCCACCGAGATCACCGTGGTCGACACCAACTCGGGCGCGAACTTTCAATTGTTCTGGAAGACCCGCATTATCCCCGCCGTGCAGGAGCAACTGGGCATCAAGATCAACTATGTGGTCTCCAACGGCGCCGAGGTCTCGCAGCGCATGAAGGCCTGGGAAGCCGGCAAGGGCGACATCCACCTGCTCTTCATGAAGCCCGATGACCTGGCCACCCTGATCAAGAGCAACATCCCCCTGGTCAAGCTCTGGCCCGACCAGAAGGCCGCCATCCCCAACCTGGCCAAGTGCCCCGAGGACTATCTGAAGACGGCGCAGGGCGTCGACATCCAGGGCACCGGCGCGCTCTACTGGCGCAGCCAGTACGCGCTGATCTACGACACCACCAAGGTGAAGAACCCGCCCAAGTCGTGGAAAGAGTTCTATGAGCGCCGCGCCGAGTGGAAGGGGCACATCGGCTGGATGCGGCCCGACTCCAAGTCGGGCTCTGGCCGCAGCCTGCCCTATGCCTTCGTCAACGCCTTCGTGCCGCTGGCCGTCAACGGCAAGCCCGTGCCCCTGGCCGAGCTGCAGGCCAAGCCCGAGTACCAGGATGCCATCGCCAAGCTGAAGGACTTTATCACCTACACCCGGCTGGCCAACGAGCCCACCAACATGTTCGAGGATTTCAACGCCGGCGATGACTGGATCGCCGTCTACGCCATGGACTACTCGCTCTGGTCCATCAGCCAGGGCACGATGCCCCCGACCATCGCCGCGGGCTCGCTCAGCGATGGCCTGCCGGCCGGCTCCGACGGCTACCTGGCCATCCCGGCCAACATCCCCGATGCCTACAAGCCGGTCGTCATGAAGGTCATCAACTATCTCCTGTCGGACGACCAGCAGATCCGCCTGATCACCGAGATGTGGCAGTACACCGGCACCAACATCGAGGACAAGGTGCCCGACATCGTCTGGCGCAAGATCCCCAAGTGGGAAGAGGTCGAGAAGGTGCGCGTGCGCCTCGACAACAAAGAGTTCACCGACTGGGTGAAGGCCAACGGCGTCGAGCAGCTGCTTCCGAAATAGACCCTCATAAGAGCCGATCGGGCGAGGGGGGCGGGGCAGGCCGCGCTCCCCTCGCCCCTCACAAACTGTACTTGCGCAGTCGCACGAGACCGCCAGGCGCCGCAAGCGCATGGCCCATGGCGGCGCGAGGGCGGTGACCGCGCGAGTGCCGTCGGAATGCAGTGAATGCAGTGATGGATCATCCCCGCGGTGGGAGGCGCGCGGATCATGGCTTCGATCGTCACCAGCGAGCGGCAGGAGCGCCCGAGCAGGCCGGGCCTGAGGCGATGGCGCTATGGCCTGGTGAGCCTGCTGTTGCTCTCGCCGGGCCTCGCCAGTTTCTTTGGCCTCTTCTTCTACCCCATGCTGGTCACCGTGGTGCGGAGCTTCCGGCCCGAGGGCGAGGAGGTGGGCTGGACGCTCGCCAACTATGCCGACTTTTTGGGGCAGGCCGGGGCCCGGCAGGTGATCGTGCTGACCTTTGGGCTCGCCATCGCCTGCACCTTCCTGTCGATCGTGCTCTCGGTGCCCCTGACCCTGCTCCTGCGCACCAAAGTGCGGGGGCACCGGCTGTTCCGCATCACCATCCTCATCCCCATGACGGTGCCCAGCCTGGTGGGCGCCCTGGGGCTGCTGCTCTTCTACGGCAGCCGGGGCTGGCTGAACCTGTTCCTGACCCAAACCCTGGGCATTGCGCGCCAGCCTGTGACCATCAACTATACCCTGGCCGGGCTGGTGATGTTCTACCTTTGGCACTACTTTTCCTACACGGCGGTGACCACCCTCTCGACCGTGGAGGCTCTGGACCCGGCCTTTGAGGAGGCCGCGCGCGTCTCGGGCGCCTCGCCCTGGCAGGTGTTGCGCTACGTGGTGCTGCCGCTGATCATGCCCGGCGTGCTGGCGGGCTCGGTGCTCACCTTCATGGCGGCCTTTGGCGCTTTCAGCATCCCGCTGATCACCGGCGGCTCCTACCGCCCGCTGGCCGTGCAGATCTTCAAGCAGATCGAGGTCTTTACGCCAGGCCACTGGTCGGCGGCCAGCGCCATGGCCGTGGTCATGGCCCTTCTGCAACTGGTATTCCTGACCCTCTACATGCGGCTGTTGAGGAGGCCGGCGGCATGAGCACCCTGAAACAGTACCTGCGCGCCCTCTTCGACGCCAAGAAGCTCCTGGCCTACACCTTCCTGCTCTCGTTCTTCCTGTGGGTGACCACGCCGTTCCTGATGATCGCGCTGAAATCGGTGGGGCGCAACTGGTTCGGCAAGCTGTGGCTGCCGCCCGAACTGACCCTCGACTGGTACCGCTGGGCCATCACCGTGGCCAGCATTCCCGAGGTGCTGAAGAACAGCCTGATCATCGCGGGCCTCGCCGTCGGCATGTCGACGGCCATCGCCATCCCCACCGGCTGGGCGCTGGGCCGGCGGCACATCCCCGGCAAAGAGGTGATCACCTCCATCATCCTGCTGCCCCGCATGATCCCGCCCATCGCCTATGCCCTGGGTGTGGCGCAGATCTTCTACCGCCTGCACCTGATCGATACCCACATCGGTGTGGCCATCGCCCATGTAGCGATCTGCGCGCCCTATGCGATCCTCGTGCTCTCGTCGACCTTTGAGGGGCTCGACGAGCGCGTGCTCGAAGCGGCCAGCGTCTGCGGGGCCAATAGCGTGCGCACCTTCCTGCACGTGACCCTGCCGCTGGTGATGCCGGGGATCCTCTCGTCGCTCATCTTTACCTTCACCACTTCCTACAACGAGTTCACCCTGACCCTGATGACCTATGGGCCCAAGACGGTGACCCTGCCCGTCCGCACCTACCTGGCCGTGGGTGAGGGGTATTGGGAAGTCACCAGCGCCCTTTCCATGTTGCTGATCGTGCCCTCGCTGGTGGTGCTGTACCTGATCCAGCGCCAGGTGCAGCCCGAAAAGCTCGTCGGCGGGTTCAAGGGCGTGTAGCCCCGACCCGGCCCGCCACGGGCAGGAGTGCCGCTACTCGTCTGAGCATCCCAGGGCTTGTACAGCCCTGTGCCAGCTAAAGAAACTGCTGCGACCAGGGGCGGCAGCCGGGTGTTGAGCTCCGCCCGCTCCCGGCCCGGCCCCCTGGGTGGGGGTTTCGCACCGGGTGGGCGCGGAGCGTGTAGCCCGGTCGCTGGCCCGGCGACCGAAGCTTGTCGCGAAGCGACGAAGAGTCCTTTTTGGGCTGCCGGGGCGCCGCGAGGACTCGCTCCGCTCCCAGTGACGGGCGGGGGGCAGCGACCATGGCCATGCCAAGATTCCCTCGGAGGCGATGATGTCGGATTGGATGATCGAGCTGGAAGACGTCACCAAACGCTACGGCGATGTGGTGGCCAACGACCACGTCACGCTGCGCATCCGGCGGGGCGAACTGATGACGCTCTTGGGCCCCAGCGGCTGTGGCAAAACGACGGCCCTGCGCTGCATCACGGGCCAGAACACCCCCGACGAGGGGCGCGTGCGCATCGATGGCAAGGACGTGACCGACGTGCCCACCCACCGCCGCGAGCTGGGGATGGTGTTCCAGAACTTTGCCCTGTTCCCGCACATGACCGTGTTCGGCAACGTCGAGTTCCCGCTCATGATCCGCCGCGTCGACAAAGCCCGGCGCCGCGAGATGGTCATGGAGGCGCTCAAGCTGATCCGCCTGGAAAAGTACGCCGACCATTACCCCAGGCAGCTATCGGGCGGCCAACAGCAGCGGGTGGGGCTGGCGCGGGCCCTGGTCTACCGGCCCAAGGTGCTGCTGCTCGACGAGCCGCTTTCGAACCTGGATGCCAAGCTGCGCGAGGAGATGCGCTTCGAAATCCGCGACCTGCAGCAGCGCCTGGGCATCACGGCGGTGTACGTGACCCACGACCAGGAGGAGGCGCTGGCCCTGTCGGACCGCGTGGCGGTGATGAATAGAGGCCGCGTGCAGCAGGTCGGCACCCCCGCCGAAATCTACACCCAGCCGGCCACCAAATTCGTGGCCGACTTTATCGGCCTCTCGGACTTTATCGCGGCCAAAGTGGCCGCCCTCGAGGGGGATAGGGCCGTCCTCGCCATCGGCCCCGAGCGGCTCAGCGCGCCCGCCATCGAGGGGCTGCGCGAGGGGCAGGACGTGCTCCTCTTCATCCGCCCCGCCGACGTGCAGATCCGCCCCGCCGCCGAGCGTCAGGAGAACTCGCTGGTGGGCACCATCACCAAGGGCACCTACCTGGGCGACAAGTACGACTACCGCGTCGACGTCGAGGGCACGGAGGTGCGCGTGCAGACCCACGGCGCCGAGCGCTTCGACGTGGGCCAACCGGTGGCCCTCCACTTCCCCTTTGCGCGCTGCAGCATCATCCTCGAGACGTGAGCCGGGCGCAGAGCGTTCCCTTCGCAGTGGGCACTTGGCAGCCGTACTTACCCATCGCGGCGCGGACCTCATCCGGGCATCGCGCTTCGCCCGCGGCCGGAGCCTAGCCTTGTGGGGTTTTTGGCGGGTTGCCGGCTGTTGCCGGGTGTGGGCGGGGCCGAGTGCCGCGGCGGAACCGGCGCCCTGAGCCCGGCACCAAGGCCAGGGCGCTGGAGCGCCAGTCAGCGGGCATAGCGCGCCAGGTTCTGCCAGAAACGCAGGTTGGGTGGCTTCTCCGAGCTCGCGCCGAGGATGCCCAGGTCGGCCAGGGCCAGGACCTCGCCCCGGCCGTGGGCCACGAGCGCAGCGGCCGGCTGCCCCGCCACCCGCGCCAGCACCTGGCCCTGCTCCAGCCGGAAGGGCA
>Ga0078972_1005002_pt1 | contig 34715 bp, 29 predicted proteins | sample YelNatPaOPGAMG01_FD_67568 | JGI IMG/M metagenome (GOLD analysis project Ga0078972, IMG submission 67568) | Hot spring thermophilic microbial communities from Obsidian Pool, Yellowstone National Park, USA - OP-RAMG-01 (SPADES assembly) (version 2) | ecosystem: Environmental > Aquatic > Thermal... | reverse complement strand
TGGTTTATTTGGTAAGTTGGCTAAAAGATTTGTTCTTTTAAGTTATAACTTTCTTTTTTCACCAGAAAATTATCAAAGAAGGATTTGGCTAAAGAGCTGGATTTAGGTAAAATAAAAGAATATTTGCCATTTTTGACAAAAAGGAGGTAAAATAAATTAAAAGGTTGGGTTTTTTAAAAAATTTTTGGCAAAATAAAAAATGAACCAAAAAAAGAAAATCTTAATTTTTAGCCTCACTTTTTTATTAATTTCTTCGATCACTATTTTTATTCTTTTACCAGAATTTCTTGCCAATTTTCAAATTAAAGATTTTAAACCTCAAGCTGAGAATGTTTCAAATTTAAAAGTTGACAACCCAGAAATTAACACACAAGACATCACCCACAAATTATCTTTAAACTCTCTCAATCCTTTTCAAGTTAAAACCATTTTTGCCCAAACTTCACCTACTGGCTCGTCTTTCATAAAAGCGATTGGTGGAGCAAGTCCAATTGCAAGTAATGATTATGGTTACTCCATCCAACAAACCTCAGATGGAGGATATGTAATAACAGGAGAAACTCGGAGCTTTGGAGCAGGATATTCTGATGTCTTTGTTATCAAATTAGACTCTTCTGGTAATCTATCTTGGGCAAAAACAATAGGTGGAACAGATGATGATCGTAGTTACTCCATCCAACAAACCTCAGATGGAGGATATGTAATAACAGGAGAAACTGAAAGCTTTGGAGTAGGAGCAGCAGGATATTCTGATGTTTTTGTCATCAAATTAGATTCTTCTGGTAATTTATCTTGGGCAAAAGCAATCGGTGGAACATACCCTGATTCTGGTAAATCCATCCAACAAACCTCAGATAGAGGATATGTAATAACAGGATATACTTATAGCTTTGGAGCAAGAGTAGGATATAAGGATGTCTTTGTCATCAAATTAAATTCTTCTGGTAATCTATCTTGGGCAAAAGCAATCGGTGGAAGAGATTTTGACGAAGGTTACTCCATCCAACAAACCTCAGATGGAGGATATGTAATAACAGGAAAAACTGATAGCTATAGGGCAGGAGCAGGTGATGTTTTTGTCATCAAATTAGATTCTTCTGGTAATTTATCTTGGGCAAAAGCAATTGATGGTAGTTATGGTTACTCCGTCCAACAAACTTCAGATAGAGGATATGTAATAACAGGAGCGAGAGAAGGTAAAGTCTTTGTTACCAAATTAGATTCCTCTGGTAATTTATCTTGGGCAAAAGCAATTGATGGTAGTTATGGTTACTCCATCCAACAAACCTCAGATGGAGGATATGTGATGATAGGATATACTGAATATACTGAAGGTGGGGCCTCTGATGGATATTCTGATGTCATCAAATTAGATTCTTCTGGTAATTTATCTTGGGCAAAAAGAATAGGTAGTGTAATACATAATCATCAAGCTCGCTTCATCCAACAAACCTCAGATGGAGGATATGTGATAGCAGGATATTTCAATAACCCTAACTTTACAGCAGGAAGTTATGGTTATGATGTCTTTGTCATCAAATTAGATTCTTCTGGTAATATTCCAGGTTGTTCATACATATCTTCGGCAAGCCCCACGATTAAATCAATAAGTCCATCTGTTGCCTCAGTATCTCCTACATTGACCTCAGTTACCCCTTCCATTTCTTCTGTTTCTCCGTCAATCTCAAATGTTAGTCCAACCGTGAATTCTATATGTGTTCCTCCCACTCCAACTCCCACCCCTACTCCCACACCCACTCCAACCCCAACACCTACTCCAACACCAACACCAACGCCTACTCCTACCCCAACCCCGACTTTAACTCCTACACCAACACCAACTGGCACGCCTACACCCACTCCAACACCGACCCCAACTCCAGGTCCTGCCTGCACTGACCATAATGTTTTTGGATGGGCCTGGGCAGGAAATATTGGTTGGATAAGCTTTTCTTGCAAAAACACAAATGCCTCTGTTAACTATGGAGTTGATATTCAACCAGATGGTACATTAACAGGCTATGCTTGGTCTTCAAATATTGGTTGGATTCAATTTAATCCTTCAGGTCCTTATCCTGCTTCTCCCAATTTTTCAGCCAGATTAGATCTTAATGGAACAACCTGTGGCCAAAAAGGAAGAATTTGTGGTTGGGCAAGAGCAGTAAGAGCAATAAATTCAGAAGGGCAAACATTGGGTGGCTGGGAAGGTTGGATAAGATTTCCGGCCTCAGGCGCAAGTTATGGAGTTTGGCTTGATACCACAGTTTCCCCAGCTGAGTTCAGAGGTTATGCCTTTGGCGGAGATTCAAACTCTCTTTCAGAAGCTGTCACTGGTTGGATTTCTTTTAACTGCAGAGAGGGAGGAGCTTCTGGAAACAACATTTGTTCAACCTCAAATTATAAAGTAATGACCTCCTTTTCTTTGAATCAGCCACCCACAGCTAAAATCTGCTGTAACACTCCAACCTGTCCTCCTGAAAACTGTACAGCTTATAAAGGAGATGTGTTCACTTTGTATAACGCTTCCACTGATCCTGACGGCAATAGCGATATTACTTCTTCTGCGTGGGATGTTTTAGGTTGGGGAGGAAGTCCAGATTCAAGCTGCAGCGGAATTTGCAATTATACTCCGCCTGTTCCCCATGGAACCTGGACAGTTCTTTTAACAATTACAGATAGTGCGGGCCATACAGCGACTGCTACAAAAACGTTTACGATTAAAGAAGATATTTTCGCTGATTTTCAGTGCTCTCTAAACCCCACTGATCCGAGCAGTTGGACAGATTGTCAAGGTTTCAGGGTAAGAGTTAATCAGACTCTTTATTTGAGAGACACCTCAACGCCTTCTGAAGGAGCGACAATAACCAGTAGATACTGGACATTCTCAGGCGGAAATCCAGCTACCTCTACTCTGCCAAATCCTTCAGTTACTTTCTCAACAACCGGCGACAAAATAGTTACTCTTTCAGTAACAGATAGCGCAGGCAGAACGGCTACTGCCCAAAAAACAATAAAAGTTTCAAGATATCCAATTTGGTTCCCAATTCCTCCGTCATATTAATAAATGAAAAAAGCCTTTACTTTAGTTGAATTGTTAGTGGCAATATCCATAATTGTTCTTTTGACAGGAATAGTCATTTTGAATTTCAGGTCAGGAGGAGATCAATTAGCTTTAGAAAGAGCAGCTAACCAAGTAGCCCAAGACATAAAAAAAGCTATGGAGATGGCTCTAGGAGGAAAAGAAAAAGGCGGAAGTTTTCCTCAGGGGGGTTATGGTATTTATTTTTCTGCCCCTTCTAATTCTTATGTTTTGTTTGCTGACAATAACTCAGATGGAAGCTACAACCTTGGAGAAGAAATCAAAACAATTTCCCTCCAAGAAAAAAACATTACCATTTATAACATTTCTCCTAGTTCTCCGCTTTCTATTACTTTTTTGCCACCGGTTCCTGAAGTGAAATTTTCGGTGCCAGCTAGTAGTGTTACCATTACTTTAAGAGATAATCGAGGTAGAACAAAAACAATTTTTATTAATCAAGTCGGTTTAGTTGAAATCCAATGAAAAATTTCTTTTTTCAAAAAGAAAATTCTGGTTTTACACTTTTGGAAGTTTTGACTTCAGTTTTTGTCTTGGTTATTACTTCTTTGACAATTTTTTCTCTTTTGAGTGCCAGCATTTTTAGTCTATCTTCGCTCAAAGATAGATTCGTTGCTTTCTATTTGGCTCAAGAAGGAATAGAAATAGTAAAAAATATTCGAGATAGCAACTTTTTGCAAGGCGCTTCTTGGCTTTCAGGAATTGGAACTGGGGACAAACAAGGGGATTATTTATCAACTTCTCTTTCACCCTACTCAGATACTTATTTAAAACAAGATTCGTCGGGTTTTTTTCAATATGGTTCTGGAAGCGATACAAAATTCAAAAGGAAAATCAACATTACCCAAATTGATCCTAACAGAGTTAGGGTGACAGTAGAAGTTAGCTGGATGGAAAAAGGAAGGCCACAAAGCTTTACCCTGGTTGAAGAAATTACCAATTGGTATTAAATTTATGAAAAAAGCCTTTACTTTAGTTGAATTGCTAGTTGGTGTTTCAATCATTGTGGTTGCTTTTACTTTGGCTACTAATTATTTTATAAGAGGAGTAAGGGTTCAAAAAAGAGTTTTGGATTTGAGAGAGGTTTTGGATAGCTTATCTTATGTTTTAGAATACACCGCCTCCCAATTGAGAATGGCAAAAAGAGACGATGTGGCAATCGAATTTCCAGGACTAGGAAGTCAAACAAAAAATTGCTTGACAAAAAATGAAGGCAATTTTGAGGCTTCAGGGAACAGCATTCGTTTTCGAAATTACAAGAATCAATGTCAAAAGATTTATTTGGACGGAAAAAGAATTAAAGTTTCTTTCGATGATGATTCTACGCTTGATCTGACGCCTTCTTATTTGGAAGTACAAAGCTTGCAATTTATTGTGAGTGGCGACAATGTTTCTCCAAAAGATACTTTACAACCCAGAGTAACTATCTTGATCCAGGCCCAAAAGACAAATAGACCAGATACCCAAATTACTGTTCAAACGACGATTTCACAAAGAGATTTTGATTATTAAAAAAATGTTTCAAAAAGGGGTTTCAATGTTATTAGTTTTAATGGTGGTTTCTATCCTTTTGGCTTTGTCTGTGGGTTTAGTTCAGCTAGCGACCAACGAAGTTCAAATTTTAAGAGACAGAGGAAACTCTTTAAAAGCATTTTATTTGGCCGATGCTGGAGCTGAAGAAGTTTTAAGAAAAATGCAGGAAGTTAATTTTGAGTCGATTTCTTTTCCTGTTTCAGGTTCTTTGGGAGATGGTTCTTTTGAAGTGAAATGTGTCTATAATTCAAATCCCTCGCCTCCTTCAAATTGCAATCTTTCTTTATCTATTTGTTCCAGCCCTTATGTTTGCTTGTTTTCTATTGGCAAAGTAAAAGGAAGTCAAAGAGCTATTTTGGTCAATATCTATTAATTATGACCAAAAAAGAAGCCAAAGAAAGAATTGAAAAGCTCAAAAAAGCCATAGAACATTACCGTTATCTTTATCATGTTTTAGACAAAGAAGAAATTTCTCCCTCTGCCTTGGATTCTTTAAAAAAAGAACTTTTTGATTTAGAGCAAAAGTTTCCAGAATTTATTACTCCAGATTCTCCAACTCAAAGAGTTGGGGGCAAGCCCTTGGACAAATTTGAAAAGGTAAGACATCCTACCCCGATGCTTTCTTTGAACGATGCTTTCTCAGAAGAGGATTTAAAAGATTGGTTTGAAAGAAACGCAAAACTTTTGGACAAAGAAGATCTTACAAAAATCGATTATTATTGCGAACCAAAATTAGATGGTTTGGCCATCGAGCTAATTTACAAAGATGGTATTTTCAGTATAGGTTCAACAAGGGGAGATGGTATAATCGGAGAGGACGTAACTCAGAACCTAAAGACAATCGAGTCTTTACCGCTGAGATTAAGAGGGCTTGAGGAGGTTTGCAAGGATTTGGAAAAGGAAGGAGAGAAAGAATTGGCAAAAGAAATTAGAAAAAGAGGCTTAAAAGGAGAAATTGTTGTAAGGGGAGAAGCAATTATTACTAAAAAGAATTTTGAAATTGTTAACAAAGAGCAAGAGGCCCTCGGTCTTCCCACTTTCGCTAACCCAAGAAATTTAGCCGCAGGTTCAATCAGACAATTAGATCCTAAAATTACTGCCAAAAGAAGGTTAGACATTAGCGTTTATGAACTCATTTCCGATTTGGGCCAAAAAACTCATTTTCAAAAACACAAAATTTTACATGCTTTAGGTTTCAAAACTAACAACAAGTATTCAAGATATTGTAAAACTTTAGAAGAAGTTATTGAGTTTAGAGAATATTGGTTAAAAAATAGAGAAAAACTACCTTATGAAATTGACGGAATAGTCGTTCAAATTAACGACAATGAAATATTCAACAAATTAGGAGTGGTGGGAAAAGCTCCCAGAGGGGCCATTGCCTTTAAATTTCCACTAAAGCAAGCGACAACCAAGTTAATTGATGTTCAATTTCAAGTTGGAAGGACAGGAAGCATTACTCCGGTTGCAATTTTAGAGCCAGTTGAAGTTGGGGGAGTAACGATTACCCGAGCGACTTTGCACAATGAAGATGAAATAAAAAGGCTTGGAGTAAAGATTGGAGATACAGTTATTGTTGGTAGAGCAGGGGACGTTATTCCAGACATTGTTAAAGTTTTGCCAGAGCTTAGAACAGGGAAAGAAAAAGAAATTGTTTTCCCCAAAAAATGCCCTATTTGTAACACAAAATTAGAAAAAGAAGAAGGAGAAGTTGTTTGGAGATGTCCCAATCCAGAGTGCCCGGGCAGAAAAAGAGAGTTCTTTTATCATTTTGTCTCAAAAGGCGCTTTTGACATTCGCGGATTGGGACCAAAAATTATCGATCGTCTTTTGGATGAGGGCCTAATTCAAGATCCGGCTGATTTGTTTGAGCTAAAAGAAGGAGATTTATTACCCCTTGAAAGGTTTGCAGAAAAGTCAGCTAAAAACTTAATTTCCGCCATTCAATCTCGTAAAAAAATTGATTTAGCAAGATTCATTTTTGCATTGGGAATTAGAAATGTAGGAGAGCAAACTGCCAGAGATCTTGCCAACCACTTTTTGTCTTTAGAAAATTTACGAAAAGCCTCACTTGAGGAATTGCAAAAAGTAAAAGAAATTGGGCCGGTGGTTGCTAAATCAATTTTTGAATATTTTAGAGACAAAAGAAATTTGAAATTTATTGAAAAATTAAAAAAGTGTGGAGTGGAAATTGAAAGCCCAGCAAAATCTTTAAAATCGACAAAATTAAAAGGATTAATTTTTGTTTTTACTGGAACCTTAAAATCAATGACCAGGGAAGAGGCTAAAAAGAAAGTTTTAGAACTTGGGGGAGGGGTGTCAGACTCTGTTTCAAGGAAAGTTAGCTTTTTAGTTTTGGGAGAAGGTCCTGGTTCAAAATTAGAGAAAGCTAAAAAACTCGGAATTAAAATTTTAAGCGAAGAAGAATTTTTAAAAATGATATCTTAAAGTTTTGTGCCCGGGGAGGGATTTGCACCCTCAAGGGGAAAACCCCATGCGATTTTGAGTCGCACGCGTTTTCTAGTTCCGCCACCCGGGCTTTTTTAAAGATACCAGAAAATTTCTGCTTTCTCAAGTTTTCTCAAAATCACAATTTTTATTCGAGCACTTTATTTTTTTGTTTTCCTTTACTAAAGGATAACCGCATTTTGGACATTTTTCTCCAGTAGGTTCTGACCACAAAACAAAATCACAATCTGGATAGTTTGAACATCTCCAAAAAACCTTTCCTCTTTTGCTTTTTTTCTTCATTATTACTCCGGTATTACATTTTGGGCATAGAATTTGAGTTGAATTTTCCAGGTCGAATTTGTAGTTGCATTTTGGATAATTAGAGCAAGCCAAAAATTTTCCATATTTTGAAATTCTAACTAAAAGTTTAGCTCCGCATTTTGGACAAGTTTTGTCTGTTTTTTCCAAAATCCCAACTTCCTTTATTTCTTTATACTTTTTGTCTAAATTTTCTTTAAAAGGAATATAAAATTCTTTCAAAGCCTCAACCCAATTTTTTTGGCCATTTGCGATTTTATCTAAATTGTCTTCCATCTTGGCGGTAAAATTTATATCGACAATTTCTGGAAAGTGCTTTACCAAAAGATCATTCACCAAAATTCCTACGCTGGTTGGATAGAACCTTTTTTTCTCGTCTTTTTTAACATAATTTCTTTCTTGAATTGTTGTTAAAATTGGAGCATAAGTTGAGGGTCTTCCAATTCCGTATTTTTCAAGCTCTTTAATTAAGGTTGCTTCAGTATATCTTGGGGGAGGTTGGGTAAAATGTTGCAAGGGTAAAATTTCCAAGACTTCTAAAATTTCTCCAACTTCCAATTCTGGTAAAATTTCCTCTTCAAACTTTATTGGATAAACTTTTAAAAAACCATCAAATTTTAAAACCTGCCCCTTTGCCAAAAAGCCATAATTTTTTGCTAAAATCTCAACCTCTGTTTTATCAAAAATGGCCTTTGCCATTTGAGAAGATAGAAACCTTCTCCAAATTAAATCATAAAGTTTAAGCTGCTGAGGGTTTAGTTTTTTGTCTAAAATTTCTGGCAAATTTTTAACATTCGTTGGCCTTATTGCTTCGTGAGCTTCTTGAGCAACTTTAGATTTTGTTTTGTAAACTCTTCTTTCATAATAATCTTTGCCAAAATTTTTTAAAATGAAATCTTCTGCCATTTTTAATGCAAATTCTGACAAATTCAGAGAATCTGTTCTGTGGTAGGTGATACATCCGATTTCATAAAGCTGTTGAGCAATTTGCATTGTCTTTTTCGCTGGCCAGGCAAATTTTTGCCAAGCTACTTGTTGCATTGTTGAAGTAGTAAAGGGTTCTGGAGGATTTCTCTTTACTTCCTTTTTTTCAATTTTTAGAACCTTAAATTCTGCTCCTTTTACATCTTCAACTATTTCTTTTGCTTCTTTTTCATTCTTTATCGCAAACTGATCCAAAATTTTTCCATCTTTTTTTACCAAAACCGCCATAAATTCTTCGGTTTTGCCTTTTGATTTTTGACTTTTAAGTTTTGCCTCTATCGTCCAGTATTCTTTCGGTTTGAAATCTTGAATTTCTTTTTCTCTTTCAACAATCAACCTCAAAGCAACAGATTGTACCCTTCCTGCAGAAAGCCCTTTGGCAATTTTTCTCCAAAGTAGAGGAGAGAGTTTGTAGCCAACGATTCTATCTAAAATCCTTCTTGCTTGCTGAGCGTTCACCAAATTCATATCGATTTTTCTCGGATTTTTTAAGGCCTCTTTTACCGCTTCCTTTGTTATTTCATGAAAAACAGCCCTAAAATAAGGCTTTTCTCCATTAAGCTTTAAAAGAGAAACTAAATGCCAGGCAATACTTTCACCTTCTCTATCAGGATCAGTACAGAGAAAAACTACATCAGATTTTTTTACTTCTTCTTTGATTTTTTTTATTCTTTCTCTTGCTTTAGGTAAAACGATGTAAGTTGGCTTAAAATTGTTTTTGATATCGACTCCAAATTTGTTTTCTGGCAAATCTCTTACGTGACCAAAAGAGGCTAAAACTTTGTACTCTTTATCCAAAAACTGGCTGATGCTTTTTGATTTTGTTGGACTTTCAACAATTATTAATTTCATATTTTTGAGAAAATATTCCCACCCAAATTCTTTACTTTGCCTTCAATTTCTAAGATTGAAAGTAAAGAAGCGACTCTTGATGGTGAAAGCTTTGTTTTCTCGATTATTTTTTCAATATTTAAAGCCCCTTCTTTTAGAGCTTCCAAAATCAAGCTTTCTTGTGAAGTTTTTCCTTCAACCTTTTCTTTTTTAACTCTTAACTTATTCATTCCCAATTCCTCTAAAATATCTTCTGCTGATTCTACCAACTTTGCTCCGTTTTTGATTAAGAAATGACATCCTTTTGAGGTTTGAGAAAAAATAGGACCTGGTAGGGCAAAAATTTTTCTTTTTTGTTCTTTGGCATATTCTGCGGTAATCAAAGACCCAGACCTTAACCTTGCCTCAATAACTAAAACCCCAAGAGACAAGCCAGAGATTATTCGATTTCTTTTAGGGAAAGTGTATTTTGTTCCGTGGGTTCCGGGTTTAAATTCAGAAATTAAAGCGCCCCCAGATTCCAAAATCTTTTCCACTAGTTTTAGATTTTCTTTTGGATAAATTGATTTTCTATCAAGTCCAGTTCCCAATACAGCTATTGTTCTTTTTCCTTTTTCGATTGCAGTTTTGTGGGCGATTGTATCGATTCCCGGAGCAAAACCCGAAACTATTGTCAAGCCAGATTCTACCAAATCAGAAACAATTTTGAAGGCAGCTTCTTTTCCATAAGAAGAGCACCTCCTTGTTCCGACAACTGCTAAACCATTTTCTTTTTCTTGAATTTTACCCAAAAAATAAAGGACCCTTGGCGGATCTTTTATTTTTTTCAAAGGCAGAGGATAATTTTTATCTTTAATTGAAAGGCTTTTTATTTCCCACGCCATTTTTAAAATTTATCACCTTTTCTAAATTTCTCAATCGCCACAGAAAGCATTTGACAGTATAAATTTAATCCAACTTTGTTTATATTTCCAGATTGCTCTTTGCCTAAAATGTTTCCAGCTCCTCTAATTTCCAAATCCTTTAGGGCAATTTTATATCCAGAACCAAGCTCTTTTGCTTCTTTTAAAGCTTTTAACCTTTCTTTCGCCAAAGGAGTTAATTTTGTTGAATACAAGAAATAAGCAAAAGCTTGAAGATGAGATCTTCCGATTCTCCCCCTGATTTGATAAGCCTGAGAAAGCCCAAGTTTAGTGGCATCGGCTACAATTAAAGTATTAACGTTTGGGAGATCTAAACCTGCTTCAATGATAGTTGTTGCTATCAAAACATCATATTTTTTGTCTTGAAAATCCTTCATTACTTTTATTAATTCTTCTTCTTTTAGCTTTGCGTGGGCAATGGCAAATTTTGGAGGTTTTTTCCACTCCAAACTTTCCAAAAATTTCTTTGCCATTCCAATTGTTTCAATTCTGTTGTGAAGATAATAAACCTGTCCTCCTCTTTTTAATTCGTTTTCGATTGCTTTTTTAATTGTCTTTTCAGAAAAAGGCAAAATAAAAGTTTTGATTGGTAATCTTCCGGGAGGAGGAGTTTGGATTAGACTGATTTCTCTCAAAGAAGAAAGCGCCATATATAAAGTTCGGGGAATAGGAGTGGCAGAAAGAGACAAAACATCAAGCCTTTCTTTCATTTTTTTCAATTTTTCCTTTTGCCTTACTCCAAACTTGTGCTCGTCATCGATTACCAAGAGTTGAAGATTTTTGAATTTGACATCGTTTGATAATAAACGATGGGTTCCCACCACAATATCGATTTTTCCTTTTTCTATTCTTTCAATAATTTTCTTTTGTTCTTTTTTGGGCACGATTCTTGCCAAAAGGGCCAAATTTATTGGTAAATTCTTCAATCTCCTTTTTAAATTTTGATAATGTTGATGGGCCAAAATTGTTGTTGGACAAAGCATTGCAGCTTGATAACCTGATTTGACTGCTTTAACCATCGCTCTTAAAGCAACTTCCGTTTTCCCAAAGCCAACGTCTCCGCAAAGCAATCTATCCATCGGCTTTTCTTTTTCTAAATCCTTTTTGATTTCTTCGATTGCTCTTTTTTGATCTGGCGTTTCTTCAAAGGGGAAAGTAGATTCTAGATAATGATCGATTTCGTCGTCTGGCAAATAAGGGGGCCTTTTAGTTGTTTCTCTTTTGGCGTAAATTTCCAAAAGTTCCTTTGCTAACTTTTCTGCTTCTTTTTTTACTTTCTTTTTTGTTTTGATCCAAAGCTGACTTCCTAATCTTGAAATTTTTGGTTCTGAAAATCCGATATAACGAGAAAGCTTTCTTTCTAGTCCCAAGGGAACATAGAGTTTGTCTCCTTGGGCGTATTCTATCACATAATATTGCTGCCCTTCGTAAACTGTTTGTTGTTTGTAGACCCCGATTCCATGATCTAAATGGACGAGATAATCTCCAGGTTTTAGTTCTCTTAAATCTGAAAAAAGTTTTTGCGATTTTAACTTTCTTTCTAAAATTTCCTTTTCTTTCTTTTCGTCTTTAATTTCAACCGGAAGCTTGAAAATGTTTTCAATCTTGTTTCCCAAAAATTCAACCCTTATGCCAAAATTTAAATTTATGGGAAAGATATCTAAAATTCCTCCTCTCAAGGCAAATTCTCCGGGAGATTTTATTTCCCAAACCTTTTCATAGCCCATTTCATCTAATTTCTTTAAAAGAAAAGAAAGAGAAAAAGAGCTTCCTTTTTCCAAAAAAAGAGTATTTTTTTCCCAGAAAATTTGAGTTTTTTGAGCTTCCAAAATAGAATTTAAATTTTTTTCAAACCAAGAATTTTCCCTTTTCAAAAAATAGGGAATAAAACTTACAATTAATACCCTTGACAACTCAAACATAATATATTATAATAAAAAAGCCCTTTAGGATGGTGGCAAGTGGTATAATGGGTCGCCTCCTTCTCATTATACCTTAAATGCGGGAAGGTAATATTTTACCTTCTTGCGGCTTGCCGCCAATCTAAAGGGCTTTTTATTTTAAAAAATTGCCAAGAGCTTGAATGTTTTTTTCCAAAGAAAGAAAAAGCGCAGTTTTTATTTTTTTTATTGCTTCTTTAATGATTTTTTCTTCTTTTGGAGTCATTTTTCCCAAAACAAAATCTTTCTTTTTTCCTTTTCTTTTGCCAATCCCGATTCTGATTCTGAAAAATTCCTTTGTTTTTATTTCCTGGATGATCGATTCAACTCCTTTGTGGCCACCAGAGCTTTTACCAAAAGAAAATTTTATCCTACCCAAGGGTAAACCTAAATCATCGTGAATAACGATTAAATTTTCTGACCCTAATCTATATTTTTCCAAAATAGCCCTTACAGCTTTTCCAGAATTGTTCATAAAAGTTTGAGGCTTTACTAAAAGCAGTTTTTTTCCTTCAATTTCTCCAAAAGAAACCTTGGCTTTAAATTCTTCTCTTTTTTCCCAAGGAGAAAAAGCTCCCGTTTTTTTCAAATAATCTAAAGCTAAAAAACCCAAATTGTGCCTTGTTTTTTGGAAAGCTCTTCCTGGATTTCCCAGGCCGACGATTAAAATCATAAATTGATTTTATCATTTAGCTTAAATTTTGCAAAAAAATTTTTTTGTATTATAATTTGATATATGAAAGGAATTCTTTCTTTTTTTTGGGAGCTTTTTAAAACAGTTTTTTTAGCTTTGGTAATCGTTCTGCCAATTCGTTTTTTTGTTTTTGAGCCTTTCGTGGTAAAAGGAGCTTCAATGGAACCAAATTTTTATCAGGGCGATTATTTGATTATTGATAAACTTTCTTTTCATTTCAGAGAACCAAAGAGAGGAGAAGTAATTGTCTTAAGATATCCTTTAAATCCTAAGCAGCGATTTATTAAAAGAATAGTTGCTCTCCCTGGCGAAGAAATAGCAATAGAAGGGGGGAAGGTTAAAGTTAACGGAAAAATTTTAGACGAGTCAAAATATTTACCCAATTTTGTTGAAACCCCGGGCGATCTTGAAGTTTCTTTGAGTCAAAATCAGTATTTTGTTTTGGGCGACAACCGTTCTGCTTCTTTTGACTCTCGCCAATGGGGACCCCTTCAAAAGAAAGAAATTATAGGAAGAGTTTTGCTCGACTTTAGATTAAAACCTTCCTTTCCCTTTTTAGTAGTTCAAAAAATTCCTTTACCAGTTTATTAATCTAAAATGAGCCAAAAGATAATTTTCCAATCTGTTACCGGAATGCACGACATTTTGCCTGAGGATTATTTTTTCTTCAAGAAAATTGAAAAGCAGGTTGAAGAAATAGCTTTATTTTATGGTTTTGAGAGAATCGAAACTCCAATTTTAGAATTTGCCGAACTCTTTTTTCATACAGTAGGGCAAAGCAGCGATATTGTTCAAAAAGAAATGTTTCTCTTGAAAACAAAAGGAGATGACCTTCTCGCTTTAAGGCCAGAGGGTACAGCTCCTGTTGTCAGGGCTTATTTTCAACATTCAATGCAAAACCTTTTACAACCTGTCAAGCTTTGGTATTTTGGTCCTTTTTTCCGATATGAAAAACCTCAGCTTGGAAGATACAGACAATTTTGGCAGTTTGGCTTTGAAATTTTGGGAGAAAAAAGTCCGGCTCTAGATGCTCAAATTATTCAAATTTTCTTTGATCTTTTTTCCAGTTTAAAAATTAAAAATTTAGTTTTAAAAATAAATTCCATTGGCGATAAATGCTGCCGTCCCTATTATAAAAAAGCTCTAGTTAGTTATTTAAAATCCAGAGTTCACTTACTTTGTCCAGATTGCAAAAGGAGAATAAAAGAGAATCCTCTAAGGGTTTTAGATTGTAAAGAAGAAAAATGCCAACAAGTTATCAGCTCTGCCCCCCAAATTTTAGATTATCTTTGTGAAAATTGTAAGGCCCATTTTAAGCTAGTATTAGAATACTTGGAGGAGTTAGGCCTTCCTTATTTTCTTGATCCAAAGTTGGTTAGAGGATTGGATTATTATACAAAAACAGTTTTTGAGATTTTTCAAGAAGGAAAAGAAGAAATTGGTGCTTTGGCTGGAGGAGGAAGGTACGATGGTTTAGGAAAGATTTTGGCAAAAAAAGAATTACCAGCGGTTGGAGGGGCAGGAGGAGTAGAAAGAATAGTTTCTCTTTTGAGAGAAAAAACTTCTTTTGAAGAGAAAAAACCAAAAGTGTTTTTAGCTCAATTGGGAGAAAAGGCCAGAAAGAAAGCTTTAAAATTATTTGAAGAGTTCAGAAAGGCAAAAATTTTAGTCAGAGAATCTGTTGGCAAGGATTCCTTGAAAGCCCAACTAAGGCACGCAGAGAGGCTTGGAGTAAAATACGTTCTTATTTTAGGTGAAAGAGAGGTTTTGGAAGGAACGATCATTCTAAAAGATATGTCTTCTGGACAACAAACAAAAATTAAGTTAGAAAAAATAATTAGCGAAATTAAAAAAAGATTAAAAAATAATTAAAAAAAATGGCGGCAGCGCTCGAAGTAAAAAGAAAAGAAAAAGAAAGTCCCCAGAGCTTAGTTAGACGCTTCACTAAAGCCATTCAACAAAGCGGAATTTTGGTGAGGGCCAGAGAGAAAATGTTCAAAGATAGAAATATTTCTGAAGAAAAGAAAAAAAGAGCTGCTTTGAGAAGAGAAGAGTTGAAGGCAAAATACGAAAGGCTTAAAAAATTAGGCCAAATTCCATAATGCTTAGGGAAAAAATCGAAAAAGATTTCAAAGAAGCTCTGTTAAAAAGAGATGAACTTTTAGTTTCTACTCTGAGACTTTTGAGGGCGGCGATTTTTAACAAAGAAAAGGAAAAGAGATATTCTTTGGCTCAAAAGGAACCAAAAGAGGAGTGGGAAAAAATAGAAAAAGAAAGCAAGAAAGCAAAAGAGTTAGAAAAAATGAGTCAGCTTTCAGACGATGAAATTTTGGATTTGATTTCCTCTGAGATTAAAAAAAGAAAAGAAGCTATTTTACAATATCAAAAAGCAAAAAGAGAAGATTTGTTAGAAAGAGAAAAAAAGGAAATTGAAATTTTGACAAAGTACTTGCCAGAGCAGCTTTCAGAAAAAGAAATTGAGGAAATGGCAAAAGAAGCTATTCAAAAAACAGGAGCAAAAGAGTTAAGCGATTTTGGAAAAGTAATGAAAGAGTTGATGCCTAAAATTAAAAAAAGAGCAGAAGGAGAAGTGGTGGTTCAAATTGTCAAAAAATTATTAAACAAAACATGATTTGCGGTTTGGACATTGGAAGTTCAAAAATCAAAGTAATTTTGGCTAAAGAAAGGCCTTTAGAATTGGTAGCAAAAAAAGAAATAGAAAGCGAAGGAGTAAGAAGAGGGATTGTAATAGAATCAGAAAGAGTAGCCAATTTATTAACTACTCTTTTTCGTCAAATCCAGCAAGAAACCAAGCATAAGGTTTTTGAAGTTTTTACAAGTTTTAACGGAAGTCATCTGTTTTCTCTTCCCTCAAAAGGCCTCATTTCTGTTTCTCGGGCAGACAGAAGAATTTCTCAAGAAGACGTCCAAAGGGTAATTCAAGCAGCTCAAGAAGTTAATCTTTCTCCAAACAAAAAAGCTTTTGATTTTACGATTCAAAATTTTATTGTAGACGGAGAAACTCGAGTCGACGATCCGGTAGATTTAGAGGGATTAAAATTAGAAGTAGAAATTCTTTCTTTTTGTGGCTTTGTTCCCTATCTTGAAAACCACAAAAAAGCAATTTTAAAATCTGGGCTCGAAATCTTAGACGCTATTCCAGCTCCTTTGGCCTCGGCCAAAGCAGTTTTAACAGAAAGACAAAAAGAAATTGGTGTTGGAGTGATTGATATTGGCGCAGGAACAACCTCTTTGGCCATTTTTGAAGAACAAAACCTAATTCATTTTTCAGTTTTACCAATTGGTTCTTCAAACATTACAAATGATATTGCAATCGCCCTTAAAATTGATTTTGAACTTGCAGAAAGAATCAAAAAAGAGTTTGGAGCCTGTTTCTTTAGGGGGAAAGATTCTTTTTTTAAAGTTGAGACAGAAGGAGATCGCCACTTTTTGGTTTCGAAAAAAACCTTGAGCAGAGTTATTGGAGAGAGAGTAAACGAAATTTTTTCTCAAATCAATCAGGAATTAAAGAAAATAAACAAAGTGAAAAAATTGCCAGCAGGAATTGTTTTGACTGGGGGTGGAGCAAAATTGGAAGGGATAAAAGAATTAGCTAAAGAGGAATTTCAACTACCAGTGAAAATTGGGAAAATTTTAAAATGCCCTGATTTGGAAAATGAGTTAGAATATTCTGTTGCTTGGGGATTGGTTTTGCACGGATTGGAAGAAGGAGAGGCAACAAAAAAATGGGAGAAAAGGGGAGTATTAGAAAAAATTAAAAATTTTTTTAGAATTTTCATTCCATAAATTTTATGGTGAAAATTAAAGTCATTGGTATTGGAGGCGCAGGCTGTAATGCCATTTCTCGTTTAAAAAAGACCTCCTTAAATAACGTAGAGTTAATTGCTATTAACACAGATTTACAACAACTTTCTCAAACCTTAGCCGATTTTAAGCTTCAAATTGGAAAAAAAATAACTCAAGGTTTGGGCACTGGAATGAAACCAGAAATTGGGGAAGAGGCGGCAAAAGAAAGTATTGAAGAAATAAGAGAGGTTTTAAAGAAAACAGATCTTTTGTTTTTAGTTTTTGGTGGCGGAGGGGGAACTGGGACAGGTGCTGCTCCAGTAATTGCTGAAGTAGCAAAAAATCAGGGCATTTTAACTCTGGCTGTTGTTGCTACTCCATTTTCTTTTGAAGGAAAAACAAGAAGAGCGATTGCCAAAGAGGGTATAGAAAAATTAAAAAATTTTATTGATGGCATAATAGTTGTTGAGAACGATAGATTACTTAAAACGTTGCCTCCAAAAACTTCCCTTTCTGAAGCTTTTTGGTTTTCTGATTCCATTTTGCAAAATGCTGTTAAATCAATTTTGAACATTTTAACTAAACCCGCACTAATTGGTATTAATTTTGCAGATATTAAAGAAATATTTGAAGGCGCGGGTACAATTTTAATTGGAATTGCAAAAGCAGAAGGAGAAAATCGAGCAGAAAAAGCTCTTTCTTTGGCCTTTTCTTCTCCCTTGCTTAATTTTTCTCCAAAAGGAGCAAAGAATGCTTTATTTTTTGTAGAAGGAGAGGATGTTTCTTTGGGAGAATTGCAAAAAATAAATCAGATTTTAGTTAGAGAGTTAAACCCCGGAGCAAAAGTAATTTTTGGATTAGGAAAAGATCCAAAATTAAAAACAGGCGAAATTCAACTTACTTTGTTTTTAAGTGGTTTTTAGTTAAAATAAGGATATGGTTAATAAAATTGAAAAAGTTCAAAAAAGAGATGGTACGATAGTTCCTTTTGATCAAAAAAGGATTGAAGAAGCAATCTTTAAAGCCCTGACTGCTTCTGGCCAAGGAGATGGAAAGAGAGCAAAAAGGCTTTCAAACAAAGTTGTCCAAATTCTAAACAGAAGGTTCAAAAAAGGAGATATTCCTCATGTAGAGCAAATCCAAGATGTTGTTGAAGAAGTTTTGATTTTAGAAGGCTTGGTAAAAACTGCAAAGGCCTACATTCTTTATAGAGAGCAAAGAAGAAGGATAAGAGAAGCAGTCAAAGTTTCAGAAGAAGCAGTTGATAGATTGGATCAATATTTGGAAAAGCTTGATTGGGAGGTTCAAGAAAATGCCAATATGGCCTTTTCTCTGCAAGGATTAAATCATTACGGCGTTTCCTACATTATCAAAAAATATTGGTTAAATAAAATTTACCCTCAAGAAATTAGAGAAGCTCACGATTCTGGGGCGATGCATATTCACAACTTAGATACTTTAGGACCCTACTGCGTGGGTTGGGATCTTTACGATCTTTTGATGAAGGGTTTTGGCGGAGTTCCAGGAAAAGTTGAATCAAAACCTGCAAAACATTTTAGAGCAGCTCTGGGTCAGATAGTTAATTTTATGTATACATTGCAAGGTGAGTGTTATTCAGAAGACACTCAAGTTTTAACTGAAAATGGGTGGAAATATTTTTATGAGATAAAAAAAGGAGAAAGAGTTTTCACTTTAAATCCAAAAACAAATAAAATCGAATTACAAGAACCTTATAGATTTTATGAATACGAGTTTGATGGTGAGCTTTACAATTTTAAGTCCAAAAAAGTAGATCTTTTGGTAACTCCAGGTCATCGAATGTTTGTTGATCAATACGTCCCTCACTCAAAAGAAAAATATCGTAAAAAATTTGTTGAGGCAAAAAACTTTAATCCAAATACCAATTTTATTCCAAAAGGGGGAACCTGGGAAGGAAAAGAAGAAAAATATTTTGTTTTACCAGCGATTCAAGTTTTTCAAATGAGAAACTATAAAGAAAATCTCTTTGGTAAAAATCTTAGGTTTTTAACAAAAACCTCAGAGGTTTTTGGAGAAGTTTTATCGATAGGGGATTTCAAAGTTAAGACTTCACAGCCAATGTTTAAATATCAATTGATCGAAATTCCAGAAAAAAAGATTTTAATGGACGATTGGCTAAAATTTTTTGGCTTTTGGTTAGCTGAGGGCTCAACAACATTAAGGGAAAGAGAAAGAAAAAAAAGAAAAAATCCTTATTACGAATATCAAATAAGGATTTCACAAAATGAAGGAGAGAAGGCTGATGAATTTGAAAAAGTTCTAAAAAGATTGCCATTCAATTTCATCAAAAAGAGATACAAAAAGAAAGTCGAATTTGAAATTTGTAACAAACAGCTCTTTCTCTACCTTCGCCAATTCGGAAAAAACGAAGAGAAATTTATTCCCAAAGAAATCAAAAATCTCTCAAAAAGACAATTAAAAATTTTATTTAACTGGATGATGAAGGGAGACGGATACATTGGCAACGGAAACATAGATTATTACACAAAGAGTAAAAAATTAGCAGATGACGTCCAGGAAATTGCCTTAAAACTTGGTTGGTCAGCTAATATTTATGAAAAGAAAAAAGGAAAATTTAAATGGTATAGAGTGGCCATTTCGAAAAGAAAACATTTCAGATTTAAGAAAGAAAACATTAAAAAGGTAAAATACAAAGGAAAGGTTTATTGTTTAGAAGTTCAAAATCACACTCTTTATGTCAGGAGAAATGGAAAAGCTTTGTGGTGTGGAAATTGTGCAGGCGCTATTTCTTTTTCTAATTTCGATACTCTTTTAGCTCCATTTATTAGATACGACAATTTAAATTACCAACAAGTAAAACAAGCTTTGCAAGAATTTTTGTTCAATATGGCAATTCCAACAAGAGTGGGTTTTCAGTGTCCATTTACTAATATTACTTTAGACCTAAAACCTTCTCCAGTTTATGCAAAATTACCAGTCATTATCGGGGGAAAACCTCAAGACAAAACTTATTCTGAATTCGAAGAGGAAATGAAAATTTTTGATAAAGCACTTTATGAAGTTTATATGGAAGGAGATGCAAAAGGAAGACCCTTTCATTTTCCGATTCCAACGATAAACATTACAAAAGATTTCCCGTGGGAAGATCCTGCTTTTGATGGAATTTTTGAAGCTTCGGCAAAATATGGAACTAATTATTTTGCAAATTACATTAATTCTGAAATGAAACCTGAAGATGTCAGGTCAATGTGTCCTTTGGGAGGTAAAGAAAAAGTTCTAATAAAGTCAAGTCGAGGAAGGGGGTTGGAATATTCTTCAATCAAAAATATTGTAAAAGGGAACAGCAAACAAAACGAATATTGGGTGTTTTCTGATGGCAAATTTGTAAAAGGAAAATTTCTTACTTTTAAAAATCAACAGATGATGCGGGTAGTTTTAGTTAACAATCATGAAATTGAAATGAGCGAAGAGCATTTAAATTTTGCTCTAGAAAATATTAATTCAAAGAAAATAAAAGTCTTAAAGGGGAAAGAATTAAAAGAGGGAATGTACTTTCCCTATTCATTAAATGCTTATGAAGGTAAGGGAGGAAATAGAGAATTAGGATTTTTTGTTGGAGCTTATGCCGGCGATGGCTCTTTCGATGGAGATACCGCAGTGATTTTTTCTTTAAATAAAGATCAAAAACAAGAATTAGGAACTAAACTTCAACAAATAGCTGAGAAATATTTTGGAGCTCATTGCAATTTCTATCCAGATCCAAAGAAAAAGACTTTATTTTTGCGTATTAATTCTAAAGCGGCAGTAGGACTTTGTAAAGAATTTGTCGCAGGAAAAGGCACTAATAAGTTTTATACCCCAAGAGTATTTGAAATGAGTAAAGAATTTAGATGGGGAGTGATTGAAGGACATTTAGCGACTGATGGAGGAGGGAGAAATAGGATTTATACTTCCTCTCTTAAAATGGTAGAAACCTTGAATATGTTAGCAGCTACTTTGGGAACTACTACTGCTATTTATAAAGACGATCGCCCAAACAGACTTGGGGAAAAACCAAACTATGCAGTTTTGATTTATAGATTAAATCGAAAAAAATTAGAAGGAATTTGGTTTAAAAAATTTGGAAAACTTTGGGTAAAAATCAAAAAAATTAAAAAATTGCCTTACAAGGCTGATGCCTATTGCTTTGAGGTAGAAAACGATGTTCCAATGTTTACTGTAGGAACTACTGGCATTTTAACTCACAATTGTCGCTTACGTTTGGATCTTACCGAACTCTACAATCGAGGTGGTGGAGGACTTTTTGGGTCGGGGTCAAAAACTGGTTCAATAGGAGTTGTCACCATTAATTTGCCAAGAATCGGCTATTTATCAAAAACAAAGAAAGAATTTTTTGAAAGATTGGCAAAGATAATGGATTTGGCAAAAGAAAGCTTAGAAATTAAAAGAAAAGTCATTGAAAACTTTATTGAAAAAGGGCTTTATCCTTATTCAAGATATTATTTGCAAGACATAAAGAAGATGAGGGGAAAATACTGGGCAAATCACTTTTCAACCATCGGTCTTGTTGGAATGAATGAATGTCTTTTAAACTTTATGGGAGAAAACATCGCTACAAAGAGAGGAAGAAAATTCGCTTTGGAGGTTTTAGATTTTATGAGAGAAAGATTAGTAAAATATCAAGAAGAGACTGGAAATATTTATAATCTTGAAGCCACTCCAGCAGAATCAACTGCTTACCGACTTGCATTAAAAGATAAAGAGAAATACCCAGAAATTATTACAGCCGGCACCAAAAAAGTTCCTTATTACACTAATAGCTCTCAACTTCCTGTAAATTACACTGACGATGTTTTTGAAGCTTTGAAGCTTCAAGACGAACTTCAATGTAAATATACCGGAGGAACGGTCCTCCATATCTTTTTAGGAGAAAGAATGCAAAATGGAGAAGGAGTAAAAAAATTGGTTAAAAAAATTTTCGAAAATTTCAAACTGCCTTATATCACAATAACGCCAACCTTCTCAATTTGCCCAGTCCACGGTTACATTCCAGGGGAGTACTTTTTCTGCCCAAAATGCACCATAAAACAACCTTGCGAAGTTTATTCAAGAATTGTTGGATATTATAGACCCGTTCAGCAATGGAATTTGGGAAAACAAGAAGAATTCAAGAGGAGAAAAGAATTTAAGGTTTCAAAAGTTTAAATGAGTTTTGGAAAAATCGTTTCCCTTTTTCTTTGCTTTTTTATTTTAGGAGTAGCCTTTGCCAGTTTTTTCTCTCTTTCCTATTTTTTATTTTTCCCTTTTTTAATTTTTTTGTTGCCGCTTTCTTTTTTTGATAAAAAAATTTTTATTTTCTTTTTGGTTTTATTTTCTTTTTTGCTCGGAGTCTGGCGTTATCAACTTTCAGATTTGGAAGTTGGGAAAAGAGGAATTGTTTCTTTTTTAGATAAAGAAGAGAACATTCTTTTGGTTGGAAAAATAATTTCTTTCCCACAGAAAACGGAAAAAGTCCAGCTTTTGAAAGTTCAGCCTGAGTTAATAAGAACTCAAAATAAAGAGTTTTCAAAAATTGAAGGGCAAATTTTAGTTTCAAATTTCACTTCTTTTCCGTACCGTTACGGAGACATAATCGAAATTGAAGGGAAGTTAAAAAAGGGGGAAGATTATTTAAAAAAAGAAAGAATCTTTGCTCTTTTGTCGCCAAAAAGGATTCAACTTATAGAGAGGGGAAGGGGCAATTTTTTAATCGGAAAAATTTTTGATTTTAAAGAAAAACTTCTCCAAAACCTAAATAAAAATCTAACTTCCCCAAAAAGAGAAATTTTAGCTGCACTTTTACTCGGAGAAAAATCATCCATTCCAAAGAAAGAAAAAGAAAAACTCAATCTTTCAGGGCTTTCTCACATTACTGCAGTTTCTGGAATGCATTTAGTGATAGTGGCTAACATTCTAATGAGTATTTTTTTGGAGATTGGCTTTTGGAGGAAAACCGCTCTTTATTTAACTTCCCTTTTTATTTTTTTCTTTGTCGCTCTTTGGGGGTTTCAAGTTTCTGCTTTGAGAGCAGCCATTATGGCAATTTTGTCTATTTTGGCTCAAAATTTAGGAAGGATGTACCATCCGACAAGAGCCCTTCTTTTGGCTGCTTTTTTATTACTTTTACAAAACCCTCTTTTGGCAAGATATGATATTGGTTTTCAACTTTCTTTTTTAGCAACAGCTGGAATTTTATATTTTGGGCCGGTCTTTGAAAAAAGCTTTTTAAAAAGAATTTTTCCATCCTTTTTGTTTTTGCCACTGAAAACAACTCTCTCTGCTCAAATCTTTACTTTCCCCATTTTAGCCTCAAATTTTGGTTTTATTTCTTTGATTGCTCCACTCGCCAACATTTTAATTTTGCCTATTTTGCCCTTTTTAATGAGTTTTGGTTTTGCCTATTTTTTCTTTCTTTGGCTAAAATTACTTTCAGGATTTTTTCTTTGGCTGACCAACATTTTGCTTTCTTTTTTAATTTTAGTCGTTGATTTCTTTTCTCAAATTCCTTTTGCGATCTTGAGGACAGAAAAAATTCCCCTTTGGCCCTGGTTTTTCTATTACCTCTTTTTAGCTATATTTTTGTATTATTGGCAAAAAAAGAAGGAGCTGGAATTTTTAAGTTTTTGATAATAAAATGGAAAAATGGAAAAGGTTTTAAAATTTCCTGAGAATTTCTTTTGGGGAGCATCTACCTCAGCTTACCAAGTAGAAGGCGGTATAGAAAACTCAGATTGGTCAGAAAGCAACCCAGCCAACAAGGCTTGCAACCATTATTTGCTTTTTAAAGAAGATTTCGACATTTTGAAAAAATTGAATTTAAATGCCTATCGTTTTTCTATTGAATGGTCAAGGCTTGAACCAGAAAAAGGAAAATTCGATGAAAAAGAAATCAAACATTATTTAGAGCTTTTAAACTCATTAAAAGAAAGAAAAATTACTCCTTTTTTAACCCTGCATCATTTTACAAACCCCCTGTGGTTTACAAAAGAAGGAGGGTGGGCAAAAAAGCAAAACAGAGAATATTTTTTAAGATTTTCTGAAAAGGTCTTTAAAATTTTTTCTCCTTTTGTTGAATGGTGGATTTTGTTTAACGAACCTTTAATTTATGCCAGTAACGCTTTTTTAATTGGACGTTGGCCTCCAAAAAAGAAAAATTTTGTTTCTTTTTTTAAAGTCCTTTCCAATATTATTTTTTGCCACAAAGAAATTTTTAAACTTTTCCACAAAAACCAAAAAAATGTAAAAGTTGGCATAGCCCAGAGCACAATTTATTTTGAACCTTTTGGAAATTCATTTTTCGACAAAATAAACGCCAAAATTTGCGATTATTTTTGGAATCGATTTTTAATTGAGAAAATAAAAGAAAGTTTAGACTTTATCGGTATTAATTATTATTCAAGAGCAAAAGTTGAATTCCCTTTTTTATTCAAAACAGGTTCTAATTATCTTTCTGACATTGGTTGGGAAATTTATCCCAAAGGGATTTTCGAGGTTTTAAAAAGTTTCAAAAAATACAAATTGCCAATTTTGATTACCGAGAATGGGATTGCTGATGCAAGCGACGAAAAAAGAGAAAAGTTTATTAAAGAGCATCTCTATTGGGTTTGGCAAGCCATAAAGGAAGGAGTTAATGTTAAGGGATATTTTTATTGGTCTCTTTTGGACAATTTTGAGTGGGATTTTGGCTTTGAGGCAAGGTTTGGATTAGTCGGGGTGGATTTTAAAAATTTTGAAAGAAAAATTAGACCTTCTGCTAGTTTTTATAGCAAGGTTGCAGCAAAAAACGAACTTTTTCTAAATGAAAAAGAAAACTAAACTTTTTTTAATTGCTTTTTTTGTTTTTCTTTTGTGGCTTTTTTTTGGCAGCGCACCCAAAGCTTCAAAAATTGAGTGGGGAACAATTTTCTCTCAAAAGCATGCTCAAAACTTAGGTTTAGATTGGAAAAAGGTATACCTTTCTCTTTTGGACGATTTAAACTTCAAGAACATTAAAATTATTACCCATTGGGATTTGATCGAGCCAGAAAAAGGAAAATTTGATTTTCAGGATTTGGACTGGCAAATAAAAGAAGCCGAAAAGAGAAATGTAAAAATAATTTTAGTAATCGGAATGAAAACTGGAAGATGGCCAGAATGCCATATCCCGAATTGGATAACCCAAAGCTCAAAACTCAAAAGTCAAAACTATGAGAATGAGGTTTTAAATTTTCTTACAACAATCATTGAAAGATACAAAGACTCAAAAGCAATTTTTGCATGGCAGGTTGAAAATGAACCGTTTTTACCTTTTGGCGAGTGTCCGAAAATTGAAAAAGATTTTGTAAAAAGAGAAATCAATCTGGTTAAATCACTAGACAAAAGGCCAATAATTTTTGCAGATAGTGGAGAATTTTCTTTTTGGATTGAAGCAGCAAAGTTGGGAGATATTGTGTCTACTACTTTACACAGAAGAGTTTATTTTAAAGAAATAAAGACCTACATTAAATATCCGTTTCCACCAAATTTTTATTGGCTAAAGAAAAAATTTATCGAGACCTTTTTTGGTAAGAAAGTAATCGTTGGCGAACTTCAGGCAGAACCCTGGTGCAAAAATTTACTTTACAATTGCGATCCAAAAGAACAAGAAATTACAATGGATTTTGAAAAATTCAAAGAGAACATTCAGTTTGCCAAAAGGACTGGTTTTGATACTTTTTATTTGTGGGGAGGGGAGTGGTGGTATTGGTTAAAAGAAAACAATCAAAATTTGATTTGGGAAGAAGTGAAAAATTTGTTAAAATTATAAAATATGATTCCAGCTTTAGACAAAATCGGAGCTCTTTTTGGCTCGTCAATAGAAGCCCTTATTTTTGCCTCTTGTGCCTATCTTACTCTTTCAAAAAAGAAAACCGTTACTCTTTCAGAGATATTTTTGTTTTGTTTTTGGCTTTCTGCTTCTTTGAATTTTTTGAGCATTTTTTTACTCATTTTAAATTTCCATTTTTTTTCCGTTCCCCTCGAGGCGCTTTATCCTCTCTTGATTGCATTTATTCTGGCCTTTGGACTACAGTTATTGTTCTTTTTCTTTTTTCTTCTTTCAAAAATGTTCTTGGAAAAAATTTTGAAAATAATAATGGGCATTCTTATAGGCTATGTTTTACTTTTTACCATTTTCCTCTATTTGCAAGGGGCGAAACCTGAACTTCGATTTGGAGATCCTTTTTTGAAATCACCCCTGGAAAGACCAACTTTCTATTTTCTGATCGGTTTAATTGGCGTGGCCTTTGTTTTTCTTTTAACTTTGCTTTGGCAAGACATTTTCCAAAAACAAATAACCTGGAAAAACCTTTCGCTATTATATACCTATTTTTCCCTTATCCTTTATGGAAGCATTTCGTTTATAAGAGTTTTATATTTTTTCCCTCGACCCTGGATAATCGAAATATTCTATTTTTTTGTCCCCTATCTTTTATACTTGAAAAACAAGGAAGAAGAAAAACAAAATGAAAAAAACTAGTATCTTTTTGAAAATTTCTGCAACTTTTTTGGGAATCATTCTTGGTTCAAATTTAATTTTGTCTTACATTCTCTATAGAGCTTACGAAACTCTTATTTTAAACGCCAAACCTTATTTACCAGAAAAAGTTTTTGAAGAAATTTATGGCAACATTTCTAACACTTGGGCAATTGTGATCGCAACGCTTATTTTTATTTTGCTCGTTTCGCTTTTATTTGTAATTTTGTTTACAGCCAATCTTTTGAGACCTCTTTATGAATTATTAGAAGCCATTTCCGAAATAAAAAAAGGAAATCTTCGAGTACAAGCCAAAATAAAAACAAACGATGAGTTCGAGGAATTGGCCAAGCAATTTAATTCGATGGTTGTTAATTTAAGGCTGGCTCGCGATATGCTAGAGGAACAAAAAAATATTCTCGAGGTTAGGGTAAAAGCAAGAACAAGGGAATTAGAAGAATTGGCCCAAAGCTTAGAAGAAAAGGTAAAAGAAAGAACAAGAGAATTAGAGGAAAGGATTGAAGAACTAGAAAAAATTCATCGCCTAACTGTAGAAAGAGAATTGAAGATGGTGGAATTAAAGAAAAAAATAGAAGAACTTCAGAAAAAAGAAAAATAATCTAATTAAATTTTAACTTGACTGCGCCCTTGAAAGAAATGTAAAATATTGGTAGTCAATGTTTTATTTGATTAATTAAAAACATGGAGGAACTTCCAAAACCAGAGTTTCAAATTGAGTATCCAAAATTAAAAAGGCCATCTTTTTGGCAAAAAAATAAAGCCGTTTTCTTACTTTTGGCAGCGTTTTTAATAGGGGTTTTGATCGGTAATCTTTCTGAAAAGGAAATACTTTCTATCTTAAAACTGCCCAATTTGAAGTTGCCTCAAAAGCCAATTTCTTTACAACCTGCGCCTTCCCCTTCTTATACTCCACAATCTTTGCAAGAAGAGTTGGTAATAAAAATAGTAAAAGAGGCCTCTCCGGCCGTTGTTTCTGTTGTGATTACTAAAGATGTTCCAAAACTCAAGCTTTATTATGAAAATCCGTTTGAAGGTTTTGAAGAATTTTTTGGCCCTTTTCAAATAGAAATTCCTCAATGGAAACAAGAAGGGTACGAAAAGCGTCAAGTTGGCGGAGGGACTGCTTTTTTCATTTCTCAAGATGGTCTTTTGTTGACCAATGCCCATGTGGTAGCCGATGAAAAAGCAGAGTATACTGTTTTGACAAACGACGGAAAAGAATATCCCGCCAAGGTTTTGGGCAAAGACCAGCTCAGGGATATAGCTATTCTTAAAGTTGATGGATTTGGCTTCCCGGTTCTAAAATTAGGAGATTCAGATCAACTTCAAATTGGACAAACTGTGATTGCAATTGGTAATGCTCTGGGCGAATTTAGAAACACTGTGTCGGTTGGAGTGATTTCTGGATTGGGAAGAACTGTGACCGCAGGCGACGAAAATGTTATTGAAACAATGGAAGATGTTATTCAAACCGATGCTGCAATCAATAGAGGAAATTCCGGAGGACCCCTTTTGAATTTAAAAGGAGAAGTAATCGGAATAAACTTTGCTATGGCCCAAGGAGCCGAAAACATTGGCTTTGCCATTCCTATAAATAAAGCAAAAAAGGCGATCGAACAAGTGAAGACAAAAGGAAAAATTTCTTATCCGTTTTTGGGCATAAGGTATGTTTTAATAGATAAACAACTCCAAAAAGAAGAAAACCTACCAGTCGATTATGGAGCTTTAGTTGTGAAAGGACAACAAGGAGAAAGCGCAATTTTTCCTGGTTCTCCAGCAGAAAAAGCTGGATTGAGAGAGGGTGATATTGTTTTGGAATTGAATGGTGAAAAAATCACTCAAAACAATTCTTTGGCAAAAATCATTATGAAATATAATCCCGGAGACAAAGTTTCTTTGAAAGTTTTGCGGCAAAATCAAATTTTAAACGTCGAGGTTGTTTTAGGAGAAACACCTTCTTAAAAATGAACCCAAGTCAATTTACCCAAAAAGCCCAAGAGGCAATTTTGGCTGCTCAAGATTTAGCCAGAGAAAAAGGCCAGCAACAGGTCGACGCTTTACATTTGCTTTACAGCCTTTTAAATCAAACAGAAAGTACAGTGGTTACTATTTTGGGAAAAATGGGGGTTGACATTGAAAGCTTGAAGAGAAAAACCCAAATTGCTATCGATGGCTTACCCGTTTTCTATACTCCTCAAGCTTATGGTCAGTTTTATTTAACCCAAGATATGGCAAGAGTTTTAGATATTGCTCGGCAAGAAGCAGGAAAAATGGGAGATGAATATATTTCTGTTGAGCACTTATTTTTGGCTTTATTGATTGCTGAAACAAGAGCTAAGCAGATTCTTTCTCAAGCAACTTTTTTGACCCCAGCAGGCGTTGGCGAAAAAGGAGCCTTAACTTATGAAAACTTTTATAAAGAACTTTCTCAAATTAGGGGAGGTCAAAGAATTACTGATGCAGAACCTGAATCGAAATATCAAGTGATTGAAAAGTACACCCGAAATTTAACTACTTTAGCAAGACAAGGAAAACTAGACCCGGTCATTGGAAGGGAAAACGAAATAAAAAGGCTAATGCAAGTTCTTTGCAGAAGAACCAAGAATAATCCTGTTTTAATTGGTGAAGCTGGAGTAGGAAAGACAGCTATTGTTGAAGGTTTAGCCCAAAAGATTGTTTCAGGCCAAGTTCCTTCTTCTCTTAAAGACAAAGAGCTAATTGCCTTAGATCTTGGAGCTTTGATTGCCGGTACAAAGTATCGGGGAGAATTTGAGGAAAGAGTTAAAGCCCTTTTGAGAGAAATTAACCGATCTGGCGGGAAATACCTTGTTTTTATTGACGAACTTCATACTTTGGTAGGAGCTGGAGCAGCTGAAGGAGCAATCGATGCTTCCAATTTGTTAAAACCAGCTTTAGCCAGGGGAGAATTGAGAGCAATCGGAGCCACTACTTTAAAAGAATACCAAAAGTACATTGAAAAAGATCCGGCCCTAGAGAGAAGATTCCAGCCAATCTACGTCCAAGAACCATCGATCGAAGAAACGATTGCGATTTTGAAAGGATTAAAGCAAAAATACGAACTCCATCATGGTGTTAAAATTTCAGACCAAGCTCTAATTGCCTGCGCTCAATTAGCAGCAAGATACATTACAGATAGGTTTTTGCCAGATAAAGCAGTGGATTTGATGGATGAGGCAATGTCTGGTTTGAGATTAGAAATTGAATCAGAGCCCCAAGAACTAGAACAGTTAAAAAAGGAAATTCAAAAAATAAAAATGGAGCTTGAATACCGACCACCAGCAAAAAAAGAAAGGAAGAAAGAATTAGAAAAAGAATTGGCCGACCTTGAAGAAAAGGCAAAAGCCCTTCAGGCAAAATGGGCAACAGAAAAAGAAACGATTACGAGGATAAAAGAAATTAAAAAAGAAATCGAAGATCTTAAATTCGAAGCAGAGCAGGCCGAGAATCAAGGAAACCTTCAAAGAGTTGCCGAATTGAAATACGGAAAAATTCCTCAGCTTGAAAAAGAATTAAAATCTTTGGAGAAAAAATTGGTTCAACTTCAAAAAGACAACCCATTGTTAAGAGAAGTAGTAACCGAAGAAGATGTAGCTAGGGTTGTTTCGCGCTGGACAGGAATTCCTGTAACCAGACTTTTGGAGGAAGAGGCAAAAAAATTAGAGAGAATGGAAGAGGAACTTCACAAAAGAATTGTTGATCAAGAAGAAGCCATTAAAGTCATTGCCAATGCCATCAGAAGAGCGAGAGCAGGAATTTCAGAAGAAAAAAGACCCCTGGGCAGCTTTTTGTTTTTAGGACCGACTGGAGTAGGGAAGACAGAAACCGCCAAGGCCTTAGCAGAATTTTTGTTCAACGATGAAAACGCTTTAGTGAGGTTGGATATGTCAGAATATATGGAACGCCACTCTGTTTCCAAAATGATAGGATCGCCACCAGGTTATGTTGGTTATGAAGAAGGAGGACAATTAACAGAAAAAATTAGGAGGAGGCCTTATTCTGTGATTCTTTTGGACGAAATTGAAAAAGCTCACCCTGAAGTTTTTAACATTCTACTTCAAATTTTAGAAGATGGTAGATTAACCGATGCTAAAGGAAGGGTAGCTTCTTTCAAAAACGCTATTTTAATAATGACTTCAAACGTTGGTTCTGATATTATCGCCAAAGAATCTTCTTTGGGATTTTTACCAAAAGAAGAAGCCGAAGAAAAAAAGGAAGAGTTAAGAGAAAAAGTTCTCTCTACCCTCAAAGAAACCTTTAGGCCAGAATTTTTAAACCGCATTGATGAAATTGTGATCTTCAATTATCTTGGCAAAAAAGAAATTAAAGCTATTGTTGATTTAGAACTGGGAAAAGTTAAAGAAAGGTTACTTCAAAAGAAAATTCAAATTGAGGTATCTCAAAAAGTAAAAGACATTTTAGCCGAAAAAGGTTTTGACCCAAATTTAGGAGCGAGACCCCTCAAAAGAGTAATTCAAAAGATGGTTTTGGATCCTTTGGCCCTAAAGATTGTTAGCGGAGAAATCCAAGAAGGAGACAAAATCTTTATTGACGCCAAAGGAGAAGAAATCATTTTCATCAAAAAAGGAAAGATTAAAAAACCTTCTTAATGCTAAAACAATTTTTAAAAATCCTCTCTATTTTTTTGATTGGTTTTTTAGGGGGTGCACTTTCCCATCAAATTTTTTTATCTTTTTTCTTGAAAACTCAGCCCCAACCAATTCAAGTTATTGAAAGAAGAGAAGTGAAGATACAAGAGAATGTGGCTCTTCAAGAGGCAATAGAAAAAGCTCAAAAAAGAGTTATATTTTTGCAAACTAAAACTAAAACAAAAACAATTTCTGGTTGCGGTTTCATTTTGACTTCGGACGGTTTAGCCATTACCCTAAACCAACTTATTCCAGCTGGATCTCAAACTGAAATTTTTTTTGATGGATCAAAAATTCCCTTTCAGGTTTTAAAAAGAGATCAAAAGGAAAATTTGGTTTTATTAAAGCTCGAAGGAAAAAATTTTCCTACGCTTCCTTTTGGTGATTTAGAAAATATTTCGATTGGAGAGAGGGTATTTCTTGTTTGCAGTTTTTCAGATAGAGAAAAAATTCAAAATTTTGCTAACGAAGGTTTAATAAAAACTTTCAACGAGGAAACAATAATCACCAATATCATCGAAGAAGAAAAGGCCTTGGGCTCTCCACTTTTTGATATTGAAGGAAAATTTTTGGGCCTTTCTCAATTGGATAAAACAGGAAAAATCATTGTTGTTCCTATTTCTAAAATTCGTTCTTTCGCTAACCTCTAAATCCTCTTGACATTTTTCTAAAATCTCTGATAATAAAATAACATGCGGCTTTTAACCCTTTCCGCATTAAAGGTTAATTACATAAAGAAAGCCCTACTTTTTGTCCTAGGAATTGTTGTTTTGGCTTTTGTTGGATACGAAATCGGAAAGCATCCTCAATGGTTCACGGGAATGAAAGAAAAGTTTCCAGCTGCTCTTTCTCCAGTGACCACACCTTCTCCTAGCCCAGAACTACCTCCAACGACTATTACTCCTGAAATCACAGCTCAGCTTTCTTCTTATACTGAAAAAGCTCAACCAGGAGAGGGTCTGACCCATCTTGCAAGGCGTGTCCTAGCCAGATATCTTAAAGATCATCCTCAAAATACTCAGCTTACTCCAGAGCACAAAATTTTTATTGAAGATTATTTAGCCAAGGCTTTAGGGGGAAGGTGGTTAAAGGTTGGAGAAGAAGTTGATTTTTCTGTTAATCTAATTCAGGAAGCAATTAATAGAGCCCAAAGTTTGACTCCTGCTCAGCTTCAGAATTTAAGCCAATACGTGCCTCTTGTCCCATCTCTGGCCACCTAGGACATTTGTCCTAACTTAGATTATTTCTTGAAATTCTTTTATGGAAAAAGAAAGGCTTCTCTATTTAACAAATGAAATTTATCGTTTAACTCTTTTTTTCCCCAAAAAGGAACCTTTAAAATATAAGTTAAGGGAAATAGCCGATGAGATTTTGGCTTTTTTTCTCACTTTTCAAAACCCTTCTTTTGAGAAAAAAGAACTTCTTCAAACTTTGTCCAAATTTGACGTTTTAGATGGCTTTTTAGAAATAGCCAGAGCTCAAAACTGGGTAAAAGGAGAAGAAATCTTAAAACTTCAAAAAGAATATCTTTCCCTAAAGGAAAATTTAAAAAATTATCTTACTCAACCTCTTTTTCAAAACCAAAGCCAAAATCAAAAAGAAAATTCCTCTTTAGTAAAAATTCCCGGGGCTACTGCCCAATTCCGTCAAGAGAAAATCATTCAATTTCTTAAAGAAAAGGGCAAAGCTCAAGTTTGGGAAATAAAACAACAGCTTTTTCCTCAAATTAGTAAAAGAACCTTAAGAAGGGACTTTGAATCTTTGGTTGAACAAGGCTTAGTTGAAAGGGTGGGAGAAAGCAATAATACTTTTTACAGGTTAAAATCAAATGGATAAAGCTTCTCGTCAATTTTCTAAAATCTACGATAAATACATCGAAAAAATTTATCGTTTTATTTATTTTAAGGTAAATTCAGTTGAAATTAGCCAAGATTTGACTTCAGAAACTTTTTTAAAAGCTTGGCAAGCTTTTCAAAGAGAAAAAATAAACAACATTCCAGCTTTTTTATACAGAACAGCCCGTAATTTAATTACCGATTATTATCGAGAAAAAGCCAAATTCCAAACGGTTTCTTTCCAAAATCCTTCCTTTGTAGATCCAAACCAAAGCCCACAGGAAAAAGCAATCATAAATTCTGAGTTGGAAAGAGTAAAGAAAGCCCTGGCCACATTAGAAGAAGACCAGCAAAATGCGCTTATTTTGTACTATCTTGAAGGAATTCCCGTAAGGGAAATTGCTCAAATTTTAGAGAAAAGCGAAAACAATGTTCGAGTTTTAATCCACCGCGCTCTTAAAAATTTAAGGGAAAAATTAACTCAAGTGTAATATTTTCCCTTTATTTTCGTCATTTATATAGAGTTTTCCATGACAGAAAAGGAATTAATCAAAAATTTACGCCAATTAAGGAAAGTTAGGCCCTCAAAAGACTGGGTAATAACCACAAAGCAAGATATTTTAGGAGAAACCCAAACTCCACGCCTTTTTCCTTTCTTTAACCCAGCTTTTGCAGCCCTGCTTTTGCTTTTAATTTTCCTTGGAACTCTTGAAATAGCAAAGGACGCTTTACCAGGAAGCCCTCTCTATCCTCTTAAAAAGACAGCTCAAACCGTTTCCCTTTTCTTTTTGCCTCCTCAAGAAAAAGCCAAAGCGAGTTTGATTTTAGCCGAAAAGAGGTTAGAAGAGTTAGAGAAAATTTCAAAAGAGAACTTAACCCAAAACCTTCCTCCAGCTTTTAAAGAATATACCCAAACAAAGGGCGAAGCCAAAAAAGAAATAGCCAAAGTTCTTCCACAAGCCAAAGACCCAGAAAAGAAAGAATTTATTTCAAAAATTGGCCAAATTCACGAAAAAGAAAAACAAGTTTTTGCCACACTTCAAATTTCGCCAAAGGAACTCTCAGAGACAAAAACTCAAGACAAAGAATTGGTTTTAACTTTATTAAAGACAGAGAAAATTGAAGACGAGGCATTGCTAAAGGAGATAGAAGAGCTTTGCCAAAACGAAAATTACAGTTTAGCTTTAGAAAAAATTGTGATTTATCTTTCCCAAAATCAAAATCTTGACAAAACAAATCCTTAAATTCAATAATGAAAAAAGGTCGCGTTTTTTCCTATTCCTCCAGAAATAAATCTGGAGGAAAAAACAAAGGTCGACGCGACTAAAATAAAAATTAAAATAAACAAAAAATAAAATGAAAAAGATATTACTCGCACTGATTGCCCTCGGATTGGTACTCTTTGTTTCTAATGCTTTGGCAGCTGTTCCTTCTGCCTGTACCGGAATTACCTTCACTAGGACCCTTTCTTTAGGGTCAACAGGAGCTGATGTCAAATGTCTCCAGGCATTATTGAACCAAGATCCTGCAACTCAAGTTGCAGCTTCAGGTCCTGGTTCAACTGGAAACGAAACCACCTACTTTGGTCCATTGACCAAGGCAGCAGTGGTTAAGTTCCAGGAAAAATATGCCTCAGAGATTTTGACTCCTCTTGGCTTACCTCACGGTACAGGTATTGTAGGAGCAATGACCAGAGCAAAGTTGAACAGCTTACTGACAGGAACGACACCTCCTACACCAACCGCTACTCCAACCCCAACTCCTACTCCTACAGCTGGAGTTGAAGGAGCTTTGACTGCCGCTTTGTATCCTACACCAGCTAATGTCACGGTTTATCCTGGAGACCAAAACAAGGCAGTTGCAGCCTTCAAGCTCACTGCTCTTGGTTCTCCAATTAAGGTAGAAAGAGTTGATTTTGTGTTAAGCGTGAGCAGCAGCGCAAAGCCTTATAAATGCTTGAGCTATATTTCTTTGTTTGATGGAGAAAATGCTATTAAAGGAACTCCGATTACAAAGGATACTGTCTTAGACACTGGCACCGGTTCATATTATGTGAGATTAACCGGTGTAGATTATACCGTT
>Ga0078972_1005001_pt1 | contig 34721 bp, 23 predicted proteins | sample YelNatPaOPGAMG01_FD_67568 | JGI IMG/M metagenome (GOLD analysis project Ga0078972, IMG submission 67568) | Hot spring thermophilic microbial communities from Obsidian Pool, Yellowstone National Park, USA - OP-RAMG-01 (SPADES assembly) (version 2) | ecosystem: Environmental > Aquatic > Thermal... | reverse complement strand
ATATTCGGGGGCCAGATGCCCCAGCTCGGTTCGGCAGTCAAACGGGGTCGGGGCGCTCGGCTTGTGGTCAACACCGAAAGTTTTGACCGCAACCGCGGTCTTGACCGCGGCACTACAGAGCGATCCAACCAACAGCTTGAAGTCACGCGTTTTGTCGGAGTTTTCGTGGAAGGACCGGCTCGGTCCCTTTTCTCAATAGGAGCCGCTGAGAAGAATAAACTGGATGACATGCAATCCCATATGCGGCGCCTTGATACTCCACCGGGAGTTTGGAAGATGGCACAGCACTCGGCCGTGTGCTGTGTCGCGACGTCGGTATGAATCCCGCCCTCGCACATTCTGATCAGTGCCCGTGCCTTTGTGTCATGGCGTGAGATTGGAACACAGCTAAAGCCATTTTGAGAAAGTCCTGTCCCTTGCCAGAAACATGCAAACGCCAACAAGGTCACATCTGGACAATTGACCACCCTTCCGCTTTTGCCCCCCCTCGCGCGGAAGTGTGTCCTCTGTTCAGCAGTTTCACCACTGATTGCACTTTGCGCCCGAGCGGAAGGCGAAGTTACTGCTCACCCCACCGTTCTCAGCGCGGCGCAGCCGCAGCCGAAGGATCGCAGCGAGATAAATGCGTTCGTTCCAAGCTGGGCGCTGTGTCGCGCCGCGCTGAAAGGGGCGACTTCGTCGCTCAATGGGGGGGAGATGCAAAAGTCGGATCAGCGGCCGAACAATTCGAAGCCAAAGGTCACAAAGAATCTGCTGATCTGCAGTTTCAGCGCAGATCATCCAGTATTGTGCTCCAAAGGCCGCACTCTGGCGACAAGTTGAGCAAACTCGCAGCCTGAAAATCTTCGCAAGTATGATCGATTTCTCAATATAGATACGACACCTTGCATCAGGTAAAACACACCTTGCCCGCACCCGATTGATTCGATTCCTTCCCGACTCTGAACCAATCCGTCTTTGCGGCTTGAATGCTTTGACATTTGCAAGTCTCAGTACAGATTTCTCCTGTCTTGCCCATGGAAAAAGAAAAATACATTAAATCCCCCACTGTCGGGAGCGGGCCGGCAACTGCAGCATGGCACACACTGTCCCCAAAGGAAGTGGCGCAGTTGTTAGATGTCGATCCCGAACGCGGTCTTTCGTCGGATGAGGTCAAGCGTCGCCAAGCGGAATATGGCCTGAATCAGATGACTGCGCGGCGTGGGACGCCAGCTTGGATGCGTTTTCTGCAGCAGTTCAATCAGGCTCTGGTGTACATACTGTTGGCTGCAACGGTCGTTTCGGCTGCATTGGGTGAATGGGTGGACGCATCCGTTATCTTTGGAGTCGTCTTTATCAATGCGATCATCGGTTTCATTCAGGAATCAAAAGCCGAAAAAGCCATCGAAGCACTTGCAAACATGGTCCGCACCGAAGCCACGGTCAGGCGCGACGGCCGAAAACAAAGAGTTCAGTCGGCTGAACTCGTGCCGGGGGACATCGTCCTTTTGCAGTCTGGGGACAGCGTGCCGGCAGATTTGCGGCTTTTCCAAATCCGTAATCTGCAGGTCGAAGAAGCCGCTCTTACGGGCGAATCGGTGCCTGTCGAGAAAAAGGCCGATCCATTGCCCGAAGACACCAATTTGGGCGACCGGATAAACCTCGCGTTCGCGGGCACCCTTGTCACCTATGGCCAGGGCGAAGGCGTCGTTGTGAGCACGGGCGATCGCACTGAAATGGGGCGCATAGCCACGATGATTTCCGAGGCGGTTGATATCTCAACGCCGCTTACAAGGAAAATCGCCGAGTTCAGCCGATTGCTCCTTTACGTAATACTGGGCCTCGCTGCATTGGCGTTTGTGATCGGGCTGGCCCGCGGCGAAACGGCAGGTGAAATGTTCATGATCGCCGTTGCCCTTGCTGTCGGAGCAATCCCCGAAGGATTGCCCGCCGCTGTAACCATCACACTTGCAATCGGCGTCGCAAGAATGGCCAAACGAAACGCCATCATCCGAAAAATGCCTGCCGTCGAAACCCTTGGCAGCACGACGGTGATCTGTTCCGACAAGACAGGAACCCTGACAGAGAACCAGATGACCGTCAGCCGTATATTCGCCTCCGGCAAACTGTTCGAAGTAACAGGCGCAGGTTATGAACCGCACGGTGAAATTCAGATCAATGGAGCAAAAACCGACGTCAACAAAAACATCGCGCTCCGCGAGACTTTGCTGGCCGGGTTACTGTGCAACGACTCCCAACTAACCCGCAAAGACGGCAGACTCAATGTCGAAGGCGACCCGACCGAAGCGGCGCTCATCGTCGCCGCCCAGAAAGCCCAGTTCGAAAGACAAAACATAGAACAGTCCCTCCCACGTCTGGATGTGATCCCGTTCGAGTCGGAGCACATGTACATGGCCACCCTTCACGGTGCGGGCAATGAAAACGTCATCTACGTGAAAGGCTCGGTCGAAAAACTGCTCGAACGATGCACACACATGATCGATGCAGAAGGTAATTTGACCGCAATTGACGCGCGGGCAATTCTGCTTGCTGTTGATGAGCTGGCGCATCAGGGATTGCGAGTGCTCGCTTTTGCGTCCCGCCGCGTCCCAACAAGTTACACCAAACTCTCCCACGAGGATCTCAATGGCGGCCTCACGCTGTTGGGGTTGCAGGGCATGATTGACCCGCCCCGCGCCGAGGCAATCCGCGCCGTGGCACAGTGCCATAACGCCGGTATTCACGTGAAGATGATCACCGGCGACCACAAAGGCACCGCCGTCGCAATCGCAAAACAACTCGGCTTGCGTGGCGGCGCCGGCGCAGCACAGGAACTGGCCGCCGTCACAGGACGCGAATTGGCGGAGATCCCCGACGACAAACTGCCTGAAGTTGCGGAAAGGTCGGCGGTCTTCGCACGGGTTGCTCCCGAACAAAAACTCCGCCTCGTCCAGGCCCTCCAAAAGCGCGGCCATATCGTCGCCATGACCGGCGACGGAGTAAATGATGCGCCCGCTCTCAAACAAGCCGACATTGGAGTCGCCATGGGAATCACCGGCACCGACGTTGCCAAAGGCGCAGCAGACATGATCCTGACCGATGACAACTTCGCCTCGATTGAAGCTGCCGTCGAAGAAGGACGCAACGTCTTTGACAACCTGACAAAATTCATCGCATGGACCCTTCCAACAAACGGGGGCGAAGGGCTGATCATCCTTGCCTCGATTCTTGTCGGAACCGCCCTCCCAATCCTGCCTGTTCAGTTGCTCTGGGTGAACATGACCACTGCGTTGTTGTTGGGATTGATGCTCGTGTTCGAGCCGAAAGAGCCGGGACTCATGTCCCGCCCGCCAAGGGAACCTTCAGAGCCGATTCTTACGCCAAGGCTGATCCTGCGGATCATACTTGTGTCGGCAATCATGGTGCTCGGCGGATTTGCACTGTTCGAATTGGAAGAACAATACGGCACGCCGGTGGCAGAAGCCAGAACGGTCGTGGTTAACGTCATTGTAATGGTCGAGCTGTTCTACCTTTTCAATTGCCGGTCGCTGACCCGCCCGTTTTTCTCGCTTGGATTGTTTTCAAATCCATGGGTGCTGCTCGGAGCAGCTTTGATGATTGCCGCGCAGCTCTTGTTCACATACGCCCCATTCATGAACAAGCTGTTCCACAGTGCGCCCATTGGCTTGCGCGCATGGGTCGAGATTCTAGCTGTGGGTGTGGTTGTGTTCCTTGCTGTCGAGCTGAAGAAATGGCTCGACCAGCGCCGTGGTAAAAAAGCGCAAGGCACACCTTGACCTCCAGGCGAAAGGTAAAACGCAATCGAAAAATCTTTTCTGCCATCGCCAAACAACATCCTCATGGTATTAGGTTGGCGGCGGCAAAGAGCCCTCGCTTTCAGAAACAGCGACCGCAGTCACACACACCGGAAAACAATCATTGACGGAGTGCAGCCATTTGCCACAACCTATTCTCAACGGTGTTGAACAAGCCCTGATAGAAAGGGCAGGGGCAAAATGGACAAGCTACCGCTGCACATCGTCCGGCGATCCGAATTGGATCGGGTTTTTGGTCTTCTGCGTGACAACGGATATACCTTGATAGGCCCAACCCGCAGGGACGGAGTAATCCAATACTCGCAAATCCGTTCCCTGGCCGACCTTCCCGTAGGTTACTCTGACCGACAAGCCCCCGGCTCGTATGAGCTGGTAAAAAGCGAAACCCCGCGTTGTTTTGGATTTGTTCATGGGGCAGACTCGTGGAAACGTTTTTTGTTTCCTCCGAAACGGCGCGTTTTCGGCGCCAATCGACAGGCCGGAGCTCAGACCCCATTCGAAATCGACGACATCCGCAGTGCTCCCCCTGCATATGCTTTTATCGGCGTTCGCGCATGTGAAATTGCCGCCATCAGCATTCTCGACCGAGTTATCGGTTCGGAATTGCTCGATCCGTACTATCGCCAGGCACGCGACAAGATGTTCGTTCTGGCCGTGAACTGCATCGAGCCCGGCGGCACATGTTTCTGCGTTTCAATGAACACCGGACCGCGTGTCACACGGTCCTTCGACCTCTGCCTCACGGAACTGGGAGAGGAATTCGGCGTCGAGGTCGGCAGCGAGCGCGGCGCGGCATTGTTCAAACAGTTGACGTCCCGCCCCGCCACAGCGGCCGAAAAGGAGCTGTTCAGATTACTTATCGAACGGGCATCGGAACGAATGGGGCGCCGTCTCGAAACTGAAGGTTTGCCGGATGTCCTTCGCAAAAGTGTCGAGAGCCCCCGCTGGCAAACAATTGCTTCGCGCTGTCTGGCATGTGGGAATTGCACCATGGTCTGCCCCACTTGCTTTTGCTACAACGTCGTTGACAGCACCGATTTGAAATGCCGAAAAGCGGAGAGATGGCGATACTGGGATTCGTGTTTCACCCTCGAGTTCAGCTATCTCGGAGCCACAAGCGTCAGATACGAGATTTCCTCCCGCTACAGACAATGGATGATGCACAAACTCGCGTGGTGGCACGACCAATTCGGAACCAGTGGTTGCGTCGGCTGCGGTCGCTGCATCACATGGTGCCCGGTCGGGATCGACATCACCGCCGAAGCCGCGGCCTTCAGGGAAACTGCACCGCCGCACGCAATCCCAGTCACACCCCAACAACAAGCCATGCCGTCATGATAGCAGTCCAGGATCGCGCATCAGTTGTATGCCACGACTCGAGGCCAATGGTGCCGGTAACGGCAACCATCGTGGATATCCAAGAGGAGAGTTCAAACACCCGCACCTACGTGCTGCAAATAGATGACCCGGCCCTCCGCAGCGCATACCGATTCGAGCCCGGCCAGTTCAACATGGTCTATGTCTTCGGGGTCGGCGAAGCCGCAATCTCGATCAGCAGCGACCCGGCCAACAACGAACACCTCGCGCACACGATCCGCCACGTCGGAAGTGTCACCCGCGCAATCGCACGAATGAAGGTCGGTGACAAACTGGGGATCCGAGGGCCGTTTGGACATGGCTGGCCAATAGCGCGTTGCCGCGGACGCGACATCCTCATGGTCGCAGGCGGAATCGGGTTGGCACCAATCAGGCCGCTTATCTACGCAATCCTCGCCAACCGCGGTCAGTTCGGTCGCGTGGTGCTGATGTACGGCGGAAGGTCGCCGTCCGACCTCCTTTACCAGAAAGAGCTGGCAGCGTGGCGGGACGACGGCCAAATGGACCTGTTGGTGTCGGTGGACTACTCGATCGCACAATGGGACGGTCCCGTGGGGGTTGTCACAGACCTCATAAAGCGGCTCCGAATAAGGCCCGACCGCACTTCTGTGATGGTTTGCGGGCCACGCATGATGAACAGGCACGTCACATGGCAGCTTCTAAGGCTTCGAGTCGCCCCTGACCAGCTTTTCATAAGTCTCGAACGCAACATGCGATGCGGAGTCGGGCGCTGTGGCCATTGCCAATACGGCCCGAAATTCGTCTGCAAAGACGGCCCGGTCTTCTCTTACGAGAGCATTCGCGAAGTCTTCGGAAAAGAGGAAATCTGACATGAACATCCCGGGGCCATTGAGCCAAAAACCGCGGCTGGCAGTGTACAAGTTCAGCTCGTGCGACGGTTGCCAGCTTCAGATTCTGGAACTGGAAGACGAACTCCTCGAGCTGGCCGGCGAGATCGAAATCGCCTACTTCCTCGAAGCGCGCAGACAGGCGCTCCCCGGACCTTATGACATAGGCCTTGTCGAAGGTTCAATCTCAACCCCGGCTGAAGAACGCCTCATTCGCCAGGCAAGAAAAGACTGCAAGGTGCTGGTTTCAATAGGCGCATGCGCAACCGCAGGCGGCATCCAGGCGCTGCGCAATTGGGCAGACATCGATGAGTACAAAAAACGCATTTATCCACGTCCGGAATGGGTCGCAACACTTGACGTTGCCTCGCCGATCGCCGGCTATGTCTATATCGATTTCGAGTTGCGCGGATGCCCGGTTAACAAACGCCAGCTCGTCGAAGTTTTAAGCGCCCTGCTCGCACAAAGAAGACCCCATCTTCCAACCTACAGCCTTTGCATCGAATGCAAGCGCGCCGGGATACCGTGCGTAATGGTCGCACGCAAAACCCCCTGCCTCGGCCCAATCACACAGGCCGGTTGCGGCGCACTTTGCCCCAAGTTCAACCGCGGTTGCTACGGATGCTTCGGACCCGCTGAAACGCCAAACATCGGTGCTCTCGGTCGATTCTTCCAAGAGGAAAGGAACGTTTCGCGCCCGGCAATGGTCCGAATGCTGCGCAGCTTCAACGGGTACCTCGAACCTTTCAAGACCTCGAGCGATGACTATGAGCAATGCATCCAACCCTGAGACCAGGGTCATCGAAGTGCACAACCTCGCACGCGTCGAAGGCGAGGGATCCCTCCATCTGAAAATCCAGGGAAACCGGATCACAGACATCAGGTTCGGAATATTCGAGCCGCCCCGGTTCTTCGAGGCGTTCCTCAGGGGCCGGTCGTTCGAAGAAGTACCAGACATCACCGCACGAATCTGCGGTATCTGCCCTGTCGCATATCAAATGAGTTCATGCACCGCAATCGAAGCGGCAATGAACGTAAGAGTTGACGGCCAACTGAGGTCGCTGCGGCGATTGCTGTACTGCGGCGAATGGATCGAATCGCACGTGCTCCATATGTTCTTTCTGCATCTGCCCGACTTCCTCGGCTACGAATCAGCAATCAGCATGGCGGCAGACCATAAGGACCTTGTAGTTGGCGCGCTGCGGTTGAAGAAAGCCGGCAACGAAATCGTCCGCCTCCTCGGCGGTCGTGAGGTGCACCCAATCAATGTCCGCGTTGGCGGGTTCCACCGTGTCCCGGATCGGGGTGAACTCGACGCCCTCGCCGAAGAGCTGAATGCATGCCGCAACTTCGCTATAGATGCCATCCGGTTTCTGGCGACTCTCAACTACCCTGACCTTGAAATGGATTACGACTGCGTGGCGCTCCGGCACCCGAAAGAAGTGGCAATGCTGGACGGCGCAATCGCCACAAGCCGCGGACTCGAAATCCCCATCAGCCAGTTCCCGGATCATTTCGAGGAGGTCCAGGTGCCACACTCGACTGCACTCCACGGGCGGCTCAGAAATGGCGGGACTTATCTCGTCGGCCCACTCGCGCGACTGAATTTGAACTGGGACCTTTACCCGCCCGCCATCAAGAAGTTGGCCGACGAAATCAAGTTCACCGTGCCCTGCCGCAACCAGTTCAAGAGCATTCTCGCGCGCGGATTCGAGACTTTGTATGCGCTGGATCACGCACTCGAATTGATAAACGCATACGAACCCCCAAGTGAACCGGCGGTCGAAATCAATGTCAGAGAAGGCGTTGGCCATGGTTGCACCGAAGCCCCTCGAGGCATCCTCTACCACAGATACGAAATCGGAGCCGACGGACTCGTCAAATCCGCGACAATTGTCCCTCCCACCGCACAAAACCAGCCCCAGATCGAAGCCGACCTCGCCGCCTACACACCAAGATTGCTCTCTCTGCCGTCGGAGGAAATGACACTCCGATGCGAACATTTGATCAGGAACTACGACCCGTGCATTTCTTGCGCCACGCATTTTCTGAAAGTAACCGTGGACAGGCTGGATTCCAGCGAGGCGGGCAAAGCACTGGGAGCGCCGAGCACCAATGGTTCACTGTGACACTGCACGCATGGTCGGTCTGAGACAGAGCCTCGCCAGGTTTTTCAATGTCAACTAAAAAAGTCCGCGTCATTGGAATTGGCTCCGCTGGTGCTGGAGATGACGCACTCGGCCTCGAGGCAGTGTCGATCCTTCGCTCGCGATTGCCTCGCACGATCGATGTGGTCAGCGACACCAGCGGCGGTTCAAACATCCCGACATTTTGTGAAGGGATTGATTTCCTGGTCATCATTGATGCTGTCAAACCAACTCCAAACTTCCCTCCGGGCGCAATGTTCGCGTGGTCATACCCGGAGACGCGTTCGGCAATCGATGAGTCGTTCCGCCGAAGCACGCATTCGTTCTCGGTAACCGAAGGCCTGGCCCTGGCAGAACAACTGGGAGTGCTCCCAAAAAGTGTTACAGTCTTCGGAATGGCCGGACAGCACTTCGAGCCCGCTACCGGTTTGTCGGCAACAATCAGGCTGCGACTGAACGACCTTGTCGAGCTCGTGCTACAGCACATTTGGCGAGGCTTTGCCTCAGACCCGCCATGCGCCCTTTCGTTCATCCCGTTGAAAGTTGAGGGTTGAGCCTTCCACGTTGAACGTTCCCAATCGTTGTACCGATCAGGTTGTCCTGTTAACAACGTCCAATGTCCAACGCTCAACGGGCAACGTCCAGCCGAACACCGGTACGCGCCCCAAGGTGTTTCTGCCAACAGTAGATTCACCGCGGATTTTGGGAGTGTAATCGTTGCAAACAAGTGCCTTGCCATCGTGAATGTGAGATGGGGAATCTCCCTGCCACGCGTTGTGCTCGAACCTCACCCAGCTTACGGGGCGATCCGAGGTTGTTTGCTCAGCATTGCCTCGATCCTTGCGAGGTGTTCCCTGGCCTTTTGGTTCTGTGGATCGAGCTTCAGGGTCTCTTGGAACTCGAGACGAGCGGCTTCCAACCGCCCTTGCAATGCATAAGCCACGCCAAGGTTCAAGTGAGCCAATACATGATTGGGCCGCCACCGAATCGTTTGCTCGAACTGATGCTGCGCTTCAGCCAGTTTGTTGTTCATGGCAAGCTCGACACCCAGCAGGTAACGCGCCTCCCAGAACGACGGTTGAAGTTCGACAGCCTTTGCGAGCGCTTCTGTGGCCTCCGGGCGTTTGCCAAGTTTCGCAAGGGCGTCCGCCATGTGAAAGTATGCCATGGCATTGCCCGGCCCCCATCGCAACGCTTCGTTGTATTCGTCTATTGCCGACTGGATCATGCCGCGTTCAGCCATGACCTTGCCAAGTTCGAGATGGCCTTCGGGTGAACGCGGTTCGAGTTTCAATGCTTTTCGAAGACGCTGCTCAGCGGCGCTCCACTGCTGGCGGCGCGCAAGCAATCGGCCTGCATGCACATGCGCCACGAAATGCTCCGGCAGCATGCTGCATATGGCTTCCCATTGCGCGATCGCGCCGTCGATGTCCCCGGTGGCTTCGAGATACTCGGCGAAGTTCTCGTACAGGTAATGGTCGCGTGGCCGACGCAACAGGGCTTGCCGATACACTTCTCGGATTTGAGCCGGTTGTTGGGAAGCCAGCCTCGAGCGGACGGCATGGATTTGCGCGCGGCAGCGTTCCAACTGTTCTTCATGATTAACCTGTTGAACAAATGGCGGCGCCTGAATCCGCTTCAACACGTTCTCGAAAACTCCAAGGCGGTTCCAATCGGTCAACCCAAGAAACCGGTCACAGTCTTCCTGTGTTGCCCAGCCCGACGTTTTTCTCCCGGGGAGGGGCGGCAGATTCTTTTCGATCGCCTCGGCAAGCATGCGCGCAATCAGGTAGTTCCCGGCAAAAGTGAAATGCACGTGTTCAAAGAACAATTCCGACCCCGGGATTTCGTGCTGCGCATGTGACCGCAGAAGGTTCTCGGCATCGACAAGGAACACTTTTCGATCCGCATGCTTCGCGCCAAGATCGCGAATGTACTTGTTCAGGGCAGAATCAGCCCTGAACGGCAACGCGTCGCGATCACGAGCGTTCGCAAACGCCGCAGCCGCGGACTTCTGATCGCCCGATCGCAACAGGCACTGCCCGAGTCTGAATTGAACCTCGGCAAACCCCGCGTCCAACTCTTTTGCCCGTTCAAGGGCGGCAATGGCAGCCGTCAGATTTCCGCCAGATTCGTTGGTGACCACGCTCCTCACGAGCGCATCGGCTGCGACAACGTCCTCGGAATCGCAATTCATCGAATGCATCGATGCAAAAGGCGCGCAATCGCGCAGATTGCTCGCCACAGTGCATAGCAGAACCGGCGTTTTGGCCCGTTCTGCAACGTGCAACATGTCTTCGACGTTCGCAGCAAAGTGCCTGTGCGCGACATCCCGACGCGGGTCATCCGGAGGCAGTCGTCTTTCCAGAAACATGCTCATTCCAGCCCATGGGGTCTTCTTGTCACCTTGTGAACGCACACGCCGCGCCAAACTGTCAATTAACTGCCCCAACCGTGTGCGTTTGATGACCAATCCAAGTCGAATCGCAAACAGGTTGGGAGTGTGCCGACCGAAAACCGATGCCGGACCAAACGGCCCGATCATTTCGTTGTTGCCGGCATAAACAATCCAAAGGTCGCCGCCCAATCCTGCGCATTCGCGCGCTATTGGAAGAAGGGCATGCGAGTTCACCGCAGTCATGGAGGCGCACACGACCTCGAATTTTACGTCCGGATACCGTTCACTCAACAAGACTTCGAGGTACCTCCCCATGCCAAAAGCCGGTCTCGGATCGCCAAGCGCAGCGGATTCCCCAATCAAGAAAACCCGGAACGTGCCGGGTTTTTTCTTCACGTCCAACACGATCGGCGGCGGGTTCCGTGCGGCTTCGGGGGTGAAAAAGCTCAGCCCAAACTTGTCGTTGGCAACAAGGCAATTTCGATCCTGAATTCGTGCCCGTTTGAAAAATGCCGGGTTGTATCCATACCCCGCCAAACGCAGTCCGGCTTCGAACAACCCAAGTAGAAGAACCGGCAGAACAACCGCCCCAATCAACCGGTAGATCCACAACCTAAACCCGCCCGGCTGCAGGTGCCAAACGGTTTCTGCGTCGGTGGTCTTGTGCTTGACCGATCGGTGCAATTCTTCCTGTTTGCCTGTACGACGTCTGCCTTTCAACGGGGCAAGGCTATCAATTGCTTCACGGGAGAGCAATCGCCCACAACTCAACGCGGTGCAGCAGCACGCCGAGCTCGCAACAAACGCCTTTGCCTTGCCGCGATCACACTGTTACGGCTGCGCCGCGCTGCGAGAAAACGCGGTCTGTATCTCATTCAATCCGACGCCCAAAGTTGCGTGGGCAATCGGGTCCAGGTCCTTCTCACTGCCATGTAGATGAATGGTGGTATGAACGTGGCGCGCCTCCGCTCCGGGAGCCAGTGCAAGGGCAGGCGACGAAGTCTCCAGTTCGTAGAAGTTGCCAAAGCCGGGAGCACCGGGTTTGGCGGGACCGTCGTTGTAACTGTTGACGACGTCTCCGCCGTAAGGGTTCTTTTGCAATTCCCACATCGAGTTGACGTATTTATCCGCGTTCGGTGGCAGCGAAAAACGCACAAGCGTCAACACTTTGCCGGCTGCGTTGTAACTGCCGAAGATGGATTTTGCACGTTTTGGGCCGACTCCGATCTTGCTTCGGTACCTGGCGTCTGCGCGGAAATAAAGGACATCAGGTCGCACAACCAACCGATCGGGCGGCACGCGGCCAAAGTACGCGTCGTTCACAACCGGCCCATACTCGGTTTCGCTTCCGCCCCGAATCGGAATCACAACTGTTGTTTTTGCGGAAGCGTTTAACATGCCGAGTATCCAGATGGACAGCAGGCCGGTTTCGGGGCGCCAATCTGCATTGCCTGCATTCTTCACCGTGTTGACTGATTCGAAGCCGACAGATTTCACTGCGGCTGGCACCGATACACCAAGGTCAGCGAGCGCGTCGTTTGCATTCACCAGTCGAACTTCGCGCCTGACTTCGACCTCAAATCTCGTATTGGCATAATTCGTCACGGCGAATCTTCGTCCGCAGACGACCTTGTCGCCCGTAACACTCTCCACCTCGAAAGGTTCGGTATCGATCGGCGGCGGCGTGAACCAATGCTCGAGATCAAACGGGGAACCCGGAGCAAAAAATATCGAGTATTGGCCGCCCTCAGGACCAAGCCAGAAACGGTCTTCCCCGCCGTAGATGTTGATGTGTGGCTCGCGTTTTCCTGAAGAAATCAAACTCCGGTTCAGCCAGCCGTAACCTCTCCCACGCACTCCTGTTGCGGTGCTCGTCATAACACGCCCCTGATAGGCCGGGACAACCGCCACCTGAGACTCTCCGGTACGATCCGCCAGCACCACAACCTTGACGTGTTTACGAAGAAACTCGATGTCCTGGCCGAAAGACGCGGCTTCAATCCCGTTCTGCTGGATTTGTGCTGCAGCCATAAGAATCAACAGCTTGTACAATGAACAATTCAATCTCATGCGACCCATTCTTCCCAAACAGCCTGTATGGAAAAACCGTTTCCGTCCACAACAACCTCCATGTTTTCACTCGCACTGGAAAGCATTTTGCCAAAAGCCGAAGTCGTCACGTTCAGCGCGGCGCGACATGGCGCTGATTTTGCAACGAACGCATTTAACTCGCCGCGGTCGGTCAGTTGTGGCTGCGTCGCGCCGCATGAACCTTTCGAACGTTAGCCAACAGGTTCCGGGACAACAAGTGTCCCGCCCGCCGAATCAAGGCCACAGTAACAATGCGCGCTCTCACATTCGTCCCAATACCAGCCAGATTAACAACAAGAGAATCGTCGTGACAAAGACCACAGGTATTCCTTCGACCAGCACCCAGGTCCGAAAATCCTCAATCTGGTGACGCCGCGCAAGGTAAACACACCACGTCAGCAGAACAACAATAACCGCCATGATCAGGAATACTGTCACAAACATGCACAGTTTGAAACGCATCCGTTTGGTGTCAAGAAATGCTTGGCGAGGCTCCGCCCCAAACCAGTCGAAAATGTGCCGCAATCATGCCCGACACACTTTCGCCTGCTTTCCGTTCTTTCCGACTGCTGAAAACAAACACCACGAGGACCCGTTCCCTGAGCGGTTTTTCTACGCTTCACTTCTGCCTCCACACTCTTCTTCTGCCGCGAGGGGCTCGAGTTTTGCAGCGTACATTACCTCGCTCGCGTATTTTGCTGCGCGACTCGGCAGAAATATCGTGTCGGCAGATATCGTGTCTGTCCCTCTATTTGCGCACATCTTCGCTGCGCGCAACGAAGTCGCCCTTGTCAGCGCAGCGCGTCAGAGTACCAAACTTGAAACGACCGGGTTTGTCTCGCGGCGATCATTTGGTTGCGGCTGCGCTGCGCTGAGCCACAGGAGCAAACTCGCGACGGTAATGCTTCTGTTTCTCGAGGACAGCAAGCACGTAGGCCCTTGTGCCGGGGAAAGTGATCCTGTTGATGAATGCGGCACTATTGGTCAAAGCCTCGCCATCGGCCCATTTCAACACATTCGCACGGCCCGCGTTGTAATCCGCCAATGCATATGGCAGGGGATCATCAGCCCGCTGGTAACGTCGGATCAACTTCCCCAAGTACCACGTCCCTGCAAGCGTGTTTGTAGCCGGATCAAGCAAATGCATTTCTGAAATCGGGTAAACTCCTGCCGTCTCAGCCCATTCTTGCGCAGCGGCATCCGTAAGCTGCATAAGGCCAACTTCGCCGGCTTTGCCTCGAGCCTTTGGATGGAAATGACTCTCGCGCCAGACAACGGCTTTCACCAGTGCAGGATCAATGCCGTACCGTCGAGCGGCGCCAATGATGTGAGTGTCCTGACTGTGTTCAAGACGCCATTCTGAAAACTGCCAGACAATGAAAAAAACCGCAGCAACCAGTACAGCGAAAGTTGCAATGGCGAGTCTGCGGCTTTTCATGCCAAACATGTACACGAGATCGCTGCGCTTTCCAAGTCCGCGCTTCTTCAGCAGATGTCGGTACCACCGAATTCCAAGCCGACAGTTTTCAATTGATTGAGGGCATCAGGCCATCCCGGCAGTTGACCCGTAGTACCTCAGCGCGGCGCGACACAGCGGTATTCCTGCAACCAGGACAATGCTTACGCCTCGATCATTTGGTTCCGGCTGCGCCGCGCTGATAGTTATACTGAAGAATCGATCATATTTGCGAAGATTTTCAGACTGCGAGTTTGCTCAACTTGTCAGTATCTGATTCTCTGGCAACGAGCGGTGCGGTCACCACAGTCCTGCCGTCGAAGTATTGTATTGGATAATCTGCCTGGGACCAGACATGGGGACAGACACGTAATTTGGACAACGGGACTATTGACCCGCCGGACCTGAGCAAGCACCGGTCGGGTGGTCGAGGCTGGCTGCGGCGCGCAGATATGGGGACAGACACGATGTCCGATATACCGATCAGGAACGTTCAACGTCCAACGTTCAACGCTCAACGTTCAATGGGGTGACCGAAATGGCGCCTGGTGGCCGGGATATGGGGACAGACACAGAGTTAGGCCGAACAACGACCGGGCTTTTGGCCCGCCGGACCTACCCAAGCACCGGTCGGGCGGTCGATGCCGGCTGCGGCGCCCAGATATGGGGACAGGCACGATGTCCGATATGCCGATCGGGAACGTTTAACGTGAAACGTTCAACTCTCAACTTTCAATGGGGTGATCGAAAGGGCGCATGGTGGCCGGGAATGGGGACGGACACGAAATTCGGCCGACCGGGCTTTTAACCCGCCGGAGCTACCCAAGTGCCGGTCGGGCGGTCGAGGCCGGCTGCGGCACCCAGATATGGGGACAGGCACGATGTCCGATATGCCGATCAGGAACGTTTAACGTCCAACTCTCAACGTTCAATGGGGTGACTGAAAGGGCGTATGGTGGCCGGGAATGGGGACAGACACGAAATTCGGCCGACCGGGCTTTTGACCGCCGGACCTGCCCAAGCGCCGGTCGGGCAGTCGAGGCCGGCTGCGGCGCCCAGATATGGGGACAGGCACGATGCTCGGTACTATTGATCAGTAACGTTCAACGTCCAACGTTCAACTCTCAACGTTCAATGGGGCGACCGAAAGGGCGCATGGTGGCCGGGAATGGGGACAGACACGAAATTCGGATGACTGGGCTTTTGACCTGCCTGACCTACCCAAGCGCCGGTCGGGCGGTCCAAGCCGGTTGTGGTGCCCAGATATGGGGACAGGCACGATGTCCGATATGCCGATCAGTAACGTTTAACGTCCAACGTTCAACTCTCAACTTTCAATGGGGTGACCGAAAGGGCGGATGGCGGGCCGGATATGGGGACAGACACGATATGTGGTGGCCGGCTGATGCTGCCAGGGCACCCGGATATGGGGACAGGCACGATATCATGGGGACAGGCACGATGTCGGGTATACCCGATATGGGGACAGACACGATGTTGAAACGATGTTGGACCGGCGAGTCTGGCTGCGGCGCGCAGATATGGGGACAGGCACGATGTCCGATATACCGATCAGGAACATTCAACGTGCAACGTCCAACTCTCAACTTTCAATGGGGTGACCGAAAAGGCCCATGGTGGGCCGGATATGGGGACAGACACGGTGTTGGACCGGCGAGTCTGGCTGCGGCACACAGATATGGGGACAGGCACGATGTTCGTTATACCGATCAGGAACGTTCAACGTCCAACGTTCGACTCTCAACTTTCAATGGGGTGACCGAAAGGGCAGATGGCGGGCGGAAAATGGGGACAGACACGGTGTTGGACCGGCGGGTCTGGCGGCGGCACACAAATATGGGGACAGGCACGGTGTCTGATATACCGATCAGGAACGTTGAACGTCCAACGTTCAACTCTCAACTTTCAATGGGGTGACCGAAAGGGCGCATGGTGGCCGGGATATGGGGACAGACACGATATGTGGTGGCCGGCTGATGCTGCCAGGGCACCCGGATATGGGGACAGGCATGGAGTTTGGGCGCGCCGGCAGGGCGGTTGGGGCTGCGCCTTGCTGCGAGGCATCGGAACAAGTTTGAAGTGAAACGGAGGAACGGCGGCAAGGCTGATTCCTCTACCAGTCGCCGGCTGAGGCTGTATGAAATACCGTTGACATCCAAGCGGTTACTTGAATTGCATGGCTGTTTGAGCATCCGCCGCCCAGGATCCGGTCACTTAAGTTCCGTATTGCTGCGGGCCATGCTGGCCCGAATCTTGCCGTTTAATCGGCCTTGACATTGTCGTTATTGTAAGGTCTATTTGGCACAGAGTGGTTGCCGGTCTTCTTACTTTGGCTGAAGCCTTTCAAAGGCCGGGGACATTCGGATTAAGGAGCATGTTTATGTGGCGAATCTTGTTTCGGTCAGGTTTCGGACGCGCTGTATTGGCGGGTTTGGGGTGGGCGTTTATCTGGCTTTGCGTTTCTCCAATCCAGTGCGCTGCCGCCGATCGCCTTGCTATTTCCCAAGTGCGAATTGAATCGTCGGAGGTCGTTGTGACTGTGACGGTCCCGCCCGGCGTTCGGAAAGTTACACTTGAATCTCGGACGCGACTCGGCGCCGGGACGTGGGTGCCTCGCGCAGTGCAGCGTTTGGTCGGGCTGAAGGCAGAAACAGTCACGTTCCGCCTCCCAAAATCGGCGGCCATCGAACTGCTGCGGGTCCGTGGCGATGAGAATGAACCGTTGCCAGCGGAATTCTATGACGGGCAAAAAACGTTCAACGGCCAGGTCAGCCAGAGTGCCAATGATGCCGCTGCGTTGATTTATACTGACCTTGGGACCAGAGAAAACGTGCCGACCGTGGGCGGCGGTGCCGAAACACGCGAGGTCGTCGAATCAGACATTTGGAAGATCAAAGGCAACACCCTTTATTTCTTCAACCAATACCGCGGACTTCAGGTGATAGACATTTCTTCGCCCGATGCCCCCAGGGTGACAGGCACGCTGTCGCTGCCGGCGGCCGGCGAGCAAATGTATTTGTTGGACGATCAGCATGTTGTGTTGCTGGCGCGCGATTGTTCGGTCTGGGGAAGCAGCGGCGAGAGCGCGGCGTTAGTGGTCCGCATTGAAAGCGGTGTTCCCGCGGTGCTGGCCAGAATTCCGATCGAAGGTTCGATCGCCGAAAGCAGGCTGGTCGGGTCGGCACTCTACATCGCTTCACTGATGTACAAGCAGGTGCTCGTGCCGCCTGCGCCTGATCCTGGTGGCTCAGGAAAGGTCCAGCAGGAACAATGGGAGTGGGGGACCGAGGTTAGTTCGGTTGACCTTTCTAATCCTGCCCAGCCAACCGTGCGCGATCGCCTCTGGTTTCCCGGCTACGGCAATGTGGTCTCGGCGACCGACAGGTACTTCTTCGTCGTCACACAGGACCAAAACAACTGGTGGGAATCTTTGGTGCAACTGATCGACATTGCGGCTCCCGACGGAACAATGAAGCGGCTCGGCATGGTACGGCCTGGCGGCCGGGTACCGGACAAATTCAAGCTGAACGTTGCGCCGCACGCTGAGCATGGAGAAGTGCTTTCGGTCATATGCGAAGCCGCAAGCACCCCGGAAGGAAGGCGTGCAAGCGTTCTCAAGACCTATTCATTGGGCGATCCGGCAGCGCCCAAGGAACTGGGCATGATTGAGGTGGGCCATGGGGAAAGTCTGTTTGCCACTCGGTTTGACGGCGCTCGGGTTTACATCGTGACATACCAGCGCATCGACCCGTTGTGGGTGGTGGACCTATCGGATCCGACGAAGCCTGTCCTCTCAGGCGAACTGCATGTACCGGGGTGGTCAACCTACATCCATCCACTTGGGAATCGGCTGGTCACCATCGGCATCGACGACCAAAGCGGATGGAAAGTGGCAGTCTCGTTGTTTGATGTCAGTGACGCACAGAAACCAAGCCTGCTGAGCAAGGTAACATTAGGCGAGTCGGGTTCATGGAGCGAGGCGAACTGGGATGAGAAGGCGTTTGCGGTTTTGCCCGAGGCGGGGCTTATCCTTGTTCCTTACGGTGAATGGGCGTCCGGCGGTTACGCCACGCAGGTCCAATTGATCGATCTTGGCAATGACACCTTGGCGAAGCGTGGCGTGATAGCCCACCAGATGCAGCCGCGCCGCGCGACTGCATACGGGGATCGTATCTTGTCGGTCTCGGGTAAGGAACTCATGGTTGTTGATGCGGGCGACCGCGACCGGCCCTCCGTTACGGCAACACTTGTCTTGTCTTGGACAGTGGAGCGGTTGCTGCTGGCGAACGGGTGGTTGATCGAGGCCGAAGCGGGGGCCGAATGGCCGGGGCCGGCTGTGCCGGTTTTGCGCGTGGCCGCCGCCGCAGCTCCGGACGTTGTTCTGTCACAGGCTGCTCTGGGCGAAGGCCAAAGGCTTGTGGGAATGACAATTCGTGATGGCGTGCTGTTTGTTCTTCAAGCTGCCAGCAGCTCAATTCTTTTTGTGTCCGATGCAAGCACCGATGATTCTCCCGAGATCAAGCCCAACGTGACCCTGACTGCGTTCTCGCTGGCAGGTTTGCCGGAACTGAAACTGCTCGCAAAGACGAAGGCAACGGTCGAAACCGCAACAGGCTTTGGCAATTTCAAGCCGCTGTGGCCGAAACCCGGTGTTTTGGTATGGGCTTCTTCTGGTGGAATGGGACCATGGCTCGGCGAGGTACTTCGCGTTGGTAGGCCGGTGGTGGGCATCATTGCCGACTGGTGGTGGTGGCCGCGTTGGGGTTACGGCGGCGGATTGCTGTTGGCGTTTGACACAAACAACGCCGAATCGGAAGGCCGGATGGATTTCTTGTCCGCCGTGGACCTCTCGAACAAGGGCCAGTACTGGAACTTTAGCGAGGCATTCGAAGCTGCGCCGCTGGTTTATGTGAGTCATCGGTCGAGTTCCTTTGTACCGAAAAAACCCGGAGAAAAGATTCCAATCAACAACTCCGGTTTGATCATTGCGATCGGGCCGGAGCCGGGATTCTGGGAAACAAAAGACTATCTCGATGTCGTCGATTTCACCGATCCAAAAAATCCAACGGCCCGAACGCCGGTCGAGATCCCATCCCAGCTTCGTGGTATTGGCGCCAATGGGGCGGTTTTGTACACGGTCGGATACCACTACGATGCAAACGGTTCGACGGACTGGACTGAATGGATCGATGCCCTTGCGTACGACGGCGTGAACGCCTCGCTTGTGGCCTCCATGAAACTACCCAGCGAATGGCCGCATCCAGTGCTCGTTTCCCGCGATGCAGTGTTCATCGGACGACCGGGAAGCAATTCGACCGCCGGCACACTTGAAACATGGGCGCTCGGGACAGACATCGGAGGCGCCGGCAAGTTCGATCAGAAGTGCATCGTGAAGCTCGAGACTCGCGCGCAGGAAATGGCGATCTACGGGCAATTGCTCGCGGTTTCCAGTGGCGACCGCATTTCTGTCTGGGATGCGGATGACATTGCCAATCTGCGGCAGGCAGGCAGCGAAAAACTTTCCGGGTGCATTTGGGTTGACCTTGCAAATGGTGACGCCTCGGCTGAGGAAGGCCTTTGGCTGCCGTTGCGAGAATACGGCGTGTTCAATGTGCCGACGCGGGTCGGGCCTTGAAGCCCGTTAACCTCAGCGCGGCGCCGCCGCAACCGAATGATCGCGGCGAGATAACTGCGTTCGTTGCAGGCTTGGCGCTCCGCCGCGCCGCGCTGAATGGGGCGACTTCGTCGCCCACGGGGAGATATAATGTTGGCATGGGTGGATGAACGGTTTGACGCCAGAGGTCCCAAACACTCCGGCAAACTGCGATTTCTGCGCAGATTTTCCAATGTTGTACTCCAAAGGCTGCGCCGTGGTGAAGGCACTGGCCACGGCCACTGAAGCAGATGCCTACAAATTGACCAAGCTTGCAGTCTGAAAACTTTCGCAAGTATCATCGATTGATCAATGTAACTATACAACACTCTTGGGCAACAATGATCAGGCATTTGGCCGATGGACGGGTGTTTTCCCTGGTGCTTGCGGCTTTGATGGGGACGTTGAGCCATGTCAAAGCGGCCTCGGCTTTTGTCAGTGCGCCCAAACGCCTCGGTTATTGGCGGTTCGACTCTGAGGCCTTGCGCAATCAAGCGGGTCACAAGCCGCTCGACTCAGCGAATGTTGGAATTGCTCAGGGCGTTCACGAATCTGCCGTGCGTATCCCATCGTCGCCCGGGCCGGCATGGCTTCGTTTTGCAGCAGTCGAGAGCGACGGGTCCCGGAATCTTGACCCGAATCAGGGTGCAATTCGGTTTCTGTACCGTCCTGTGTGGGTTTACGATTCTCCTGCGCGCGCGCTGCCCATAAGCACTTCGAGATGGACAACCAAACCGCCGTGCGAACTTCGCCTTCTCGAGATTGGCTACCGCAACGAACAGGGATGGACCCCGCGAATGGCGTTGTCCATCGATGCTTCGGGGACGGAACTTGTACTGCAAACGTTTGCCGCGAACGGCCAACCCTCAACGAATTTCGTCACAGATTATACGTGGTCCCTGACCAAACCTGCAAGCCAAGGTAAAGAACTCGTCGGTGATTGGTGCGAGATTGTGATCAACTACACTCCCACCAATTGCGCGCTGATCGTGGATGGCGCACTGAAACAGGACAAGCGCACCCAGGGTTGGGGCGGGCCCGGTATCAGAACCTTTTCAGGCCCGGAACGCGGATTGGTGATTGCAATCGGTGGGAGTCTGGACGGCAGCCTCACAGCCCAAGGGTTGATAGACGAATTGGAGATTTTTGACCAACCGATTGGCCCGCTGCGGAATTATTCCTTTGCTTCACGATACGCAGCGAGCGCAGACGTCGTCGCAGCTCCGCCAAGAGTTGCTTTGCATTGGCTCAGCAGCAACGAAAAACCGGTCACAATCCGCCGCCGTGTCGCAGGTGAGTCGGATTGGACGGTGCTTTCCACAAACGCGACCGGCATGTTTTTTGTCGATGATTCGCCGGCTCTTCGGCGTGGCGGTGTCTATGAGTACGAAGTTGACCAGCGCACCCTGTTCGTTGCAATCGACGCACCGCCGGTTGAAAACCGCGGACGCGTGATTGTGCTCGTGGACCGCACGCTGGCCGCGCCTTTGAAACAATCATTGGACGATTGGACAGCCGACCTCGTCGGTGACGGCTGGGAGGTGATCCGGCACGAAGTGCCGCGGCACGATGACCGTGCGTGGGACCAAAACCCCGTCAACAAGTCTTATATCGACGATGTCGCACAAATTAAGTCCGTTATTGCAGCCGACTACCGCGCCGGTCCAGGTCGAACCAAAGCGGTTGTGCTTGTCGGCCATGTGACCGTTCCTCTCTCGGGTTTCGGCGCTGAAGATGGACACTCGAATACAAGAGGCGCATGGCCCGCTGACGCATTTTACGGCGACATCGATGGCGACTGGAAAGACATCAGCATCAATCAACAGTCGCAGGACCCACAGCTCCGAAATGTGCCGGGCGATGGCAAGTTCGATCCGAATTTCTTCGATCCGCACCTCGTTCCTTCGGAACCACATGGCCGGGGCGGAATCGAGCTGGCGGTCGGGCGAATTGACTTTGCCCGAATGCCGGCGTTTCAGCCGCTTGGAGAAGTTGACCTCCTGAAGCGATACTTCGCCAAGAACCACCGCTATCGGCACAGCGACACGCCGCCAACTCGAGGCGTTATCGCGGCAGGCCTGTTCTTCAGCCTGTACCATGCGCAAAGTCAGATCATCGATGCAAATGCGGCTTGGCTTGGGTCGAGGTTGTTTGGCGTCTCCTCCGACACCGTTTTCACGGGCGACATTTTCGCTTCACCCGGCAGTTGCCTTGTTGGTATGCAAGGGGGGTACGGAGCTTACGACGCCATCAACAACAGCTCCGACTCGAATCGCGCCCTTGGCGTTAACCGCGTTTCGACCGCTGACCTCGCCAAGCCTGCAAACGAACCGGCAGTGTGGTTTTATGTTCTCAAAGGCTCGTTTTTCGCCAATTGGAACCTTGGCGACAATTGCTTCATGCGCGCCGTCCTTGCCACCCCAAACTACGGCCTTGGCGCCCTGTTCACCATGGACACCGTCTGGCGGTTTGAATCGGCAGCCGTGGGCGAACCGCTTGCAACCGGATTGGTCTCGACCGCCCAAGGGCGACAGAGCGTCCGAACAACGTATCTGCTCGGCGACCCGACATTGCGTCTCCTTGTGACCCCGCCGCCGAAAAACCTCGTAGCACGGCAAGTCGGCAGGCGCGTTTCCCTGCGGTGGATGGCATCGCCATCGACCGGAGCCCTGTATGCTGTTTACAGGTCAAACACAGGCATTGCAGGCCCGTTTGTGCGATTGACGCCCGGGCCGATAACAGAGACCGAATTCACAGACAATGAGGCGCCAGCCGGTCGAAAAACTTACATGGTTCGAGCTCTGGTGCCCACAACAACCGGATCGGGGAGTTTCACGAACATCAGCCAGGGCGTCTTCGCAACCGTGCGTTGATCAAGTCATGGTCCCAGCGATGCGCAGTCACAGCCAATTTCTCGCCGGGAAAACAGGGCCAATAAAATTCAGACCTCAGTAAAACCTGGCTATTTGTCGGGGTACTCCGCAACTGCAATACCCGCTCTATTGCCTGAATGAAACCGCAACCGGCGCCCCGATCCGCCCGGGTTGATCCAGCCAGCGGCACCGAGTCTGCCCAAACATCGTGTCTGTCACCATATCCGGCCCACCATCCGCCCTTTCGGTCATCCCATTGAAAGTTGAGAGTTGAACGTTGGACGTTGGACGTTCCTGATCGGTATATCGGACATCGTGCCTGTCCCCATATCTGGGCACCGCAGCCAGACTCGACCGCCAGACCGACGCTGGAGCAGGTGCGGTGGGTCAGGAGTCCGGTCGCCCAAGCATCGTGTCTGTCCCCATTCCCCATTCCTTGGCAACCAGCGCCCCGATCGGCCCAGGTTGATCCAGCCAGCGGCACCGAGTCTGCCTAAACATCGTGTCTGTCCCCATTCTTTGGCAACCAGCGCCCCGATCCGCCCAGGTTGATCCAGCCAGTGGTACCGAGTCTGCCTAAACATCGTGTCTGTCCCCATTTTCGAATATCGTGTCTGTCCCCATTCTCGTGCGCCCGATCCCACAACACGGTTCAATATCCTGTCTGTCCCCAAATTTCGCCGCTGGAAGCCGCAACGCGGCTCCGCAGTCAACCCGGCTGAGGCGTCAGTGTAACTCCCAAAGAAAACTAGAGAGGTGTTCCAGGGGCAATGTGTCAACATCCCGGCTCGACCTCCCCGAAATCCCGCACAAACAGAGCCCTCCAACTCGGGAATCTTCGTGCAGCATTAAATCATTGTAAGAGGCAGCCGACTCCTTTGTGCCAAAAAGCGCCAGCATACCCAGGAATTGAACTTGCAAGCCTTTATGCGACAAAAAGTCCCTTTTACTGAGGTTCGTACTTTGCTTGCAGGGGCGGGCCGGGCAGCGAGCGGCAAGCATGAATTGGGCATTATCGCACTGCATGCCCGGTCGTTCAGAGGCGGAACGCCTCCAGATCACTCGCTCCGCCGATAGTCCGCATAGGCGCGGGACAATCGATCGACACTTGCAATGCCGCGGTGAATCCAAACGCGGTAACGGCAGTGGATTGTGTTTCCGGGTTGAAAAGTTGCGGGTTTCACTCCGGGCCAGCCCAAGCACAGAACGCCATAATGGCGCGTGAGCCATTGTGGCGGGTAATCGGGATGGCTGGGATGAACGAAAATTGCAGCGCCACTTGTAAGTTTTTCCGCGTCCCACAAACGCGTCAGGTCGGCCCATGGGAGGTTTGTCATTGGGAGGTCTTCCTTTGTGACGCCGGACGGGATGGTGATGGTGGTATTTGTGCCGGGGGCAAATCTGAGCGTGAGTCCGCCATAACTCTTGCCTTCTGCACCCATCAGCGTGAGCGGACTTTTGACCGGCGCCCATGTGCATTCGATGTCAATAGCGCGGGCGTCACCTCGAGCCGGATGGACTGTGAAACGCACTGTCTCATGCACGACCTTCTCGGTTCCGACATACCAACCGTTTTGAACAGCGAGCGTTGCAGCCTTGTCGGTAACGTCTTTCTGCAACCAGCTCTCAAACTGGTGCCGGATGCCACGCAAATCCCAGAGCGAGTATTCAGCATCACCTATCTTCACATGCGGCCATGCCCAAAACAACCCGCGATGATGGTAGTGGTCTTTTGGGAAATCATCCGTTAGCACTTCACCGTCCAGCCCATAAAGCGGATGGACGTATGAACTCCGGGCGCGGTCGGCGGGCACGCCATCTTTGCTGATGACTCCGTAATTGTAAACGAGCACCGGCTTTTGTCCTTCCCACAAGCCGACCGATTTTTCGTTCACGTCGGCGAATCGAAAGCCATCGTCAATTGCGCCTGCTTGGGCCGGGTAATCCAGCCCGTATCGTATCAGGGCCAGGAAAATCGCGAAGGTCCACACGCTGGTCATGGTGCAAAACCTGTCAGCGAGCTTTGGCTCGTATCGTTCATTCATGTTGATATCCTGCGACATTTCCGAAGCCGACGCAACCCCAACCCGTAAGTCTCTCAGCGCGGCCCAGCCGCAACCAAATGCCCGAAGCGCAACAATGGCGCTGGTTGCAGGAGTACCACCGTGTCGCGACGCGCTGAGCGGTTTCCGGGTCGAGGTAACTCATGCAAAGTGCTCGACGCGCAAACTTCGGCAGCAACTTGACCCGCAGCCTCGTCAAGCGTTAGCCTGCGCCCATACAAGATGAACGCTCCACTCCAAGCCACCCCGCCGTTTTCAACTGAATCGTTGAACCGCTCCAGCGCAGCCCCGATTGACTGCCCCAGAGTTGACGGACTTCGCAGCATGATAGTGCTTTGCCGAGCCAATGTCGCCAGACTCTCATCGAGCGTATTGCTCCTGACGATTGCGTCGGTTGGTACTTTAGACCTTGCCGGATTGGACGCGACTCCTGGGGCTTTCCAGCAATGCGATGCATGGGTTGAAAGAGCGTTTGGCAGTGCAACGCCGGGACCTGCCGCAAATCTAAAGTTGCTATATCAGGATGCGACTGACGGCGTGAGCCGCGGCAAATCATGGCGCGGCACGCCTTTCCAAATCGGCAGTAAAACGTATTCGCATGGGCTGGCTTTCAACTCGACCAAGCACATTCAGGTGAACCTGCCCGGGCCCGGAAAGCGCTTCGTTGCCGATGTCGGATTGGAAAACAACGACGACACCCGCCGGGGCGCCGCAATGGGAAACGGATCGGTCACATTCCATGTCCTCGTGAATGGCAAGGAAACTGCCGTTTCGCCCGTGATGCGTTTGAAGGATGAACCATTGCACTTCGACGTGGACCTGAATGGGGAGCGCGCGTTCGAAATCAGAATCAAGGACGGCGGCGACGGTCGCGGCTGGGACCAGGGTCTCTGGGCGGAAGCAATCGTTGAGCTGGCCGATGGAACCGTGCTGCGCCTGCAGGATTTGCCGTGGGCAGACGTCGCAACCTACAACCCGAATGTCATATCTTGGAAACTCGACGGCCAACCGGCCACAAACTTTCTGCCTCGATGGCAGCGTGAAGTGGGCGCGCCGGAAAACATGGCCGACCGCGTCTTGCACATGGTGAAATACAGCGATCAATCGACCGGTCTTGAATTCAGCGTCGAAGTCGGGGTGTTCAAGGATTTTCCCGCAGCCGAGTGGGTTGTCCGGGCTGCGAACCGCGGCACGACGAATTCGCCGTTGATCGAAAACCTTCTTCCGCTTGACACGGCTCTTTTTGTGCCTGTTGCGGGCAATGCATTGTTGCACTGGGCGCGGGGCGGAGTTGCCAGCTTTGATGATTTTGCGCCGCAACAAACCGAGATGAAGCCCGACACCAAATTGCATCTTCAGCCCGGAGGCGGTCGTTCCTCGAGTCAGGTGCTTCCGTTCTTCAATCTCGCAGGCGACGGTGGTGGCGTAATAATCGGTATAGGCTGGAGCGGCGAATGGGCGGCTGACTTCAACGGCGCAGGGCAGGGAGTTGCAATCACAAGGATCGGCATGGCCAATACCCGCCTCCGCCTTTTCCCTCACGAGGAAATTCGCACACCGCGCATTTTACTGTTGTTTTATGAAGGCGACCGTTGGTCTGGCCAGAACCTGCTGCGGCGGTTCATACTGGCCCACCATCGTCCCAAGAAAAACGGGAAACCGATGGTCTCGCCCATCACCTGCGGAAACTGGGGCGGAACGCGCGCCGAAGTGCACATGGACAACATCCGCAAGATCATCGCGCACGACCTGCCAATCGAATACTACTGGATCGACGCCGAATGGTACGGTCGCAGCGGTCCTGCCGGATCATGGGCGGTCAACGTCGGCAATTGGTCGGTCAAGAAAGAATTGTACCCGGACGGGTTCAAGCCTCTGAGCGCCGCCCTGAGGCAATCCGGTCGCGAACTGATGCTCTGGTTCGAACCCGAGCGCGTCTTCAAAGACACACCATGGCGCGCTGAACTTCGCGATTGGCTGATTGATATCGGCCATGACAGCGCCCTGTTCAATCTTGGCAACCCCGAGGCAAGAAAGTTCCTGACCGATTTCATTTCATCTCGAATTGATGAGTTTGGACTTGGCTGCTATCGGCAGGACTTCAACATGGACCCGCTGCCGTTCTGGCAGGCGGCAGACGTCCCGGACCGACAGGGCATGAGCGAAATCAGGCACATCGAAGGTTTGTACAAGTTCTGGGACGGATTGCTCGCGCGCCATCCGAACCTTCTGATCGACAATTGCGCCAGCGGTGGGCGCAGAATTGACCTTGAAACAGTGGGCCGTGCAACGCCGTTCTGGCGCACAGATGGTCCCCGAGACCCGATCGCCCACCAATGCCACACATACGGTCTGCTGGCATGGGTCCCATTCAGTGCAACCAGCCAGGACAGGGCAGGCGACGATTACGAGTTCAGAAGCAGCATGTGCAGCAGCTTGTGTCTGAACTGGTGGATTCATGGCGATGCCCCGGCAGAGCGCATTCCGGATGATTTCCCGTTCGATTGGGCAAAGCGCACGCTGGCACAGTACCTGCAAATCCGTCATTTCTACGAGGGCGATTATTACCCACTAACCTCCTACAGCCATGCGCCTGATCTGTGGATGGCCTATCAGCTCGACAGACCCGACCTTGGCGAAGGCATCATTGTCGCCCTCCGAAGACCGGCCAGTCAATTCGAAGCCGCACGCTTCACACTGCGCGGGCTCGACCCCAGAGCGCGATACCTCGTCACTGACCTTGACTCGGGCAAAACCGAGGAACTCACTGGTGAATCGCTGGCCAACCACGGCTTGCGTGTGGCCATCGAATCCAAGCCGGGCTCGGCGCTGTTGCGATACAAGAAACAGACCAATTAGCAAGGCGCCGCCTCGGACTGGTCAGACGCGTGGATTTCAAGAAGTTCTCTGGCCAAAAGCGATGCTGTCTGTCACAATCCGGCCATGACGTTCGCGCTTTCACCGAAACAGCCGATCAGGAAATCGCGTCTTTCAATCAATTCAACAACCGCTGATGAACCCTGCACCAATCTGGTATCGCGAGGACGGTGTTCAGCCGAAGCGGTGTCTCTGGCGTCAGCGTTATTCGCCGCGAGTTGTTTGCTTGCGATCCCCTGCGTTGCCGGCGAGCGAGCGCCTGCAGTACGCGGTCACATAGACGCTAGAATGATGCGCCAGCCGGATGTTTCGGCAAAGCACATTGCCTTCGTGTACGCCGGCGACATATGGGTCGCGCCGCGCCGTGGGGGTGCTGCAACGCGCCTGAGCTCGCCGCGCGGTGAGGAAAGCTTCCCGAAATTCTCGCCGGACGGCTCTTTGATAGCATTCAGCGGCAATTACGACGGCAACATGGACATCTACGTTGTGCCGACGGAAGGAGGGTTGCCAAGACGTGTTACACACCATGGCGCGGCAGATCGAATGGTCGGCTGGTATCCTGATGGCAAACACATCTTGTTTGCCACCTCAATGACGAGTTACAAGGACCGTTTCAACCAGCTATATCGCGTCTCAGTCAAAGGTGGTTTGCCCGAAAAACTGCCTGTTCCTTACGGCGAGTTTGGGGCGATCTCACCCGACGGAAAAACGCTTGCCTACACACCTGTTAGCACCGATTTCCGCACATGGAAACGGTATCGTGGCGGAATGAACCCTGACATCTGGCTTTTCGACCTCGAAAACATAACAGCACGCAACCTCACTCAATCCTCAGCCGCTGAATCGGTCCCAATGTGGCATGGCAACAAACTCTATTTCCTGTCCGATCGCGACGAGAACAAACGCGCCAACATCTGGGTTTGTGATTTGTCCACGGGCCAATTCAGGCAGGTGACATTTTTCAAAGACTACGACGTGCATTTCCCGAGCATCGGCCCGAAAGACATCATCTTCGAATGCGCAGGCAGGCTCTATCTTTTGGACCTCAAAACCGAAGTGTACAGGCCGGTCGAAATCTCGGTCGTGACCGACCGTGCAACCCTGAAACCACGGGTCGAAAATGTCTCGGCTCATATCCACAATGCTGCGATTTCGCCTTCCGGCAAACGCGCCCTTTTCGAGGCGCGTGGCGAGATTTTCTCCGCACCAGCAGAAAACGGTGTCGTGCGAAATCTGACGCGGTCCTCCGGAGTGGCGGAGCGTTTCCCGTCGTGGTCCCCGGACGGCAAGCTCATCGCGTTTTTCAGCGACAGAACGGGCGAATACGAGCTCACTGTGATCCCGGCGACCGGTTCTGTCGGTGACCAAAAGACTGCCGGCGAGCAGGTTCTAACCACGCTTGGTCCGGGGTTCAGATACCGCCCACAATGGTCTCCTGACAGCAAGAAAATTCTCTGGATCGATCAGGCAATGCGAATCTCGGTCTATGACTTCGACACCAAAACAAACAAGGTCATCGACCAACAGCTTTGGATGTATCACGGCGAACTCTCCTCGTTCCGCGTGAGCTGGTCTTCTGACAGCCGATGGATCGCTTACGCAGCCGACCTCGATCACAGAAACACCTGCATCGTTCTTTACGATTATGCCAATCAACGCCGATATCAGGTCACAAGCGGATTCTACGACGATTCACAGCCCGTTTTCGACCCGGATGGTAAGTACCTGTATTTCCTGACAGGCCGTTCGTTCAACCCGATCTACAGCGACATCGACAATTCGTGGATTTACCCGAACACAACCCAAATCGCAGCCGTGCCCCTCCGCAAAGATGTGCCCTCCCCACTCGCCCCGCGAAACGACGAGGAGCCCGACAAAGACAAAGACAAGAAGAAACCCGAAGAAAGCAAACCCGGCGAAAAACCACCCGATTCGCCAAAGCCGGACGAAAAGAAAGACTCCGACAGGCCCCAGCCGGAAAAAAAGGATGACGGCGATAAAAACGGCAAACCGCAGGATCAGAAAGAAGCCAAAGACACCGACAAAGAAACCTCCGACAAAACCCAGGAGAAAAAGACTGAAAAGAAAGACGAACAGAAACCAAAAGCTGTCGAGATCGATATCGAAGGCTTCGAAAGCCGTCTTGTATTGCTGCCGCCAAAGGCGGGGCGCTACGCCGATCTCTGCGCCATCGCAGGCAAAGTCATTTACCGTGTCCTTCCGAGAGCCGGAGCCGACGGCGGCCCAAGCCCCGTCGAGTTCTACGACCTGGAAAAACGCGAAACCAAGAGAATCGTCGATGACGCCGACACCATCCAGCTTTCGGCCAACCGCGACAAGCTGCTCGTCCGCAAAGGCAACGCATTCTCAATCATTGAACCGAAAGAGGGCCAGAAACTTGACAAGAGAATTGATACCGGCAACCTCGAGGCGGTTGTCGATCCCGTTGCCGAATGGAAACAGATATTCAATGACGCATGGCGATTCGAACGCGATTACTTCTATGACCCGGGATTGCACGGCGTCAATTGGGGCGAAATGCGCGAACGTTATCTCAAGCTTCTTGCCGACGCCGTCACCCGCTGGGATGTCAATTACGTCATCGGCGAACTGATCGGCGAGCTCAACTCCTCGCATACCTATCGCAGCGGCGGCGACACTGAAAACGCCCCACAGCGCGGCGTCGGATACCTCGGCTGCGATTTCGTTTTCACAAACGGCGCTTTCCAGATCGCGAAAATCCTCGAAGGCGCGCCATGGGACGCAGAGGTGCGGTCTCCGCTCCGTTGTCCTGGCATAACAAACGTCAACGAAGGCGATTACATTTTGGCTGTGAACGGCGAGCCGATCGACACCTCCGAGGACCCATGGGCGGCGTTCCAGGGCCTTGCTGACAAACCGGTCCTGCTCACCGTAAGTTCCAAACCGTCCTTCGATGGCGCACGCGAGGTGCTCGTCCACACACTGGGTAGCGAAGCGCGCCTCAGGAACCTCGCATGGATAAATGAAAACCGTCTTCGCGTCGAAAAGCTCAGCAACGGAAAAATCGGTTACGTTTATGTCCCTGACACCGGCCAGAACGGGCAGAATGAACTGGTTCGACAGTGGCGGGCCCAGATAGCCAAGCCCGGCCTGATCATTGACGAGCGATTCAACAGCGGCGGACAGATACCGGACCGTTTCGTTGAACTGCTGAACCGCCCGATCAGAAATTTCTGGGGCGTTCGAGACGGGCGCGATTGGGCATGGCCGCCCGCATCGCATTTCGGCCCAAAAGCGATGCTCATGAATGGATGGAGCGGATCGGGTGGCGATTGTTTTCCGTTCTACTTCAAACAATCAGGGCTGGGGCCGCTTGTTGGCCTTCGAACATGGGGCGGGTTGATCGGCATGACGGGTGCACCCCAGCTCATCGATGGCGGCTCCGTAACGGTTCCAACTTTCGGCATCTACAGCACTAACGGCCAATGGATCATCGAAGGCCACGGGGTGGACCCGGACATTGAAGTTGTCGATGATCCCGCTGCAATGGCCAGAGGTGGCGATCCTCAGCTCGAACGCGCAGTGGCTGAAGTCCTGAGGCTTTTGTCCGAAAATCCTCCCCCCGAACCGCGGAAACCTCCATATCCGAAGCGTGACAATTGATCCGTCACACCGCGGAGCAGCTTTGCCGGATTTGCAAGCGTGCTGTACCAGTTCGCCGCCGGTGATGTAGTACTATCTTGGAAAATCTGCGCAGAAATCGCAGATCAGCGAATCGTTCGGTTCGCGGCTGTGCCACGCTAAGATTTTATGTCGCGGACCTGGAACGCAGCCACTCCGATGGTCAGGAATGTTGCGTTAAAGCCTGCCAAAAGACTTAATGACTGCAGAATCCGCCACCATGGAACGGTTTCTGCGAACACGAGTTGCCAAAGGTTGAGATGGTGAGTGAAAAACCAGTTTTGGTAGTCTTTGAAATACGGTATGTGCTCCATTATGAAGCTCACAAATACAAATGATAACGCAAGGATTGTCGCCGCCGCCGGTTTGATGTTGAAACACGAGAACATGAAAGCAAGACACATGATCGAAGCCGCTTCGCTTACAAGCATCAGGTGACCCGCCAGATATCTGCTCAGACCCGTGCCGGGGTCAAAGAGACTGAATATGGATTGCTCCGGCATCCAGACAAACAACCCGCCCCAATGGAAGTGCATCCGCGAAAATGCCAGCCCAAACACTCCCAGAGCTGCCACCAGCAAAAACGAAAAGACCACACCCGCCAGAAACTTCACCATCAACAACCGCACTCGGGAAACCGGCCTGCACAATATCATGCGGAGGGTGCCGTCCTCTGCCTCCTTTGCAACCAGATCGCCCCCGATCAGCGCAACATACAGCGGCAGCAGAAATGCAGCAGAAGGCACCAGCATGATCGTTGCAATGGTCAGAGCCGAAATGTAGTGTTCGGCAACCTGGCCGCCGGCCTCGAGCATCCTCTGCATTGGACGTGACGCGTGAGTGTATCTGAAGACAAGAGCAATCACGTTCTGGGCCAGCAGGAACATCACGAACCCTATGTAGGTTCGTTTTTTGCCGAACAACTTCCAAAGTTCGTTGCGGAATTGAAGCAGGAACATGTTAGCGCGTGTTGCTTATGTTGGTTGTTGGCACGGAATTGAGGTCGGCACCTGAGTCGTGCGTTGATTCGGTGTCGCGCATCAACGAAAGATAGAATGCTTCGAGCGTGCTCTCTTCGCGCGCTATTTCGTGCACATTGAACCCGGATTCCACAAGGAACCGCACAACGCGATCCGAAGTTACGCCGTCAGCCAGCTCGATTTGATTCCGATCGGAGGCGCTCTTGACGAGGCCCGCGGCCCGCAAGCGCGCAACAGCGATGTCAAAGTTGTCCGTCACAAGCCGCCACCTGCTGGTTGAACGCCGGGCCTCGGCCACCGGACCTTCATAAACCTTTCGCCCACTCCGAATCACGGCAATCCGCGTGCAAAGCTGCTGTACTTCGTGAAGCAGATGCGACGACAACAGTATCGTCAGACCCAGCTCGCGGTGGAGACGCAGAATTGTTTGGCGCATTTCATGGATGCCTTCCGGGTCAAGGCCTTCGTTCGGCTCGTCCAACAGCAACAAGTCCGGCTTTGGAAGTAGCGCTTGCGCCAAAGCCAGCCGGGCGCGCATCCCATGCGAGTATGTTTTGACGCGGCTGTGCTCGCGGCCTGTCAAGCCGACCCACTCAATCACTTCTTTGATGCGCTGCTTTCGAGTTGGAGCGGTGTAACTGGCCAGAATCACAAGGTTGCTCCATCCGCTGAGGTAATCATAAAACGCCGGCGTCTCGAAAATCGCGCCGACGCGCTCGAGGGCCCTGCGCCGGTTACGTGTGACGTCGTGACCGCAGACGATCACCTCGCCGGAAGTCGGCCATACCTGGCCGAGCATCATTCCGATGGCAGTGCTTTTGCCGGCGCCGTTGTGGCCAAGAAGACCAAAAATCTCGCCGGGTTTGACATTCAATGTGAGGTCTTGTACGGCCACTCTGGCGCCAAACCGTTTTGTTACAGAGCGCAAATTGATCATTTGTTGCCCCCGATGATTGTTCCCTCGATTGCAAGCAGGTTTCGGATGTGGCCGTCGGCGTAGAGGAAATTGATGCCCTTGCCGGGTCCTCGCGCGGCGTGGAACGCCTCCTTGTCATACACAACGGGAATCTGGTGCGGGTTGAAATCAATTGTCAAAACCCGCAGATGATCCGCATCCTGGCCATTGAGCAGGCTGTTCCATGCATAGCTCGATCCCGTTTGCTCGAAAATGCGCTTGAAGTCCGACGGACACTTCAGCACTTGAACTGAACCGAGATAGTTCGACAGGGCCACGTGCATTCCGGGCAGGGGCGAAACATTTGTGAACCCGTTTGTTCCCGGGACCACATCACGCATTTCCGGCATTCGATTCCCGTTGTCCTGCACGTACAACTGCAAGGCCACGCCTATTTGCCTCAGGTTCCCAAGACAAGCCGTTGCCCGCCCGGCTTCTTTGGCTTTCCCCAACGCCGGCAACATCAGCCCGGCCAACACCCCGATTATCGAAATCACGACCAGCAACTCGACAAGCGTAAACGCTTTCTTCCGAGTCGCGATTGCCCCTGCGCATTCAAACGACAGCCCTGTGTGCATGATGCCGACGCTTCAACGCCCCCTGAGGAAAGCGCCTCTTTCCATCATCCGCTGCAATTCCTCGAGAACAGGAGCCAGTTCCGCCTTCGCCTGCGCCGAGCTCTGGCTGTAAAAAGACTTCAAGCCGGTCGTGATCAGTTTTTGTCTGAGCTCTTCGCTTATGACCGGCGGCGGGTTGGTGGACCACTCCGGGGGAGGCTGGAAATCGCCATTTGCAAGTTCGGTTTGAACTTCCTTGAGCCGTTTCACGGCTTCGTCAATCGCGCGCCGACGTCGCTCCGGCGGGAGCTGTTCGAAGGATTCGAGCGCGTGTTTAAGTCCGGTTGGCACTGTGGCGTCTATGAACTCGCCTTTTTCCTGCTCGGTCATGGCCTCTAACCACCTTGCCCATTCGCCATCGAACCGGACGATACGCCTTTCTTCATACGGCAGCGCGTTGAGTTGCCGGGCCAGATCGCGCAACGCTCTTGCACGCGCTTCCCCTGACAGCTTGTTCAAATCTACGGACTTCAGGTAAGCACGCAGTTTTTCGGCGGTTGCACGCTGGTTTTTCGCAACCATGTAACCGCCGATTGCAATCGCCCATAGCAGCGCCAGACACGCAAGAGCCCAAACAACCGGCCGTTGTCTCGGATGCAGCATGAGGATATTATAGCTCAAATACGACCTGAGGCCATACGAAAAGAAGGCCGGGTGCGGACGAAGTGTTGGCCCGGAAACCTCTCCGGCCAACCCTGGAGGTACACCCATGATTCAGCGCGGCGCGACACAGCGGCATTCCTGCAACCAGCGCCAGTGTTGCACCTCGACCACTTGGTTCCGGCTGCGCCGCGCTGAATAGTTATACCGAAGAATCGATTATATTTGCGAAGATTTTCAGACTGTGAGTTTGCTCAGTTTGTCAGTATCCGATTCTCTGGCAACGA
>Ga0078972_1004999_pt1 | contig 34724 bp, 27 predicted proteins | sample YelNatPaOPGAMG01_FD_67568 | JGI IMG/M metagenome (GOLD analysis project Ga0078972, IMG submission 67568) | Hot spring thermophilic microbial communities from Obsidian Pool, Yellowstone National Park, USA - OP-RAMG-01 (SPADES assembly) (version 2) | ecosystem: Environmental > Aquatic > Thermal... | reverse complement strand
AGGATTTAGGATCAAGTGTTCCTCCAGGGGATCCCTTCCCAAATCCGAAGTGAGGGGGGTTTGGCGAATGATGTCGGTGCTTACCTAGACAGCAACGCTTGTACTTGACGCTTGAGCGGCAGGACCAGAGGTCGTTGCGTCCAACTTCTAAGCCCGTTGACATCAATAAGGTGAGGTTGCCGTTCAAGGGAGCTTCAAACACATACTGTCTGTCGGTGTGGGGGTGAATAGAGGGCGGGATTACCACCAGGCTTCCCAGTCCCTTGACCTCAATGCCGTCCGCATTGAAGCTCTCGACCGGCCCTTTTGGCTTAACCCAGATGCGCTAGTCCCAGCCGGTGCGGAGGGTACGGGCCTCGTTGAGCAGATTGCTGCTTTCCCGGATAAACTTTCGGGTGATATGACTTGAGCAGCTGAAGGGTTTGATGAGGTTTATCGGGGTACCTCCAGGCTCAGTCTAAGAGCGCAATTGCCTAATGCAGACTGGGGCCAGGTTCTGGGGCAATGCTCCGGGCAGGGGAGATTTCCGAAGCAGGACGGAGGGCATTGCAAGATGAAATCTCGTGGTCGGGAACTCCTCGATCGAGCCATTGTACCCGAGGGCATACGGGGTTTTGCCACCGCCAGCTCGGTCGAGCGCATTCTGGTCAGGCAAAGCGTTTTGGGAACACTGGAGGGATGAGGGGTGGGGGATCATCTTTTCAGGCGCTGGTGCACCCAGTAGAGGAGGGGCAGGGAGGCCAACTGGGCGATGACCGAAAAGACCACCAGGGCCAGGCGGGACCGATCGTACAGCAGGCCCATGGCGGCGCTGCCGGCGAACCAGGCCAGCCCGAAGCCGGCGTTGAAGATCCCGTAGGCCGTCGCCCTTCGCTCCCCGGGCACGATGGCGGCCACCACCGCCCGGATGATGGATTCCTGGGCGCCCATGCCCACCCCCCACAGTCCCATCCCTATCACCGCCGATAGTGCGGGCCCGGAGAGGAAGACCAAGGGAGCGGACCAGGCCGAGGCCGCTATCATGGCGAAGAGGACCGGGAAGCCCCATCGGTCGTACCAGCGCCCGCAGAGGAGGGCAGCGACCGCATCCACCCCCATGGCGCCGGCGTAGATCAAGGGGATCCACTGGTCGCCCACCACCCCCGCGGTCTTCAGGTGAAAGGCGGCCAGCGGATAGTCGGCAAATCCCAGGGCCAGGCAGGAGACGCCGGCGAGATAGAGCGCGAAAACCGGGCCCAGACGGACCTTTTCCCCCACCGGGAAGGATGGCTCCAGGTCCCGGGGCTGGGGATAGGTGATCCGGGCCGCCACCAGGACGGAGAGGGCCAGCAGGGCTGGGAGGATCAGGGTGGCGAAGCCGAAGCGGTAGCTGCCCCTGGCGGCCAGCACTGCGGCCACTATGAGGGGGCCCACAATGGCTCCGATCTGGTCCAGGGCCTCGTGCAGCCCGAAGGCCCATCCTCTTCCCAGGCCGTGGGCAGCGTGGGAGAGCATGGCGTCTCGGGCCGGGGTGCGGATGGCCTTGCCCAAGCGCTCGGCCATGATCAGGAGGGCGGCGATCTGCCAGTTTCCCGCCAGCGCCAGCGCCGGCACTGCCAGGAGGTTGAGGACATAGCCAAGGATGGTGATCAGCCAATAGCGGCCGGTGCGGTCGCTGAGGACGCCGGAGACGATGCGCAGACCGTAGCCGATGAGCTCCCCCAGGCCGGCCACGATGCCTACCACGGTGGCGCTGGCCCCGAGGATGGCCAGATAGGGGCCGGTGATGCTGCGGGCGGCCTCGTAGGTCATGTCGCCGAAGAGGCTGACAACCCCCAAGAACACCACGAACTTCAGGCCGGATCTATGGCTACCGGGGGATCTGGCCTTCATCCTCGCTCCTCTCCGGCCCTTTCTCCCTGGTTCCAGTAAAGCTGCTTGAGGCGCCGCAGGAACTGCTTGTCCCTCCTCTTGATGATCTCCTCCCATTGCTCCTCGGAATAGTCGTAGAAGCCCTGGTGGTTCATGATCCGCTCCTTCCACTTCTCCGGGGGCTCCTTGCTATCGTCGATGAACTTATAGGCCTGGCTGAACATCTCGTAGGCCAAAGGTCCCCATTGGGGGAGGCCGGCCAGATCCAGGGTCAGGAGGGGCCCGATGCTGGCATTGCGGAACCCGAAATGACCCATCACCCCCCGATCGATATCCTCCGCCGAGGCCACCCCCTCCGCCCACAGGTAGAGGGCCTCCCGGAACAGGGCGAACTGGATCCGGTTATTCAGGTAGCCCGGGATCTCTTTCAACACCTTTATAGGGACCTTCTTCACCCTCTCCAGCAGGGCATAGGTGAGCTCGAAGGTCTCCTCCGAGGTGCCCGGCCCTTTGACCACCTCCACCGCCGGGCAGATCTGGGCGGGGTTGGCGTAGTGGGTGACCACGACCTTGTCCTGCCTCTTCACCTCCGAGACGAAGTCGCTCAGGACCAGGTGGGAGGTATTGGAGGCCAGGATAGTGTGGGGAGGGCATAGCTGGTCCAGGCGGTTGAAAAGCTCCCGCTTGTCCTGGGCCCTCTCCACGATCGCCTCGCACACGAAGTCCACCGAGGAGGCCAACTCCTCCAGGCGGGTGGTGGTGCGGATCCGCGCCAGAGTCTCTTCCGCCTGCTTTCGCGGAATGACCTCCTCCTCTACGAAGCGATCCAGGCTGGAGCGCATCCTTTCCCGGCTCCGTTTCAGGATCTCCTCGGTGAGATCGCACAAAATCACCGGATATCCCCAGAGGGCATAGGAGATGGCGATTCCGTGGCCCATGGTTCCGGCTCCCACTACCCCGATCTGCTCGATGTCCTCTAACTTCACGGTTCACCTCCAGGCAGAGCGATGAAAAGATGGAAAAAGGGAAAAGGCAAGAGAAAGGAAGGTTGGGTTCAGGCCCCCATCATGCAGATGCGGTTTCTTCCCTCCCTCTTGGCCCGATAGAGCGCCTGATCGGCGGCCCGCAAGGCCTCTTGGGGGCTCTCGGCCTCTCTTCCCCCCGGGGCCACCCCCATGCTCACCGTGACCGGAACCCTCCGCCGGGGGTTGGGAGCAGGGCGGGGATGAGGGGGCTTGTTCCGGGGCCGCCCCCGCCCGCGCAGCAGGAAGGGAGAGGCCTCGATCTCCCTCCGCAGGCTTTCCAGATGGGGGAGGGCCTCCCGCACCGACTTGCCCGGGAAGATGATGACGAACTCCTCTCCCCCATAGCGATAGGATTTGCCCCCCCCGGAGACCAGGGAGAGCTTGCCGGCCACCATCCGCAGCACCTGATCCCCCACCTCGTGCCCGTACCGATCGTTGACCCGCTTGAACTGATCCACATCCACCACCGCCACCGTATAACGAGCAGGCAGTCGGAGCAAGGCCTCCTGCAAGGCCCGCCGGCCCGGAAGGCCGGTCAGCTCGTCCCGGTAGGCGAGATGGTAGGAGGTCTCGATCAGGGAAAAGGCGAGGATGAGGCCGGCGGTGGAGAGATAGAAGGGGGTATCGGGTGTCACCTTCCCCCTGCAGAGAGCTACGAAGATGGTCACCACCGCCCAGCAGAATCCTGCCTCCAGGGCCTGGGGACGAAGGAGGAAGCGGCCCAGGGTAGCCAGCAGGCCGATCCCGAAAGCCCAGAGCACCGGGGAGGAGAGAAAGGCGTCGCTACTGCCCGAGGGAGACGGCAGCAACATCGCCTCCAGGCGGAGGGAGAGGCTGGACCGGGGATGGGAGATCAGCCAGGCGACCGATCCGATCTGCAGGAGGAGGAAGGTCCATCGCAGCAGGGCCCGGGGGGGGAGAAGTCCCCTTTCCGGCATCCAGGCCAAGGCGCTCAGGTTGAGGGGCAGCAGCAAGGAAAGGAGCGGGAAGAGGAGCCGGTCGGTATGCGGGGGGGAGGCGGAGCGGAGGATGGTCCCGGAAAGGAGGGTGCGTTCGACCAAAAAGAGGATCAGGAGCGAAAGGAAGAGGCGGCTGCGGTGAAACCTCCAACTCAGGAGCAGACCTCCCCCCAGGACGATGACCGGCAGGATCTGGAGGAGGGAAGCCAACATCTCCGGGGTCACCATCCAGCGCCGAAAGGCGACCGCCGCGAGCAGGATGATCCCTCCGGGAAGCAACAGGGATAGCAGCCTTGGCGGGACCAGGATGGGCATGGCTTAGGTTGCGCCTTCCCCTTTCCTTCCCTCTTCCGGCTCCTCCGCGGGGAGCTCCTCCGCGGCCAGTCCCTCCCGGCCCGGCCCGGGAACGGGGGTAGGGATTGCAGCTCCCCGCAGCCGGAGCTCCTCTACCCGGTCCAGATACTTTTCCAGTTGGCGCCGGCGGGTTCGGGCCAGGGTGTGGTAGACCTCGTCCGCCTCCTGGATCTTTTTCCCCAGCTTCTCGAGGTGCTCCGTGAAATCCTTCCACTGCTTGCGGAAAGCGTCCAGAATCTCCAGGATCTCCGGGGAGGATCGGGTCAGGGCGAAGTGATCGGTGACTTGTCGGATCAGGGCCAAGACCGCGAATAGGGTGACGGGGGAGCAGATAACCACCTTTCTCCTGATGGACTCGTCCTGGATGCGGTGGTCCTGGTCCTGCTCGTGGAGAAAGGCGAATATCTGCTCGTTGGGGATGAAGAGAAGGGCATAGTCCAGGGTCTGTTGCTCCGGGTCGATGTACTCCCGGCTGCTCAATGCCTTGATGTGGGAAAGCACATCCCTCAGGAAATCGTTGCGGAACTTTTTGCGATCCGTCTCCGACTCGGCCTGGAGGAAGCGAAGGTAGTTGTCCAGGGGGAATTTGACATCCATATTGAGCCGGTAGCCGCCGGGCAGGAGAAAGGTATAGTCTGGTCGCCGCCCGCCCCCTTCCATGGGCTCCTGCTTCAGGTAGTTGAGCCCCTCCACCAGACCCGCCAGCCGCAGGATGTCCTCCGCCATCCTCTCCCCCCACTGGCCCCTCGCTTTGGTACTGGCCAGGGCCTCCCGGAGCAGGTTGGTGGTCTGCATCAGGGCCGCCGTCTGCTCGCTGGTGGTCTTGAGGTAGGTGATGAGCTCGGCGAATTTCTGGGAGCGATCCCGTTCCAGCTCCCTCACCAGATTGGAGACGCCTTCCAAGGCTTTGCCCACCTCCCCCAGTTGCCGGTCGATGAGGCTCTTCTTGGACTCCAGCTCCTGAAGGCCCACCTCCCTCTCCTTGTGCAGGCGCTCCTGGGCCAGGCGGAGGAGTTGGTCGGTGGAGCGTGACAGGGCCTCCAGGGAGAGGTTCCCGAAGCAGGCCTTGAGGTTTTCGATGATGGCCTCCAGCTCCGAGCGGCGCCGGGCCTCGCTTTCCGAGAACAGCTCGGCCGCGATCTCCCGGGCGTTCCGGCGCTGGAAGAGGCCCAGCATCGAGGCCAAAAGGAAGGCCAAGAGCAGCCCCCCCAGGAAGGAGATGGCGACAATCCACCAAGCCACCGATCTTTCCTCCTATCGTTCCTTCCCCTCCTGGGATGGAAGGTAGGGGAAGCGTTGAGGGGGAGTGTATTCAATCGGCGGGGATCCGTCAACAGGCAAACTCGGTAGGAGAAAGGTAGGGTGCGGGGGGTAAAGACAGCAAATTACCACCCACCTAAGGGACCGCTCCTCAGCGCTGCTCCTATCCTCCCCCCGGCCCCGGGGCAGGGTCCTTCCCGCTCAGCACCCGGCTCACCTCCCGCAGCAGCCTCTCCACGGTGAAGGGCTTGGGCAGGAGGGCCTGGATGCCCAGCTGATCCAGCTCCCTCTTCCTCTCCTCCATCTCCGCCCCGGTCATGACCATCACTGGCAGGGTGGGATCGAGCTGGCGCAGGGCCCGGATCAGGTGGCTCCCTTCCAGGGCGGGCATGATCAGGTCGGTGAGGAGCAGCCTCACCTTGTCCCGATGGAGGGCATAGAGGGAGAGGGCGGAGGCCCCCTCGGGGGCGGCCACCACCTGGTAGCCGTACCCCTCCAGGGCGGCCTGGACGATCTCCCGCACCGAGGCCTCGTCCTCGGCCAGCAGGATCAGCTCCCCCTGCCCGGCAGGGAGGGGCCCTTCCTCCTCCGGGCAAGGGGCCTTCCTCCCCCCGGGGAGGGCGGGGAGGAAGACCGAGAACTCGGTCCCCTTTTGCACCTGGGATCGGACCTTGTAGAACCCCCCATGGGCCCGGACGATGGTGGAGACGGTAAAGAGGCCCAGGCCGGTCCCCTTCTCCTTGGTGGTGAAGAAGGGATCGCAGATGCGGGAGAGGTGCTCCTCGGGGATGCCAGATCCGGTATCGGTCACCTGGAGGAGGAGGTAGGGTCCGGGCCTGGCCTCTGGCTCCATGGCGCAGAAGGCCGGATCCAGCTCCCGGTTCTCCGCCCGGAGGATCAGCTCCCCTCCTTTCTCCATGGCCTCCTTGGCATTGAGGCAGAGATTGAGCAGGAGCTGGTGGAGCTGGGTGGGGTTGGCGGAAAGGTACCAGAGGTCCTTTTCCACCTCGGTCCGGATGCGGATGGAGGGGGGGAAGGTCTCCTGGAGGAAGCGGGCTAGCTCCTTGAGCAGGGGGAGGGGGGAGAGGAGATCCTTCTTTTCCTCCATCCCTCTAGCGAAGGTCAGGATCTGGCGCACTATCTCCGCCCCCCGCTGGGCGGAGGCGAGGATGGAATCCAAAAGACGGCTCTCCGGCAGCTCCTGCTGCAGCAGCTCGGCGTTCATCAGGATGGGGGAGAGGATGTTGTTCAGGTCGTGGGCGATCCCCCCCGCCAGCAGGCCGATGGACTCCATCCGCTGGGCCCGGAGGAGCTGGGACTCCAGGGCCTTCTTCTGGGAGAGGTCGCGCACCAAGGCGGAGACCAGCTCCTGGTCGGCATAGCTGATCAGGCGGGCGGAGACCTCCACCGGGAATAGGCTGCCGTCCTTCCTCCGGTAGGTCCGCTCATAGGGGGATAAGATGCGGCCGGAGAGGATGGCCGCGAACCCCTCATCTATATCCTCCCGCTCGGCAGCGATCAGATCGTGGACGGTGAGGGAGGTCACCTCCTCCGGAGAGTAGCCGGTCATCTGGCAGAAGGCGGGATTGGCCTCCAAAAGCCGCTTGCTCCGGGGATCGACCAGGTAGATGGCGTCTGGCGATTGCTCCACCAGGGCCTGGTAGCGGGCCTGGGAGAGGCGGACTTGAGACTGGGCCTGCAGGCGGTCCCAGATCCCGGCCAAAAGGTGGGTCACGGCACGCAGGAAGTCCTCCTCCGTGGATCGGCGAGGATGCCCTGCCGGCAGGTAGAGGTTGAGGACGCCCCAGAGGCGCTCACCGGAGACGACGGGGACGCAGTAGTGGCCGTGGGGGTGAATCCCCTCGTACCGGACCTCGTGGCGTTGGTCTAAGTTAGAGGAGAACTGGACTTGCCGGGTGGAGGCGGCGCGGCCGCAGAGGCAACGGCCGAAGGGGACTCGAGCGCAGCTCCGCTGGATGGCTGGGGAGAGATTCCTCTGGGCGGCCATGACCAGGGTCTGGCCTTGGGCCACGAAAAGGCAGCCCCGGGACTCCAGGGAGAGCCAGGGGAGGGAAAAGAGGAGATCCAGGACCCGGCCCCAAAGCTCCTCTTCTCCTAAGTCTTCCAGGGAGAGGCGAAGCAGAGCGACGATGGCGTCCTGAATCTGGGTCCGATGGCGGAGCTCGGTCTCCAGTTGCTGTTGCTCGCTGATATCGATGCCCGTGCCCAAGATCCCTGGACGGCTGTGGCCGGGGAAGAAGAGGGGAGCGCAGCGCCACTCGATCAGTCGCTCTTGCCCCCCTTTGGTAATCCAGGGATTGCGGTGGGGCAGGCGCAGGAGGGGATTGAAGGGATCGGCGAACCGTTCCTGCACGGCCGGGACCCACTGAGGAGGCAGGAAGACCTCGGGGATGGTCTTTCCCACTACCTCCTCGCTTCGGTATCCGCTCAGCTCCTCGCAGGCCCGGTTGAAGAGCACGATCCGCCCTTCGGGGTCGGTGAGGACGATGAGGGAGGGGGCGGTCTCCACCAGGGCCTCCAGCCTCTGCTGGCTTTCCCGTAGGGCCTCGGCGGTTCGCTCCAGCTCTTCCTGAGATCGCCGCAGGGCGGTGATATCGAGGAGAAAGTTGAGGGTGGCGGGCCTCTCCTCCCAGGAGATGACCGCTCCCCGGGTCTGGACCCAGAGCAGGCTTCCGTCTTTGCGCACGAGGCGGAGCGGATAGGGAGGGATCTTTTCCCCCTGCAGCCTCCGGCGATAAGCATCCGCGGCTTTTCCCCGGTCCTCGGGGTGGAGGAAATCGGTGAAGGGACGGTAGAGGACCTCTTCTTCACGGTAGCCGGTGGCCTCCAGGGCGGGAGGGTTGGCGAACCTCAATCTTCCCTCCTGGATAACCACCACTGCCTCCCCGGCGTGTTCCAGCCACTTACGCAACTCCTCCTGCAGCCGGATCGGGGGGCCGAGATGGGTGAGGAGGCAGAGGAAATGGGCCCTGGCCTTATCTGGAGAGGTCAGGGGGACGGCCTGGATCCGGAATGGCCTCCCTGCCAGTTCGAGCTCCAGGGTCCGCCGGTGGGATGGGGCCCCATGTCCGCGGGAAATGACCTGCTCCAGGCTGGCCCAGCCGCTGCCCAGCTCCGGGCAGGTTCGACCAGCGATCGTTCCCCGATCCTTTCCCACATAGGAGGCGAAGGCGGGGTTGCAGCGGCTGATCCTTCCCTCTTGGTCCAGGAGCAGGACCCCCTCCTCCAAGAACTCGAAAACCTCGCACCAACCGTCCTCCCCCTTGACCATCGCTCCTCCTCCGGGTGGCCAGCTAGGGACCGTCCCGCTCCTCCTCAGGGCTCGAAAGATGATTAATTTTATCCCTTTCCTTCAGCCTTCGCAAGTCAGAAAGGTAGTTTTGGTAGCAGTCCGGGCAGAGGCCGTGGGTGAAGTCGGCCTCCGAGTGTTCGCGCACATACACCTCCACCTGCTGCCAATAGCCCTGATCGTCTCGGATCTTCTTGCAACGAGAGCAGATGGGAATCAGGCCGCGCAGGGTCTTGATGCTGGCCAGCGCCTGTTGGAGACTGAGAATCAATTGCTCCCTCTCCTCTTGGGCTCGACGAGATTCGGTTACATCGGTGCAGGCCCCGATCATCCGGCAAGGAAAGCCCAGCTCGTCCCGAAGGACATACCCCGCATCGATCCAGGTACGGCAAGTCCCATCCTTGCACACCACCCGGTACTCTTCCCGAAAAGGCGCCTTCCCTTCCAGGTGGCGCCTCCGGGCGGCCAGTACTCGTTCTCGGTCCAGAGGATGGAGGATCCTTTGCCAGCCCTCCACGGTACGGGATAGCTCGCCCGAACGGTAGCCCAACATCCCATCTATATCCCCGAACCAGTGGAAGGAGCCGGTACCGATCTCCCAGTCGTAGATCAGATCGCTGCTGCTCTGGGCGGCGATGCGAAAGCGTTCCTCGCTGCGGCGGAGGGCCTCCTCCATCTCCTTTCTTTGCCGCATATCCACGATTACCCAGATGGATTTGCCCTTCTCTTCCGATCCTCCTGGCAAAGCAGAGATGCCGAGGAGGACGGGTATGATCCGGCCGTCCCGGGAGCGGAGGAGGGCCTCTGCCTGCCCTCCCCTTTCTTCCCATAGGCCCAAGCCTTCAGGGGGTAGGCGATAGAACAGCTCCCGGGCGGGCCGACCATATAGCTCCTCCTTCCGATACCCCAAGAGGGAGGTGAGGGCCTGGTTCGAGGTCTCGATCAGACCCTCTCCATCTACCACTACCAGCCCCTCCTTCATGTTTTCCAGGATGGCATCCAGATAATCCCTGCTCACCATCGTGCGCTGGAGGTGGTCCAGGGCGAGGTTGAAGGATCGGGCCAGCTCTGCCACCTCGTCCTCTCCCTGCACCTCCGCCCGGATCTGGAGGTTTCCCTCCCGCAGGGCGGCTACGGTGGAAATCAGGCTAGCCAGAGGCCGGGACTGACGATGGAGGCCGAGATAGAGCAAGGATGCGAAGAACAGGAAAAGGACCGCCGAGAAGAGCGAGGAGTGCAGGATGGTCTGCCTCACCTCCTCGGTGATCCTTCGGGTGGAGTAACCGAGGACGAAGAGCCATCGCTTCTCCCCTAGCGAGAGGGGCTCCAGGAGGAGGCCCAGTTCTCGTTCGGGAACCAGGATCGATCTCTCCTGCTCCGGAGGCCGGCCCAGGGCGGGAGCAGAAGGGAGGCGGGGGTGGTCATGGAGGAGGCCCGATCGGCTAAATGAACGATCCCATCCTCGCGGACGATCCACCAGAGAGAGAATCCGGGGATTTGGGTGATGCGCTCCAGGGTCTCGAAAGGCCACTGGGAGAGACGATATCCCTTTTCGATCTCGGCCGCTGCCATCCGGGCCACGGTAGAATATTCTTGCTCCAGCTCCTCTCTCTCGCCAGAGGCCACTTCTCGGATCAGCCACCAGGATACCAGCGAGGAGGCCAGCAGATAACAGGCCAGGGCCACCGAGATGATCTTCGGAAACAGCTTCACTTCCTCCTCCCCACCACCAGAAAGGAAGTCAAGAGGTTTCCGTGCCGGTTTCCCAGGCTCGGGAAGTGGCCCTGTTCCCCCCAAGTGAAGATGGCGATGAAAGGAGTTCCCGGGGTGGCATATGCGATGAGATGGGGTATCTTTTTCTGTTCCGTCTCCGGGATCGCGCCCATCACGCCCCCGCAGATGAAGCCGATCCCGAGGAGTGCTCGGACTTCCCCCTGGGACTGGAGGGCGTTCATCGCCTTGCAGGGGAGGTTTCCGATGCGGTTGAGGAGGAGCTCCCAGCTTCCCCGGGCCAGGTAGAGCCTATCCCCCTTTCGGATAAGGGTGGAGGTCATGATGGATTGTTCCTTCAGGGTATCGTCCTTGGGCCAGGGATGGGAGAAGAGGAAATGATCCTGGCCCGCGGGGGAGCGGTATTTCCGGTATAGCGGGTTGAGGACCAAAAGGTCCCTGATCGCATCCGGCTTTCCGATCTCCTGATATAGCCTCCGGATCTTGCCGTCTAGCCACTGGTCGTAGACCTGGAGGGCCGGCCGGTGGTCTATCTCCACGATCTCGTGTCCTCTGACCTTGGTGGCGATCCCCGAGTGAGAACCCGGGGTTTCGAATCCACCCTCGAACACCCATGCCATGGGCAGATCGGTATAGATGGCGGCCACGCATACCCCGGCTCGATAGACCCGGCTCTCCCCGATTATCTGGCCCGATGGTCCCCCGGCGGTCCCTCCTAGGATAGGGGTTTCCCTTCCCACTACCGACTCGATTGCTCTAACCACCTCCTCTTCCTGGCCGTGAGTGGGGAGGAGCAGGATCAAGCGGGGTCGCTGATGCCGAGGCTGACCGGCTTGCCGCATGGCACCGAGCAGGGCCGCGCGGGTTGCCTCTGCCGGGGAGCGGTAGCGGGAAAAGGGAGCCGATCCCACTCCGAAGCGAATCCGCGACGAATAGACGGTCATCAAGGCCAGGGCCCGCTTCCCCTCGCCCATTGATTGCTGATAGCCGCGCCGAGTGCCGCGGATCAGACCCTTGTCGCTCATCACCCACCGGGAATCGGAGGTTCCCCCGAAGACCGCCACCCCTGGGCCTAAGGACCTGCTCACCTCCCTCAGGATGCCGGAAAGATCGCTCCCCGCGGTGGCGAAGAGAAAGAGCATATGGGGCAATCGATGCTTCTTTCCCGCCAGGGCCATGGAGAGCGCCTCCGAAACCGCCTTTTCGGGATCGGGATGGGTGCTCCAGCCAGTCCCCACCTCGGTGGCCGGATCCTCCTGGCCCCATCGTGGGTTCTGGGCCGCCGCCGCAGTGGGGTCAAGGCAGGAAAGAGGCCCAAAGGGCGCCCCCTCTTCCCGGTGGGGCAGCAGTGAGAGGAGGGAGACGGCGATCGTCGCCATCGCTAGGAGCAGGATGGGTAAGCACCGTTTGCTGAGGGAAAAGGCTTCGTCGTGCCTTGCCCTCATGGCCCTGGACCCCCCTGCAAAATTGCATATGCCTCGGCCTGCCTGACCTGCCTCCATTGGACCGATGCTCCCCGCCTCTGAGGGCGGGTACCGAGGAGAGGAGGAGGGCTGATCGGAAGAAACAGGGGGAAGCATCAGTTGGGGGTGACGGTGTAGGTCACATTCACCGTATAGGTGTCCGGCTCCACCGACCAGTCCAGGTTCAGCCGGTAGTCGATCCACTTGCGGGCCCCGACCTCCCGGCCTTGACCCACATAGATGACCTGCTCTCCGGGGCGAAAGGACTGGAAGCTTCCGCCGTTGAAGGAGTAAGAGAGGGAGGAAATGGGGAGGGTATGTCCCTTGGCCCCCCGCAGGACTGCCTCGGCCTGGGCGGTGAGGGTGAGGCCGGACCTGCTGTTGGTCCATACCAAGAGCTGGGCTGCTCGGGGGATCTCCACATATCCCCGCTCCAGATCCTCGGTGGAGGCCGCTATCTGCACAGTTTCCTGCTCCAATTGGATCTTGACCTTAGGGGAGACCACTGCCACCAGGCGCAGGGTGGCCGAGGCCTGCTCCGCAGCCAGAGCGGAGAGGGGCAAAGAAAGGTAGATCAGGATGAGGGTGCCGAGGATCGAGGGATAGAGGATGGGGGACTTCTTTGGACTCGTCATTGTCGCTTCACCTCCAGCCATAAAAACTGGTCGGTCTCGCCTCCCTTCCATTCAGGCTTCGTGCCAGTTTCCGAAAGGGGGAAGGGGGCCGGGGGGAGGGCCGGAGGATGCTGGACAGTGAAGGGATTGTGGCTATGGAGGAGGCGTGGATGAGGAGGAGGGAACGGGCTTGCCCCTCTCCCATTTTGCCAATATGGCAAACAAGGGCGTAGAAAGCAGTCAATCTGTCAAGAGAGATCGCTTTGCGGAAGCGTGGGCTGGGGAGGGATGGAGGGAGAGCGGGAGAGCCCCAGGCCGGAAAAGAGGCGGGAGAGCAAGGGAAGGCTGAGTTTACGGTAAAGGACCAGCTCCAAGGCTACCTCCTGCAGGGCCGGCTGGCCGCACAGAGAGACCAGTCTCTCCCGGGAGGCATCGTCTCGGTAATAGAGATCCTGGACCTTCTGGAGGAGATGAAAGGTGCGGAGTCCCCATTGGCGCTGGTAATCGTGGAGACGATCCGGATCTCCGCTATCCCGGAAGGCCAGGATGGACTGGGCCGCCATCTCTCCACTCTTCAGGGCGTTGTAAATCCCTTCCCCGGTGAGAGGGAAGACCAATCCGGCCGCATCCCCCACCAGCAGGATCCTTCCCTTGACCCATTCAGGCAGGGGACGGAGGGGGAGGGGGCAGGCCTCCCGCCGGCGGACGATGCCCCCTTTGAGTCGCTCTCCCAGCAGTTCCTTGAATCGGGCCAAGAGGGAAGGGAGGGAATGGCGGCGGGAGCTGTGAGTGGCCAGGCCGAGGGTAATGTGGGATCTTTTGGGGAAGATCCAGCCCGCGAAATCGGGCGAGATCCGGGTATCCAGATATCCCTCGCACCGATCCGCGAAGCCCGCCATCCCCTCCGGCGGCAGCTCGATCTGCTCCTGGAGGGTGGAGAGCATAACCTGTGGTCGCCATCCGAGCTGGGAGGCGATGGTGGAGTGGGCCCCGTCGGCGGCCACCACCAGATCGGCCTCCAATTCCATCTCCCCCCCGGGAACCCGACAGCGGAGGAAGACCCGTTCCCGGGTCTGGCGAAAAGAGAAACAGTGGGCCTCCATCAGGATGGCCCCCGCTTCCTCTGCCCGCCGGCGTAGGTAGGAGTCGAGGGTGGAGCGGGAGGTGGTACCGATGAAGCCATGGCGGAGGGAGATGAGGACCGACCGGCCGGAGGGGGCGAAGAGCTGGATCTGCCTCACCCTCCTCTCCAGGATCCGGGGAGGGAGATGGTATTCGGAAATGGTTAGGGGAGGCAAGCCGCCCGCGCAGGCCTTTTCCCCTTGGAGCCTTCTTTCCAGCAGATAGGTCTCGATCCCGGCCCGGGCCAGGGAATAGGCGGCGCTGCTGCCGGAAGGTCCTCCTCCCACCACTGCTACCTTCATCGTTCCATCAGCCTTTCCGTCCCCAGGGTTATGGGCCAGGGCCTTGCTGGCTCCTGAGGGGACGGCAAAAAAGGATTGTCACCTGCCCTGGATTGGCCTATATTCAAGGGCCTGAAGCCCTGGTGCTGATCGGAGGAGCGGGGCGGTCCTGGTTCCTCCGCTATGTTAGTGACGATGATACACGATGATAGTGGAATCCCTCCTCCCCCGCAAGGGGCGAAGGGGGTGGGAAAGGAGAAGCCTTCATGCTGATCGTGGGAGAACGGATCAATTCTAGCCGCAAGGCCATTCAACCGGCCATCGAGAACCGGGATGTCCGCCTGATCCAGGAGATCGCCCGGCAGCAGGAAGAGGCCGGAGCTGCCTACATCGATGTCAACGCCGGGACCTTCGTCTCTTCCGAGCCGGAATATCTGGAATGGCTGGTGGAGACAGTGCAGGAGGCGGTTTCGGTCCCCCTCTGCATCGACAGCCCCAATCCGGAGGCAGCGGAGAGGGGACTGCGGGCCTGCCGGCAGGTGCCTTTGCTCAACTCCATCACCGGAGAGAAGAAACGGATGGAGGAGATGATTCCGCTGGTGAAGAGGTACGGGTGCCAAGTCATCGCCCTCTGCCTGGACGAAACCGGGATCCCGGATCGGGCCGAAGAGCGGCTCCAGATCGCAGCCCGGATGGTGGAGGCCCTGGAGCAGGAGGGGATAGAGCGGGATCGGGTTTGGGTGGATCCCCTGATCTATCCGGTGAGCACAGGGGGACATTACGGTAGGGTGGCCCTGGAGACGATTCGCTTGGTGGCCTCGCATCTCCCCGGTGTCCACACCATTTGCGGCCTGAGCAACATCTCCCATGGTCTGCCCAACCGTCGGCTCTTGAATCAGGCCTTTCTCCTGATGTGCATGGCCTCGGGTCTGGAGGGGGTGATCTTGGATCCCCTGGATCGAAGGATGATGTCTCTCCTCTTGGCGGGGGAGGTCTTGCTGGGCCGGGACGAGTTCTGCAGCCAGTACCTGGCTGCCCACCGGGCCGGGAAGCTGGAGGGCTGAAGGCTGGGCCCGATGCAGACAGTCAGGGGGAGGAAGGGGAAGCTGGGAAGATAAACATGGCCTTGGTCTTGGGTATCGATACCGGAGGCACCTTCACCGACGGGGTGCTCATCGATTATGAAAGCCGGGAGATCCGGGCGACCGCCAAGGTCCCTACCACACCCGAGGACCTTTCCCTGGGGATCGCCGCCTGCCTGGACAAGCTGCCCGGATCTTACCTGGAAGAGGTCAAGCTGATGGCCCTCTCCACCACCCTGGCCACCAATGCCTTGGTGGAGGAAAAGGGAGGGCGGGTCTGCCTGCTCCTGGTCGGATACGACCGAAGGCTGCTGGAAAGGTACGGGTTCTTGGAGGGTCTTTCTGGCTTCGACCTCTTCTTCCTGAAGGGGAGACACGATCTGCAGGGAGAGGAGGTGGAGCCGCTGGATCTGGAGGAGGGGGAGCGGATCGTCCGCAAGATGCGGGATAAGGTGGAGGCCTTTGCGGTCTCCAGCTACCTGGGCGTGCGCAACCCCCAACACGAGCTGCAGCTCCAGAGCCTCATCCGCCGGCTGACTACCAGGCCGGTAGTATGTGCCCACCAACTGACCGGCGAGCTCGACTCGGTGCGGAGGGCGATCACCGCAGGCCTGAATGCCCGCCTCATTCCCTTGCTGGGCTCCCTGGTCCGCTCGGTGTCGGCTGTCCTGCGGCAGAGGGGGATTTCGGCTCCCCTGCTGATGGTGAGGGGAGATGGCTCCCTGGTTTCCGCTAGCCTGGCCGAGGAGCGCCCCGTGGAGACCATCCTCTCCGGGCCGGCGGCCTCGGTAGCGGGGGCGCGCCATCTCTCCGCACTGGAGGAGGCGGTGGTCGTGGATATGGGGGGGACCACCACCGATGTAGCCCTGTTGGTAGGGGGGAGGCCGGTCCTGAATTCCAGCGGCCCTCGGGTGGGGTCCCGTCCCTTGTGTGTTCGGGGTATCGATATCACCACAATAGGGCTGGGTGGGGACAGCCGGATCTTTCGGGGAAAGGACGGTCAACTGAAGGTGGGACCGCGACGGGTGATCCCCCTTGGCCAGTTGGCCCTCGCCCACCCCGAGGTCCTCCCCGAGCTGAGGCGCATCGCCTCCTTGCCTGCGGTCGACCCCTCCCTGCCCCGAGCGGAGTTCTTTCTGGCCCGTGGTGCCTCTCCTCGCTCTGCGCTGGAAGGAGGCAAGGAAAGGGATATCCTCCGTCTGCTCCAAGGGGGTCCCCTCTCCCTCCTCCAGCTTTCCTCCGCTTTGGGCCTCCCCTATCCCAGCCTCCTCCGCCTGGGAGAGCTGGAGGATAGGGGGATAGTCCAGCGCTGTGGCCTCACACCCACCGATGTGCTGCAGGCCCAAGGGGAGGTAGAGATAGGAGAGCCGGAGGCCTCCCGCTGGGGGCTTCGGATAGTGGCTGCCTCCCTGAGGGTATCGGATCGAGAGCTGGCCTGCTTGGTTCGGGACCAGATCACCCGCTCCCTGGCGTTCCAGGTGTTGGAGAAGGCGATGACCTTCGATCGAGTCCCCGGCCCGATCTCTCTGCCCGGCTGTCGGGCCTGCTCCCATCTCTTGGACCTGCTCTTCCGCCCCCCAGGGGATGGGTCGGCTTCTTTCCCTTCCCTGGAGCTGAAATTGGGGAGGAAGATAGTGGCCTTAGGGGCGCCGGTGTCTTCCTTTCTTCCGGCGTTAGCGCGGCGGTTGGGGACGGAGGTAATGATCCCCCCCTATGCCGAGGTGGGGAGCGCGGTGGGGGCGGCCATCGCCTCTTACTGGCAGAGCTTCGAGATATGGATCGAACCCCTGGAAGCGGGAGGGGCAGGTGGATACTCGGTTCATTTGCCGGGGCAGAAGGCCTCCTTTCGCCGGCTGGAGGAGGCCAAGGCCTTCGCTCGCCGTCAGGGAGTGGAACTGGCCCGGAGGGAAGCGAAAAGGGCAGGGGCGGGGAAGGTGGAGATCCGGGTGGAGGAACGAGACCGATTCGGGACAGTGGCGGAGGGGATGGGGGGAAGGATCTATCTGGACAGCGTGATCACCATCTCCGCCTTCGGAGGGCCTGCTCTGGGTCAGGAGGGGGATTAGGGATGTCTCGATTCTTGGAGCGGCTGCGAAGGGAGGTGATCCTCTTCGATGGGGCCATGGGGACTATGCTGCAGCAGGCGGGCCTTGCGGCTGGAGAGTGCCCCGAACTCTGGAATCTGGAAAGACCGGAGGTAGTGCAGGGTATCCACCGGGCCTATCTGGAGGCCGGAGCCCAGGTTGTGGAGACCAACACCTTCGGGGCCAATCGGATCAAGCTGGGTGCTTACGGGCTGCAGGGGAAGGTGCGCGAGCTCAACTACTGGGGGGCGCGATTGGCCCGGGAGGTGACTCCGGAAGGCTGCTTCGTGGCCGGGTCCATCTCTCCCACCGGGAGGTTCCTCCAGCCGTTGGGGGATCTGTCCTTTTCGGAGGTGGTGGAGATCTACCAGGAGCAAATAGCGGCCCTGATAGAGGGTGGGGTGGACCTCTTGTGCGTCGAGACCATGATGGATGTGGAGGAGACCATCGCCGCGGTGATGGCCGCCCATCAGGTCGGTCCTTTGCCGGTGGCGGCCACCATGACCTTCAATCTCGGCCAGGTGGGGTTCCGCACCATCATGGGGATCAGCCCCGAGGCGGCCATACGGCGGCTGGAGGAAGTGGGGGTGGATCTCTTGGGTTCCAATTGTGGCAACGGGATGGAAGAGATGATCCTCCTCATGCGGCAGATGCGTCCCCTTACCCGATCTCCTCTTCTGGCCCAGCCCAATGCTGGGGTTCCCCGCCTGGTGGAGGGCGAGGCGGCCTATACCCAGGGACCCGAGGAGTTCGCCCGGGGAGTGCCGGAGCTGCTGGCTACCGGAGTCAACGCCATCGGAGGATGCTGCGGAACTACCCCCGCCCACATTAGGCGGGTAGCCCGAGAAATGAGGAAAGCCTTGGGGGCCGAGTCGGGCCGAGGGGAATGAGGGGCAGGGTCTCCTAGCCGAGGCTCGTCAGATCTGGGGACCGGACCCCGGGGCGAGGAGGGTATGGACCAGGCTGGCCAGAAGGCCGGCCCCTTTCAGCCTTTGCAGCACCGGGTCCACCTCCTCCCGGGGGCCGGCCAACAGATAGATCCAGCCCTCTCCCCCTTCCTCTCGGATCCGCCGGACCAGGACTTCCTCCTCCCCCATCTCGGCTGGGGAAAGCTCCCGCAGGGAGCGGACCACCGCGAAACGGCACAGGCGTCGCGACCCATAGGGCAGCTCTTCCATCCTCCTCACCTTGCTGAGGCGTCTAATCTTGCGGGCCATCTTCTCCTTCTCCGCTTCGCTGCTGGAGAAGGTCACCAGGATCCATCCTTCCTCCCCCCCATCCGATCCGTGGCCCGCTACCGTTTCCAGGTTCACCCCTTCGTTGCTGAAGGCCGAGGCGATGCTGGTCATGGCCCCGGGCCGATCCACTACCTGGAGCAAAAAGGCCCATCGTTTCCTGTCCATACCGATCATGGTGCGCCTCCTGCTGGGGTCGGAAGTGGTGAAGCATAGCGGAACGCAGTCCGCTGGCCGGAAAGGACCTCCCTGGCCCCGGCCGCCAGGGCGGCCATCTCCAGATTATCTGCATAGACCATGACCGGCGCCAGACGGCCTACCAGGCGGCGCAGGGAGTTCTGTATCCACTCGCTCCGGACCAGCCCTCCCGTGAGGACGATGGCCTCCACATCCCCCCCCGCCGCTACCAGGGCCTTGCCGATCTCCTTGGCGATCTGATAGACCATGGCCCGGGCCACCAGCTCGGCCTGGCTGTCGCCCTCGGCGATCCGACGCTCGATCTCCTCCATCCGGTCGGTACCCAGATAGGAGCGGAGCCCCCCTCTCTTGGTCAGCTCCTGGATGAGCTGGTCTCGGTCGAATCGGCCCGAATAGCAGAGGTCGATGAGGTCGCCCAGGGGCAGATCTCCGGCCCGCTGGGGGGTGAAGGGTCCACCTCCCAGGAGGGCGATGTTGTTGTCGACCATCTTTCCGCCGCGAAGGGCAGCCACCGTTATCCCGCCCCCCAGGTGCGCCACCACCAGGTGCAGATCCTCCAGGGGACGGCCGATTTCGCGGGCCGCCTTGCGGGCGACTGCCCGGATGCTGAGGGCATGGGATACGCTGCGGCGGACGATGGGCTCATAGCCGGAGATCTCTGCCTCGGGAGCGAATTCGTCCACCACTACCGGGTCCACGATAAAGGCCGGCGCGCCTATTTCCTGGGCCAGGGCAGCCGCTACCGGGGCCCCGTAATTGCTGGCGTGCTCTCTCTCCGGGAAATCTCGCACCGCCGATACCAAGGCCTCATCCACCACGACCTTTCCCTCTCTCTTCTCCGCAACCAGATAGACCCCGCCCGAAAGCTTGCCTTTCGGCCGGGGCAAAAAGCCCCCCCGAGCGGAAATTGCATCGATCCGTTCCTCGCCCCAGCGACGCAACATCTCCCGAACCAACCGCAGCAGCTCAGCTACTTCGGCTTGGCGCTGGTTCGACGTTCCCCCTAGGAGGATTTCATGCACCATCTCCTCTTCCCGCAGGCAGCTTTCATCCTCGAACAACGCTACCTTCAGGGAGGTGGAGCCGGGATTTACCACCAAGATGCGGTATCCGGGCCCTTCCCCTTCCCGGTCCCGGGCTCGGATCGAGGTTGCCGGCCGCTGCCGGGTTCGCTGGGCATAGACGGCGGAGAGGGCCAGGGAGGCGAGACGGACCTCCACGCTGTCCGAGCGGGAGAGGATGATATAGGGAACCGGAAAACCCACCGTGACATTGGCCAGGGAGGCCTCCCCGTACTTGTTGAGGGCGGAGAGAAACTTGTAGAGGACATTGGCGGTGTCGATGCCGGGACACACCAGGACATCGGCCTGTCCGGCCACATCTCCGGCATGGGGAAGATCGGGCAAGCCTTTGATGGAGACGGACTCCGGGTCGGTGGCCAGATCGAAGGAGAGGGGGCCGCAGACCAGGGCGTCCGGCCAGGATCGGCGGGCCAGCTCCAGCCCCATCCAGGTGGAGGGAAGGGAGGGGACCTGCTTCTCGTTGGCGGACAGGACGGCCACTCGGGGGCGCTGGATTCCCAGGACCAATTGGGCCACCTCCAAGGCATTGCGGATCAGATCTATCAGGCGTCCGAAGTTGCAGACGGTGGTCACCCCGGGGTCGGTCAGGATCAGGGGACGGCCACCGGCGATGCAGGCTGCATCGAAGATGGTGACCAGACTGACAGTGGGACGATGGGCCAAGGCCAGCATGTGGCGGTTGAGAATGGGGGTGGAGATCCCACCCTTCAAAACGATATCGATCCCTCCCGCCCGAACCAATTCCACCGTGGCCCGGGCGATTTCCTCGTCTCCCTGGGCCGGAATCATGTCCTGGGGGGAGAGGTCGATGCCCACCTCCGCCACCGCCTCCCGCAAGGGGCGTTCCGCCCCTACCAGGACGATCCTCTCCACGATCCCATGGTCGCGGGCCGATTCCACCAAGCGCAGATCCTCCACCCGATGGCCACCGGCCACCAGGACAGTGGAAGAAGGAAGCCTTCCCGCCAGCTCTATCAGGTCCAAAACCCGGGCGATCTCATCCCCGCCCCGGTCACCACAACCTTGCCCCTTAGCCTCCATGGAATGATTCCTCCCTCGAGCCCAGCTTCGAATCGTCGCCAGCCGGACGAATTCAAGTTGGAGCATAGCACAATCGGCGGGATGCCTTCAATGGGTGAGGGAGGGCCCTTGCCCATCCCCCCTCGATGTCCTATGATTGAAGGGCCTTGTCGGTGGGGCCGTGGCGGCCCCCGATCCGGCCCGAGGGCTATTCTTGGGAGGAGATGGGAGAGGGAGAGCCAAATGAACCGATGCCACATTGGAACTATCCTCGCTTTGTTGTCGCTTTCAATGACTCTCACCGTTGCCGCTGGGGGAGAGGAGGGCTGGAGGTACCTTTATCCGGTAGAGGTGGAGGGCAAGTGGGGTTACATCGATGGGGAGGGGAGGCTGCTCATCGAGCCTACCTACGAAGAGGCCTGCCCCTTCTTCGAGGGGAGGGCACGGGTGAAGGTGAAGGGGAGATACGGCTATCTGGACGAGAGCGGTCAGCTCGCGATACCTGCCCGTTTCCGCCATGCCGAGCCTTTCTCGGAGGGGCTGGCAGCAGTGGAGCTGGAGGGTAAGTGGGGCTATCTTGACCGGGAGGGAAGGATGGTCCTCCACCCTCAGTATTCCTTCGCCGGCCCGTTTCGGGAAGGTCTGGCCCCGGTGGCCATCGCCGGCTGCTGGGGGATCCGCTGGGGTTTCATAGACCGAAAGGGAAACCATCCCCACCAGGAATGGTTCAAAGAGGCCCGTCCCTTCTCCGAGGGGCGGGCAGAGGCCAGATCCTTCGATGGAGGTTGGGGTTTCCTGGACAGAGAGTTCAGGTGGGTAATCCCGCCGGTATTCAAGCAGGTAGGCCCTTTCTCCCAGGGACTGGCTCCGGTGGAGCGTTGGGACGGGGCCCCTCGCTCCTGGTCCTATATCGAGCGGGAGGGGAAGGTGGTCATCCCCGGCGGCTTCGAGGCAGCGGGGAGCTTCAGGGAAGGGCTAGCCCCGGTGAAAGTGGAGGGGCGCTACGGTTATCTGGACCGTTTCGGCTCTCTGGCCATAGAGCCCGCCTACGAGGAGGCCTCCCCCTTCTTTGAAGGGAGGGCCCGGGTGAAGAAAGGGGGCCTGTTCGGGTTCATAGACGGGAAGGGGAGATTGGTCCTGCCCCCCCGGTTCCGGGAGGCGGATTCCTTTCGAGGCGGCAGAGCCCGGGTGAGAGAGCATGACGGTTGGTGCTATGTGGATGCACAGGGCAACCGAATCTGGCCCCCCAGCCGCTGAGGGAAGGCGATCATCCTCCTTGGGGGAAAACGGTCCCGGTCTAGTCGAGTCCCCTGGTCGGATCTGGAAAGTCTTGAAAAGACATGAAAGATAGAGATTTTCGGGGCATCGACCGGAAATGGTTCCCCCAGTCGCGGATATCTTTCCCCACCGGCGCGGAAGATGGCCTTGACCCTTTGCCATTTCTGTTGTTTGATCGCTCCAGAGCAGCAGCGAGTTCCCCGATGGCCTGGCCTTCAGGCCGGCGAAGAAGAAGTGAGTAAGAATCGCCGGGCGGGAAAGGAGGGGAGGAAGCTCGGGCTGGGAGCGGGGGATTTCCGATCGGTTCGAATCCTGATCTAAACAAGGAGGAACTAGGATGAGCAGTCGCTTGGGGAAGTGTGCAGCCATTCTGGCGATAGCAGCCTCGATCGTCGCCTCCAGCTTCACCCTGGCCCTTGCCGGGTCCTTTGTGGAGGTGGCCAAACAGACCGGAATCGAGATCGTCAAGGACGGGACGGCCTTGATCTGGAAGGGTCCGGGAGGAGTGACCAAGCCCCGGGGACCGTTGGCCGGTAAGAAGATCGGAGTCCTGGCGGCCAGCGAGTTCAGCGACTTCCAGGCCTATTACCTGGCCTCCTACATCGGTGAGTTCGGGGGCAAGCTGGATTTCTTGCTGGTGGACTGGGTGCAGTGGAAGTTCACCCGCCCCAACATCACCAATAAGGGGGTCCGGGGCATGTGGGATCTGAGCCTGGATCCTATTCCGGTCATGGGTACCGGCAAGTGCAACGCCAAGAGGCTGGAAGAGGCCAATCCCCGAGACTACGATGCGGTGGTTGTCATGGGCGGCCACTCCGCGGATGTGATGGTGACGGAGGAGAAGGTTCACAACTTCCTCAAAGAGGCCCATGCTAATGGAGCGGTGTTGGGCGCCATCGGCGCGGGATCCATGCCCCTCATCCGCTGCGGTCTGTTGGATGGGAAGAAGGCCACCGGCGATGCCGCTGTGGAGTTCATGATCAAGAAGATCGGGACCTTCGTTTCCGCCCCGGTGGTGGTGGACGGCAAGCTGATCACCGCGGGCGACACGGTGGATACGCCGGCCTTCGTGCGGGCTCTCTGCCAGGCCTTCGATCCTTCCTTCAAGGATCCCCGCAAGGACATCCTGAAGGGAAAGCGGATCCTGGTGATCGCGGGGGAGGATTTCGAGGACATCGAGCTGGCAGTGCCGGTCATGGAGTACCTGTATCGAGGGGCCAAGGTCATCATGGGCACCTTCCCTGCCCCCATGAAGTCCCGGCCCGCTATGCTGGGCCTGAATGTGGTGCAGGGCAATTTCGGGATGACCGTTCCCCTCCAGGAGATCCCGGACAAGTACTACCAGATCAAACCCCTTTCCCAGATCAAGATGGACGAATTCGATGCCCTGCAGATTCCGGGTGCCTTCTGCCCCTGGAACATGGTGGCGGCCCGGCAGCCCATCGAGTTCCTGAAGAAGGCCAACGCGGCGGGCAAGATCCTGGCCTACATCTGCCATGGCCCCATCCCCATCGCCGCGGCTGATCTGATCAAGGGCAAGAAGGTGGCGGGTTGGCTGGCTGCCGCCGATGCCGTTCGGATCATGGGCGGCGAATTCAACTGGGAGTGGGCGGCCACCGTGGATGGTAACCATGTCACCGGGCGCACCCCTCCGGAGGTTCCCGAGTTCGTGGATGCCATTACGGTAGCCCTGACCAGCAAGTAAGCGGCAAGCGAGGAAGCCCCAGGGGCGACGGCAGATGCCGTCGCCCCTTTTTTATCTTCCCTCTCCTTTCCGTGAGGATCAGGTCAGCCAGGGAAAGAGGAGGAGGAGCAGGGTGAGGAGGATGAGGGCCAGGGAGATGGACCAGGCGACCACATTGTAGGCAGGCGAATTGGTATGCTCCCCCATTATCTCTGGGTTATTGATGAGGCGGAGCATGAAGAGGAGGACGAAGGGGAGGAGGATCCCATTCATTACCTGGGAGAGGTACATGATGGGGACCAGGGGGACCTGGGGGAAGAGGATGGTCCCCGCCCCCAGCACGATGAGCAAAGTGTAGATCCAGAAGAACTGGGGGGCTTCCCGGAAGGACTTGCTCACTCCTCCCTCCCAGCCCATGCCTTCGCAGATGTAGTAGGCAGTGGAGAGGGGGAGGATGGAGGCCGCGAAAAGGGAGGCATTGGCCAGGCCAATGGCAAAGAGGGTCCCCGCGTACCTCCCGGCCAGGGGGACCAGGGCCAAGGCGGCATCCCGGGCATCCTCGATCCTGATCTGGTGCTTGTAGAGGGTTCCCGCACAGGCCACGATGATGCACATGGCTACCAGGTCGGTAACGAAACAGCCCAGGATGACATCCCAGCGAGAAGCCCGATAATGGCGGGCCTTGATCCCCTTTTCCACTACCGCTGACTGAAGGTAGAACTGCATCCAGGGTGCGATGGTGGTCCCCACCATCCCGATCAACATCATGATGTAAGGTCCATTCCAGTGGATCTCAGGAACCACGATCCGGGTGAGGACCGTGCCCCAGGAGGGACGGCAGAGGTAGGCGGAAACCACATAGGTGAAATAGATGCCGCTGGCCACCAAAAAGACCTTTTCCACCGCCTGATAGGTCCCTTTGACCACCAGCCACCAGACGAAAAGAGCTCCCAGGGGGAGGGAAAGGTAGCGGCTGACCCCGAAGATCTCCATGGCCGCCGCCCATCCTGCGAACTCGGCCATGGTATTGGCGAGGTTGGTTAGGAAGAGGGCGAGCATGAGATAGAAGGTGGCCCGGATTCCGAAGTTCTCTCGGATCAGGTCGGCCAGTCCCTTGCCGGTGACGGCCCCCATCCGGGCCGCCATCTCCTGGATGACGATCAGGGCCACCGTTATGGGGATCAGGGTCCAGAGGAGGGAATAGCCGTAGTGGGCCCCGGCTAGGGAGTAGGTGGCGATCCCGCCGGCATCGTTATCCACGCTGGCGGTGATGATCCCCGGCCCGATCAGGGCCAAGAGGAGCAAGATTCGCTGGCGGGTCAATCTGCGGTGGCGGTGCATGGCTATCGGCTTCCCTGGGGGGAGGAGGGCTGAATCCCCATCAGGAATAGATACGGGGGAAGCGCTTCTTCCAGGCGGTAGGGATGACCACATCGATAGCATCGTCCACGGTGACGATGCCCAGGAGATGATTGCCCTGATCCACTACCGGGATGGCAAGCAGATTGTATTTGGCGATCAGGCGCGCCACCTCTTCCTGCGGGGTCATGGCATCCACCTTGATCACATTGGTGATCATGAAGGAGGTTACCTTGGCCTCGGGGGGGGCGACGATAAGATCGCGGAGGGAGAAGACCCCCATGAGGTGTCCCTCTTCGTCCACCACATAGAGGTAGTAGATGGTTTCCGCCTCCGGCTCCTCTTTCCGGATCAGCTCGATGGCCTCCCGAGCGGTGGCGGTGGCCGGGATGGCCATATATTCGGTGGTCATGATCCCCCCCGCCGAGGTCTCAGGATAGGCGAGGAGACGGCGGATCTCGTGGGCCTCCTCTTTCTCCATCAGGTCGAGGAGTTCCCGTGCCTTCTCCTGCGGAAGATCGGCTAGGAGGTCGGCCGCGTTGTCGGGGGCCATCTCCTCCAGTATATCCGAGGCCCTTTCGCTCTCCATGGCAGCCAGGGCTGTGGCCTGCTCCGAGGGGGCCATCTCCTCTATGGTGTCGGCCGCGACCTCGTGATCCAGGGATTGCAGGACCGCCCTTCTCTGCTCCGGGCTGAGCTCGTGCATGATGTCGGCGATGTCCGCGGGGTGCAGGAGACCCAGCTTCTCCAGCGACACCTTCAGATTGATCTGGGAGACCTTGCCGGGGACCAGATTGACATTGGACCAGTCTATGAAATGGGGGGCCTTTCGGGAACTGAGGCGCTCGGAGAGAAAGGCGAGGCCCAGACGGCGCAGGATGGCGTGGGTGCTGATGTCAACCGCCATGACCCGAATGTTGCCGTTGACGCGGGCCAATTGCACATCCTGGACTCGGATCAGCTTTCGGCCTTCCGTGTCCACGATCTGCTTGTCCAGGATCTCCTTGAGGAGCCACATCTCCTGTTCGGTCTGGGTGTGCTCCTCTATTCGTTCCAAGTAACCGGAGAGAAAGATCTCCGATTCCTCGAAGCTCAGTACCTGACTCCAGGGGACTTTCTTGGGCTGTTTGCGGCGGGGGGTCTTAACAACGAGGGCAGTGACCGGAGGATATTCGTGCTGGAGGGAGACCAATAGGTCTTGGAGGGTTCCCACCTGCCGGCCGGAGAGATCGAAAACCTTGGTATTCTGCAGACGGCTGGCGAAAAACATTTCCCTTCATCCCTGGGCGGGGGCGGGCGGACATCTTCATCCCTGAGACCGTACCCGCCCTCCTGCCGGTTGGCGTCGGGGGAAGGACCAAGGAGGTGAGGCCTCCCCCCTCCGCCTTGGATCAATGTGCCTGTGCGCGATTTTGTAGGTGAAGAATCGTCCATAAATGACCGATCAGGAGCCGCGTTGCCCTTTCCCTCTGACCCGCCAGTTACCCTGCCCGGGATATGGGGGATGGAAGAGCTGGCGAAGCGGATGAAAGATCAGGTAAGGGCCACTCCCGACCTGGCAAAATTTAGCAAGCTGGCCTGCCCCTGTCAATATCCATCTTGGTTTTTTCCCTTAAAAATCGGGCGGGCTTGTGCTAAGTTGAAAGCGTGAAGTTTGCGGCCGATGCCATGCTGGGCCGATTGGCCAAGTGGCTGCGGATCTGGGGGCACGATGTGACCTATCACCCTTCTTGCCTCGCGGGGGGGTTGTTGGACCACGCTCGGGCCCAGGGGAGGGTAGTTCTCACCCGAAATCGAAGCCTCCTCCACAAGGCGGCGGGATTGCGCATCGTCCTGATCGAGAGCGATCACTGGAGGGAACAGCTGGCGCAAGTGGTACGGCTCTTTCGCCTCCGTCCGGGTCAGGCCTGTCTTAGCCGGTGCGTTATTTGCAACTGCCGCCTCCTACTTTTGCCCCGGGAGCAGGTGGAGGGGAGGGTCCCTGAATTCGTTCTCGCCCAGAACCGCCAGTTTTATGGCTGTCCCCAATGCAAACGCATCTTTTGGCCAGGCAGCCATGCCGCGGCCATGACGCAGGTGATAGGAGAGATAGCTGGCCGGGCCCGGAGTATCCAGGAGAAGGGCAGATGAGGATCCTTTTCCTTGGCAGTCCTGAATTCGCCATCCCCAGCCTCCTCCGGCTGCTGGGGGAAGGGCACAAGATCGTGGGAATCATCACCCAGCCGGACCGCTGCGCTGGGAGGGGGATGCTCCCTACCCCGCCGCCGGTAAAAAGGTGGGGGCAGAGATTGGGCCTGCCCGTTTCTCAGCCCCAGAACCTGAGGGAGGGATCGCTCCTGGCCGCTCTACAGGCCCTGGAACCGGAGCTGGGGGTGGTGGTGGCCTACGGCCGACTGTTACCTCCGGATCTATTGTGGCTTCCAGCCCGAGGGTGCGTCAATGTCCACGCCTCGCTCTTGCCCCGCTATCGGGGGGCTGCTCCCATTGCCAGGGCGATCCTGGCCGGGGAGAAGATGACCGGCATCACCATCATGCAGATGGAGGAAGGGCTGGATACAGGACCTATTCTCCTCCAGGTTGGGCACCCCATCTATGAGTCAGACCAGGCGGGCAGCCTGCACGACCGCCTGGCCCTGCTGGGGGCAGAGGCCTTGGGGCGGGCCTTGAGCGAAATGGAAAGAGACAACCTACATCCGGTGGCGCAGGACCATGAGCAGGCCACCTATGCCCCTCCCCTCAAGAAGGGGGAGGGAGTGGTGGCGTGGGAGCGTCCTGCTGCCGATCTTGACCGGCTTATCCGGGCCTTTTCCCCCAGGCCGGGCGCTTACACCTCGCTGGGTGGGAGGCGGGTTAAGATCCTCCAAGCCCGGTGCGGGGGTGGAGAGTGCGGGGCTGCTCCCGGGACCATCATCGCAGTGGGGGCCGAGGGGATCCGGGTGGCCACTGGTAGCGGATCGCTGATTCTCCTGCGGGTCCATCCGGAAGGCCGCCGTCCCCAGTCGGCGGCCGAGTTCGCCCGGGGCCAGAGGATAGTTCCCGGCGATCGATTCGACGAGGGAGCGAAGGATGGGAGTTGAGAGAAAAGTGGCCCTCCGCCCTGGGGCTGGTTCCGATTCTCCTCGCCCGGGCAAGGTAGCCGTCAGCCGTCGGCTCGCCCTGCGGTTGCTGACGCGGGTGGAGGTGGAGGGGCTTTTCGCGGCCCCACTCCTGGATCGGTTTCTGGAGTCCTCCCGACTGTCCTCGCTTGACAAGGCCTTGCTAACGGAGTTGGTTTATGGCACCCTCCGTTGGCAGGGCAGGCTGGATGCCGTGATTTCACCCCTTTTGGCCTTCCCCCTTTCCCGGATGAATCCCTGGCTGCGCAACATTCTCCGTTTGGGGGCCTATCAGCTCCTCTTTTTGGACCGAATCCCTGCCTATGCAGCGGTGGACGAGGCCGTCGAGTTGGCCTCCTCGCTCTTCTCCTCTCGCCAGCGGGATTTCGTGAACGCGGTGCTGCGGAGGATCGCCGAAAACCCCCCATCCTTCCAACGGCCCGGCCCCTCTTCTCCTCGATCCCAGTGGGTGGCCTACTATTCTCACCCCAAGGAGCTGATCGAGAAGTGGATCGGAGACTGGGGAGAGGGGGAGGCAGCAGCACTGATGGAGGCCAACAATCAAAGCCCATACCTGGGGGTGCAGGTCAATCTGCTCAAGGCCGGCCGCTCCCAGGTGGAAGAGGCCCTGCGCCCGGAGTCGGAGTCAGTGGAGGAGGGCAGCCTGGTTCCCCATTTTCTTCGGGTGAAAGGGCTTTCCGGGGTAAAGGGAAGGCGGGCCTGGGAGCGAGGCTGGTTTCAGATCATGGACGAGGCCTCTGCCCTGGTAGCCTACCTGCTTCGCCCCCAACCGGGGGAAGAGGTCCTGGATGCCTGTGCCGGTAAGGGGGGAAAGTCGATCCTCTTGGCCCAGCTGATGCGGAACGAAGGGAGGATCGTGGCGGTGGATCGGAATGGGGAGGCGCTCAGCCGGCTGCGAGAAAATGCGCAGCGGATGGGGGTGAAGGTCATAGAGCCGATCATGGCGGACCTGGAAAAGGATGCGAGGTTCCTAGGGGAATGCAAGTTCGATCGTATCCTGTTGGACGCACCCTGTTCCGGATTGGGCACGCTGCGGAGACATCCGGAGATCAAGTGGAGAAAACCACTCGCCTCCCTTCCCCGATTGCAGTCGCGCCAGTACTCGCTGCTCGAGGTCGTGTCCAGCTATCTCAAGAGCGGGGGGATATTGGTGTATGCCACCTGCAGCCCCGAACCGGAGGAAGATGAAGAGGTGGTGGAGCGTTTCCTTCGGTCTCACCCTACCTTCCGCCTCCAGGATCCATCTCCCTTTCTGCCCCGGCCCTGCCCAGGCCTCATTACCCCCCGGGGGTGGGTGCGGACTTTTCCTCACCGGCAAGGGACGGATGCCTTCTTTGCCGCCCTGATCCGCTCATGCCCAGGCTGAGGATGGAAAAGAGGAGGCTGCTTCCTTTCCTCGGTCTTCTCCTGCTCCTTATTGCTACTATCCTGATCAGCATGGAGCTGGCGCTGGAGAGGGATCGGGTCATGGTGCCGCACCTGGTAGGGGCAACGGTCCCCCTGGCCATGGAGAGACTGCGGGAACAGCGCCTGCAGGGGAAGGTGACGGGAGAGGATTACGATGCCCGCTTTCCCAAAGGAGCGGTGATTCGACAGGACCCGCCTCCTGGGAGCTGGACCAGGGCTGGCAGGTGGGTGAGCTTGACCGTCGGCCGGGGGTCGGATACGCTGTTCCTGCCCGATTTCGCGGGCCTGCCTCGGGGGAAAGTTCAGGCCCTTCTGGGGGCCAACGGTCTGGTGCTGGAAGGGGTGAGCCAAGTTCATTCGGCCCGAGTTCCTAAAGGGGTGGTGATCGCCCAGTCCCCTCCCCCCGGCACCAAGCTCCGCATCGGCGCTCAGGTCAGCCTCCTGGTCAGCCTGGGTCCGACCGAGCCGGTCTTTCTAATGCCCGAGCTGGTGGGAAAAGAAGGAAGGTATGCGGTGCAGACACTCAAGGCCTGGGGGATGCGGGTGGAGACGTCCAGCCGTCGAGATACAGGGGGAGGGTCGGCCCGCGTTCTCGCTCAGAGGCCTGTGGCGGGTTCTCCCATCTCGCCTGGAGAGACGATATGGTTGGAGCTGGGGCAGAGAGGCCCCTGATCGGAGGAGAAGGAAGAGCATGGAATCGAGACGGGTAAAGATAGCCCCCTCCATCCTTTCTGCCGATTTCTCCATCCTGGCGGAGGAGGTAGCCAAGGTGGAAGGGGAGGCAGACCTGCTCCACCTGGATGTCATGGACGGACATTTCGTTCCCAATCTTACCTTCGGCCCCCCCCTGGTGGCCTGCCTCCGCGCCCGCACCCGACTGCCCCTGGATGTTCATCTCATGGTGCGGGAGCCGGAACGCATGCTCGATTCCTTCGCCCAGGCCGGGGCGGACTATCTGACGGTTCACGCCGAGGCTTGCCTTCACCTCCACCGCACCCTGCACAGGATCCGGGAGTTGGGGAAGAAGGCAGGGGTCTCCCTCAATCCCTCCACTCCCCTCTCCGTCCTGGAGTGGGTGCTGGAAGAGGTGGATCTGGTCCTGCTGATGGGGGTCGACCCGGGCTGGGGAGGGCAGTCCTTCATCCCCTCCACGATGAGGAAGATGGGAGAGCTGAAGGAGTTGGCGAGCAAGAGATCCCTCTCCCCGGAACTGGAGGTGGATGGAGGGATAAAGGCCGAGAACTGCCGAGCTATAGCAGACGCGGGGGCCACCATCCTGGTAGCGGGCTCCTTCGTCTTCGGCAGCCCCGATCCGAGGGAGGCCATCCGGCAGATGAGAAGGGAGCTTGATTGAGGGTCAAGATCATCGCCCCTTGCCGTCCGGATCATATCTGGAGGAAGAAAAAGGCCGCCTTCGTCTTCCCTCCCCTGGCCCTCCCCCTCCTGGCCGCCCTGGCCCCTCCCGGGATCGAGGTGAGCCTGTGCGACGAGGTAGTCCAGGAGATCGATTGGGATGAGGAGGTGGACCTGGTGGCCCTCTCCGTTATCACCCCCACTGCCCCCCGGGCCTACCAGGTGGCCGACCGTTTCCGCGCCCGCGGGGTAAAGGTGGTGATGGGGGGGATCCATCCCTCCCTTCTTCCCGCCGAGGCCCTTTGCCATGCCGATGCGGTGGCGATTGGGGAGGCCGAGCAGCTATGGCCACAGATAGTGGAAGATGCCCGCCAGGGCCGGCTGAAGCCCCTCTATCGGGCCGCCTCACCACCGCCCCTGCAGGGGCTGCCGCTCCCTCGTTATGATCTTCTCGACTCCAGACGGTATCTGATCCCGAATGTAGTGCAGGCCAGCCGGGGCTGTCCTTTCGACTGTTCCTTTTGCTCGGTCAGCGCCTTTTCCGGTCATACCTATCGGCTTCGCCCTCTCTCCGAGGTGATCCGGGACATCTCCTCTTTGCCGGGAAGATTCTTCCTCTTCGTGGACGACAACCTCCTGGGCAACAAAGGGTACGGGAGGAGGTTGCTGCGGGCCCTGATTCCCCTCCGCCGGCAATGGGTGACCCAGGCCTCGCTATCGGTGGCCCGGGACGAGGAGTTGTTGGATCTGGCAGCGGAAGCCGGTTGCATCGGTCTGCTCATCGGCTTCGAGTCCCTTTCCCAGGAGATCCTGGAAGCGGTGGGCAAGAGGGCCAACCGGGCCGAGGAATACAAGGACTTGATTCGTCGCATCCGATCGCGGGGGATCGGCATTCAGGGATCGTTCGTCTTCGGCTTCGACCAAGACGATCCCTCGGTCTTCGGGCGCACTGCCGAATTCGTGGAGGAGACCCAACTGGATGCGGCCAACTTCTGCCGTCTTACCCCTTTCCCCGGAACCCGGCTCTTCTCCCAGCTGCAGGCCGAAGGGCGTCTGCTTCATCGGGATTGGCGTTATTACGATCGGGAGCATGTGGTCTTTCGCCCCCAGCGCATGAGCCCTCAGGAGCTGGAAGAGGGAACCCTCTGGGCCTACCAACGGATCTATTCAATTGCCTCCATCCTGCGTCGGATGCCGCCCAACTGGAGGCACCTGTTTTTCTACCTGGCCGTCAATCTGGGTTATCTATACGGAACCTGGCAACAGCGAAAGAAAAGAGCTAAGGAGGAGATGCTATTCCATGATGCGTTGCATTCCCAGTCGGCTGGATTTCAGGAAGAGAAGGCCGGGGTCGAATCCCACCTCTGAAGCAGCAAGGAGATGGCTGCTGGCCTCGCTGCTGGCCTCGATTTGGCTGATGGTCGGGGGGGCGGGAAGTCCGCAGCTGGATACGCCCGGCCTCTCCCCCTCCCAGAAGATCGACTTCATCCTGTCCCAGATGGCAAAGGTTCAGAAGGAGGCACGCACCGTCGCTGCTCGCTTCACCATGGAGAAGAAGATGGCGCTCCTGGCCTCCCCGGTAAAGGCGGAGGGCATCCTTTACCTCACCAAGCCGGACAAGGTCTACTGGGAGGTGAAGGCCCCCATCGCCAACACCCTGATCGTAAACGGGAAGACCCTGTGGATGTATTATCCCACCCTGCGCCAGGTGGACAAGGTGGACATCTCCGGCAAACACCGGAAGCTGGTGCAATATCTGGAGATGAGCCAGGACGGCTCCGCCATCAAGGAGAGCTATCGCCTTCGCCTCCTGGAAAGCTCGGGCGGGAGCGGCCTACTGGTGGTGGAACTCACTCCCCGGACCACCCGGGTGGGGAAGAGGATCAGCAAGATGAAGGTATGGGTGGATCCCGAGACCTGGTTCATCAACCGTCTGGACATGTGGGAGCCCAACGGGGACTACTCCATCCTCCGGTTGCAGGAGGTACGGCTCAACGAGCCGGTCCCGGATTCGGTCTATGACTTTCGACCGCCTCCGGGGACGGTAGTGAACCAACCCCTGCAACTTTCCTCGCCCCGGTGAAAGGGATGAGTTGGGGTCCCTATCTGTTCCTGGGCCTGGCCGTAGGCATCCTCCTGGTGTGCCCTGCCGCTCGATCCCAGAGCGGGCCCTGCCTTCCCGTGATCTGCTATCACGATATCGTCCCCCATCCAGTCAACCAGTACCAGGTCTCGGAAAGGGACTTCTGGCAGCAGCTCCGCTACCTGAAAGAGAAGGGTTACCAGACCATCCCCCTGGCTCGGTGGAGGGCCTACCTGGCAGGGGAGGGTCCTCTGCCTCCGCGACCGGTGATCCTCACCTTCGACGATGGTCATCTCTCCGGCTACCGGACCGTCCTGCCCCGGTTGCGTTCTCTGGGTTTCGTCGGCAGCTTCTTCGTGCCTACCCATCTCCTCTCCCATCCCCGGCCGGGATATCTCACGGGGGCGCAGATCCGGGAGATGGCCCAGGCGGGAATGGAGATCATGCCCCACGGTCATCGGCACCTGGATCTCACCAGGAAGGAGGAGGGGGAGGAGGAGGCGGCGTACCGTACCCGCATCGAGCAGGAACTGCGCTCATCCCGCCGTCTCCTGCAGGCCCTTTTAGGCTCTCCCTCCCCCTTCCTCGCTTACCCCTTCGGGGCCTACGACCTGGCAGTGGAGGAGGCGGCAAAGGAGGCAGGATTCTCGATGATCCTCACCGCCTGTCCCGGGGTGAACACCACCCGTACCCATCCCTTGCGCCTTAGACGACAGCTCATCTACCGGGAGGACGGCCTTTCGGGCTTCGTTCGCAAGCTGGAGGCCCTCCCCCTGGAGCTGGACTTTCCCTTTCCCGAGGGCGGTACCCTGACTTCGCCCCTATCGCTGGAGATCGATCTCCCTCCCCAGCCCGACTACCCGGCCCCTCCGCTGGTCCTGTTGGCCCGGCGACCGGTCTCTTTCTCCTATGATCACTGTCGCCGGAGGGTTTCTCTGTGGTTACCTTCCCCTCCCCGTCCCCGCCTTTGCCTGCTGGAGGTAAGGCTGGTCAAGGAAGGTGGCGGCTGGTGCCAGGCCTCCACCCTTTTCACCCTTCTTCCCTCCAGGCCCGCAGGGAAATGAGGAGATGAGGATCCTTTTGCTCAATCCCCCCTTCGGGGGGCTCTATCACCGGCTGAACTTCATCTTGCCCCCTCTAGGCCTGGCCTATCTGGCCTCTTGCCTTCGGGAGAAGGGACACGCCGTCTTCCTCTGGGACCTGAATGTGCAGCCCCCTACCCTTGACCTTTCCTCCTACGATCTGGTGGGGATCACTGCTGACACCCCACGCTATCCCCAGGCCCTGCTTTGGGCGCGGCGTGCCCGGGAGGCGGGAGCACGGGTAGTCCTAGGTGGTCCCCATGTCACCTTCGAGGATGAAGAGATATTGCGCAGCGGGACAGCGGAGGTGGTGGTGCGGGGGGAGGCTGAGGAGACCTTCCCCCGGCTGGTGGAGGCGTTGCAGGCAGGAAAGGACCTTGCCTCGCTGGCTGGCCTTTCTTACCTGGAGGAAGGAAAGATCAAGCGAACCCCGGATTCCCCGCCTCCCCTCGATCTCGACCGGCTGCCTTTCCCTGCGCGAGACCTCCTGCCCATGTCCTCGTACCGGCGGCTGAGGCTGGGGGGAAGACCGATCACCTCTCTTCTCACCAGCCGAGGCTGTCCCTTCCTCTGCACCTTCTGCGCCTCCTCTCGCTTTTCCTGCACCAGGTGGCGCACTCGCTCTCTTGCCTCCATAGTGGAGGAGATAGAGCGGATCATCGCGGACTACGGTTTCCGCGCTCTCGCCTTT
>Ga0078972_1004998_pt1 | contig 34738 bp, 31 predicted proteins | sample YelNatPaOPGAMG01_FD_67568 | JGI IMG/M metagenome (GOLD analysis project Ga0078972, IMG submission 67568) | Hot spring thermophilic microbial communities from Obsidian Pool, Yellowstone National Park, USA - OP-RAMG-01 (SPADES assembly) (version 2) | ecosystem: Environmental > Aquatic > Thermal... | reverse complement strand
AGTACTTTTAAACCCACTATATTTATAGAAAATATAATCTTCATTTGAAATTGAAGTATTTATTCCAAGTTTATTAATATCCTTTTGAAATTTTTCTGTTTCATATGCAAATTCTTTAAAACTCATTCCATTTACCCTATAAGGTAATGGTTGCCACATCCTTGGTGGAAACAATGCCTTTATTTTATAATTCATAACCTTTAAAGGATATGAGTCCTTTTCAATTTCAAAATTAAACCTTTCTGGATATTTAAACCATACTGTTCCTGGATAAATTCCAGGGAATTGAACAAGTGCAGAATCAGGTTTAACTTTTTCAAGAAACTGGATTGTTTCCTTTCTTGTTTCTTCATTTTCAAAAGGTGCTGGATAAATAAAACTTGTAACTGTAAAAATTCCTGCTTCCTTACAATTCTTTAATACTCTTTCCATATCAATTTTTTTTACATTTTTGTTCATTCCCTTTTTTAATATCTCTTCATTTGCTGACTCTATACCAAAAAATATTGAGCCACAACCAGAATCCTTTAAAATTTTGAAATCAATATCAAAATCATTAACATATCCGGAATTTGCATAATCAATTTTTATACCTTCCTCAATAATCCTTTTTGCAAATTCTAAAATCAAATCTCCTGGAGTGCTTGAACCTGCAAATCTATAAAGAAAAACATTATATTTATTAATGAAAAATTTTATTTCTTCAATTAATTTTTCAACTGATTTCTTCTTTCTCTTACCACTTTTTTTTGGATGAATACAGAAAAAACATGCATTTTCACAACCCCTGCTTTCATCTATAACAAACATCTTTATTTTTTCTTCTATTTTCCAGTAAATGTCAGGTGTATAAACAGGCAATGGCAATTCATCAAGGTTTTCTACATATTTTCTCTCTGTTTTTATAATTTTTCCATTTTCTTTAAAAATTATATTTGGAATATCCCTCAATTTTCCTTTCCCTTGAACAAAATTGTACAGTTCAACTATAACTTCTTCTCCCTCTCCATAACATAAAGCATCAAAAAAATCACCTTTTTCAAAAATTAAATGTTCAAAAATGTCCACTTGTGGCCCTCCACCAAATATTTTTAATTCTGGCTTTTTTCTTTTAAGGAATTTACCTATTTCAATTGACCAATCAAATCCATCTCCTGCCCATAATTTAAATCCAACCAATTCTGTTTTCTCTTTTTCAATTGTTTCAAGTAAAAATTTTTTCAATTTCTCAATGTAATTTTTTTTATTTCTTTCAATTATTGAGGATACAGATTTCAATTTTAATATGTCAAAAAAATTTGGCTTTTTGCCATCAACAAAAACTTTATTTGAAAATTTTTCAAGAAAATTTTTTACATTTTTGTCATAAATATCATCAAAAATTGAAGGTAAATTAAAATCAAAAATTCTTACATCAACATTATTTTTTAAAAGGCAGGAGGCAAGAAGAGCAAGACCATTATCAGGGACAAAATCAGACAAACTCCTTGGAACTCCAGCAATTGAAATCAATATCCCTTTCATATAATAAATTATACAATATTGTCCAGATTAAAACAAATTTTTAAAATAACTGAAGTTGGCATACTTTTTGCTTAATATATAAATAAAGGAGGTGCAATATGAAATTAAAAATTTTATTATTCTGGTTAATATTAAACTCCTTCTTATTTTCTCAGGCATTTAAAAATCCACCCGAAAGTTCATCTTCACTATCCCAGGCAGGTGCATTTGTTGCTCAGTGTAATGATGCTTCAGCAATAACTTATAATCCAGCAGGACTCATTCAGATTAAGGAAGGTGAGATTATGTTTGGTTTCAGTCTCCCATATTCAAAAACAGATTATTTTTATTCAGGTGGAAAAGAAGAGAAAAAATTCAATTTAACAATTCTGCCATATTTTTATTTTGTTCCTGATAATAAAAAAGAAAATTTTAAATTTGGTATAGGACTAAACTTTCCTTATGGACAGTCAACTGAATGGAGCAAAGATATTGTTAGATACTGGAAGTATAAAATTCCATATTATTCAGGTATGCAGACATTAGATTTTACACCTGCTTTTTCTTTTAAGATAAATGATGAATTTTCAATAGGTCTTGGTTTAAATTTTTATTATAGTAGACTTTTATTTAAAAACCTTATTCCACTTTCATTTGAAACAGAAGGAAAAATGAATGTAGACGGGACTGGTTTTGGTGGAACGATTGGTTTTCTTTATAAAAAAGAGAAATTTGCAACTGGCTTAACATATAAAACAGGATTTAAAATTGAGTATGATGGAAAATTTAAATCTTCACAAATTGGAAATTTTGATACTGAAACAGAAATTAAATTTCCTGATATTTTAACCTTTGGTATTGCTTTTTATCCTGAGAAAAACTGGAAAATAGAATTTGATACAGAATATTATGGCTTTTCCTCAGTTGACAGAATTTATATAAATACCGGATTTATTCCACCTTATTATATTGAGAAAAACTGGAAGGATATATATAACTTTTATCTTGGAACAGAATATATTAAGAATGAAAATTTAAAACTTAAAGGTGGTATTGCATTTCTTAAAAGTCCAATTCCTGAAGAAACATGGGAACCAAGTTTACCTGATTCAGACACAATCTTTATTTCTTTCGGAACTGAATTTAAAACAAAAATAGGAAAAATAGAAACAGTTTTTTCAATTTCTAACCCTGAAAAAAAGAGAAAGGAGGGTTATTATGCAGGAGAATACAAATCCAAAGGATATTTTCTCACAGTTGGGTATAAAAGAGAAATTTGATGAAAAAAAACCAACTATACTTGTAATTGATGATGAACTTGGACCAAGAGAATCTATAAGGATGATATTCAAAAATAAGTATAATGTTATCCCTGTTGAAAGTGGAGAAAGAGGAATAGAAGTAATAAAGAAAATAAAAGTTGATGTTATAATTCTTGATTTAAAAATGGGGGGTAAAAATGGAATTGAAACTCTTGAAGAAATAAGAAAGTATGACGAAAAGGTTCCAGTTATAATTCTGACAGGTTATGGAGATATGGAATCTGCAAGAAAAGCAATGCATTTTGGAGTAATTGAATTCATGACAAAACCATTTGATATCCCTGAACTTGAAAGTATTGTTAATAGAGCGATTGAAAAGATAAGAATTGAAAGGGAATCAGAAAGATTGAAAGATGAATTATCTTCATTGAATTCAAAATTATTGAAAAAATTTGAAGAAATTGAAAAACTTGCAACAATTGGACAGATGTCTACAGAAGTTATCCATGAAATCAATAATCTTTTAACAGTTATTCATGGATATATCCAACTTCTTTTACAGGAGGTAAGTTCAAAGGAATTAACAATGAAATATATAACAACAATAGAATCAGAAATTAAAAGATGCAAAAATATAGCAAAAAACATAATGGAACTTGCAAAAGAAGAATATGAAATTGAAGATGTAAATGTAAATGAAACAATTGAAAAACTTATAAATTTTTTGAGAGAATCAAAACTTTGTAAAAATGTTAATTTTAATGTTGAACTTGAAAAATCTCCTATGATTATAAAAGCAAATAAAAATCATTTCCATCAGGCAATTTTAAATCTACTCTTAAATAGTGCACAGTCAATTGAAAAGGAGGGATTTATAGATATAAAAACAAAAAAATTTGGGGACTTAATGATTCTTGAAATAAAAGATAATGGAAAGGGAATTCCAAAAGAAACAATTGAAAAAGTTCTTGACCCATTTTATATAAGTAAGGAAAAAACAAATGGTATAGGTCTTTCATTCACAGCAAAAATAATAAAAAAATATGGTGGAAATTTTGAAATTAAAAGTGAAATAGGTAAAGGAACTGAGTTTAAAATTATCTTCCCTTTATCTCAAATATGAATTCGGTATACCCATCTTATTTCTATATTTGTTTACAGTTCTTGGTGAAATTTTAATTCCAAAATATCCAAGTTTGTATGCTATTTCTCTATCAGAAAGTGGAGTGCTTTCATTTTTTATTATTTTCTTTATCTTTTCAATTATAAAATTTCTGCTCATTGAATATTTAAACTCTCTTACAAATAAATCCTTTATTTTTAATAATCCTTTTGGAGTTATTAAATATTTCCCATTTATAACCCTGCTTATTGTTGATATACTTACATTCATTTTTTCTGCAATATCCTTCTCCTTCAAAGGATATAAATTTCCATTATGAAAAAATTCCTTCTGATAATCAATTATTTCCTGGAATACCTTCTGTAAAAATTTTCTTCTTTCCTCAACAAGTTTTATCACAATTTTTGCTCTTTCAATTTTTTTTGTAAGAAATCTTTTCTCCTTTTCAGATAATAATGGAGAAGAATAGTATTTTTCATAAAGGGAATTCAATTTTAGAAAATAGGAAATTTTATCATCAACATAAACTTTAAGATTATCCCCTTCTCTAATAACTCTTCCTTCAGGTATAATTTTTCTTTCAATTTTTTTATCAAGATTTAATGGATTTGGATTAAGTTTCTTCAATTTTTCAATAATGATTTTTATTTCTTTTTCATCCTGTTTCATTTTTTTCCCTATTTCATTAAATTTCCTTTTTAATAATAATTCCCAGCATTCCTCAATAAATTTAAAAAGCATCTCATCCCTATTTCTTTTTGCCTGAATTAAAAAACATTCCTTTAAATCCCTTGCACCTATTCCTGCTGGCTCAAGTGTTTGAATAATTTTTAATGCTTCCTCAACATCTTTATAATCAACATTTAAAATTTTACTTACCTCATTTATTTCCATCTTAAAATAACCATTATCCTCAAGATTCTCAATTATGAATTCACATATATTTTTCGTCTTTTCACCCATTTCAATAAAATAAAGTTGTTCCTTAATTTCTTCAAGTTGGGAAACCTCTTGAGTAATTTCTGGAATTTTACTTTCATCAAATTCAAAATCTAAAAATGGATTATCCTCTGCTTCTCTTTTAAGAAATTCTATCAATGAGTAATATGGGAAACTGATGAAATCTTTAAAAGTAAATTGCTCCAGATTTAATCTTTGTATATTTTTAATTTCAATATTTAAATTTTTCTCCATATTCTCATTTTACCATAACATTTAAGCAAGAAATAACTGGTTTTTATGAATGATTATTTTCCGGGCAACCACTTTAACAATTTTATTTCTTAGATTATCATCTGATTTTAAAATAAATGGAATATAATTTTCACTATATCCTTCCCATAATTTATTTTCCTCCCTCTCAAAAAGAACATATAATTCCTTTCCGATAAATTCTTCCTTAACACTCCTGCTTACTCTATCTGAAACTTCAAAAAGAATTTTTTCTCTTTCCTTTTTCTTTTTTTCATCAATTTTATCAGGCAAGTTTATTGCTTTAGTAAATTCTCTTTCTGAATAGGGGAATATATGGACTTTTAAAAATTTTATTTTTTCAATAGCACTGCAACTTTTTTCAAAATCATCTTCATTTTCTCCAGGAAAACCAACCATAATATCTGTTGTAAATGTAACCTTTTCAATTTTTTCTCTTATCATATCAATCTTTTTAAAATACTCATCAAACTTATATCTTCTTCCCATCAATTCAAGAATTCTATCAGAACCACTTTGTAATGGAATATGAAAATGAGGGCAAAATTTTTTCACATTTTTCAAAAAATCAATAAATTCTTCATTTATATGGTAAATTTCAATTGAACTCAATCTTATTCTCTCAATACCGTCTATTTTTTCTATTTTCTCAATGAGTGATTTTAAATCTTTTCCTGTATCCTTTCCATATGAACCAAGGTCAATCCCTGTTAAAACAATTTCTTTATAACCATTTTCTGATAGGCATTTTATCTCTTCTATAATTTCCTCTTCTTTCCTGCTTCTTATTTTCCCCCTTACATATGGAATAATGCAGTATGAGCAGAAATTTTCACATCCATCCTCTACTTTTATAAAAACTCTTGTATGGGAATTAAATTTTTCAATTCTATTTTTATATCTGTAAAAAAAATCTTTTTTGACAATTTCAATATTTTCAAGATTTTTAAAGTAGGTGGTATCCTTTTCTGCAAGACAGCCGGTAAGAAATATCTTTTTACCTTCCTTTAATAATTTTTTTATCTTTTTCTTTATCTCCTTCTCAACTTTTTCGGTAACACAGCAACTATTTATTATAACAATATTTTCATCTTTAAAATTTTCATCCTTCTCAATATTCTCTTTTATTAACTGACTTTCATATTGATTTACCTTACAGCCATAAGTTAAAATCTGAGCCATTATATTTCTTCAATTTCAAGACGGGCAAGTAAATAGGAAATAGTTGATTCTGCTCCCTGATTTCTATTTGGACCATTTTTTGTAAGCCCATCATAACATCCACCTGTAACAGGGTCATACATCATTTCTCCTTTTGTATTCCTTCCAAGAAACCAGTCAAAAACAATTAAAGATAAATTTGCATATTTTTCATTACCTGTTAACTTTTCTGCCTTTTTCAATGCCTCAATCATGCATGCTGCCTCAACAGGTTGCTGGTCATAGTATGCCCTTTTACCACCTTTTACATACCATCCATTATTTCCAATTGGTATAAATCTATTATCTACGATTGTAATATCTATTAAAAAATTGAGTGATTCAATCCCTGTATCAAAATATTCTTTCTCTTCTGTTATTTCATAGGCAATAAGCAAAGCAAGTGGCAATTTTGCATTTTCATATGTTATTATATTTTCAAACCATTTCCAGTTTGATTCACTTGAATTTCTGTAATTCTCAATCATTTTTTCTGAAAGTTTTTTCACAAGTTCTTTTGCTCTTTCATTTTTTTCAAATTTTAAATAATAATAAAGCCCTTCTATACAATTTGCTATTCCTCTTAATGAATTTATATTTTCAATCTGGGGAAATGCAAGGTCAAAAATATGTTTTGCTGCACCTTTAATATTTTCATATATAAATTCACTTGAAAGGAGATATCCTATTGCCCATATACATCGTCCAAAACAATCATCCCCTCCATCATTATCAAGAAAATTTCTGTCATATCCAAGTAAATTATGAAATCTTCCATTTGATTTCTGCATATAATATATGAAACTCAAATAGGTATTTATAAGGTTAAGCGATTTCTGGTCAATATACATATTATAATGTTTTGTTGCAACAATTAATGCCCTTGCATTATCATCTGTGGTATAACCTGTCTTTCTATCAGCCATTGAGAATTTTGCATGCTGTATTATACCAACATCATCTGTCAATGTTTCAAGATGGGTAAGTTTAATTGGTAATAATCTATCCTCAAAATAAACAGAAACACTTTCTCCTCTGCTTAAACTCACTCTTGAAAATAATGTTAGATATTCCCATGCAACTTTTTCCCATGTCATTTTCTGTCCAAGTTTATAACTTTCCCTTTCCATCTGCTTCTTCTTTTCTGGATTTTTCAATAGATATATAACACTTTCACTTATTCCTTCAGGGTCTCTAAAATTCACCAGTAACCCTCTTTTCCCATTTTCAAGTATATCTTTTGCATATAAATATGGGGTTGAAATACATGCTTTTCCACACCCAATCGCATAGGATAATGTTCCGCTTGTAATCTGACCTGGATTTAAATATGGTGTTATATAGATATCTGTTGCACATAAATAATTTAAAAGTTCCTCAAGTGATAAAAATTTATTTACAAAAATTACATTTTCATTTAAATTTAATCTCTCAACCTCTTTCATTAAAAATTCTCTGTAACTTTCACCCTCAATTCTAACTATATTTGGATGGGTAGCACCAATTATAAGATAGACAACATTATTGAATTCCTTTAAAATATCAGGCAATGCATATATCACATATTCAATACCTTTACCCCTGCTTAAAAGTCCAAATGTTGAAAGAACAATTTTGCCACTTAAATTCAATTTTTCCTTAAAATAATCAGTTGGCCTTAAATATGCAAATGGAACTCCATGATATATCAATTCAATTTTTCTTTTACCTATTCCGTATTGCTCCTTCAACAATTCTCTTCCAAGATTTGTCATAACAACAATATAAGAACTTTTATCACCTATTTTCCTTACAATCTCTCTCATTTTTGTTGGTGGATTTGGCAAAACAGTATGAAATGTAGTCACACATGGCTTTTTTAAATCAGAAAGAAATTCAAGAAGATATTCTCCATATTCACCACCAAAAATACCAAACTCATGCTGAATATTTACAACTTCTATATCTGAATCATTGACAAAATAACACGCCTCTTTATAATCATCAACCTTTTCAATTTCAATAATTTTAACAACTTCTTCAGGATATATGTAATTATCATTTTTACCATTCATTGCAATAACTCTTGAAGGTATTAAAATATTGTAATTGTCAATATGTCTTAAAAGGTCATGTGTAAAAGTTGCAATACCACATGGCTTTGGAACATAAGTAGAAACAAAACAAATCTTCGGCTTATAAATACTGTATTCAGTTGGTTTAAAAATCCTTGTTTTTGTTATTATTTCCATTTTTACTGATAAATTTTTGAAAATTCACTTATATAGGAATTGTCTCCAATAGCAGAATTTTTAATCTCACAATTTTGTTTTATAAAAACTGAATTCCCTATAACTGAATCCTTTATACAGCAATTATCTCCTATAACAACATTCTCAAAAATTATACTATTTTCAATTAAACAGTTTTTACCAATAAATGATTTTTTACCTATTATGACCTTGCCTTTAAAAACAGAATTTTCTCCAATAAAAACTTCATCATCAACAATCAATTTCCCTTCAACAGAAACACTCTTATCTATAATTGAATCTTCTTTTTTTTCTATTTTCTCATCTGTCCTTTTATATAATAGTTCAATTTTACCATCTATTAAATCAAAATTTGCTTTCCTGTATTTATCTATTGTTCCTACATCAAGCCAGTAACCATAATGAATATAACCATACATATCTTTACCCTTATCAAGAATTCCAGGAAATACTTCTTTTTCCACAGAAACTTCTTTATCCTCAGGTATTTCATCAAGAACCTCTGGCTGAAAAACATAAACTCCTGCATTAATTGTATCTGTAATAATTTCTTCTGGTTTTGGTTTCTCAATAAACTTTTTTATCTGCATCTGGTCATCAGTAACAATAAGTCCGTAGGAGGAAGGGTCAGAAACTTTTACCATTCCAATTGTTATAAATGCATTTTTTTCCTTATGAAAATTTAGAATTTTCTCAAGATTAAAATTTGCAAGAATATCTCCATTAAAAACAAAAAATGGCTCCTTCCCTTTCAAAAACCTTTCTGCATTTTTAATTGCTCCTCCTGTTCCAAGAGGTGTTTTTTCATAAGATAGATATATTTTCAAACCCATTTCTTTTCCTATCCCAAGGATTTTTTTAAATTCATCTCCTTTATATCCAATCCCAAGAACAACTTCATTTATCCCATAAATTCTTAACAATTCAAACTGATACGAAACAAAAGGAATATTAACAATTGGCAAGAGTGCCTTTGGCTTTGTAATTGTAAATGGCCTTAATCTTGTTCCAAATCCACCCATAAGTAAAAGTGCCTTCATATTCCCTCCTTTTGAATTTATAATATTATTTTACCTTAATTTTCTTTCTTCTGGAAGTTTTTATTTTAGAAGGGTTTCTATGAAATCATTTGCTCTTTTCAATAACTGGTCATTCCAGAATTTTGGAGGATTTAATAGATAAAGGTCAATATTTGAGTATATGCCCTGATTTTCTATTATATATTTTTCAGGGATTGATATATCCTTTTCTCCATCCCATTCTTCATATTTCCAGTTTTCCATATTTCTGTAAATATGGTTATATAATTCAAAATCAATTGTTGTATCTGCCTCCACCCATCTATTATTCAAAAAAACTACACAACTTACATGGATTGTTGGCTGGCTTATCAATTCATATATATCTTTGGGAACTATTGGAAAGAATACCTCTTTTTTTATCATATAAACTTTATATCCAGCATATATACCACAACTCCTTAAAAGTGCTATTTGAAGATTTGATTTATTGAAACAGTTTCCATATCCTTTTTTTAATGTCTCCGATGCCTTTGTATATGAATAATCAAATCTGTATTTAATCTCATCCCTAACAAAATTAAAAATATCAATTGCCTTCTGCTTTTCTGAATAACTATCCTTTGTAAGCATATATGACTTAATTTTAATATCAGGACTTTCTATATCACATACCTTTGTCCCTGATAAATATTCTCTTTCCATAAAATATATGATATAATAAAATCAAAAAGGAGCCAATATGAGATTTCTTATATTTCTTTTTATTTTAATTTCGGGTTGCACCTGTTTAAAAATAAAAGGAACATTTCTTGATAAAAATTATAGGGAAGAATATGTAAAGAAAAATCCACAGTTGAATGATGAATTGAAAGAATCTATTTTAAAAGGAGAAATACCAGTTGGGATGGATAAAAAAGAAGTTGAAAATATACTTGGCAAAGATTATCAAATTTATGAATCAGATACAGGAATGATGGAAATATGGTTTTATGAAAATTATTATGTTGGGTTTGATAAAAATGGAAAAGTTATAAAATTTGGAATTTTTGACAAAAATAAAGGAGAAAAATGAAAATAATTCAAGTAGGAGTTGGTGGCTTTGGAGCAAGTTGGCTTGACATAGTTGCTTCATCTAAAGAATGGGAAATTGAAGGTATTGTTGACATAAATGAGGAAATACTTAAAAAATCAGTTGAAAAGTATCCATTCCTTGAAGGTAAAACATTTAAGTCATTAAAGGATTGTTTGAAAAAGACAAAAGCAGATGCACTTTTAAATGTAACTCCACCTGAGTTTCATAAGGAAATTTCAATACTTGCATTAAAAGAAGGTTTACATGTCCTTGTTGAAAAGCCACTTTCAGACAATTTAAAGAATGCTGAAAAAATTGTTGAAGAAGCAGAAAAACATAAAAGAAAATTGATGGTGAGTCAGAACTATAGATATAACAGAATTTCAAGAACTATAAGAAAACTTATTGACGATGGCCAAATAGGAAAAATAAGTTATTGTATTTTGAATTTTCAGAAAGGGCCAAGATTTGGAGGTTTTAGAGTCCAGATGCTATTTCCACTTTTAATAGATATGTCTATTCATCATTTTGACCTATCAAGATATTTAATTGGCAAAGACCCTGTAAGTGTTTATGCGAAAAGTTGGAATCCACACTGGAGTTGGTTTAAAGGAGACCCATGTGTTTATTTAATTTTTGATTTTGAGGATAATATTCATTTCAATTATTCAGGTAGTTGGGTAAGCGTTGGAAAGGATACTCAATGGCCAGGTATATGGGAAATTTATGGAGATAAAGGAACAATAATATGGGATAATTCAGGAATAAAAAAGGTTTTTGAAGGAAAAGAAGAAATTATAGAGCCGTTAAAACTTGAAAGGGAAGATAGATTCCTTTCTCTTTATGAATTTTACAGAAGTATTGTTGAAGATAGAGAACCTGAAACAAGTGGAAAGGATAATCTTAAAAGTCTGAGTATGGTATTTAAATCACTTGAATCAATAAAGAAGGGGAAGAAAATTAATATTTAAATTCAGGTTCTTTATAAACGATTTTGCCTTTTGAAATAGTCAATAAAACTTTTCCTTTTAATTTCCAGTTTAAAAATGGGGTATTTTTGCTTTTGCTCTTTATCTTATCTTCTTTATAAATCCATTCAATATCAGGGTCAAAAACAGTTATATCTGCTCTTTTACCAACTTCAATAATTCCCCTTTCAATATTTAATATTTTTGATGGAGCATAGGTAATTTTATAAATTACATCTTTTAAGTTCATTCCATAATCAATAAGTTCCAAAATCAAAGGTAAAAATGTTTCAAAACCAATAATTCCAAAAGGTGCATTTTCAAATCCAGATTCTTTTTCCTCAAAACTATGAGGTGCATGGTCTGTAACAATACAATCAATAGTTCCATCCTTTAATCCTTCAATCAAAGATATTCTATCCTTTTCTGTTCTTAATGGCGGAGAAACCTTTGCATTTGGATTATAACCAATTACCGCCTCTTCAGTTAAAGTTATATGATGAGCAGTTACCTCAGATGTAATATTTTTTAAATTTTTCTTAACTCTCCTTACCAATTCAACACTCTCCTTACAAGATAAATGGGCAATATGTAAAATCCCACCTGTTAGTTTTGCAAGTTTTATATCCCTTTCAACCATTATTTCTTCTGCTTCTCTTGGAATACCAGGAAGCCCTAATTTTGTTGAAATAAATCCTTCATTCATAACTCCATTTCTTGATAAATTCTGGTCCTCTGAATGTGAAATAATCGGCTTTTTATGTAAGAGAGTATATTCAAGTGCCCTTCTCATTACATTACTATCCATAACACAATTCCCATCATCAGAAAAAGCAACTGCATTTTCCTCTATCATTTCAAAATATGGAGCGAGTTCCTTTCCTTCTCTTTTTTTGGTTATTGCTCCAATTGGTAGAACTTCACATAAACTTTTCTCTCCCTTTTCATATACAAATCTTATACTTACTTTATTATCAAGTGGAGGGTCTGTGTTTGGCATACAGCAAATTGTTGTAAATCCACCACTTACCGCTGATAAACTCCCTGAATAAATTGTCTCCTCATCCTCTCTTCCTGGTTCTCTTAAATGGCAATGAATATCAACAAATCCAGGACATACAATTTTATTTTTGCAGTCAATTACTTTATGATTTAAGGAGGGAATATTTTTATCAATACTTTTAACAATACTTTTTTCTATCAAAATATCATATTTGCCTTCTTTACCACTTTTTGGCTCTATTAAATACCCATTTTTTAAAATTAATCCCATTTAAATTTTAATTATATCTAATTTAGAGTTTGCTGTCAAATTTATAAAATTTCTAAAAATAGACATAAAAATTTTAACAACTGCCTCCCTTCTTCTCCCAATCCACCTTATCTTAAATCTATGAAATTCAAAAACTTATAATCTCTTTAACTAATGTCCGAATTTCAGTAAAACAATTACTTTTTGAATAAATTTTTAAGATTTTTTATTGCCTGTTTTATTCTCTTTTCATTTTCAACAAGTGCAAATCTCACATATCCCTCTCCATATTTACCAAAACCAGCCCCAGGAGAAACAGCAATTTCAGCATTTTCAAGTAGATATAGGGAAAACTTCATTGAACCCATTTTTTTAAATTTTTCAGGAATTTCTGCCCATATATACATTGTTGCCTTTGGTTTTTCTACATTCCATCCAATTTTATTCAAACCATATACAAGAGCATCTCTTCTTTTTCTATATGTTTCTCTTATCTCATCAATATATTTTTCATCAAGTCGTAAAGCAGTTATCGCAGCAACCTGAATTGGAGTAAAAATTCCATAATCATAATAACTTTTTAATTTTGCAAGTGCTCCTATAACATATTTATTCCCTACTGCAAAACCAACTCTCCAGCCAGGCATATTATATGTTTTTGATAATGAATAAAATTCTATACCAACTTTTTTTGCATCTTTAACCTGAAGGAAACTTGGTGGTTTATATCCATCAAAATAAATTTCAGAATAAGCAATATCATGAATAATTATAAGGTCATTTTTTTTTGCAAATTTTACAACATCTTTAAAAAAATCAATATCAACGACCTGAGTTGTGGGATTATTTGGATAACTTAAAATCATTGCTTTTGGCTTTGGGAATCTATCATATATTGGCTGAGAAAGGTCTGGAATAAAATTGTTTTCTTTTGTTAATGGGATATCATAAATTGTTCCACCAGCAAAAATTACACTATATAAATGACTTGGATATGTAGGATTTGGGACAAGAACAACATCTCCTTTATCAAATATAGCAAGAGCAAGATGGCTTATACCTTCTTTAGAACCAATACATACAATAACTTCTTCTTCAGGGTTAAGTTTAACTCCAAATCTTCTTTCATACCAGTTTGCCACCTCTTTCCTTAAATTGAATATTCCTCTTGAAACACTATATCTATGAACTTTTGGGTCACTTAATACCTCTTTTAGTTTTTCTATAATTGGAGTAGGAGGAGGTTTATCAGGATTACCCATCCCAAAATCAATAATATCTCTACCCTGCCTTCTTAATTCTAATTTTCTTGAATTTATCTCCTGAAACATATAAGTTGGTAAATTCCTTATTCTTTCAGATTCAATATTTTTTGATTTCATTGAAGACCTCAATTACTCTTATAAAATTTTCTAAATTTATTTCATCTATTATTATATCAGCCATTTTCAGTTTTTCAATAGGAGATGTGGTTTTTACACCGACACAAAAAATTCCAGTTGATTTAGCAGATTGTATTCCTGTCTCTGAATCCTCAAAAGCAATTAAATTCTCCGGCGGTATATCTAATTTTTCTGAAGCAAGTTTATATATATCAGGAAAGGGTTTTGGATTTAATACATCATCTCTTGTAAGAATAATATTAAAAAAATTGGAAATTTTTAATTTCTCAACAACTTTTAAAACAAATTTTTTTTCTGAATTTGAAGCAATCGCAATTTTATACTTATTTTTTGAATATTTTAAAATTTTCCTTATCTCTTCAGAAATTTTTATATCAACTTTATTCAATATTTTCAATAATTCCTCGCTCTTTCTTTTAATAATTTCTTCAATTTCTAAATTTCCTGGAATTCTACCTTTTTCTTTCAATTTCTTTAAAAAAATCCTATCTTCAACGCCAACCCCTTCTTTAAAATCATCATCTGTTAAATTTATATTATAAGAAGGCAAAAAATTTTTCCATGCAATAACATGTAAATTTTCTGTATCAAATAAAACACCATCGCCATCAAAGATAATCCCTTTTAAATTCATTTTAAATCTATAGTTATTTCTTCTATATCTTTTATCCCAAATTTATTTATTATATTTTTTGAAATTTTTATCAAAACACCAAAAGCAACTAAATTTGTTATTAAGGAAGAACCACCAACACTAAAAAATGGTAATGTTGTTCCCTTTGTTGGAAATATAGAAAGGACAACACAAGCATGGAGAACAAACTGAATACCAAATAAAATACTTATACCAGAACATAAAATCTTTTCAAAAAAATCATCGCATTCCTTTGAAACCTCAAGTCCACAAAATACAAGAATGGCGAATAAAATAAGAACACCAAAAGTTCCTATAAAACCAAGTTCTTCTCCGACGACTGCATAAACAAAATCCTTATGTATCTCAGGAACATACCTTAATTTTCTTGTTCCAGCACCAAATCCTTTACCAAAAAAACCGCCTGAACTTAATGAAAGAACCGACTGTTTGGCCTGATATGCCTTTCCATGCTTTTTTATTCTTTCAATTCTATAAGGAAAAAGCAAAATTAGGGCAACAATTAAACATATAAATATAGTGGAAAAACTTAATATATATTTCATTTTTAAACCTGAGATAAATAAGATACCCATAAAAACAACAGTAATAATTACAAATGTCCCCAAATCCTTTTGCAATTGCAAAATTCCTGTTATTATTATCCACGATATTGAAGGTAAAATAAGATTTTTTAAATTATTTACTTGAACAGAAATTTTTTTAATATAACTTGCCAAATATAAAATAAATGTAAGTTTTACAAACTCAGATGGCTGGAATAAAAAAGGACCAATTTTTGCCCATCTCAATCTATGCTGTAAAACCGGTAAAATTAAAAAAAATAAAGAAAATATAAATAATAAAGTTGAAATTTTTTCCAGTTTTTTTATATCAATTTTCTGAATAAGAAAAACCAGTATAAGTCCTAAAAAAAGATAATTAATATGCTTTACAAAATAAAAAGTCAAATTATTCTTTTCCAAACTATATGAAAAACTTGAACTTAAAACAAATACACTCCCAAGCAAAATAAGAAAAAGTCCTGCAAAATAAATATTATAATAAAGATAGAACTTCCTTTTTGAAAACATCTCCTCGCTCCTTATAATTTTTAAACATATCAAAAGAGGAGCATCCAGGAGAAAATAAAACTGTATCTCCTCTTTTGCCAATTTTCTTTGCCAGTAAAATACAATCCCTCAAACTTTCAACAGTTTCAATCGGTATATTTAATGATTTTAATTCATTTTTTATTCTTTCCTTTGCTTCTCCAAACAATATTATAAATTTTACCCTATCTTTTAAATATTTTTTTAACTGGTAATATGGGAACCCTTTGTCTTTCCCTCCAAGAATCAAAATTATTTTATTTTTTTTATCTATACTTAAAATTGAATTTCTAACTGAATGTGGATTTGTTGATTTAGAATCATTAATAAAAACAATATCATCAATTTCTGCGACTATTTCCATTCTGTGAGGTAAAGGTTTAAAATTTTCTATGGTTTTTTGAACTATATCTTCTTCTATTCCACATATGATTGAAATTAAGGAAGAGGACATAATATTTTCAATGTTTCCTTTACCATACAATTTTATTTTATCAGTTTTAATTCTTCTTGTTTTACCATCTATATTTATAAATATTTCCCCATTTTCATAATAAGCACCATTAAAGATTTTTGAAAAGGAAAAGAATAATTTTTTACTTTTAATTTCCTTCAATAATCTTTTTATCCAGTAATTGTCAAAGTTTAAAACTGAAAAATCTTTTTCATCCTGGTTTTCAAATATTCTTTTTTTTGCTGAAATATATTCCTCCATATTTAAATATCTATCAAAATGGTCATAATCAATGTTAAGAAGGCATGCTATATATGGTTTAAAACTTTTAATTTTCTCAAGTTGAAAACTACTGATTTCAAGAATAACCCATGTATCTTCATCAATATTTTTAATTTCTCCTATAAATGTGTTTCCAATATTTCCACAAACTACAGATTTATAATTTGAATTTTTAAAAATTTCTCCAAGCAAAGTTGTAGTTGTTGTTTTTCCATTTGTTCCAGTTATTCCTATTATTTTTTTACTTTTTGAAAAATTGTATGCAAGTTCAATTTCACTTATAACAGGAATTCCCCTTTTTTTCAAAAAATCAAGATTTTCTATTCTCTCATCAACTCCAGGACTTATAACAACAAAATCAACATCCTTTAAAAATTCTTCTGTATGGGAACCAATTTCAATTTTTGCTCCCTTTTCTTTTAAAATATCTATTCTCTCTTTTATTTCGTCATTATAATTTTTTTCAGAAATATAAACATTTGCTCCATTATCAATTAGAAAAATTGAAGAATCAAATCCACTTATCCCCAGACCAATAATTCCTATTTTTCTATTTTTTATTTCCATCATCTTATTTTTAAAGTTATTATTGTAAATAAAGCAAGAATTATTCCTATAATCCAGAATCTAACGACTATTTTTGACTCAGGAACACCCTTTAATTCAAAATGATGATGGATTGGTGTCATTAAAAAAACCCTTTTCCCTCTACTTTTAAAAGAAATTACCTGAATTATTACAGATAACGCCTCTGCTAAAAATATTCCTCCAACAAAAATTAAAGATAGTTCCTGTTTTGTTATTATTGCAAGAAATCCAATAATTCCTCCAAGAGGTAAAGAGCCTGTATCGCCCATAAATATTTCAGCAGGATAAGCATTAAACCATAAAAATCCAAGACATGAACCAACAAGTCCGGCAGTAAATACAGTTACTTCTTCCGCTCCCTTTACAAAAGGAACATTCAAATAACTTGCAAATTTTATATTACTTATAACATAAGATATTATTGCATAGGCAAGAGTAACAGTTAAAACTGAACCTATTGCAAGTCCATCCATACCATCTGTTAAATTGACTGCATTAGATGTTGCAACAATAATAAAAACAGTAAAAAGTATATAATATTCACCAAGTGGTAAAATTATCTTTTTGAAAAAAGGAACATGGATGGAGGTATTAAAAGATAAATTTCCATTATAAACAATAATAATTCCAATGATAAAACCGATGAACATTTGCCAGACAATTTTAAATAAAGGTCTAACTCCTTTATATGATTTATATTTTAATTTTGTCCAATCATCTACAAAACCCACCAATCCAAGTGAAAATGTTAAGAATAATAAAAGTAAAATATAGGTATTTTTAATATCAGCCCATAAAATTGTTGAAATTAGCAAACTCCCAAGAATTAAAATACCACCCATTGTTGGTGTTTTTTCTTTAATTTCATTCCTAAAATCAAGCATATTTGGATGGCAGAAACTCTTAAGTTTATTTATGATTTTCCTTCCAAATAATAGAGAAAATAAAATTGAAGTGAATGTTGCAAGTGCTGCCCTTACTGTAACATATCTGAAAATATTAAAACCAAACCAGTATTTAACAAGAGAATATAAAAATTTATATAACATTTCAAATTTCCTCCATCAAAAAGTTAACAATTTCTTCCATCTTTACAATCCTTGAACCTTTAATCAAAATTGCATCATCCTTTTTTACTATTTTTTTCAAATATCTTTTTATACTCTCAATTTCATAAAAATGTCTGCCTTTTTTTGAATAATCAGAAATTAATTTACTTTTTTCTCCATAAGTTAAAACTATATCTATATTTAATCTTTCAAGTAATTTACCCATATACCAGTGATAAAAATTTGTAAATTTTCCAAGTTCAGCCATATCTCCAACAATTGCGATTTTTCTTTTAAAATCTTTTCTTTCAAAACATAAAAGAGAATTTTTTAGTGAATTTGGATTTGAGTTATAACTTTCGTCAATAATAAAAATTTTATTTTTTATTAATTCTCCTCTTCCTTTTAGTGGTTTAATTTTCATAAAAATATCCTCTATATAATTTTCTGATATATCAAATTTTTTGCAAATTGCAATTCCAAAAAGTGCTGAATATATAAATGAAGTGTTCCAGAAATTCATTTTAAATTTTTTATTATTAACCTGAAAAATAAAATAGTCAATACCCTCTTCAACAATTCTACCTTTTATATCACACTTGGTTGATATTCCAACTGAAAATATATTTTTACTTTTTGCTTTCTTTTTTAAATACTCATAAAAATCACTATCTCTATTCAAAAAGACATTCCTTTCACCAATTAAATTATTAAAAATTTCTGATTTTGCCTCTGCTATTTCCTTCCTATTTTTAAAAAAACCTATATGGGCTATTCCAATATTTGTTATCACACAGGAATTTGGTCTGGCTATTTTACTTAAATAATCAATTTCTCCTTTTTTATTCATTCCCATTTCAAATACACCAAATTCTGTTTTCATATCAGATTGTAAAATTGAAAGAGGAAGTCCAATTTGATTGTTGAAATTGCCAATTGTCCCTATTGTATTAAACTTTGTGGATAAAATTTCTTTTATTATTTCTTTCGTTGTAGTTTTACCATCACTTCCAGTTATTCCAATTACATGCATATTTGTCTTTTTTCTATAGTTTTCACATATTTTGCCAAGAGCAAACAGTGTATCTTTTACCTTTATTACCAATCCATTTTCATATTTGCAATTTTTAGAAACTATACATCCAATTGCACCTTTTATATATGCTTCTTTTATAAAATCGTGTCCATCAAATCTTTCACCTTTTAAAGCAATAAATAATTCACCCTTTTTTAAACTCCTTGTATCAGTTGAGATTTTTTCAATTAAAACATCTTTAAAATTTTTATTTACCTTTCCATTACACCACTTTATAACTTCACTTAATTTAACCTTTTCCATTATAAAAGTGTCTCTTGTTTTCTTTTTTCAATTATATCTCTTATTGCTTTTCTTGCTTCTTCTCTATCATCAAAAGGTATAGTAACATCTTTCAAAATCTGAAATGCTTCATGTCCCTTACCTGCTATTACAACACAATCACCACTTCTTGCAAGTGAAATTCCTTCATAAATTGCCTGTCTTCTATCAGGAATTTTTGCATATTTTCTTCTCAAATAGAATGGTATTCCACTCTCAATATCTTTTATTATTTCTAAGGGATCCTCACTTCTCGGATTATCAGATGTAATTATAACAAAATCCGCCATTTTAACTCCTATTTTTCCCATTAAAGGTCTTTTACTTTTATCTCTATCTCCTCCACATCCAAAAATTAATATTATTCTTCTTGGTTTCAAACTTTTCACAGAAAGTAACAAATTTTGTAAAGCATGATGGGTATGGGCATAATCAACAATAACAAAAAAATCTTGCCCTTCATTTATAAACTCAAACCTCCCAGGAACATTCTCTATATTTAAAAAAGCTTTTTGAACAATATCAAATGGGATTTTATAAGCGTAAGCAAAGGCAATTCCATTGAGTAAATTATATATATTCCCAAAACCGATGATTTTACTTTCAAATGTGAATTTTTTATTTTCTATCCCAACTTCAATAATATTACCATTTTTTTCTATCTTATAATCTAAAAGTTTAATTTTTGAGTTTCTATGCTTCCCAACTGTTATATAATCTATTCCATTTTTTTCGCAATTCTTTATAAATAATTTTGAATAATTAGAATCAATGTTGATTATTGCATATTTTTCTTTTTTACTGCTTTCCTTTAAATATTTTGTAAAAAATTTTAATTTTGTGTATAAGTAATTTTTAAAAGTTTTGTGATAATCAAGATGTTCATGGGGTGCAATATTTGTAAAAATTCCTGTATTAAAATCAATCCCTTCTATCCTTTTTTGGTCAATTCCATGGGATGATACTTCCATAATCGCCCATTTACATTCATTCCTTAACATTTCAGAAAGCATTTCTATTAAGTCAAGTGATTCTGGAGTTGTATTTGTAGACATAATTTTCCTTTCTCCAATTTCATAAAATATTGTTCCTATAAGACCTGCTTTCATCCCAGTTTCTTTAATAATCTCCTTTATAATAAAACTTGTTGTTGTTTTTCCATTAGTTCCTGTTATCCCAACAACATTCAATTTTTTTGATGGAAAATCATAATAAATATTTGCAACTTCACTTAATGCTTCTTTTGTATCCTCAACAAGAACCTCACAGATATCAGAAGGGATAATTGAAGGCCTTTGACTTACAACCACACATTTTGCTCCTCTTTCAATTGCATCATTTATAAAATCATGGCCATCATATTTAGTTCCCTTTATTGCAACAAATATATAATTTTCCTTAACCTTTCTTGAATCATAAGCAATACCCTCCACTTCAAAATTATTTAAATTAAAAACCCTTTTTTTCTTAATATCCTTAATTATTTCTTTCAGTTTCATTTTTATAAGCCATTTTTATATCTGTTTGGGGTGGTATCTGATAATAATTTATAATCCTTAAAAGAATATTTCTGAAAAGTGGTGCAGCAACAGCACCTCCGTAATAAGCCCCTTGTGGTTCATCAATATTAACTGAAATAGCGATATTCTTTTTGTTGCTTAACAAAAAACCTATAAAAGAAGATACATATCTACCTTTAATATATCTCCCGCCTATTGCTTTTTGTGCAGTTCCAGTTTTTCCATATATATTATAACCTTCAATCCCTGCTGAAGGAGCTGTCCCTCCAGGTCCAACAACTCTTTTTAAAATATCCCTCATTATTTGAACTGTTGAAGAGGAAAGAACTTTTTCCTTTTCATTTTTATAATTTACTATTTCAATTGAATCTTTATCTTTTATACATTTTATTATATGAGGTCTTACAAGATAACCATTATTTGCAAAAACAGAAATTGCTTTTATACTCTGAATAGAATTTATTGCTACCTCCTGGCCAATAGGTATTGCTGTTATAGAATATGAAGACCATTTTTCAAGAGGTCTGAAAATTCCAGGGGTTTCTCCAGGAAGGTCAACCCCTGTTTTTTCTCCAAAATGAAATCTTTTACAGTATTGATAAAGTTTTTCTTCTCCCAAAGTCATTGCTATTTTCACTGTTCCAATATTACTTGATTTTTCAACAACTTCTGCAAATGTTAAAAGACCATATGGATGAACATCATGAAGCCAGTGAGACCTTACAAACCATTTACCATTTTCACACATTATTAATGAGGAAGGATTAAATAAATTTTCTTCAATCGCAGCAGCAGCTGTGACTATCTTAAATATAGAACCAGGTTCAAAAAGGTCTGTAACACATTTATTCCTAATTATATCAAAATCCATACTGGAAGGTCTCTCATTAGGGTCATAATTTGGATAATTAGCGAGAGCAAGTATTTCTCCATTTTCAGTATCCATGACTATAACAGAAATATTTCTTGGAGTATATTTTTCAAACCATTTCTCCATTTCTTCCTCAACAAAAAATTGAATATTTGAATCAATTGTTAAAACAATATCCTTCCCCTTTTTTTCTTCAATAAGCACTTTTTTTATAGAATATACTAAATTTCCAAGTCCATCTTTTAGAATAAGATATAAACCATCTTCTCCCTTTAAAAATGAATTATAAAAATATTCAACTCCTTCCTGTCCGTTTCCATCTACATCTGTATACCCAATTACATGACATGCATGCTTCCCATATGGATAAACTCTCTTATATCCTTTCTCAAAATAAATACCTTTAATTTTTAATTCCTTTATTTTCTCATATTCCTCAAAATTAATGTTTTTCTTAATCAAAGCATAGGGCTGACTCATTTTTTCTTCTATTTCTTTTTTGTCCATATGAAGTATTTGTGATAAATTATTTTTTAATTCATCTAAATAATCCGGCTCTTTTTCTTTTATATGATTTAGCATCCATGTGTCAAAATAAATATTGTAATTTGGTAAATTGAAAGCAAGCAATTTCCCATTTCTATCAAAAATTTTTCCTCTTTCAGCAGGGACTATTATTTTTTCATATAGATTTTTACTGACTTTCATATTTTTAAACTGACTTATTACCTGTAAATGAAAAAGGCGAAAGGTTATTATACACAAAATAAAGAAAAAAATTCTTTCTGCCCATTTTATTCTATATTCAAAAATATTTTTATTTCGTCCCTGCTTCAAGAATCTCAGTTTCATTTTTCCCATTTTCATTTTCTTCCCTTATTTCTAAAAAACACCAATCATTAGCAATTTCAAGTTTAAGATTTTTTTCATTTGCAATTTTTTCCAGATTTTCAGGGGTTACAAGTTTTAAAAGTTGTAGTGTATAATTTTTATTCAACAAATTTAATGTGTCATATTCTTCCTTGATTTTTTCAATTGCATAACCAAAATAGATAATTTTCAAATAAAGAAAAACATAAATAATAAGGTAAAGACCTGTTATTGAAATAAATACCAGATTTTTAAAATTTTCTTTATAAACTGACCTCTTCATTTTTTTTCTCCAACCCTTAATTTTGCACTCCTACTCAATGGATTTTTTTTAATCTCCTCTTCAGTTGGAACAATTGGTTTTTTTGTAAGAACTTTTATTTCTTTTCTTTCTCTAAAAAAATTTTTAACAATTCTATCTTCAAGTGAATTGAAACTTATTACAAGAATCCTTCCTCCATTTTTTAAAATTGATAAAGAATTTTTAAGTCCATTTTTCAAACAATTCAATTCATCATTAACCGCAATTCTTAATGCAAGAAAAAATCTTGTTGCAGGATGTATTTTTTTTCTCTCTCTGAAATTCTCACATATAAAATCAGCAAATTCTCTTGTTGTTTCAAATTTTTTCTTTTTTCTTCTTTCAATAATTCTATTTACTATCCTTTCACAATTGGCTATTTCACCATAATTTTTAAAAATATAAACAAGGTCTTTTTTATCCCAGAAGTTTAAAATATCATATGCTCTCAAATTCAAATTTTTATCATATCTCATGTCAAGTGGTCCATCAATCATGAAACTAAAACCTTTTTCAGAATCTTTTATCTGCAATTTTGAAAAACCAAGGTCAAATAAAATTCCATCAACTTCTTTAATATTTTCTCCATCAATAATTTCTTTTATATTTTCAAATCCACCTTTAATTAACTTAAAATTTCTAAATTCCTTTAAATTTTCCTTTGCTATTTCTATCATCTCTTCATCCTTATCCAACCCAATTAGAAAAATGTTTTTCATAGAGGAAAGTAAATATTTTGCATGACCACCTGCTCCTACTGTGCAATCCACATATATTCCATTTTCTTTTAAGTTTATCCATTTTTTAACTTCCTCTTTTAAAACAGGATAATGGTTTTCATTCATAAATTTTTTCTGATATCTCTCCAAAAGAAGGAAAATACTTTTTATTGAAATTCCTCCATTCAATATCATTCCATACCTCAATTCTTTTACCTGCTCCTATTATTACTACAATTTCTTTTATTTCCGCATATTCAATAAGTTGAGAAGGTATTAATACTCTTCCCTGTCTGTCTATTTTTTCTTTAAAAGAATTAGAATAAAAAAGCCGTGTGAATATTCTTGAATTTCCTTTTGTAAATGATAATTCATTTATTTTTTCTCCCTGCTGTTCAAAAGTTTTTTCTGGAAAAATAAATAGACATTTTTCAATTCCTTTTGAAATATAAACACTATCTCCTTCTTTTTTAATTGATTCTCTTAATTTTGAAGGAATAACTATTCTTCCCTGCTTATCAATCTTGCTCCAATATTCCCCAAAATATACCATTTTTCCCCTTTTTATGTAATTAAATAACACATTTTATTTTTTGTCAAGTCAAAATTGACATTTATAAAAATTGAAAATAAAATAAAGATATGGGAAAAAAGTTTTTATTTATATTTTTAATCCTTTTTGTTTTTTTATTCTCAGAATCAAAAAAGAATGGATATGAGTCAATTTATAATGAATGGAAAAAGGTTTTTTCTATCAATAAGGAAGAAGTTGTTGATGGAATTTATAAAATAGGAGAAAAAAAGATAGAAAGTTGTATCCCTATTATTTTAACTCTATTAAATGACGATTCAATTGTATGGTTAAAATATGATGGATGTGGAAAATGGACAAAAATAGGGAGAGAAGTTGAAGAAGCAATAATAAAAATTGGAAAAAATTCATTAAAATATGTCTCAAATCTTTTATTGAAAAATGCATATCCTTATGTAAAAATTGATGAAAAAGGAGAAAAAAGGTTAATTGAGATTATTTCAAAAATTACAGGAGAAAGTTTTAAAAATATTGAAGATTGTAAAAATTATTTAAAAGAAAAATTTTAATGGAACCGAAAGAAAGAGTTGAAGCAGTATTAAGAAGAAAAAAACCTGATAAAATCCCTTTTACAATATATGAAAACAAATTACCGCAATGTTCAGTTGAAAGAATTCTGAGAAATAATGGTTTATGTATTGTAAAAAGGACAAGTGTTTATAAAATTGTTTACCTTGATATTTCTTTTAAAACAATTACCTACACAGAAAATGGAATTGAATATACTAAAACACTCATAGATACACCTTTAGGACAACTTGAAACAACAATAAGGAAAACATCTGACACAGAAGAATTTACAAATTGGACAGTTACACATATATTTAAAACCCCTAATGATTACAAAAAAATTTTATATATGGTAAAAAATGCAAAATATATTCCAGATTATGAAAAATTTATTCAAATGGAAAAAGAATGTGGAGATGATGTTTTTTTAAGAGGGAATATTGCTTTAACACCATTACATGAAATTATGGTTCATTTTATGGGAATTGAAAAGTTTGCAGAAGAATGGGCAGAAAGAAGAGATGAGATAGAAAAATTATACAAAGTAATGGTAGAAAGATTGAGAGAAATTTATATTTTAATTTCTGATTCACCCTGCTATGCCTTCAATTTTGGAGGAAATGAAACAGGAAATGTAATGGGAAGAGAAAGATTTGAAAAGTATGTATTACCTTTATATTATGAAGCAGGTGAAATTCTCCATAAAAAAGGGAAGATATTTGGACCCCATCTTGATGGAAACAATAAGGTATGGGCTGATTTAATTGCAATTTCACCTGTTGACTATATAGAAGCATTTTCTCCTTTCCCTGATACTGATATGGAATTTGAGGAAGCATATAATTTATGGAAAGACAAAATTCTCTGGATAAATTTTCCATCCTCATTACATTTATCAAGTGAAGAAAAAATTAAAGAAACTGTATCAAAATATATTGAAATTGCAAAAAAAGATTATAGATTAATAATAGGAATTACAGAAGATATACCAAAAGAAAGATGGCAGAAAAACTTACTTTGTATTTCAGAAATTATAAATAAAAACCCTCTTTAAAACCCAATAAACTCCTTATTTTTTATTGACTGATTGATTTTAAAAAAATATAATTTTAATAGAAAAGGAGGTTGTTATGGGAAAGTTTAAAGAAGAATTAAGAAAAATTTATCACAGAAAAAGAGAAAAGGCAAAAAGGCAGTTAAAATTATTTGAAGAGGGTAAAATAAGTTATCATCAATTAAATCGTCTTGCAAAAAAATTATTTTATAAAAGAATTAAAGCAGGTTATCAATTCCCTGCAACAATTACTTTTAAAAAAGAAGAAAAAGAACTTAAAGGAGGGGTCGCATAGTGGACGAGTGCGCACGCTTGGAAAGCGTGTATTCGCTTAATAGCGAATCGTGGGTTCGAATCCCACCCCCTCCGCTGATATCTTCTTTAAAGTTGGATTTTGTAAATTCATAAAGGGTTAAAAATGTATAAAGTTCTTGCCAGAAAATATAGACCTCAAACATTTGAAGAAGTCTGTGGGCAGAAAGAAGTGGTAGAAGTATTAAAGAAAGCAATTGAAATGAAAAAAATTGCTCATGCATATCTTTTTTCAGGTCCAAGAGGAGTTGGGAAAACAACAATTGCGAGGATATTTGCAAAGTGTCTTAATTGTGTTGAAGGGCCAGTTTCTGTTCCCTGCAATAACTGTGATAATTGCATTGAAATTACAAATAGTTCTTCTTTAGATGTTCTTGAAATTGATGGTGCTTCAAATAGAGGTATAGATGAAATAAGGAATATAAGAGAAAATGTAAATTTATTACCTGCAAAATCAAGATTTAAAATTTATATTATTGATGAAGTTCATATGTTAACACAGGAGGCGTTTAATGCTTTATTGAAAACACTTGAAGAACCACCAACTTATATCAAATTTTTCTTTGCGACTACTGCCCCTGAAAAAATTCCACCAACAATAATTTCAAGATGCCAGAGATTTAATTTAAAACCATTAAAAATTGATGATGTTAGAAAAAAGATACTGGAAATATGTGAAAAAGAGGATATAAAAATAGAAGAAAAAGCAATAGATGAAATCTATGAATTTTGTGAAGGTTCCCTGAGAGATGCAATAAGTTTGCTTGAACAGTTAAGCATATTTTCTGATGGGAAGATAAAATATGAAGATGTAAGAAATTTGCTTGGATTTCCTGAAAATGAAAATGTAGAAAATTTGTTGAAAAATATAGGTAGAAAAAATTATATAGAGAGCATGAATACCTTTCATAAACTTGTTTCGGAAGGAAAGGACCCCGGGTTAATTCTTGAAGGTATGATTAGAAAAATTAAGGATTTTGTTAAAGAGAAACTTGGTATTGAAACTCTTGGGTTAGACCCTGATTTTTTTAATATTTATAAGGATATTGAAATGGAAAAAATATTTGAAGGCATAAATAATATTATAGAATATAAGGATAGATTGAGAAAGGAAAGAGAACCAATTTTAATGTGCGAAATTTTAATTTTAAAACTAATCCAATTGTGGGGAAAAGAAGAAACTGGGGAAACAAAAATTTTAGAAGGTATAAATAAAACTCCAGAAACGATTTTTGATATTGTTGAAAATAAGAAAGATATTATTGAAGAAAAAAAGGAATATAAAGAATTTGACTGGAATGAGATTTTAAAAGAAATAAAAAAAACAAAACCTACATTGGAAGCAGCATTAAAAGAGGGAAAACTTGAAAAAATAGAAGGAGAAAATATTTATATTTCTTTTGATAAAAAATTCAGTTTTCATAAATCTATGGTTGAAAAACCACAGAATAAAATGAAGATAGAAAAAATAATTTTTGACTATACAGGGAAAAATTATAAAATAATTCCTGTTTTAAATAATAATAGTGAATCAATTCTTGAAAATCCAGAAGTAAAGAAAATTATAGAATTTTTTAATGGAGAAATAATTAAAATGGAGGAATAAATGGGTATATTTGATAATTTGAAACAGTTATCACAATTAAGACAGCAGGCAAATCAATTCCAGAAACTTCTTGCATCAAAGGTTGTTGAAGTTTCATCAAGAAATAATGAAATAAAACTTAAAATAAATGGAAAAATGGAAATATTGAACATAGAAATTGACGAAAAAATACTCAAACCAGAAAATAAAAATTATATTGAAAAACTTATTAAAAAAACATTTGAAGAAGCACAAAAAGAAATTGAAAAAATTATTGCGCAGGAAATAAAATCAACAATTGGTTTTCCATTTTAAATTATGGGTTTATATCCTGAAATTATAGAAAAATTAATAGAAAAACTGGAAAAACTTCCTGGAATTGGACCTAAAAGTGCAGAAAGAATTGTTTATTATTTAATAAGTGAGAAGGATGAGAATGTTATTTCTCTTGGACAGACAATAATTTCTCTTAAAAATCAGGTAAAACTCTGCAAAAGGTGTTTCAATTTTGCTGAAAAGGAATTATGTAATATATGTCTTGATGATAAGAGAGAAAATATTATATGTATTGTTGAGGAAGTCAAGGATTTAATTTCAATTGAAAAGACAAATTTTAAAGGTAGATACCATGTTTTGTGGGGTAGAATTTCTTTGCTTGATAATGTAAAACCGGAACAACTGAAAGTAAAACAACTTATAGAAAGAATTAAAAATGAAAAAGTTGAAGAGATTATAATAGCAACAAATCCAACAGTTGAAGGGGAAAATACAGCAACATATATTTCAGAAATACTAAAAAATACAGGGATAAAAATTTCAAGATTGGCAATAGGAGTTCCTATTGGAAGTGAACTTGAATATATAGATAGTCAGACATTAAAAAAGGCAATTGAAGGGAGGAAAGAATTATAAAAATTTTCTATGATATAACATACATAATTTTTTCCTTTATAGGAAAATACTTTCCTGAAAAAATCTGCTATTTTATCTCCTATATACTGACTGAACTTAGATATTTTTTCACTCCAAATCTAAGAAAAATAATGAAAAAAAATCTTAAAATAATATTTGAATTTAGAGAAAAAAGAAATTTGAGCGAAAGGGAACTGTCAAGATATGTGAAAGAAGTTTATATTAATTTTGGGAAATATATGACTGAATTTTTTACAATTCCAAAACTTAATTATGAAAAGGTAAAAGAAAAAGTAATTGTTGAAAATATTGAAATACTTGATACTGCTTTAAAGAAGGGAAATGGAGTTATTGCTTTAACAGCACATATTGGAAACTGGGAACTTGCGGGAGTAGTTGCATCAATACTTGGTTACAAAATAAGTGCTATTGTCATTCCATACATAACACCAAAGATAACAGAGATTTACAGAAGGATAAGGGAAAACAAAGGAGTTGAGGTAATTTTTACTGGTTCAAATCCAAAAGATTTTATAAAATTTAAAAGAGAAAATAAAGTTCTTGCAATACTTGGTGATAGGGTTTTTACTGAAAAAGGAGTTATTGTTAATTTTATGGGGAAGAAAGCAATTTTCCCAAGAGGTCCTGCAACCCTTGCTGTGAAACTTAAAACAGAATTTATTTCTGGTTTTCTTGTTAGAGAAAATAATAAATATAAACTTTTTTTTGAGAAAATTGAATATCCACCTGAAAATTTAAATGAAGAAGAAAAAATAGATTTTTTGCTTTTTCAGAGTGTTAAGAAAATAGAGGAAGTTATATTGAGATATCCAACACAGTGGTTGAGTTTTCAGGATATATGGATTGAATAAAATGAAAGAAAAGAAAAAATATAATTTTAAAGACCTTTTGAAAATAATGGAAAGAATAAGGAAAAAATGTCCATGGGATAAAAAACAGACAAATGAAAGTATTTTGAAATATTTAAAAGAGGAAACAGAAGAATTTATTCAGGCACTTAAGGAAAAAGATTATAAAGGAATTAAGGAGGAACTTGGAGATATATTATGGCAGGTTATATTTCATTCTCAGATTTTAAAAGAAAAAAATATTCTAACAATAGAGGATGTAATTGATAATTTATGTAAAAAAATGATAAGAAGGCATCCCCATGTTTTTGGTAATAAAAAGGTAAAAGATGAAAAAGAAGTAATTGAAAACTGGGAAAAAATAAAGGAAAAGGAAAAAAGAATTTAATATCTTCTATCTCCTACCAAAAGAGTTATTTTATATGTAAATTCCTTTATTTCAAGTGGAAAAAGTTTAATGTGAATTTTTCGCTGAGCACATCATATTTTTCCATTGAATATTTTTATCAACTTCAATTTTTCAATATTGGTGAGAAATTCCTTTTTTTTTCCTTTAAAATCTTGTTATTACTGTATATTTAATTGTTTCCTCTCCATTACCTTTTACCTTTACAGGAAATTTTACTGTCCATGCATCTTCTTGTGAATAATCATGTGTTTTTTCGGTTATTTCCCATGTTCCATACAGGTGTTCAATGACATCAACAATTACATCTTCTTTTTTAAAGTTTTTAATCTTTATTTCATATGTATCTTTATAAACATTCTGACTTATTCTTTCATGTGCAACAATCTTCCTTTCTCCTTTAATATCAAAAACATTCCCGAGAGAAATTTTAACTTTTTCTCCTACTGGTGTATGCGGAATTCTATTTTCTCCTATAAAGATACTGCCTTCTTTTTCATTTTTGAATATTCTTATTTTTCCAGCAGGAAGCACTTCTCCTTCATTTTTAAACTCAATAGAAATTTCAACCTTATCGTTATACTGTAAATTCCTCCAGTTTTCATAATGATAATATCTTGTGATTGCTCCATCATATGTATATTTTTTCTCAACCTTTATATTATCTTTATTATAAAAATTTATCTGTTTTATCTCCCCGTCCTTTATATCTACCTTTCCTTTAAGTGTATATCTATGATATTCAAAAAAAGGACCCTCTTGGAAAGAAGGAGGTGCTTCTGCTGCCTTTAAAGCATCAACAGCAGCTCCAAATGCCTTTCTATTTGCTGCCTCATATTCAATAAATTTTTTAATTTCTCCTGCAATAAGTTCAATTGATGCATTTTCATAATCAATACCACATTTATTATCAACTGTTATAAATCCAGTTAAATTTAAAATTGACTTTTCTTCATCAAAATTACCAGAATAATCTGCTTTCCAGTTAATATTTGAGGTTGTATATTTAAGAAGGACTTTATAGGTATCCTTTTTTTCATTAAAAACAAGGAATTTTAATTGTGGTTTATATGTGAATTTATCAGTTTTTTCAAAACTAACTTCTCTTAAATTTTCCTTATTCACAACAACTATTTTATCTTTTGTTTCTATTCCAATATTTCCAGCATCATAAAAAAGTAAAATTCCTGAATAAAACTGCCCCTCTTTTGTTATAACACTTGCCTTTTCTCCAATTTTTTTTGAAAACAACTTATCGGATGTATAAATATCATAATTGAAAGATTGTTCAAGGAGATTAAATTTTGCCTGAGGAGATAAAACTGAAAATTGAATACTTGTTGGCTCAATAAATTTTGGTATATCTGTAAAAATCAATTCATTTTTTCCAGAAGGAATTTCAATTTCCCTTATTTCATCACATACAGCAAAATTCTGATTATAAATTGTAAGTTTAATTTCTTTTTTACTCTGTGCATATAAAAAACATCCAACTACCAAAAAAATAAATAAATTTTTTTTCACTTATAACCCCCTATTTAATTTTTTCAATTTCTTCTTTTAAAATTTTTTCACTTTCAATGGAATAACCTGTAATATCCTTAACAACAATTCCCTCTTTATTAATCAAAAAAATCCTTGGAATGGATTTAACTCTATAATTATCACTCACTTTACCATCACTATCTAAAAGAACATTAAAATTATAATTATTCTCATCTATAAAGTCCTTAACCTTTTCTCTTTCTTCGTTTGAATTTATACAAAGTATTATCACTCCTTTATCTTTATATTCATTATGAAGTTTCTGTATAATTTTTAATTCTTCTCTGCAAGGAGGACACCAACTTGCCCAGAAATCTATAATTACAACTTTTCCTTTAAGTGAGGAAAGAGAAATTTTTTCTCCTTTAAGTGAAGTTAAGGTAAAATCAGGAGGTTTTTTCCCTTCAAAACTTTCACTTTTTAAACTTTTTTCTGGGATTGTCAATTCTTTTGCTCCTTCAGGTGGTTTAAATACAAATATATCCTTTGGAACTTGAGGGTCTAATTTTAAACTCTTAATTTTATACTTCATAGTCATTGGTTCAGGAAAATCTTTTGCTGAAAAATTCATAATAAACTGAAGTGGAAGATAATTTTCTGAAGATAACCATAAGGATATACTGCTATCATTATTTAAAAAATCTTTACCCTTAAATTTTACCAGATAACTTTTTTTACCTTCAAATTCAACATTTTCAATTGTTGCTGAATCAATTTTAGTAAATTTTCTTATTATTTCCTCTTTTTTTGTGGGAATGATTATAGAATATGGTGTTTCTTTAATTTGAGTTTCTTCTTTTTTGTAAGGCATCTTGAAGTAAGTATTTCCAATTTTGTTATAATTCCAGATATTTTCACCATCGTAAACCATTTTAGACATATCGCCTATTTCCATATAAAACTTTTCGGTTTTTAAATCAACAATAATACTTAAATTTACTTGGTTAGTCATACCCATTCCACTCATTGTAAATTCAACTTTAGTTTCTATTATTCTATTTTTAAAAACATTCTCCATTTTATTTAAGATTTCTTCAATTTCAGGAGATATAGAAGATTGAGAAAAGATTAAAGAAAAAAGAAGAAAATATAACATTACAATTTTTTTCATAATTGACTCCTTTTTATTTTTAAATTATAAAATTCCTTTTTAATTATACTTTTTTTTAACCTGCCAGTAAAGTTTCAAATTTTAAAATTTAAATTACTTATTCTTATAAAAATTTTTAAAAAGAGGACTGAAAACTTGACAAAAATAAAAATATATGTAAAAATAAAATTAGAAATTTTATATATGTCTTGCCTTAAGAATTGACCCACCTAAAAGACATATATAAAAAAGACAATATATGAAATTTTGAAAAAGTAGAAAGAAAGTTAAAATTTTTAATTAACTTTTATTCCTTTTTGTTTTTAAAAGGAGGAAGCAATGAAAAATTTTAAAAGAGGAATAAAGTTAATATTGGTTTTTTTCTTTTCCTTTTTTTATTTTTCATTTTCAGATAATCTTAAAGTTGTTGATGTAATTCCAAAAGGAAGTGTAAGTCAACCATTTTCAAATTTAGAAATTGTATTTAATAATGAAATTAAGCAGGAGACATTTACAGAAAGTGATATTGTTTTTACAGGTCCTTCAGGTCAAATAACCCCAGGTGCAATCAATAAAATTTCTGCTACGAATTATGAAATTGTTTTTTCAGGAACAGGTACAGGTGTTTATAGTTTATTATTAGGACCTGATATTCAGGATATAAACAATTCTTCAATGGCAGGACAATATAAGTTGTATCTTTTTTCAGCAAATTCCACTATTGAAGAAAATAATACTACCTATGATAACTGGAATATACTTGTTTATAATTGCACTCTAACAGTTAATGGGCAACATAGTTTTACTAATCTCAAACTTCTTTATAATTCAACTTTAACTCATTCTCCAACCACATCAGAGAAAGAATATCAATTGAGGATAGAGATAACAGAAAATTTAATCATAGATAGCAGTTCAAAAATAGATGTAAGCAATAGAGGATATAAGATAGGGTATACGAAAGGGAATACAACGCAGGGAGGAGCGACAGGTAAATCAGGAGGAAGTTATGGTGGATTAGGATATGGAGATGGGACTAATGCAGTATATGGTAATTACAAAGACCCGCAATATCCAGGAAGTGGAGGAGGAACAGACTGGGGTAATGGAGGAAATGGTGGTGGTCTGATAAGGATAAATGCAGGTAGGATAAAGATAGATGGGAGCATAAAAGCAGATGGAGGCAATGGTGGAGGTTGGGCAGATCCAGCAGGAAGTGGTGGAGGGATACTGATAAACACAGGGATACTGGAAGGAAGTGGTAGTATAAGTGCGAATGGAGGGAATGGATATGTGAATGGAGGAAGTGGCGGAGGAGGAAGAATAGCGATTTATTACGAGAATATAAGTAATTTCAATATAGATAACATAAAGGCAATAGGAGGAACAGGAGGGTTAGGGACAGCAGCAGTAGGGACAATATATTTAAAAGATAAAACAACAAACAAAGGTAAATTAATAATAAGTAGTTATGGTAGTGCAGCAGGAGTATGGACGCCATTAGGGATAACAGAGGATACAAAGATAGAAGAAGATGAGATAGAGATAAAGGGAAATGGAGTAATAGTAGAGCCAGAGCATCAGATGGAGATAAAGGCAGATAAGATAAGTATAAAAGAAGGGGCAAAATTAACTCACAAACCAACAACAAGTCAGCAAGAGTACTCATTAATATTGAATATAACAGACAGGATAGAGATAGATACACAATCCAGTATAGATGTAAGCAATAGAGGATATAAGATAGGGTATACGAAAGGGAATACAACGCAGGGAGGAGCGACAGGTAAATCAGGAGGAAGTTATGGTGGATTAGGATATGGAGATGGGACTAATG
>Ga0078972_1004997_pt1 | contig 34738 bp, 29 predicted proteins | sample YelNatPaOPGAMG01_FD_67568 | JGI IMG/M metagenome (GOLD analysis project Ga0078972, IMG submission 67568) | Hot spring thermophilic microbial communities from Obsidian Pool, Yellowstone National Park, USA - OP-RAMG-01 (SPADES assembly) (version 2) | ecosystem: Environmental > Aquatic > Thermal... | reverse complement strand
AATCAGCGCTATATGTCTTTTTCTTGGCGCTCATATTTTTACTCCTAAAAAATTTCATTATTTATATCATTTTTTAAAGATGGTTGGCGGAAAAGTTGTATGAAAATTTAGGGGCATTATAGTTTGGTAAAACGCCAAGCGTTTTAGCTATTTTTCCAACATCGCCTTCATTAAAAACAATACTGGCTTTATTTTTTTCAATAAATCTTAGATTTTTACTCGGTATCAGTTGGGCGAGGGATGGGCTATGCGTTGTTAGGATGACTTGCGTATTTTCGGAGCTAGAAAGCTCTATTAGTGCTTCTACAAGCTTGATTTGATGAGTTGGATGCTGGGAGGTTTCTGGCTCTTCAACTGCATATATAACATTTGGAACATTCCTTTCGTTTCTTCGTCGTTCAGCTTCAGCTCTAAAGAAATTCAGCAGCACAAGCCTTCTGACACCACTACCTCTTTTATTCATGGGTATATCATCGTCTCCAGCTATAGCAATCCCCTTAAATACACTATCCCATTTGATGCTATCATTTGGCGGCATAACAGCTTTAAGCTCATTTGCTATCTCTGGATTCATTTCGTTTAGCTTAGACAATGTCGAATCCGCAATTTGTTTTGCTATTAGTTTGACTTCATTTGCTACATCGTTTAGCTTGTTTTGCAAGTCCTCTCGTTTTAGTATTTCTTGTATAGCTATTTTCATAGGGTCTTGGACTTCGCTATCCTGATCTTTGTTTTCCCTGTCAGACTGAAATAGTGCGTACACAGGAAGATACTTTTCAATCTGACTCCAAATTGTTTTTAGTCCCTCTTGATCTACTGGTATCGGTTTGACATCAAGAATCAGACTGTCATAGCTATCTCTTATTGATTTGCGAAGTATTGAGGCAACTCTTTTATCTGGGCAATCTATTGATTTACTATCAACGATTTCCTTCAGTTCTTTGATTTTCTGTTGTAGAAGTCCAGCAACTACTTCATCATTCGACGGATGATTTGCAATAACAACAGTACTATCAATCTTGCCTTTTTTATAGGCTTTATGTATCTCTAATAGTCCATCTCCGTTTAGTAAATACTCTTGTTCCAATGTTGTCTCGATAGAGCTATCCACTACAATTTTTTCTGGAAAATCTGAAAAAACAACACCTATTGTGAATATCTCAGAGTTGGCACCCCTACTCAAATCATCTTTATCTATTTTTACAGTACCCTTGCCATCGTTGAAAAAAATATCTAACGCTTCGAGAATAGTTGACTTTCCAATGTCATTTTTACCAACAAATACCGTTAGGTCATCAAAAGAGATTTTTGTTTGTTCTTTGTATCCCCTAAAATTTTTTAAAGTCAAACTTACAATTTTCATCTACACCGTCTCAAATGGGTTTTCGTCGTTCGGGAAGAGGGTTTTGAATGTTTGCCATGTGTTTGTTTTTAGCTGGTCGTTGCCTTCAAACGCTCGGTCTAGGACTATGAAGTGTGCTGGGCGGAGTTTGATGACTTCGTCTATCGTGGTTGTGGAGATTTTGTCGTCTAGGTATACTAGCATAGAGTCGTCCACTACAAATATCTCGTTGTCCGCTATTTTGCGGCTCTCTACTTTTGCGTTTAGGCTATAACCTTTTTTGAGTAGTAGTTCGTAGAGCATATCGGTTTTGTCGGCTCCGTCTACTACATTGTCGGCAAAATCCAAAAGCGATTTTCGCAAACTCTCTACATCGGTTATCTCTTTGTCCCATTGTTTGAAGTTTGACTCGTCAAGCTTGAAGACTTTGAATCCTATATCTCCTGCAAATAGCGGGTTGTCGGCTTTGACTTTCTCTCCTGCTCGTCGTATCCGCTCTTTGCATATCTCGGCTATGGTCTTGTATCCAGCTTTTTTGGCTTCGCTGTTTTCCGGCGTTGGCTCTGGGATTTGGACGCATATAAATTTACGGTTTCCGCCGTCTTTTGCATTAAGAGCCATAGCTGCATGGGCTGTTACGGCAGCGCCAGCAAAAAAATCTAAAACTATAGAATCTTTATCAGTAGCAATTTGTATTATTCTGTTAATTAACCTTACGGGTTTTGGTGTAGAAAAAATCTCGGTTACATTAAATATCTGATTTACTTCAATCTTACCTTCTTGAGAGTGTCCGACCTCGCCATTTGACCACCATGTCCATGGTATTGTTCCAGTCGTTTCACATAAGTAGTTTTTTCTTCTTGGCATTGCATCGCCATTTGCCCCAAAATAAAAGCGTCCTTCTCCAAGTTGCTTTTTAAATGTATCTTCAGTATTTTGCCAGCATTTGCCAGATGGTGGAAAATAAATTTTTCCACTTGGTGTTTCAATTCCATACAACTGATTGGGTCTAGTTCCTTTAGCTGTATAGTCAGACGACACCCATTCGCCTCTTGTATCATTATCGGGATTTTTATATCGATTTTTCTGCTCATCTGTTAGCGGAACTTTTTTTATAGTTAAGGCTGACTCAGTTGTTTTACCATATACCAAAATGTACTCTTGTGCGTCGCTAAATGTAGTTCGCATATCAGGTGCTGTTCTTTTTTGCCAAACAACTTGCGCTACAAAATTCTCCTCCCCAAAAATCTCATCCATTATTTTTTTGAGATTTGCCGCTTCATCATCGTCTATGGAGACAAATATCACGCCGTCATCTTTTAGCAAGTTTCTAGCTAGAAATAGCCTCGGATACATCATCGTCAGCCACCTAGAGTGTTTGCGACCAGTAGCGTTTTTGGCTTCATCAACGCTAGTGGTGATATTGCCCTCGCTATCCACAAACCCGCAAAACTCCTTGTAGCTTTTGATACCCTCGCTCCATCTGTCTGGATAGACGAAGTCTTTGTCTTTGTTGTACGGTGGGTCTATGTATATCATCTTGATAGAGTTGTGGTAGGTCTTTTGCAGGAGCTTGAGGACTTCTAGGTTGTCACCCTCGATGAATAGATTTTCCGTTTTGTCCCACTCTTTGCTCTCTTCCTCGCAAGGCTTTAGTGTGGCGGTACTTGGTCGTTGAAGCGTGCGAAACGCCTCTGACTTGCCGGCCCATGTGAAGTTGTAAAACTCGCGGCTAGGCTCCACCACATCGCCAAGGACACTTTTGAGCGCATCCCAGTTGATACCGCCGTCTTCTGTAAAGGCTGAAGGTATGAGTTTTTTCAGCTCTTGCTTCGTCTCTTCTGTGATATTTTTGCTCTCTAGGTTTACTTTTTTTTGGTTCGCTCATTTTAGTTCCTACTCAAATTTATTAAACTATTTTTTATGTCGATATGGGTATCATATCCATCGAAAATCTGACTTCTGCCAAGTGCTTGAGTCCAACAAAGGGCTTGTTCCTCTGTGCCAGTGAAGCTTGCTTTCGCAAGCATGAAGAACAGAGGATTTACTTCCATTTTGGCCCACTCCTTATAAGTTTTATCGCTTTTTCACCCTTGCTGTTTACACCATCTGCGATATATGCTGTAACAAACTTTGCTTTCTTGTTATCAAGTCTATCTATCTCAATAATCACAACATACTCTTCTACACATACAGCAACTCTACGATTATTGTCGTATTTTTTGGTTTTTGTATTGTAACCAATGTATATTTCGGCTTCGATACTTTGCAAAACCCATTTTATCCAGTAGATTCTGTTTGCTCTTTTATATGAAAACTTGGCTTTGTCTGCTAGTTTTCGGCTATTGCTCTCAAAAAATGCGTGCTCAAAATTGCTGACAAAAAACCTAACCTCAATGCCATCAAATGTTAGCAACGGTGCCTTGCAATAGAATTTCTTGTAAATCTTTTTATAAAAATCAACGCTCTCATAAACAATAAAACTACAAAGCACTAAAAATTCCTATCAAGGTCTATCTCAAAGATATTGAATGGCTCGCTATTTTTTGGCGTTCTTTTGTTTAACGGCATACCTAGTTTTTGCTCTGCGTATGTATAAAGCTGATTTTTTGCCCCTGTCTTGTCAGCGATATTGTAGCCATAGGAGACAAGTCCTATCAGTAGGTCAACATATTGCAAAAATAGATTTTCGTGGCTATATTTTGGCTCTATCAGCTTGACTTGCCCTGAGTATATTGAGTTATTGAGAATACTCTGAAGAAGCGGTAGTGGCTTATATACCTTGTTTGTCTTGTCATCGACATATACATAGTACTCATGGTGTTGTGAAGCTGTTTTCATCTTGTGAACGAGCATTTGATAGTAAAACTTGTAAAAGCCTATGTCAGTATTGTTCTGGTGATATTCAAAATTTACTTTTGAGGTATCTACGGCGATTGCCTTAAAAAAATGAAATTCCTGTGCGTTTGCAAATAAGTCTATTAGCTCCTTGTAGAAAGGTAGCATTTTGTTTGATATTTTTGTCCATTTGATTTCTACATTGAAGCCGTATTTTTGCTTTAGGGCTTTGATTTCATTTTTTAATTTTTCTCTCTCTTCTCGCTTGAGCCATAGACTACCTATTATCATGTAGCCATTTTTGTTGCCCTCTAGTAGTTCAAGTCTTGACTCGTCACAATAGATATCTATATTCATACAATCTCCCATTCTATCGTCATTATCTCTTGCTCAGTAGCCTGACCCTTGATAAGCTCTGAGAGTGAATCGATAATCTCGCTACGCTTGGTATATATCTCATCCTCAGCTGATTCTACTTCTCGCTTGAGCTTTTTTTGTTTTAGCTCTAGGTCTCGTATCTCTATCTGGATTTTCAGCTTGTCGGTTGGGCTTGCTTTTTTTGAGTCTGCCCTTTTTGCATTTATGATTTTCTTGATCTCTTTGAGCTCTTTTTCTAGGCTTACTAGCTGGTCGTCTGCCCATTTGTCTAGTTTGATGATTTCAAGGTCAAAGAACTGGGCATTTCGTTTTTCGCATGAGGCAAATATTTTGTCTTTTTGTGATGCTTCGCTCTCATTTAGCTTGGCTTTTGCACTTTCGTCTAGCTTTGTATCTGTTATATCTACAGCTTTGAGGCTTAGTAGCTTCTCGGCTATTTCTGCCTTTATCTTTGCCCCACCCTTGGTGATGGCTGAGACGATGATATACTCTTCTTTTTCAAAGCCGTTGAGTGTCAGCCTTGTGGCTTTTAGGTATCCGCTCTTGCCTTGGTAGCTCTCAAGAGCTGATATTTTGGCGTGATGGTTTGAAAGTGAAAGTGTGAGCTTGGCTGGTTTTAGCTCTCGCCCAAGTGCCTCATTTACCACATGTTCGCCAAGTGGTGAATTTATGCGGTATGTGTAGTGGTTGTTTTCTTCTGCTTCTCTTGTTATGAGCTGGTATTTACCAGTCTTTACCGTTGGCTTTGGTGATTTGGCAAGTCTAAACGATGCGCTTTCATCATCAAACTCTGCGAGGTCTTCTAGCTCAACTTTCGTCACTTTCCAGAATAGCTCTTCATATAGGCTCATGCATTTTAGCGATTCGTCAAGTGAGCCTTTGAGTCTTTTGTGTACATCTTCATCAAAGTTTTCTAGGAGTTTTTTTCTTGTGCTTTTGAGAGTTTTTTGGATTTTGTCATCAAGCTCTCTTTGAAGTTCATCAAAGGCTTTTTGTATCTCTTCTGGGCTTCTGCACGACTGATAGACTTCGAGTATCGCTTTTTCAAAGTCCACGCCGTTTTCTATGATGCCAAGCACTTCGTCACTTGAGCCAAAAACGCCGTCAAAGAGCTGGAACTTATCTCGGAGCAATTCATATACTCTCTGGTCTGCCGCATTGGCTATGTTTATGAAATTTACCACGACGACATCGTGCTTTTGCCCATATCTGTGGACTCTACCTATTCGCTGCTCTATTCTTTGTGGATTCCAAGGAAGGTCATAGTTGATGAGGAGGTTGCAAAACTGGAGATTAATACCTTCACTTCCTGCTTCTGTGGCTATGAGTATCTCAGCCGTATCACGGAAATAGTCCACGATGGCTTGCTTCATGTCGGCTGTTTTTGAGCCTGTGATTTTTCCGCTTCCAGTGTGCTTTTCTATCCATCTGGTATAGATTTCTTTTGAAGTCTTGTCGTTGTTTTCGCCATTGAAGAGGACGATTTTGTTTTTAAATCCGTTTAGCTCTAGGTATTCTTTGAGATATGTTTGAGTTCGCTTTGACTCCGTGAAGATGATGGCTTTCTTGTTTGCTCCAAGTTCAGCTTGCTTGACAAAGCCCATCTCAAGCGCTGACAATAGTTTCTCAAGCTTCGCATCTATTTCAATAGAGCTTGCCAGTGCTTTGAAGGATTCAAGCTCGCTTATTTCGCTTTTGATTTCTTGTATCTCTTGAAGTGTCAGCATCGCTCTTGTCGGCTCTGTGCTTTCGTCTTCGCTTTCCTCCGTGAAGTCACTAATAAGCTCTTCGTCATCGTCTAGCTTGATTTCTTTCACAGCTTGGCTTCCCACTGAGAGTTCCAGCCTTTCTATCATCGTAGTAAGTGTATTTTCTATCGCTCTTGTGGATGAAGCGAGTAGCTTTCTGACTATCAGGATAATAAGCGTCTTTTGAGATTTTGGTATAGAGTGAAGGTTTGTCGACTGCAAGAATTCTGATATAAGGTTGTAAAGTGCTTGCTCGTCATCGCTCGGTTGAAACTCCTGCACTAGTGCTATTCGGTTTGTGTATGGCACATACTCCACGACATCTTTTCTAAGTGTCCTATGGCAAAATGGACTGATGCGGGATTTCAAGTCCCTAAACTGTGCATTTGTCATCTTGCCACTGACAAACTGATCTGAAAAAGACTTCTTGTCACCAAAGACTCTTTCGTCAAGGATGGAAACAAGTCCGTAAAGCTCCAGAAGTGAATTTTGCAGTGGTGTAGCCGTTAGAAGTATCTTCTTTGTGCCACTCAGGGCTGATTTGACGGCATGTGATATTTTACTGCTTGGCTTGTAGACATTTCTGAGCTTGTGTGCCTCATCTATGACTGCGAGATGAAATCTACCTCTAAGTATCTCTTCATTCATCTTTGAGGCAAAATTGTAGGATGTAATGACTATTTTATCTTCTTGGTTGAACGGCTCGTCTATGCCATTTTTCTTGAACTGCTTGTAGCTTTGAGCATCAAGAATCACACTATCCAAAAAGAATTTCTCGTACAGTTCAACAGACCATTGCTTGCGCAAAGAAGCTGGGGCAATGATGATTATCCTACGCTTGTGCTCGCACCAGTATTGTGTAAGGATAAGTCCTGCTTCAATTGTCTTGCCAAGACCTACTTCATCTGCGAGTAGCACACCCTCCGACATTGGACTCTTGAAGGCAAACAGAGCCGCCTCAACCTGATGTGGATTGAGGTCAACTTTCGCATTGAAAATGCCCTGCGACAGCCTCTCTACGCCCCTTGAGCTATTTACAAGAGTAAGCGTATTTGCAAAGTATTTGGAGTGATATGGTGTGTATTTAGCAATCCTTGACATAACACCTCATTGCAGCACTGTCCAACCAAAAAGCCTTTTTGTTTGAATTCTAGCAAATATTGCATTTGTGTTTTGTGGCGATAAAGAACCATACTGCTTAAGACTTATCACATTTGAGTCTCCAGTTGCGCTAGCCAGAAATATGCTCCAGTCAATGCAACTTACAATGTTTTATTTTCTACCTAGTATTTTGCTATCAGGTTTTATGTTTCCATTCTTGGGAATGCCAAAATGGGCTCAAACAATCGGCAATCTACTACCTTTAAGCTATTTCAACAGAATGATTAGAAGTATTCTACTTAAGGGGTGCTCATTTATTGAGCTTTGGCCAAATATTTGGCCGTTGCTACTATTTACAATCGTAATGATGTTTTTTGCCGTTAAGTTCTATAAGAAAACCCTAGACTAAATTATTTCTTGAGTCCGTTTACAATACTTAGCATCTCATCACATGTCAAAATTGATTTTGAGTTAGCCTCATAAGCTCTCTGCCCCGTAATAAGATCCGTCATCTCATCAACCAACTGAACATTACTCATCTCGACAAATCCTTGCTTAATCTGCCCTAAACCGTTAATACCTGGTGTTCCTTGTATGGGGTCTCCAGAGGCAGTTGTGTTGATATAGTTATTATCACCCAACGCATGTAATCCTGCAGGATTTACAAAATTTGTAGTTTGAATTTGTCCTACCTGCTGTGCAACAGTTTGCCCAGGTTGCATAACAGAAACCGTACCGTCAACACCTACAGTTATTTGCATCGCATCTGCAGGAATTACTATCTGCGGTGTTATAGGGTAACCGTCGGCACTAACAACAGTACCGTTACCATCCAATTTAAATGAACCGTTTTTTGTATAAGCAACCGTACCGTCAGGAAGCTGAACTGAAAAAAATCCGTTACCTGCAATTGTTAAATCAAGACTATTGCCGGTCTCCTTAAAACTACCTTGCGTAAATTGCTTTGTAATGTCGGTTGGTCTAACGCCAAGACCTACGTCCATACCGGTAGGAGACATAGTTGTCGTAGAAGTTGCGGAACCGGCATATTGCATTGACTGATACATTAAATCCGCAAAACCGGCTGTTCCTTTTTTATAACCTATCGTATTAACGTTCGCTATATTGTTCGAAGTTACGTCAATTTGAAGTTGCTGAGCCGCCATTCCCGTGGACCCAGTGTATAATGCTCTCATCATTTTACGTTTCCTACCTTTTTTATGCTCTGGCCGCCAGTTTTTGTATGGCGTCTCCATTTAGATCATTCATTTGCGTATCCATAACTTTTTGATACATTCCTACCAATCTGTTAACCTCTATCAAAGCCGTCATTTCTTTAACTGCATTTATATTGCTTTTCTCCACAAACCCTTGCTGCACCATACCTGTATCGCCTGAGATAACTCCTTGCTGATCACTCTTATAAAGATTGTTTCCTTCCTTAGTAAGTTTTTTCGTATCGTCAAATTTTGTTACCAACAAATTATCATCCGGCTCAAGCTTATAATCTTCGCCTTGTACTTTATAGTGGATACCACCGTCTTTGTCTATAGATACATCTGCTCCCTCCGGTATGGTTATATGTTGCTTTGAGGAATAGTAATTACTAGGCAATACGGGCATACCGTCTTTTGTAACAAGCGTACCGTCTTTACTGACCGTAAAAGAGCCGTCTCTGGTATATCTTACAGCGCCGCTTGGCGTCTCAACTGCAAAGAAAAGATCGCCTTCTTTTAGCGATAAATCTAGCGTATTTCCGGTACGTACTACAGAACCTGCCGTATAATCAGTATACTCTTCAACAACGTTTGGAACATTATTTATAGCTCGATTTAAAAACTTAGCCGCATCTTTAGTATTATTAGACAGCGGCAACTCGTCTCTTTTTTCCTGATACAATCTTTTAAAATCACCCACAACGACATCGTCTCGTTTGTAGGCATTCGTATTAAGATTTGCTAAGTTATTAGATATAACATCCAGTCTGTTAAACTGAGTTACCATACCGCCTGTAGCTACGTAAAAACCGTTGTTCATTGACATTCCAAAGTTCTATTTTCAACTGTTAAAGCAAAGTCCGTTCCAATTGTTAAATCAAAAATTAAAAAACAGTTTTTAGAAAATTTCGGTATAATCCGCCTTCTTTTTAAAACAAACACACCTATAAAGCGGAGCGGCACAAATTGGCTTCAAAATCAAATAATCTAGAATTTCTATTCAAAGAGTCAAAATCTGACATAATTACATATGAAAAAGTGGCGGAAACTTTCGATAAACCTCCAACCGCGGCGCTTGCCAAAAAAATTATAGAGTTGGCTAAAAAAAATAAAAAGGTTCTCAGAACATCTGCTGAAGCTGCAAAACTAATGAATCTTGAGGATGCGAAAAAATCAAAAGAAGCAGTTTTGCAGTTAAAAAGCGAAATACCGAATGATCTAATAGAGTTCTCAAAAGATAAAGACCTCCTAGAATGGTCTCGCTCAGATAGCCCTGTCAGAATGTACCTTCGAGAGATGGGAACGATTCCTCTACTAACCAAAGAAGAAGAGGTAGAGCTATCAATCAAGATAGAATCAGGCGAGGATATGATTCTTGATTCCATCTGTTCGGTACCATACCTGCTCCAATTCATCCTAAATTATAAAGATGCCCTTATCAATAGGGAAAGACGAGTTAAAGAGTTATTTAAAAGCTTTGGAGAGGAAGAAGAGGAAGAAGAGGAAGAAGAGGAAGAGTTTGAAGAAGTAGCTGAAGACGGAGAAGAAGAAAAAGCAATAAGCAAAAAAGACAATAAACGAGTTGAAAATGTTCTTGAAAGCTTTAAACAACTTGAAAAAGCTAAAAAAGAGTGGGAAAAAACAAATAAAGTCGAGTTCAAAGGCGACATAACCGACCCTGATTTAATGCTCCAAGTTCTTGGTAATTTTTTCAAAAAAAAGCAGGTCAAAGAAGCTCTGATGGAACTAGGTCCGACAAGTAAACTTATAAACGAACTAGTTCGGGCTATGGAAACAAGCCTTAAAAGTGAAGGTGATTTTGATAAAGATTTGAAAAAACTTGAATATAAATTACCATTATTTAACGAAACGCTTAAAGCTAATCATAAAAAAATCCTGGACAATATTGTAAATATGTCAAAAGATGAAATAACACTAGCGGTTCCTGAGCAAACAATGGTAAGCACCTATATGGAAATAAAAAAATTATACGAAAACTATGCGGCAGGTAAAGATAGTTTTAGCATGAAACCCGAAGAACTAAAAGAGGTTCTGGAGCAAATCAAAAGAGGTAAGAGAATATCAGATGAAGCCAAAACCAGAATGGCAAAATCAAACCTTAGACTTGTCGTATCTATCGCAAAAAGATATACAAACAGGGGTTTACCGTTTCTAGACTTGATTCAGGAAGGCAATATAGGACTTATGAAAGCAGTCGACAAATTTGAATATAAAAAAGGATTCAAATTTTCAACATACGCAACATGGTGGATTAGACAGGCTATTAGTAGGTCTATTGCCGACCAAGCTAGAACCATTAGAATTCCTATACATATGATTGAATCTATCAATAGAATCAATAAGGTAATAAGAAAATGCGTCCAAGAAACTGGGCAAGAACCTGATATAGATGCAATCGCAAATGAAGTTCAACTATCTGTCGAAAAAGTAAAAAATATCATAAAAATAACTAAAGAGCCAATTAGCCTTGAAGCTCCGATAGGTAGTGAAGATGACGGAAAATTCGGCGATTTCGTAGAAGATAGAAACTCGGTTAGCCCTATGGAAAATGTACTAAAATCAGATCTAAAAGGTCAAATTGACAATGTTCTTGAGCAACTCTCCGATAGAGAAAAGGCAGTAATCAGAATGAGATTTGGCTTATTAGATGATGAATCCGATAGAACCCTTGAAGAAATAGGAAAAGAGTTAAACGTAACAAGGGAAAGGGTTAGACAAATAGAATCTAGTGCGCTCAAAAAGCTTAAACACCCAAAAGTCGGTCGAGCACTAAAGAGCTACATAGAAAGCTAGCGATAATTAAGCCGCTCTACTTGAGCGGCGTCATATACTCAGTATTTGCCCAACCGTTCGGTAATTTTATCCAACCGTTTTGATTAATATCAGAACATGCTCTCCAATTCTTCAGCAAATACCCTACTTTTTTTGCATTCGCTTGCGGTGCGGCTCTTGTATTTAACTTGTCGGTTGTAACCCGATAACAAGTAGTATCAGGAGCGGCAACAGATTGTTCTTTGCCACTACTTTGTTTAGTCGGTTCAACTTTTTGCTCTTGCGGCGCAACAGGCTCTTTTGGCTCACCACTAGCTTCTTGCGTGGAAGTATCTATAGTTTTTTCATTTTTAATCTGTTTTATATCAGCTACTTGCTCTTTTGGCTCTTCCGCCTTGACTTGTTCAATAGGTTTTGCGGCAGGTTCATCTTCTATATCAGGCGCATCATTTATTTGAAGAGGCTCACTCTTAGTCGTATCGTAAGATGTTACTTCTTTTTTAACCGTATCGGCCGCCACTTGCTCCCCGGTAGCTACTTTAGCCTGAACTGACGGTGAAACTGGAGCTTCGGTCGATATGACAGGCGGCGCCTCTTTTGCTACAGGTGCGACGGCGGCAACCTGTTTTGCTTTATCTTCTTCAGCTTTTTTATGTTTCTCTAGAGCCATCTGTACTCTTCTATCAGAATCCATAGCATCCGGGGATAGCTTTTGAAATAAAACACTTTTCATATCACTATCCGTAGAATCGTCTCGCCTGACAAGTGCATCGGTCAAGCCATACATCGCATCATATATTCTAAATTTTGCATACAACATATCATATTCTGCACCGACCAACTCTCTTCTAGCAGAATTATTTTCGGCTTCAGCATCCAGTAAGTCGATAATTGTTCTCCTACCAAGCATAAACTCTTCCTGGTAAGCTTCCGCAGTTTTTTTACTAAGCTCTGAATGCTGTCTTAAAAATTCTAATTGTCTACTTACTAAAGAATAAGAATCCCAGGCCAAACGAAGTTTTTCAGCCACCTGCAACTTAACGCTTTCTATGTTTGCCGCTTGAGAATTAACCTCCGCTATATATTTTCTAGTTTTTTCCATATCTGCAAAACCGTTAAATATATTATAGGAAAGATTTAAACTTCCACTATATGATTCTATGTAACCACGAAGTCCGGCTGAATTATCGGATCTTGATGCGGACAGGACAAAGTCGGCTTTTGGCAGAAAACTGGAATAGCTACCTTTATATTGGCTCTTTAGCGCATCAATATTGTACTGTTCGGTTATAATCGTAGCATTCTCTTTCATCGCAACAGCCATGGCTTTATCTAAATCCTCAGGTAGGGTCATATCAAAATCAGGCTTTTTAAGCTCCTTACCTGAAACGCCTTTGCCGTAAACTTTCGCAAAATTTGCTACAGCATCTTGATAACCAAGTTCGGCAGATACTAAATTTGACTGCGCCAATACATATCTACTCTCTGCTTGCCACAACTCAGATATTGTAGAATAGCCAGCCTCCTTTCTTTCCTTTACTTTTTCATATGTTTTTTTATGTGCGGCGACATTATCTTTTTCTATTTCCAACTGCTCATATTTTCTAATTACGTTAATATAATATTCCGTTAGGTTTAATAATATTTCATTTGATTTTTCTTTTAGAAACTGTTCCGCCGACAAAACCCTAGTTTTTTGCGATTGCAAATCATAATAATTTGCAAATCCGTTGAAGATATTTTCATTTAGCGTAGCGCCCAAACTCTTTGTAGCTAGAGTAGTGTCCGTATTAAGAGACGGCATATCTAACATATTGCTTTTATATCTTTCTCTTCCCGTCATTGCCGATAGGTCTACTTTTGGCAAAAAACCGCTTTTTGAGATTTCATAGTCATGTTTTGTATCGCGATAATTTTCTAATCTTTGCTTGATGTCAGGATTAGAGTTAAATACATCTTTAGAAGCGTCTTCAAGAGTAAGAGCTAATGCACCTACCTGTAATATAGAAGCCAAAATTACGGATATGCCAATCCTTTTCTTAACTACCATTAGTCTCCTCTTTCTATATAAGTTTTCTTAGCTCAATAGTAAAAAAGAAGCAAAAATAATTCCAATAGAACCTAACAAGCAAATTTATGTATTTTTTACCATCAGCGCCAAAGAGAGTCTATCTTTTATATTTAACTTCTCATAAATAGTAGTCAGATGCGACTTAACAGTCCTTTCTGATATGTCCAAAAAGTCTGCAATTTCTTGGTTTGAGTTACCAAGAGCAATGAGTTTGGCAACTTCATACTCTTTCTTAGATAATTTATAAACTATATCATCTGCGGAATGCTCATTCTTTTTTATATTTTTTATTAACTCAAGCACAAAGCTAGGAGGCATCCAAATATCTCCGTACTCAACCGAAGCGATAGCATGCCTTATCCCATCAATAAGCATTTTAGAGTTTGCATACCCTTTAGCGCCTTTTTCTATCATAGACTTAGCTTCAGCAAAAGATGGAATATCACTTAAAACAAAAATGGTCGCTTTTGGATTTATAGACATAATCTGGTCAATTAACGACAATCTATCAATATTAAAAGAATCCAAATGAACCATAATCAAAGAAATATGTGAACCAGCCAGTAGTGCAGCACTATCAACAGAAGAAAGGTCAACATAAACAATAGAATATTCGACGTCAAATGCCGCCTTTATATTTTCCCTAATATTTTCATTTAGACAAGCTATCGCAATATTTTTCATCATCCATCCTTCTAGCGCTCGGTTAAAGCGCTACTTTTTGCTTTGAGAATAGGTTTTAACAGATAGTCAAGAATACTTTTTTTACCTGTTAATATATCAACTTCAACAGTCATACCGACCATTATCTCTAATTTTTTCTTTTCCGTACCAAGATACGTTTTATCTGTTTTGACCCTTACCAGATAATAGCTCTCACTTTTTTCATCTTTGATCGTATCGGCGGAAACCCAAATAACCTTACCCTTAAGACCTCCGTAAATTGAAAAATCATACGCCGAAAACTTTACCATGGCTTCTTGCCCAGTCCTAATATATGCTATATCTGAAGGTTTTACTTTTACCTCCGCCAATAAAACGTCTTGTGACGGAACTATTTCTAGTATATCGCTTCCGGGCTGAATAACGCCGCCGACAGTATTTACATACAATTTCTTAACAGTACCCCTTACCGGAGACCGAATCGTCGCTCTCTCAACTTTATCTTCAAGCCCGATTTGAGCATGCGTAAGCCTTGCCAACTCCGCATTGGCATCATTAAGATCTTTCGCTACTTTGTTTTTAAACTCCAAACTTGCTTGTTTTTGTTTTTCCGTAGCTTCTGCTATTTTTGATTTGATTCTAGGTATAGATGTTTCTACAGCCGCAATGTCTTGCTCAATATCTCTAGCAGAACCTTGAAGTCTTATAAATTCTATAGGCGCAACAAGACCTTTATTCACTAGCGGTTGAGTTATTTTAATTTCCCTATCTTTTAGCTCATACTTAGCATCCAACTGAGTTTTTTTGGCCTTAGCTTCAGTCATTTCATTTTGAGCTTGACGAAGCTGCTCTTTAGCTATAGAAACCGTAGCCAAATACTGTTGTATCTCGGTTAGATAGACACTCTGTTCTTGCCTTACAATACTTGGAGCATCTTTAAGTAGCTCTGCGGAAGGTTTATATTCTATATCATCCAACTCCGCAGACAACCTTTCCACTCTAGCTCTTAGTTCTTGTAGTTTAGTTTTACTTTCTGCCGCCGTCGAAGCAAAACCGGTAGAACTAAGCTTTATGATAGTTTGATTTTTTTCTACCGTATCACCTTCGTTAACTAATATCTGTTCTACTATACCGCCTTCTAGATTCTGAATCTTCTGTATCTGATTTGATGGAACAATTTTGCCTTGTCCTTTTGTTTGCTCATCTACTTGAGCAAAAGTTGCCCATATAAGCATAGTAAAAAATAAAACGGATATACTCCATACAAGAACCTGAGTACTTCTTGCTGACTTTTGCAAAACGGCGCTACTTAGACTAGACATATACTGCAAATCCGTATCGCTGTATTTGTCATACTCTTCAGATTTGAAATTCATCAATATTTTGTCTTTTAATGCCATTTTCTATCCATTTGTCTTAAGTGCATTCAGAACCTCTTGCTTACTGCCGTCAAGTACTATTTCACCGTCATCTACTAAAATTAATCTATCTACCAACTCCAGCAAAGCCGGTTTATGGGTCACTAGTATCAATGTTTTATTGGCACAAAACTCTCTAAGCCTTTTAATAATATTAGTCTCTGTTTTGCCGTCCATTGAATTCGTAGGCTCGTCAAGTAGCATTATAGGGGCATCCGTTAAAAGCGCTCGCGCCAACGTAATAGATTGCCTCTGCCCACCAGAAAGCCCGGAGCCTTTTTCCCCCACCTCCATATCAAAACCCTGAGGATGCTTATTTACAAAATCACTTACACCGCTAACAGAAGCGGCTTTTATAATGTCCGAATCTTCAGCTTCAGGAAATTTGTAAATGATATTTTCCTTAACAGTACCCTTAAAAAGTACGACATCTTGCGGTACATACCCGATATTTTTTCTAAGATCCATAGGGTCTATTTGATTAATATCTATTCCATCAACCAATATTGACCCTTCAGTAGGAGTATAAAGACCCATTATTAGTTTTTCAACCGTTGTTTTACCAGACCCTATCTTTCCTATAAAACCAATCTTCTCTCCGTGTTTTATAGTAAATGAAATATTTTTTAAGGCTCCTTTTTGGGCATTCGGGTATGAAAAACCGACATTTTTAAATTCAATTGAACCTTCAAAAATACTTCTCTGAACAAACTTTTTACCGTCAGGGTGCTCTACAGGCATATCCATAATCTTCTCTATGCCGTCATATGCCGCTTTAACATGTTCGTAATTTGATATTAACGATGCCACTTGTCCCATCGGCGCTATTGCTCGTCCTGCCAACATAGTAACGGCAATGAGTCCACCCATAGTAAGAGTTAAAGATTGTATCATATAAACACCGCCGACCACCAAAGCTATAGTATTTAGTTGAATAAGCAAGGCCGTCACGGTAGTTATAGAGCTAGACAGTATTTTTGATTTGATTCCTTTCGAAGCTATATCTCCCGTAGTCTCTTCCCATTTCCACTGAACTTGTCCTGCGGCCCCCATAGATTTAATAGTCTCTAAAGCCGATAAGCTTTCAATTAAAACTCCGCTTTTTTCCGCCGAAGCTTCATGAGTACTAATAATAGACCTGTGCAATGGATCTTTAATAAAAAAAGTATAAATCAAAATTAAAAACGCAGTTATTATTGGCGCCGCCACGAGTGGACCGCCGATAAAAAATATAATCACCAAAAAGATAACCGAAAAAGGAAGGTCTATAATAGCCGACATCGTAGCAGATGTTAAAAATCCTCTAATTGATTCAAAATCTTTTAATGAGTTAGCAAAAACACCTATCGACTTTGGATGAGCCGACATTTTAAAGTCCATAACTCTTTCAAAGATAAGCGACGACATAATTATATCGTTCTTCTTGCCGGCAACCTCTAAAAAATATGTCCTTACAAATTTTAAAACAGTATCAAATATATATACAATCATCACGCCGATAGCCAAAACCCACAATGTCTCCGTAGCATTATTAGGAACAACCCTGTCATAAACATTCATCGTAAATAAAGGCGTAGCAATGACAAAAATATTTATTAAAAGAGTGGCAATAAGAACATCTCTATAAATTTCTGTTGATTTTGTAATAGTACCCCAAAACCAATGCTGATCCTTGGCTCGAAATTTTTTAGTCTCTTCTTCTTCTAAATCCAACTCTTTTTTCAAGTAAAAAGCAAAACCTAAATATTCTTCTTTTAAATCTTCTACCGCAACCCATTGTGCTTGGTCATCTGTCTCAGGTAAAATAACTTTTGCATACTGTTTAGTCGTGTCAAAAGCTTTTAAAATACAAGATCCACCGTCTCGAAGCATTAATATGCAAGGTAAAACCAGAGGATTTACTTGATCTAGGTTTCTTTTGACAAGCTTCGACGTAAACCCAGCTTTCCTAGCGGCCCTAGAAAAGCCGGACTTTGCCCCTTTTATGGAAAATAGTTCCGGAAAACTTTTACCCTCCTCTACGGGCAATCCGGCCACCAAAGATTCTGCAGAAAAAGGTCTACCGTAAAGTTTTGTTAAAATAACAAGACACTCTAGCAAAGGCTCTTTGTTTTGAAAATTTGCGGCAGATGCCTTCATAACAGGTTCTCTGTTATGAGCAGTAGGCTCAACCTGTTCAATATGCACAACTTCCTTAAATATGTCTTCCATATTCGGCATTGAAGATTTTGGTTTTTGTTGCACCCGTTTAAACCCTTAATTTATCAATTTTATTGGAAATAAATCTAAATTTTTTCCATTCGGTACAAAAATTATTTCTGCCCATTTTAATATATATACACTTTATATTTTGCATCTTTTTATCTGATAAACATATTGTTTGTTACTCTTTTGATACATTATCATTGCTCAATCATACTGGCTTTGCCCATTAAATAACCTTGTAGATACATAAATCCACTATTAATCAAAATCATTTTTTCAGCTTCGGCTTCGACATGTTTTACGATAAGCGTAGAGCCTATAGCGGTTGCTATACTGGATATTGCGCCTGCCGACATATTAATGTCGTCTTTATCAAGTAGATAAGCTTTTGACATTTTGATAAATGACGGGTGAATTTGTTTTAGATAATCAAACGAATCGCTCTCAAACGTAAAACTATCTACCGCAAGCTTGTGGCCTAACGATTGTAGCTTTTTGGATATACTAGCATAATAATCGGTATCTTTTAGCACTTGCGAATTTAGACAAGCAAAATGGAAAACCACGGACGAATTTTTAAAATTACTAGCCAGTTCGTCAAATAGCCACTCAAGCATTTTAACGTCTTTTGCAAACTTACTTGAAAGATTTATAACCACATTTGCAGACTGCATGCTGTTTTTATAGTAATTCAATATCTCTTCCATATTGCGTCTTTCAAGCTTTAAAAACCAACCCATTTCTCTCATAATAGGTATATAATCCCCTGGAAAATACATCTTACCGTCACTGTCGACAATTCTCGAGAAAAACTCATGCATATAAACCGAACCGTCATTCGTGTTTATAATATTTTGATAACCGAGTTTAATACCGTTATTTGCAAAAGCCCACTCTATAAGCTCAATCCACTCTTGCTTGGTTTTTGTCTGCGCGTCATTTTTAACAAAACTAATTTTTATATTTTCAGTCTCTTCTGACGCATTTGATAAAGCTTTATCGGCTCTTGTCAGCATCTTTCTGATTTCGTCTTTTTGGATATAATCGGTAGCGCCCATGGCAAACCTAAAAGCTTCGCTAATTTCCTGCTCTACGGCATATGTTGTAATTTTATTATAAATTTCAATTAGAGTTTTTTGAATTGTAGGGTAGTCGTCATTTGGCAGAACGATAGCAAACGTACCGGTATTAATTCTAGCAAAAACATTTTCGTAATTCAACATACCGCTTTCACGTATTGCCGCTATCATATATTTTAACAATGCGGCGTATTTATTGAAACCTATATGCTTTTTTAAGTTTACGTCATCTTTAATCTCAATTAACACAAACATACCGCTTGAATTATTGAGATAATTTTTCAATTTTAAATCAAGAGAGTTTCTATTGCCAAGACCCGTATCTTGATCAATATACAAAAGCTCATTATATTTTTTAAGCGTTGCAACCTCTTTTTCAAATATTTTTTGAACCTTAGCAACCATTCCATTCATAGCTAAAACAACCTGTTTAAACTCTTTTGTACCTGGAATCTTATCGGCTATGATAAACTCGCTGTTATTAATAGCTTCAGCCTGCCGTCTAATAAGCTCAAGAGAAGCCAAAATAATCTTCAAAGTAAAATACATTGCAACAAGAGCTACAAAACTTAATATCAAAAACCAAGTGCCTATACGTTTTAGAGTACTCCAAAGTTGCATATAAGCATGTCCGCTATGAGCCTTGACGGATATTTGACCAAAAGGCACCCATCCTGCGGATACTGACGAGTTAACTTCAGGCGTTACTATTTTTACGTTATTGATAAACCATGCCGGGACATCTAGTACTTTTACGTCTAAATGCCTAACTATTAGCGGTTTGCCGTCATTTGCATACAAAGACACTTCTTCATAGTATCCACTATCAAAGATAGAATTTATCATGGCTTCCATTTGAGCCGTATCGTTTGTTCTAGCCGCAGTTGTCAACGAAAGACCCAAAGCGGTAGCAGTATCCTGAGCTTTATTGTATAATTGAGCTTGCACAAATTCGTTTGCGGTCTTAAAGTTAAGAAACATAACGAAACATATCAGAACGACCAAAAAACTTGAAATTAAAATAGCTAATTTTTGAAATAACGTCATTTCCCACCTTCTTTCACTTTACCGAGTAATTCTACCCATTTTTTATTTGCGTTAATACCTTGTGGAGCCGCTTGCCCGAGACCCGCCTGCTTTGCTAGAAATAGAGATTCACCGTTGAAGCTATAGATTGGTATCAAGTCTGTTCTCTGGTTTGCAGGTAAAATTCTAGTCTCATAATTATCAAGAACTAGAGGCATTGAAGTAGGGGTGGGGAAATATGTTAAAACCATATGCGCCACGTTATATTTTAATGATTTAACGTATGATATATACAGTTTATTCATAGGAATACCCATCTGTAAAAGTGCAAAATATTTTGCTATAGCATAATCCTCGCAATCACCCATACCCTTACCTATAAATTCCATAGGAGTAGCCCAATAGTCTTCCACGCCCCAAACCGTCCAATCCGAAGCATAAACAATATTTTGATTGAAAAAGTCATTGACTTTTTGCAATTTTTGTTCATCAGGAAGAGTTCTGCCGTCATTAACTATTTTAGCAATAGCTTGTATTTTTTTAGCCGGAACCTTGCCCCATTTGGCTTCATAAGCCTGTAGCTCTTTCGGTGATAGATTAAAATAACTAAACGAAGTTTCAGCAAATAATAGAAAAACTTGGAGTACGGCAATAAACAAAAACAATATCGTACTCTTTGACTTCAAAAAAAACCTCTCAATGTTTAAGTTAAACTAAGTCTCGTATAGCGTGCTCAATGTTACTAAAAGTAAAATTAAACCCTTCTCGCAAAAGTCTCTCAGGAACCACTGTTTGTCCGTCTGTTAAAACTTTTGCACCTTCAGAGTATATAAGCTTTAGGACAAGCTCAGGAATCGGTAAAAATGCAGGTCTATGAAGCGCCATTTTTAGAGCTTTTGTCAAACCTTCGTTGGTCGTAGGCTCCGGCGCAGTCAAATTATATACTCCACGGACATTGTCATTTTCTAGCGCAAATCCGAATGCCGAAATCAAATCATCCAAATGCACCCAAGAAAAAGGCTGTTTTCCGCTACCTATCACACCGCCAAGACCAAGCCTAAAAGGAAGAAGCATTTTTTGCAAAGCTCCACCGTTGTTACCAAGTATGATACCAAAACGAAAGATAACAAGCCTAATACCAAAATCTTCTACTTTTTTTGCCTCACTTTCCCACTTCTGACAAAGCTTACCTAGAAAGTCATTTGATATTTCGCAATTTTCTTCACTTTGAATTTTAGAATTTGTATAGATTCCAACAGCGGAAGTGGAAATAAAAACTTTTGGCTTTTGACCCATTCTGCCTATAGCTTTTACAATTTTTGCCGTAGTATCTATTCTGCTTGAATAAAGTATTTTTTTGTATTCTTCACTCCATCTAGCAACTATTGGAGCTCCGGCTAAATTAACGACGGCATCCGCACCCTCAAAAAATTTTGCAAAATCTTCATCGCTTTTTGCAAAATCACTGACCGACAAAGGCACGATAACATGATTTGAAAACTTTTGTCTCAACGCGCCCCCAACAAAACCGCTTGCACCTGATATAATAATTTTCATTATCTACCTCCTCTTGGTATAAAATTCAGCTCTATACGACTCGAATCTACCCTCTAAAATAGCCGACCTTGCACCTTTCATTAGTGTGAGATAATAATGCAGATTATGAATCGAAGCTAAACGATAAAAACTAAGCTCATGCGAGCGAAAAAGATGGTTAAGATACGCCTTAGAATAACGCTTGCATGTCATACATCCGCATTCCATATCTAGCGGTTTTTGGTCATTTTTATATCTAGCAGATTTAATGTTTACCCTGCCATAGCTTGTAAACAAAGCACCGTTTCTAGCATTTCTTGTCGGCATAACACAATCAAACATGTCAACACCTCTATATACGCACTCGATTAAATCCTCAGGGGTTCCTACACCCATAAGATACCTAGGTTTATCAGCAGGCAAAAAAGGTGTCGTAAACTCGACCGTACCGTACATATCCTCTGCTCCTTCGCCAACACTAAGACCACCTATTGCAAACCCATCAAAACTTTTACCGTCAACCTCTAGTGATACCAAGGATTCAGCCGACACTCTCCTGAATTCCTTTGAAACTCCGCCCTGAACAATGCAGAATAGATTATTTGTCAAAGCAAGCCCTTGCAATTTCTTGTCCTGATGATATTCTAGACTATTTTTTGCCCATTTTGTGGTTCTTTCGACAGAAAGTTTCAATCTTTTTAGCTCTGCCGGAAGAGGTATCAAATCATCCAAAACCATCATAATGTCACTATTTAGAGCATATTGGATATCTAAAACTTTCTCAGGTGTAAAATAGTGAGCTGAGCCGTCAATATGACTTTTGAACTTTATACCTTTCTCGTCAGCCTTTGAAATATCTGAAAGGCTAAAAGCCTGGAAACCGCCGCTATCGGTTAGAAAATTGCCGCTATATGTTGTAAATCCGTGAAGTCCCCCATGTTCTTTTATAATCTGCTCTCCAGGTCGAAGATACGTATGGTAAGTATTTGCCAAAATAATCTCGGCACCAAGCGATTCAATATCCGCCGTATCGAGAGATTTTACGCTTGCAAGCGTACCCACAGGCATAAATACCGGTGTTTTTATATTTCCTCTACTTGTTGTTATGGTTGCGGCTCTAGCCTGTCCGTCTGTTTTTTCTAAATTAAATTTCATCAGCGAAAAATAGCCGATTTGTGCTTAACACACCGCTAAACAAATTGATTTTAAAGTATAATCACGCTCTTAAAAATCAAAAAATATTAGGTAAAAATTGCAAAAAATTATTATATTGGCAAGCGGTCAAATAGCCAAAGCTTTCTTGGAAAGAATTATATCCGAACACATAGGAGATAGTCGCTATGAAATCATATGTCAAAATGAAGATATAATCCCAAAAGAGATAAACGATCTTGTTAATATTCATCTTTTTGACCCTACAAATGAGCATAAGCTAAAAAGGATTATTAGTAAAGAAACTTCGCAGATTTTTGTACTATTAGAAAATGACGAAGACACAATTATAGCTCTCAATATTGCAAGAAATTTAAACAGTACGGTAAATATTGTTACATTAAAAAATGCAAATATAGCCGAAGTGTGCGAGAAGCTAAAAATCAAGACGATAGACGTAAGCCAAACCATAACCTCAATGCTTGTAAATTTTTTACCTAGCGTACCGCTTATTGCAAGCAATATAGGTCAAGGCATCGGAGAGATAATGGAGGTTTTGGTACCGTACGGAAGTAAATATGTTTTTCGCCATATATCAAACATAGAGCAGAAAAATTGGCGTATCGTCGCAATTTATCGTGAAAATAAACTTATTTTACCGAAACCTTCCACTATGATCTTTCCAAATGATGAGCTCTTACTAGTCGGAAAACCTGAAATACTAAAAGATATTTACAAATCAATAAAAAGTGAGCTAGGTCAATTTCCGCAACCGTTCGGCTCAAATATTTATCTTCTTGCCGACATTCAAAAGATTGGGCTAAAAAGATTAAAAGAGCTTATCGAAGAATTAAAGCATTTAAGTGAAAAACTAAACAACAAAAAACTAATAATAAAAGTAAAGAATATCATAAATAACGACCAAAGCGAATATTTGCGCTCCCTTGGAAGTAGTGATATTATAGTCGATATGGATTTTTCAAATATAGATGATAAAGAGAGTCTAAAAAATGATATTAGGCGATATAACGTCGGTCTTGTAGCCGTTTCATCAAAAGAGTTCCTTAAGAACGGAATGAGAAAGAATTTATTTGAAATAAAAAAACCTATCATAAAACTTTCCTCAAGAAGCCTAAAAAATGCCAAAGAGTCGATAATTCTTCTAAACGACGATAAATATATAGAACAAATTTCAAATGTTTTTTTTGATGTCTCTATTCAATTAGACTTTCAAACCATACTTGCCGATTTTGACCCTGAAGAAAAAGATAAAACCGAAATTTATGAACATTTTTCAAATCTTGCAAACATTTATACAAAAAAGCTACAAATTGAAAAAGAACATAAAAACCCAATACGAGAACTAAAAAAGAGGGAAAATTTTATACAATTTCTACCATTTCAAGAGAGTATGGTAAAAAGTTCGATTTTTGATTTTTTTAGACCCGAGTCCAACCCTTTATTTAGACTCTTGGATGAACACACACAAATTTTTATACCTACAACGGAGTAGTTTTGGAAATAATAGTAGCCCTGAAAAAAACCGTAGATGAAACCTACTCGGTTATAATAGATAATATCCCTAGTCTTAGCTTCGACTCAAAGGTAGCTATTGTTACAAATGAAACAGTAGCGCATCTTCATCTGCAAACAGTATTGGCAAAAGTAAAAGCTCCTGAAATTTGTCAAGTTATATTACCTGATGGCGAAGAATATAAAAACATGCAAACTATAGACGTTATTTTGACGGCGCTTTTTGAAGCAAGATTTGACCGATCATCTACTCTTATAGCTCTTGGCGGTGGCGTTATCGGTGATATGACAGGATTTGCGGCGGCGTTATACGAGAGAGGAATAGATTTTATACAAATTCCCACTACTTTACTAAGTGCAGTGGACGCCTCAGTCGGAGGAAAAACCGGTATAAATAACAAATACGGTAAGAACCTAATAGGAAGTTTTAACCAACCAAAAGGCGTATATATCGACGTAGATTTCTTAAATACTTTGCCAAAAAGAGAGTTTGCCGCCGGTATGGCTGAGGCTATCAAGATTAGCGTAATGTTTGACAAAAATTATTTTGACTTTTTACAAACGGCAGACTTAAAAAATAAAGATGTCATAAAAGAAGTAATTGCAAAATCTGTCGCGCTAAAGGCAAGAGTGGTTTCGCAAGATGAAAAAGAAAGAGGAATTAGAGCAGTATTAAATTATGGGCATACTTTTGCGCATGTAATAGAAAATGAGACGAATTATATAGGCTATCTACACGGAGAGGCAGTATCTATAGGTATCGTAATGGCAAACAGACTTGCTGTAAAACTTGGATTGCTAAGCGAAATAGAAGAATCAGAAATAAAAAAAGTGTTAGAACAATACGGTTTACCGGTGAAATATACCATACAAAATACGCAAGCGTTTTACGACAAGTTCTTTTTAGATAAAAAAACAGAAAGGGGAGAAATAAAATTTATATTGCCAAACGGTATTGGTAATTTTAAAATAGTCTCAAATATTGATGAAGATATCGTAAAACAAACACTTGAAGAGTTTACTAAAAAATGAAAAAAATACTCATAGTAATTACAACTATCATACTAAGCACACATGTATTTGCAAAAAAAGAGGATTCTAAACAGCTTCAAAAAGCATCTGGAGAAGCGGAAATAAATGCCTCAATAGTCGATAAAAAAAACCGTATTAAAGATATTGATGACAAAATAGCTAAAAATATATGGCTAAAACACTATAACGATTTCCAATTATATAAAAAGCTAATAGAAGAACAAGATAGCCTAAAGAACAAGCTATATCACCTCAGAAAAACAGATAATGAAGAAGAGGCGGCGCTAACACAAAAAAAACTTGAGGCAATAAAAAAACAGATAACTATTTACGGTGAATCAAAAGGTTCCGTATTTGGAGATCTAACAAAAGTGGACGAAGTTGTATCTCCTAAAAATATAGACAATCCGCTACTTATTTTTTCTGCGGTATCTGCGATTAGAGGATTGGATGACAAAAAAAATGTTTATGAAAATAGGCTAGAAGAGATAGACAAGCTAATTGAACAACTCAAGACAAAAAAAGCGCTTTTGCAAAGCATAGATGCAAACATAACAAAAGTTAAGAATAGCGAGACGTCACAAGAAAAAGAGGCTAGAATAAACGAGCTAGAATTACTAAATAAACAAATTGTAGAAATTAAAAACGAACGTGATGATTTTGACACGACTGTATCAATCTTCGTTCAAAAAAGCTCCGAAGTCTCACAAAGATTAAAGTTTGAAATAAAAGAACAATTGCTAAAACTGCTAAATATAGCAATTATTATCATTGGTCTTTTTATACTATCTATATTTATTAAATTCGTCACAAAAAAATATCTTAAAGAAGATCATGAAAAATCATACATAGCAAACAAGTTTATAGGCATAACTACATATTTATTAATTACACTTACACTATTGCTATCATATATAGAAAATGTCAGCTATCTTGTTACCATATTAGGTTTTGCCTCCGCCGGTATTGCCATAGCTATGAAAGACTGGTTCATGAGTATTCTGGGCTGGTTTACGATTATTTCTAGCGGTATGATAAGGGTCGGCGATAGAATTAGAGTAAACTCTTCCGACTCAGGCGATGTTTTAGCGGATGTGCTCGATATTTCACCGCTCAAAATTACAGTTTATGAAGACGTAACGATGCTTAGTTACGATAGACACAAAAGAGCAGGAAGAGTAGTGTTTATACCAAATAATCTAATTTTTTCAAAGATGATTTTTAACTATTCACATCAAGGCTTGCAAACGGTATGGGACAGTATAACATTTGCTTTGACATACGATAGCGACATAGATAAAGCCATGACAATTATTAGAGATATTGTTCAAAAGCATACCAAAGGCTATACTAGACACACAGAGAAGGAAACACGTAAACTAAGAGCCACACTTAGTATTAGAAATTACGCATTCGAGCCAAGAGTTCTCACATTTATCGAACCTTACGGAATCGCAATATCAACATGGTTTCTGACAGACTCATATAGAGCGCTCTCTATGAAATCCGTAATATCAAAAGATATTTTTGATAGTATCAGACATGAACCTGATATTAGGTTGGCGTACCCGACGTCAATGATAACATTTGACGATGTTGAGCAAAAAGCAAAGAGAGAAAGACTAAATAATGAATAAAAAACTTTTTGTTCCGACTATCTCTCTACTGGTTATATTTACCGCATTATTTATTTTGTTATTAAAAGACAACTCCATTCCCGCAAACGCAACTACTATTCAGAAAATTTTAAATGAAAATAAACCAAACAAATGCTATATCGAAGAGGGTAATTTTTTTATAAAAGATACGCACGATCTCTATAAAATATCGCTAGAGGCTATTGACGTTAAAGAGGCGGCAAAAAAATGCGAGGTTATAACAAAGAAACCCATTTCTGCAGATCTTTTCTTGCTTCTAATTACAATAGCAATGCTAGGTTATGTATTGTATAGATACTCTCAAAATCAAAATAACTCCCAGCGCACGACAGCCGAGCAAACAAAAAACAACGATCTGATTCTACCCATTTCAAGCAACACTACGTTTGACGATGTCGCAGGCGTAGAAGAGGCAAAAGAAGAGCTTTTTGAGCTTGTTGACTATCTAAAAAATCCGGCTAAATACGCCAAAATTGGAATCAGAATGCCAAGGGGTGTCTTATTGGTAGGACCTCCAGGAGTCGGCAAAACACTGTTGGCAAAAGCTTTAGCCAATGAAGCAGGAATACCTTTTTATTATAAAAGTGCCGCTACTTTTGTCGAAATGTATGTCGGAGTCGGCGCTAAAAGAGTAAGCGACCTATTTTTAGCCGCCAACAAAAACTCACCTGCTATTATATTTATTGATGAAATAGATGCAATAGGAAGGAAGAGAAGCGGCGAGAGAAATGAGGAGCGAGAATCAACATTAAATCAGCTTTTAACAGAAATGGACGGCTTCGAAAGCAGTAACGGAGTTTTGGCAATAGCGGCTACAAATAAACCTGAAGTACTAGATGAGGCCTTATTAAGAGCCAATAGATTCGATAGAAAAGTTTATGTTGACCTGCCAGATATTTCAGGCAGATATGATTTATTTAAACTATATCTAAAAGGCAAAACGTATAGTGCAAACCTGAACGAACTTGCCAAATCAAGTGTCGGTTTTAGCGGCGCTATGATTTCTAGCATGGTAAATGAAGCGGCACTTCACGCTATGAGGGAGAGAAAACAAGAAATAACAGGGGATGACTTTAAAGCTGTAGCAGGTAAAGTGATAGACGGTAAAAAGCGAGTATTGGTTTTAGATAACACGCAAAGAGAGTTGCTAGCACTAGGTCAAGCGGCAAAATTCGTACTGTCAAAAGATTTAGGCGTTACAATAGAACATCTCAGCCTAAGTGAATGTCGAATCGTACCAAAAAACGAAGAATTCATGAGCGAAAAAGAATTTCTTGATCTAACAGCATTCTATATATCTCCAAACTTGATATTAGAAGAAAGATACGGAGACAAATATGCTCTGTTTTGGCAGGATGAGAAGAAAGCTTTACATAATACGGAGCTTGCAAAAACAAAATATATGCTATTTGACGGTATAGAAGCAGAAGCAGTTTTAAAAGTTGCCGAAGCTAGAGCGAAAGAGCTTTTAAGTACAAGGCTTAAAGAGCTACAAATTATAAAAGACAAATTGCTAAATGAGCAGAAAATTTGAAGTTTTTTAGCGGCTTTTGTCTAAACAACGAATCCGACCTGTTTTCAGAATATATTCCAAAACAGCAAGCAAGTATAGTTGGTTTCAGTTATGGAGCCATAAAAGCTTTCAACCACTCGCTTGCGACAAAAGATTTTTTTAAAAAACTAATTCTATTATCTCCTGCTTTCTACAAACAGACATCTATAGATTTCAGAGAAGCTCAAGTAGCCTCATTCAAAGCCGACCCGAAGCTTTATGAGCTAAAATTGCTAAAAAAAGCGGGGTTAACCGACACGGAAATAGAAAAATACGCAAAAATAGGAACTGTATCGGAACTATCTGAGCTTTTAAACTTTGAGTGGGGAGAGGATGGATTTGAAAAACTACTAACAAACAGAGTAGAAATTGAAGTCTATTTAGGTTCTAACGATAAAATAGTTGATGCAACTGCTTCTATGGAGTTTTTCAAAAACTTTGCTACGGTTTACTATATAAAAAATAAAAATCACTTTTTGAGGTAAAAAATGGAACTAAAAATCGGCATAGTCACCGTTTCCGACAGAGCAAGCGCTGGAATATACGAAGATATATCAGGTAAGGCAATAATCGATACGTTAAAAGAATATATCAAAGGTTCTTGGACTGAAGTATATAGACTCATTCCCGACGAACAGCACCTCATAGAGGCAACATTGAGAGATCTTTCAGACAATGAAAATTGTACGTTAATCGTAACGACAGGCGGCACTGGACCTTCAATAAGAGATGTTACGCCGGAGGCTACAGAGGAAGTATGTGAAAAAATGTTACCAGGGTTTGGAGAACTTATGCGTCAAGTTTCTTTAAAGTATGTACCAACAGCAATACTTTCTCGTCAAAGCGCAGGCATTAGAGGTAAAAGTCTGATAATAAATCTACCTGGAAAACCAAAATCTATAAGAGAGTGCCTTGATGCTATTTTTCCAGCCGTGCCATATTGTTGCGACCTTATAAATGGAGCATACATAGAAACGAACGATAATGTTATAAAAGCTTTCAGACCGAAATCCTAGGAATATTCTTAATCCTAACGGTAAACTTAGCTCCACCATTAAGATTTTCTACGCTAATTTTACCTTGCATTCTTTCTTCAATCAACATCTTAGCTATTAACAGCCCGGCGCCAGACTCCAATATATTCTTTGAAATATCCTTATCGAATACAGACTCAATAGGAGTAGCTCTAATACCTCCACAGTTATCTTGAATCGAAAAAACTATAGTATCATCGACATAGTCTACAGTAAGTTCAATTTTTGGCTCTTCCAGCTCTCTATTTCTCTTTGTAGCCTCAATAGCATTATCTATAAGGATCATTACAACATGCGCAAAAGAGTGCTTATAATTAAAAATTTTAATATCGCTTGAAGCTACGATATCAACATCCATCATTACGCTTGTTATCTTAGCGCTTAGTAGGTCGGTTATTTTTTTAACCTTATCGACCGGCGAAAACAGTTCCGGCGCTTTTTCAGTCTTATAGAAATCCCTAAACTCTTCAATAGTATTTGACATAAAACGAATAGCATTTTTCATCATAGATACAATCTCTTGCGCTTCTTCTATGGGGTTTTGCTTGTTATTTTTCAGATTTGCTTCTAGTTGCATCAAAAGAGAACCAAGGTGCGAAATCGGAACCTTGTATTGGTGTGCTATATTGCCTACGACTTGTCCTAATGACGCAAATCTAGATTGCATCATCAATAATCTTTCACCGTGTTCTCTTTGTTTTTCTATATTACTTATTCGCCTACTAAGACCTATTGATAAAAAAATTGCATCTACCAATATAGCAATTTGAGTAATATACTCGCCAACCTTATCAAACTCAATCAACCCCATAGCTATTACTATAATAAAAATACCGGCTATAAAAATACTACTTTGACCTATATAGTAATAAAATGCTCCGAGTCGTTTTTTTATCATCATATCCAATCCAATCCATGATAAGAAAATTATTGAAACGGTAAAACATAACATTAACACATAGTTTAGTACCGTAAAATACATATCATTAATCGGCAGAAAAAAGAGTGCGCCGATAATCAAAAGAATCGTAAAAATTAAATATAAAGATTTTGTTATTTTAGACTCTTTATGAATATCAAAAAAATATATCGGCAAAATAACCATAAAAGAAGTAGCTAATGCCGGCGAAACAAAAGAGAGCCTATCTATAAACCACAGATTTAATCCAGTATCCATTGCATAAATAAAACCGGTATAGCACATCTGGTAAATAAGTGCAAAAAAAGCGTATAATACATAAATCAAAAAAACTTTTTGTTTAATAGCAAAAAACATAACTAAATTATAAACTATAAGTCCGCTTATGGCGCCGATAAAAAAACCAATCCAAAGCATTTCTTTTGCGGCAATCTGACTGATTCTCTGTATGCTAAAAATATCATATCCAACTTCTGCAACACCCTTCGTATGAATTCTTGTAACTATCGTTACGCTTTCATTTGAGTCAAGAGGAATATAAAATGACGACATCCTACCCTTTAGCGGTCTGTTATTTTGGGATCTCAAATCACCCAACATATATGATGAAATAAGTGTTGAGTTTTTATAGATAAAAACATCCATTTTATCTATACTAGCTTTTGGATTTCTTGCCACTATATTTATAAAACCGTCAGACTTATTTTTTATAACAAGCTTTGTCCATATAGGAATATTTGTAATCCCAAAGTTACCCGAAATAAGCTCACGCATATCATTTGATTCTAAAATTTGCATCGGGGTCATAGAATCTAAGGGGTCAACCTTGTATAACATATACTGTTTTGAACTGCTTTGTAAAAAATTAGTATCAATTTCCATGGTTGGAACAAAAGCAAACAAAAGATTAGTAAAGAGCGTTAATAAAAATATACCCCTAACGCAAAGTATAGCCAAGATCCTGCACCCCTTCTATCAACTCTTTTCCAAGCTTTTTTCTTAATCTAAAAATTATATTGTGAATAGCATGAGTATTTAACTCGCTTCCAAGCGTATTTACAATCTCGGAATATTTAACCAAAGAACCTTTTCGTTTTATAAAATACTCTAACAGCTTAGCTTCTCTTTTGGTAAGCCTTATTGTTTCAGTATCCGTTACTATACTTTTGTTTGCACAGTCATAGACTGTGTCGCAACTTATTTTGTAATCCATACGACCATTAGTCATTATACGTTCAATACATTCAACTATGGTTCCTATCAATTCATCATACTCTAAAGGCTTTAACAAGTACGCCACAAGATTTAGACTTACAGCCTTTCTTAAATCATCAACTTCAGAATAACTAGACAATAGAAATATAGGTATCTGGGCGTCTTCTTTTCTGATTTTCTCCGCCACAATCAAACCACTCATGCCAGGCATTTTGGCATCAAGCATAACAATATCAATCTTATTTTTTATATATTTTTCAAACGCCTCTTTGCCGTTCCTTGCCGTAAGTACGGTACCGAAAAACATTGATAAGGTCTTTGCCGTAGCATCCAAGATAACAGCATCGTCGTCTGCATACAAAACAGTCATCTGACGTAAAAATTCTATATGCTCTTTTTGCATCCATATACCAAATAATAATTTTTGAGTATTATACCAAAAAGGGGTGCAAAATTAGAAGGAGGAGTACCCTCAAGTATAAATTTAGACTTGAGGATTGGTTACAGAAGGAATTATTTTTTAGCTTTTTTTGGAGCTACAGCTTTTTTGCCTTCAGCCGCATCTTTTAGTTTTGAGCCAACCTTAAAAGTAACAACTTTCTTCGCAGGGATTTTAATCTCTTTACCAGTTGCAGGATTCCTACCGGTTCTTGCTTTTCTTGTACTTACTTTAAAAGTACCGAAACCTATAAAAGGAACATCTTGCCCTTTACCAACCAACTCTGTAATTTGAGCAAGTACTGCATTTAGTGTAGCCTCCGTATCTTTTCCCGTAAGCTTAGTTTTTTTAGCAACAAGTGCTACAAATTCTGCCTTAGTCATGAAACTCCTTTGTTCTTGTCTTTTGAGGTCAAGCCCTCTAACATAGCGCCTACACGGCGATACAGACAGGACTCTTATAGATTTAATCTAGGCAAATACCATTCCAAAAAATTATACTTTGAGGTTTTACCATTTTTAAACATAAACTTTCCTTATTCTTTATAAAACAAGGATTTGTACAGTTTTGTTTAAAATATAAGAGTCTTGAATTAACAACCAATACTATTTAATCACTTCTGCCCCAAAACCTTCTTGTTTTATTGCATCAAGTATATCCGATGTCTTTGTATGCTCATCGCAAAGCACATCTGCTTTTCCATCTTTTAAGTAAATCTTAGCGTTTTTAACACCTTTCACACCGATTATAGCATTTTTGACACTCTTGACACACATAGGACACGTCATACCGGTAATATTCAATTTTACAACGCTATCGGTTGCAAATGCAGATAGCGATAGCAAGATTGCCAATAATATTTTTTTCATTCTTATCTCCAATATTTTACTTTGTACTCATTCTAACATCAAATTATTAATCAAACGTTAACTCCAGCTCGGCTCAACACATCTTCGATAACATAGCAATAATCAATACAATTCAGGAGGATAAATGAATAATATTGACCTAGGAATGATAGCAACCATAGCGCTTGCAGGTAGCATGGGTCATTGTATCGGAATGTGCGGTGGATTTGTAGTGGCATACTCGTCGGCAAAAATAAACCCATCCTTATCAAAATTATCGCAGTTTATCAGGCATCTAAATTACAATCTAGGGCGTGTAAGTGCATATGGATTTATGGGATTGCTCTTTGGCTCTATAGGAATGCTTTTTACTGTGAATATGGGATTTCACGGTATTTTGTTAATAATAGCCGGATTACTAATGATACTGACTGCGACTGCGATGTTTGGCTTTTCAAAACTACTACTCTCAATTGAGTATTCAATGAATAAGCTACCCGCATTTAAAAAACTTTTTTCAAATCTAATAAAATCACAAAATATCGGTAGTTTTTTTGCACTTGGCGTACTTAACGGCTTTTTCCCATGCGGATTTGTCTATTTTTTTGCGGCAAAAGCCACCACGACCGCTTCGCCTGTCAACGGAATGCTTGTAATGATAATATTTGGCATAGCTACGATTCCGGCATTAGCACTGCTTGGACAATCGGTCAGTTTTCTAAGAAGTCTTGCTTTTAGACAAATCATCAACAGGATTGCCGCATCTGCTATTTTTACATATGGAGTTGTTACGATTTACTATGGTCTGGCTTATTTTTTTGAGCTTCCTATGTAAGCATCAAAAGGCAGAAACTTTTCGTCTCTACCTTTTTTGACTTATAAATATTTGTCATAAAATTGAATCGTAGTTTTTAAGCTTCAGCTTCATACTTATAAACTTTCAATATACCTTGTTAAAACTCCAAAACCTTTTCTTAAAGATTCTAAACTATTGTATGCTTTTGCAACACCGATTGACCCTTCGATAGATGAAATAATAAAATTTGCCTGATCATCAGCATTGAATTCGGTTTTAGTCTGTTTTAGTTCTTGTGCTTTTTGGAGTGCCTTACTAACTGATTCCTGCCATCTAGAATAAACAGTTTGAAGATAGATAAAAAATGACTCGTCTTTATCGCTCATATCTAGAACAAAGTTCATTAGTGGGCAACCGTGTTTAATATCCAAAAAACTTTCAGTGTCTTCGTACATAACAAGGTATTTATTGATTTGTTCAATTAAAACCTGAATGGGTTTGTCATTGTCATTGAAAGGGGCTATCCAGTGTAATTGCAAAATATACTCTAAATAATGCTGCATACTAGCTAGAACTAATTCATTTTTATTGTTAAAGTGGTAGTACATCGCGCCTTTGGTGATTTTTGCGATTTTTAAAATATCCATCAAACTAGTGGCGCAATAGCCTTTTTTATACAAGAGGTCAAAGGTTATATCTATGAGTAGTTTTTCTGTTTTTTTCATACTGTTGACATCCGATAAAATAGCAAAAATTATAATACAAAATCAAGAAGCTCTTCGCTTTACAAGCCTTACGGCTATTCTTATTGTATAAAATTTTGTCTTTGATTAGGTTTGTTTTTATGAACCAAACCTGTAATTCATTATGATTTAAATACAAACCAATCGGTATAAAATGGAATATTTCTTGCTTGATCATACTTGATAAAGTATAGGAGTATTATATGACTGTATCATTAACAACTCAAACACAATACACACAAGCAACAACCAAAACTACTTCCAAACAAGCAACATCTGTCTGATCCGGCTACAATATTTGGTACAAACAACCTACAATTTCCCCAAGCTAAAAAAATCAGCAAAGGAAAAGCCAAATGCCAAGAGGCGGTAATCATCTAAAAACATACCCTAAAGATTTCA
>Ga0078972_1004996_pt1 | contig 34744 bp, 28 predicted proteins | sample YelNatPaOPGAMG01_FD_67568 | JGI IMG/M metagenome (GOLD analysis project Ga0078972, IMG submission 67568) | Hot spring thermophilic microbial communities from Obsidian Pool, Yellowstone National Park, USA - OP-RAMG-01 (SPADES assembly) (version 2) | ecosystem: Environmental > Aquatic > Thermal... | reverse complement strand
CTGGTTGAGGCGGTAGGCCAACGGCCGCAGGCCCGGCGCGCCCAACTCCCCGGTGATCACGTACACCAGGCGCCCCGCGGGCAGGGAAGCCGGCAGGGACCGCTCCGCCCGCCGCCAGGCCTCCCGGAAAACCCGTACCAGGCCGACCCCGTTTTCCAGTTGGGGGTAATCGCCGTAGAGGCGCTTACCCGGTATGGCCCTCCCGGCCAGCAGGTAGAATTCGTCAGAAGCGAAAACCAGCGGCTGGCCAAGGGTGTCCTGGAAGTGACGCTGCCAGTCCCGCACCTGCCTCAGCAGGGCGCGGGCCTCCCCGGGGGTGAAAGGTTCCAGCCCGGGCGGCTTGTGACGGGAGAGTCCCACCGGTACCAGGGCCAGGGAGGCCAGGGCCGGGTACAGGCCGGCCAGGTCCCGCACCGTGGCCGCCAGCACCTCGCCGTCGTTGATCCCCGGGCAGAGCACGGCCTGGGCGTGGAAGGAGATGCGCGCCCGGGCCAGTTCGGCCAACTGCTCCATGACCGCCCCGGCTCGCGGGTTGCCCATCAAAGCCGCCCTTACGGCGGGGTCGGTGGCGTGTACCGATATGTAGAGGGGTGAAAGCCTTTGCCTGATGATACGGTCCATATCCTGCCCGGTCAGGTTGGTCAGGGTGATGAAGTTGCCGTACCAGAAGGAGTGGCGGAAGTCGTCGTCCTTGACGTACAGGGAAGGTCGCAGGCCCGGCGGCAGTTGGTCCACGAAACAGAACCGGCAGCGGTTGGCGCAACGCCGGGTGGGACCGAAAGGGTCCCGAAAGTTCAGACCCAGGTCCCCGCTCCCCGCCCGCTCGACCCGGACCACGCGGCGGCGCCCGTCGCGTTCCACCTCCAGGAGGGGAACGTCCCCGGCGGTAAGAAAGCGGTAATCAATGATGTCCCCCACCGGCTCAAGGCCCGCCGCCACAACCATGTCCCCCGCGGCGATACCGGACGCGGCGGCCGGGCTACCCGGCTCCACCGCTTCCACCAGCAATCCCCCCGACAAGGCCGCACCCGCCCATCGAACCCGTTTCCCGCCCTATTATCCGCCCCGGGCCGGGGACAAGTCAAGCCGCGCACAGAAGCCCGGGGGGCAACGGCCTCCCCGGGCTCCCGGCCGCGGGTGCGGTTTCTTACGATGACCTGGAGACGGCCAGCAGGTAGATTTCCGCGCCGGCCCGGCCGGCATTGAGTTTCTTTTCCGCTTCCTTCAGTTCGTTGATCTGGCTCCCGTCCAGGCTGGCCACCTGCATGCCCTTGGTATCGATATTCATGCCCCGCCCTCCTTTGGCGGTAGTGTACCCGTGGCAGGAGGAGCTTAACCGGGGCACAACCGGGATGTCATCCCTTATCAGCTCCATGTATCGTGCGTGATTGTTGGTAGTCCGTGGCAGCTGACGGCAGAATCATTCTTTCCATCCAGGATACGTACCGGAGCCTTCCGCTTGCCAACAACCTTCACCTGATACCACCCTTTATCTCCCTGGGCGGTTTTCTTCACCCATTATTCGCCCACGCTCCGGACAAGTCACGGGCCGGAAGGGAAAAAAACCTTGCCGGCCGGCGGCCGGGGCGGTTTCCCACAGGCCCCGGACCGGAAACGGACGGCATAACCCGGCACCGCCGCGATATATAAATCGAATGATGGGACATGCCCGTATCGAGCGGCCTTTCCTCCCGCACGCGGCAGGAATTTCCGCCTCGGGTGCCGAAAAGTAACGGCAAGTGAGGGATACCGATGGCTGATCAGTTCAAGCGAACCAGACAACCGCGGAAAGTGAAAACCAGACCCAAGAAAGGCTTGCGACAGGAACTGCCCGGCGTCATCGTCCTGGCCGCCGCCGTTCTGTGCCTGGCCATTGTGGCCTCGCCCTCCCCCGGGGCGGTGGGCACAGTTCTAAATAACGTACTGCTTCACGCCACCGGCGGGGGACGCTACCTCCTGCCGGTCTTCCTGGCCCTGGCCGGCGTCGGGATGGTGAAACAGGAAAAACCGCGCCACCTGCAACTGCGGCTGTGGGGCGCGGGCATCCTCTATCTCGTCGTCCTGGTCTTCCTGCACCTGGGTTTCCCGCTCGACACCGCCTTCAAGGCCGGGCAACAGGGGGAAGGCGGCGGGTTGGCCGGCGCCGCCGGCAGCCTGCTCCTGCAAAAGTCCTTCGGCCGCCCGGGCACCTATGTCATTGTAATCGCCGTGGCGATAATAGCCCTGTTGTGCCTCGCCGACCTGCCCCTCTCCGCGGCCCTGCGCCTCGTCTCGCGCCGGCTGGGCCGCCCGGGCGTCACCATGGCGGTGCACGCCTTCGACTACCTCTTCCCCGTGGTGGAGGAGCCGGAGATCGTCGACGACAAACCGGTCGTCGTGGAAAGGACCCGGGAACGGCGGCCGACGGTGGTAATCTTCGATCCGGGCGAGACCCCCGCGGATCCCCGCCCGGCGCCCGCGGAAGAACCCCGGGAGTCGCCCTCCCCGGTGCTCCGGCCGGTGGTGATCGCGGAGCCGGAAACCGTGCAGGAGCCGGCCGCCGCGCCGGACAAAGCCGTGACCGGACCCTCTGGGGCCGACCCGGCCGGGTACCAGTTGCCGCCCCTTTCCCTCCTGCACCGGCCGCAGCAGGCGGGGAAGGTCCGGAGCACCAAGGACATCAACGAAAATATCCATATCCTCGAAGAGACCCTCGAGAATTTCGGGGTCAAGGCCAAGGTCACCCAGGTCTCCCGCGGACCGGCCATCACCCGCTACGAGATCCAGCCGCCCCCCGGCGTCAAGGTGAGCCGCATCGTCAGCCTGGCGGACGACATCGCCCTGTCCATGGCCGCCCCGGACGTACGCGTCGAAGCCCCCATTCCGGGCAAGGCCGCCGTCGGCATCGAGGTGCCCAACAAGGAGATATCCATGGTGCACCTCGTCGATCTGCTGGAAACCGAGGAATTCCAGAAATCGGCCTCCCGCTTGAGTATGGCCCTGGGCAAGGACATCGCCGGGAAGCCCATCGTGGCCGACCTGACCAAAATGATGCACCTCCTCATCGCCGGCGCCACGGGAGCCGGCAAGAGCGTCTGTCTCAACACCATCATCGCCAGCATTCTGTTCAAGGCCCGGCCGGACGAGGTCAAACTCCTCCTGATCGATCCGAAGATGGTGGAGTTGTCGATGTATAACGGCATACCCCACCTCATTTCCCCGGTGGTCACCGACGTCAAGAAGGCCGCCGGCAGCCTCCGGCGCGCCGTCCAGGAAATGGAACACCGTTACGGCCTTTTTGCCGGGGCGGGCGTGCGCGACATCTCCCGGTACAACCGGTTTTGCCGCCAAAACGGCACGCCGGAAAAGGTCCTCCCCTACATCATGGTCGTCATCGACGAACTGGCCGACCTGATGATGGTGGCGCCCGCCGACGTGGAAGACGCCATCTGCCGCCTGGCCCAGATGGCCAGGGCGGCCGGGATCCACCTCCTGGTGGCTACCCAGCGTCCCTCGGTGGACGTCATCACCGGGCTGATCAAGTCCAACATTCCCTCGCGGATCTCCTTCGCCGTTTCCTCGCAGGTCGACTCCCGCACCATCCTGGACATGCCCGGAGCGGAAAAGCTGCTGGGCAAGGGCGACATGCTCTTCTTCCCGATCGGCGCCAGCAAGCCGTTGCGCGTCCAGGGCGCCTACCTCTCCGACCGGGAGGTGGAAAACCTGGTCTCCTTCCTGAAGACCGGAGCCCAACCCCGGTACGAGGAAAACTTCCTGCGGGACGACCCGGCGGAAGTCAGCGCTCCCGTGTCGGACGAGGACGAACTCCTGCCCAGGGCCGTGGAAGTCCTGATCGAAGCCGGCACCGCCTCCATTTCCATGCTGCAGCGCCGCCTCCACATCGGCTACGCCCGGGCCGCGCGCCTCATCGACATCATGGAACGCCGCGGCATCGTGGGCGGTTTCGAAGGCTCCAAGGCCAGGGCCATGCTCATGACCCTCGAACAATTCCAGCAACAGTTCAAACGGCCGCGGACACCCTCCTGACACGAAACGCCCCATACCGCCGAAGACCGATCCGGCCGGATTGGATGGTCGTTTTTGTGCCCCGAACGGCAGGAAAAGGGCGCATTTCCGTCCGGTGCACCCATAAGGCCTTTGGTTTCGCCGAATTGCCATAAAATTTCCGTCGCCGGACGGCCGGCCATGAAGGGATTTCCGTTTCGGCGTCGAAGCAGGAAGTGCCACGGTCCCGTTGGCCGGCTAAAAACCGCGCCTGGGCACGAACTCTCGACCTTTTTGCACCACACGCGGCCGCCGCGGTCGAAGGACCGGGGTTGGCCGGCCATGGAACGGGATATATTAACTGCCAGGACGGTACGGGCTGTTATCCAGCAACCTTTGCTGGGAAGGAGGTGAGATCGGGTATGGATATCGGCAGTACCCTGAAAAAAGCCAGGGCGCAACGGAAGCTCTCCCTGGCCGAGGTCGAGGAAGCCACCAAGATCAGGCTCAAATACCTGCAAGCCATGGAAGACAACAACTTTTCCCTGCTTCCTCCGGGCATGTACGGCAGCGCATTCCTGCGCACGTACGCCCGCTACCTGGCGCTCGACGCCGACGAACTGGTGGCGGCCTACAAGGAGGCCGCCGGGATGGCGCAAGCCCCGACGGATGACGACGCTCCCTACACCGAGGTGCGCCCCGCCCGCGCGCGCAGGGGCGTCTGGGGCGTGCTGGCCGCCCTGGTCGCCCTCGGGGCGGCGGTGGGCGTCTTTGGCCACCGGTCGCCGCCGGCCCCCACCGCTCCGTCTGCGCCGGCCCCGGCGGCCAGCACCCGGCCGGCTCCCACGGCGCCGCCGGCCCAGGTAGCCGCGGCATCCGGCTTGAACCTGGTGCTCCGGGCGACGAACGATTACAGTTGGCTCAGGGTCACCGTGGACGGTACCGTAGCTTATGAAGGATTTCTTTATGCCGGTCAGGAAAAAGACTTTCAGGGAACGCGCGACATCGACCTGAGGCTGGGTAACGCCGGTTCGGTCAGGGTCCTGTTGAACGGACAGGACTACGGCTACCTGGGGGCGACGGGCGACGTCGTCCAGCGTTCCTTCACCGCCGGTGGATAGGAGACAGACAAATTGGCCAAGGAGAACTCTTTCGACGTCGTTTCCCGTCTGGACCTGCAGGAGGTGGACAACGCCGTGAACCAGGCCGTGCGGGAAATAGCGACGCGTTTCGACTTCAAGGGCTCGAAGAGCGGCATCACCATGAACGACGACGGCCTGGTCATCATCGCCGACGACGATTTCAAGCTCAGGAGCGTACGGGAGATACTGGAACAGAAGTTGGTGAAAAGAGGTGTGGACCTCAAGGCCCTGGTTTACGGCAAACCGGAGAAGGCCGCCGGCGACACCCTCCGGCAGAAGGTGGAACTGATCCAGGGCATCGACAAGGACAAGGCGCGGGAGATGACCAGGCTGATCAAGAATGCCAAGCTCAAGGTGCAGGCCACGGTGCAGGAGAACCAACTCCGGGTGACCGCCAAGAGCAGGGACGACCTGCAGGCGGCGATCAGGCTGCTCAAGGAAAACGACTTCGGCCTTCCCCTGCAGTTCGTCAACTACCGTACTTTTTAAGGGAGTAAATAGTCAGTTGGCCCTGAACGTAGGTCTGATCAGCCTCGGGTGCGCCAAGAACCTGGTGGACAGCGAGGTCATGCTGGGTCTTTTGTCCCAGGCCGGCTACGCGGTAACATCGGATCCCCTGGAAGCCGACATCCTCATCGTCAACACCTGCGCCTTCATCGAGGCGGCCCGCCAGGAATCGGTCCAGGCCATCCTGGAGGCGGGCGGTTACAAGGACCGCGGCCGCTGCCGCCTGCTCCTGGTCACCGGCTGTCTGGCCCAGCGTTACCCAAGGGAACTGCAGGACGAGATGCCGGAAATCGACGGTCTGGCCGGCACCGGAGCCGTACCCGAAATCGTCGGCCTGGTAAGGCGGGCCATGGCCGGTGAAAAAGTGGTGGCCGTCGGCGCGCCCGGCTACACCCACCGGGCCGACCTGCCTCGCCTGCAGGCCACGGCGCCCCACACCGCCTACCTCAAGATCGCCGAAGGCTGTTCCAACCGTTGCGCCTTTTGCGTCATTCCCGACCTGCGCGGGCCCTCCCGTTCCCGCCCCCTGGACGAACTCCTGCGCGAAGCCGCAAAACTGCGGGATCGAGGGGTCCAGGAACTGATCCTGGTCGCCCAGGACACCACTCTCTACGGGCGGGACCTGGACGCCAAAACTTCCCTGGCCGCCCTGCTCCGCGCCCTGGACGCCCTGGGTATTCCCTGGATCCGTCTCCTGTATGCCCATCCGGCGCGGATCACCCCCGCCTTGATGGAAACCGTGGCCACCGGGGCCCACATCGTCAAGTATCTGGACATACCCCTGCAGCACGCCGACACGGAGATCCTAAGACGCATGCGCCGGGGCGTCACCGGCGAACAAGAACTGGCATTGGTGGATAGCCTGCGCCGGTCCATACCCGGCCTGGTGCTGCGGACCACGTTCCTGGTCGGCTTTCCGGGGGAAGACGAGGCGGCCTTTCAAACCCTTCTGGATTTCATGGCCCGGGCCCGGTTCGAGCGGGCCGGCGTCTTCGCTTACTCCCGCGAGGAGGGTACCGCCGCCGCCGCAATGGGTCCCCGCGTCCCCGGGCCGGTGAAAAAGGAGCGCCGGCGACGGGCCCTGCAGTTGCAGAAGGACATTTCCCGCCGGTTCAATGAAACCAGGGTGGGAACCACGATCAAGGTCCTGGTGGAAAACCGCGACCGCCGTGGGCGGTGGGTGGGACGGAGCGCGGCCGACGCCCCCGGCGTCGACGGGCAGGTTATCATCCACCGGGGCGTGGAACTGACCGCCGGACAGTTCGCGGACGTCCGGGTGAAAAAGGCCGGGGCCTACGACCTGTGGGGGGAGCCGACCGCCTGAGTCCCGCTCGCCGGGAGCAGGCAGAACACCGCGTAGAGCGGCACCGCCTTATGTCGTTCACCAACCCGAAGTTTTTCGCCCAAAGGCGTACGGCATATGGCGGCCGGCACCTCCGGACGAACTGCTCAGATTCTTCGACCTGACGTGTTCCGGTCCCTTTCCCACGAACATACCAAAGAGACGGCAAGAAATCCCCACCGTCTCTTGATTGCGTAAAAAAGGACGAAAATGCGGTTCCGGCGGGCCGGTGATCACCGGCCGCCCGAAAAGAAATACTAAAAGACCCTCGTGCCGGCCGGCTTTCCGACAATCCCAGCGGCACCACCCGCAGGGCGGGGCCCCGGCCGCCGCCGTATCAATGCCAGTCGTCGTCCGCCCCCGGATCGTCCCCTTGTTCCCGGAACATGTCACCGAACATGTCGCCCAGGGTGACGCCCTGCTCGTGTTCCTGCACCGGGGCCGCCTCCGGCGCGGCGGCGCGCTCGGCGGGAGCGACCTCGCGCAGGGAGAGGCGGATGCGCTTCTCTTTGGGGTCCACGCTGAGCACTTTGACCTGGATGGTTTCACCCTCGGTCACCACGTCCTCCGGCCGCGCCACGTGGCGGTCGGACAGGTGGGAGATGTGCACCAGGCCCTCCACCCCGGGTTCCAGCTGGACAAAGGCGCCGAAGGAGGCCAGCCGCACCACCCGGGCCGGGACCACGGCCCCCACCGGATATTTTGCGGCCGCGTTTTCCCACGGATTGGGCAGGACCTGCTTCAGGCCCAGGGACACTTTCTCGGCGGCCCGGTCCACTTTGAGAATCTTCACGTCCAACTCGTCGCCCACCTTGACGACTTCCGACGGGTGACCGACCCGGTGCCACGCCATCTCCGAAATGTGCAGGAGGCCGTCGATGCCGCCGATGTCCACGAAGGCGCCGAACTGGGTGAGCCGCCGCACCACGCCCCGCACCACGTCGCCCTCGCCGACGCGGGAAAGAAGCTCCTGGCGCCGCTGGGCGTGTTCGCGTTCCAGTTCCGCCTTGCGGGAGAGGATGACCTTCTTGCGCCCGCGGTTGATTTCGATGACCCGGGCGGCGATCTCCTGGTTCAGATACCGGGAAAGGTCGTCGACGTAGCCCCGTTCGACCAGGGACGCCGGGAGGAAGGCCCGTACGCCCACGTCCACCAGCAGGCCGCCCTTGACCACTTCCCGCACGGTGCCGGATACCGCCTCACCGCTTTGCAGGGCCGCCTCCAGCCGCCCCCACGCCTTCTCCGCGTCCGCCTTTTCCTTGGACAGGACCACGCGGCCCTCGCTATCCTCCGTCTTCAGGACGAACACATCTATTTCATCCCCCACCTGGACCACGTCCCGCGGGGAGTTGATTTCGCAACAGGACAGTTCCCGCAGGGGAACCACGCCTTCGGACTTGGCGCCCACGTCGACGAACACCTCGTCCTGGCCGACGGCCACGACCACACCGCGGGTGATCTGTCCGTGGCGCAAGGCCTTGAACTCAACTTCCCGCATCTTTTCCTCTTCTTCGGCCCTGACTTCGGCGGTCCCGGCTTCCCCGGCCTCCACCGCCCTGACCTCTTCCGCCTCCTGGGTCCCCGTCACCGTCTCGAACTCGCTCATCCTGCCTTCTACCTCCTCAATAATCCAATCCGCCGTCGACGCCCCCGCCGTAAGGCCGGCTTTTTCCACACCGACGAACCAGGCGGGATCCAGATCCGCCGCCTTTTCCACCAGGTGGGCCGGCGTGCCGGCCGCCCGGCAGATGGCCGCCAACCGGGCCGTGTTGGCGCTGTCGGCTCCGCCGACCACCACCATGACCTGTACCTGCCCGGCCAGGGCGCGCGCAAATTCCTGCCGTTCCCTGGTGGCGTGGCAGACCGTGTCCGCCACGTGGAGCCGGCAGCCCCGCTGGCGGAGAACCGCCGCCACCGCCTCGCAGTTGGAGCGGGGCTGGGTGGTCTGGGCCAGGAGACCGGCCTCCTCCGGCACGTCGGCCAACTCCCGCGCTTGGTCCGCGTCCCGCACCACCAGCACCGGGCCCGGTACCCAGCCGGTGATGCCGCGCACCTCGGGGTGGTCCCGGTCCCCCACCACGATGACGAAAAGTCCCTCGGCGCTCAGTTTCCTGGCTGTTTCCTGCGCCCGCCGCACAAAGGGACAGGTGGCGTCCACGATGTTCAGTCCGCGCCGCCGCGCCGCCTCGAATACCGCCGGGGGAGCGCCGTGGGTACGGATAACCACCGTACCGGCATCTATCTCCGCCACGTCCGAGGCCTCCCGCACGCCGGCCCGGTACAGACCCTCCAGGACCCGCCGGTTGTGGATGAGCGGGCCCAGGCAGTACACCGGCGCGCTGGCCGTGGCCAGGCTGCCCTGGACCAGTTCCATGGCCCGCCTGACGCCGGGGCAGAAGCCCGACCGCGCGGCCCGCAAGACTCTCAAAAGCCCACCACCTCAGCCCCCCCGTTCCAGGAGCCCTTCGATCCGCCGCACCCATTCGCGACCGTACGCCGCAAGCCCCTCCCGTCCCGCGTCCCGGGCGGGAGGCGGCATCGGTTCCCCTACGTAAACGCGGACCCGCCCCCATAACCCCCGCGAGCCGGCCACCGCCACCGGCAGCACCGGCACCCGCGCCGTTGCCGCCAAGAGAAAGGCACCCGCCTGCGGCGGCAGGACACGTCCGGAATGGCTCCTGGTCCCTTCGGGAAACACGCCCAAAACTTGTCCCCGGGAAAGGTAGGAGGCCGCCAGCCTGAAGGTCCCCGCCCCCGCCCGGCTCCGGTCCACCGGAAAGGCTCCCACCGCCCGGATTACCGGTCCCAAAAGCGGTATCCGGAAAAGCTCTTTCTTGGCCATGAAGAACACCTGGCGGCCCACGACCGACCCCACCACCACCGGGTCCCAGTAACTGGTGTGGGTGGCGGCCACCACCAGGCCGCCGGCCGCAGGTATGTTCTCCCGCCCGTACACTTGCATCCGGCGCAGGGAGTACAGCACCCCCAGGCAAAGCACCCGGCCGAAACTGTAGAGCACCGGTCCTAGTACCCCCCGGCCACGCACGCGCATATCGCGTCCGCCACTTCCGCCGCCGTGCGGCCGGTGCTGTCGAGGATGACGGCGCCGGCCGCGGGAAGCAGCGGATCGGCCTCGCGCCGGGCGTCCATCCGGTCGCGCTCTTCCAACTCCCGGGCCAGGGCCGCTCGCGCCGCCCCGGTCAGACCCCCCAACTCCTGGGAACGCCGCTCCAGCCGCACGGCCGGAGCGGCGGTGAGGAAGAACTTGTACGGAGCCCCCGGCAGCACGTTGGTGCCGATGTCCCGCCCCTCCATCACCACGCCCCCCGCGGCCGCCAGTTCGCGCTGGCGCCTTGCCAGCACCGTCCGCACCCCCGGGACGGCGGCCACCCGCGCCACGGCCGCGGCGACGTCGGAGCCGCGTATCGCCCGGGTTACGTCTCGCCCGTCGAGCCGGGTTTCCTGGCCCGACTCCCCGGCGGCCAACTCTATGCGGGCCGTCTCGGCCACCCGCGTAAGGGCCGCGGCATCCCCCAGGTCGGTTCCCTCCCGGAGCGCCTTCAAGGTCACCGCCCGGTACATGGCTCCCGTGTCTATGTATGTCAACCCCAAACGCCCGGCTACCAACCGGGCCACGGTGCTCTTGCCCGCCCCGGCGGGGCCGTCGATGGCTATGGTGGGCCGGGCCCGGTCACCCGCGCTTTCCCCGGATACCTGTTCGGTCATGACGATTCTGGCAGTTTCCTCCCGTCTTCCCGGTACCGCCTTACCACTTCGACAACTCCCGCGCGATTTCCTTTTTCTTTCTTGTTATCCTTCCCGCAACGAAGCCAATAAACCGGCGAAGCCGGGAAACGACACATCGATCACGTCCCCGTCCGGGATCACCGTTTCGCCCCGGGCCGCCAGTCCCGCCACGGCGCCGGCCATGGCCAGGCGGTGGTCGCCGCGGGCGTCCACCACCGTGCCGGAAAGCGGCCGTCCCCCGTTCACCACCAGGCCGTCGCCCGTGGTCCGGACGTCCGCGCCCATGGCCGCGAGGAGCCCGGCCACGCCGGCGATGCGGTCCGATTCCTTGACCCTCAGTTCCGCGGCGTCCCGGATGACGGTGGTACCCCGGGCGCAGGCCGCGGCTACGGCCAGCACGGGTATTTCGTCGATGAGGCGGGGGATCAGGTCTCCGCCGACGACGGTACCCGAAAGGCCGCCGCTCCGGACGCGGATGCCGCCCACCGGCTCGCCGCACGTCTCCCCGCGCTCCGATACCGTCACGTCCGCCCCCATGGCCGCCAACACTTCCAACAAACCGGTGCGGGTCGGGTTCAGGCCCACGTCTTCCACGGTCAGATCCGAGCCCGGCAGGATGGCCGCGGCCACCAGCATGAAGGCCGCCGAGGAAAGGTCGCCGGGTACCCGCACTCTCCGTCCCCGCAGGACCGGCCGGCCGGGCACCGCCACCCGGTGGCCGTCTTGCTCGACGGTGGCCCCGAAGGCCGCCAGGAGCCGCTCGGTATGGTCCCGCGAAGGGGCGGGTTCGGTTACGGCGGTGACGCCGTCGGCGAACAACCCCGCCAGCAGGATGGCCGATTTCACCTGCGCGCTGGCGGTCGGCGTGCGAAAGGACCGTCCCGTCAGGCGGCCGCCCCGCACGGCCAGGGGGGCCCGGGAATCGCCACGGCGGCCCATGATCGAGGCCCCCATGGCGGAAAGAGGTTCGGTGACCCTGGCCATGGGCCGGTTACGGAGGGAGCCGTCCCCGGTGAGCACGGAAAAAAACGGCTGTCCGGCCAGGACACCCAGCATGAGGCGCATGGTCGTGCCCGAGTTGCCGGCGTCCAGCACGTCCTCCGGTTCCCGCAGGCCGTCGGTTCCAACGCCGGCCACCCGGACCACCCCGCCGGCGGGGCCTTCCACGGTCACCCCCAGGGCCCGCAGACAGGACAGGGTGGACAGACAGTCCTGCCCGGCCAGGAAGTTTTCGATAACCGTCTCCCCTTGCGCCAGCGCCCCCAGCATGGCCGCCCGGTGGGAAACGGACTTGTCGCCCGGCACCGTGGTCCGCCCCCTGATCCTGCCCCCCCCCGCTATCACCATCGGCATCGCCCCTACCCCCCGTTTCGCGCTTTGCGCACCCTGATACCCCGGCTTTGCAGCAACGCCGCCGCCTGTTCCAGGGCCTCCCGGCTCTCCAGGCCCAGGCGCATGGTCCCCCCGCCGTCCTCCCGCACCCGCATGATCTCGATGTCGGTGATGTTCAGTCCGGCCTGGTAGAGGATGTCGCTCACCAGGGCGATACTGCCCGGACGGTCGGCCACGGTGACCAGCACTTCGTGCTGGAGCGGCAGGTAGTCCCGCCCGTGGGCCGGCAAACCGGCCCGGATGGTCCGGGCCCGGGTCAGCATCTCCGTGATCGTGTCCCCGTCGCCCTCGGCCACCGCCCGCGCCAGGCGGTCCAACTGCTCCCGGAAAACCGTCAGGGCCTCCCCCACGGCGGCGCGGTTGGAAAGGAAGATGTCCCGCCACACGGCCGGGGGACCGGAGGCGATACGCGTGGTATCCCGAAAACCACCCGCCGCCAGGGGCAGGGCGTCCTCTCCTGCCGCCGCCGTGTTGACCAGCGCCGCCGCCACCAGGTGGGGCAGGTGGCTGATCAGGGCCACCAGCCGGTCGTGTTCGGCCGGGTCCACCAGTACCGCGCGCGCCCCCAGGGCCCGGATCAGGTTCCGCGCCGCCGCGAGGGCCGCCGGATTGGTTTCCCGGGTGGGCGTCAGCAGGTAGTAGGCGTTCTCGAAAAGGTAGGGATCGGCCGCCGCCGGCCCCTCCCGTTCCGAGCCGGCCATGGGGTGCCCGCCCACGAACCACCCGCCGGGCACCAGGCGGGCGGCTCCCTCCACCGTGGCCGCCTTGGTACTCCCCACGTCGGTTACCAGGGTGCCCGTTTCCAGATGCGGCGCCACGGAGCGCAGGACGTCGACGGTTTCGCCGACCGGGGTGGCCACCACGACCAGATCCGCCCCGGCCGCCGCCGCGACGGGCGAATCCGCGGCCGCGTCCACAATCCCCAGCGCCAAAGCCTCCCGCATCGCCGCGGGGTCGTGATCGTGGCCGGCGACAAGGCCGGCCAGCCCCCTTTCCTTCATGGCCAGGGCGAGTGACCCGCCGATGAGGCCCACGCCGATCACGGCTGCCCGCCGGAAGAGGGGTCTCCGTTCCGGTTGTCCCATCGTCTACAAATCCCGGCCCAGGAAGCGGGCCAGCCCCCGGAGATCGTCCATCAGGGCGTGAAAGTTCTCCGGTGTCAGGGATTGGGGACCGTCACACAGGGCCGCCGCCGGACGGGGGTGAACCTCGATCAGCAGGCCGTCCGCGCCCGCGGCGAGCGCGGCCCTGGCCATGGCGGGAACGTAGCGCCACTTCCCGATGCCGTGGCTGGGATCGACGATGACCGGCAGATGGGACAGGTGTTTGATCACCGGCACCGCCGTCAGGTCCAGGGTATTGCGGGTGTAGGACTCGAAGGTCCGGATGCCCCGCTCGCAAAGGATCACCCGCGGGTTGCCCCCGCTGACGATGTACTCGGCGGAAAGGAGCCACTCCTCCACGGTGGCGGAAGGCCCCCGTTTCAGCAGCACCGGTTTGTCCACCCGGGCCACGTCCCGCAGGAGATAGAAATTCTGCATGTTGCGGGCGCCGATCTGCAGAATGTCGGCGTATTCGGCCACCAGGGGCAGCGTCTTGGCGTCCATGACCTCGGTAACGATCAACAGTCCGGTCGCCGCCCGGGCCTCGGCCAGGTACTCCAGGCCCTTGGCCTCCAGGCCCTGAAAAGAGTAGGGGGAGGAACGCGGCTTGAAAGCTCCCCCCCTCAGGATCCTGGCCCCGGCTTCCCTGACCAGGTGGGCGGCCTCCAGCAGTTGGGTCCGGTCCTCGACGGCACACGGCCCGGCCATGACCTGGACGGTCCTCCCGCCGACGGTCAGATGCTCCACCGGGACCACCGTGTCCTCCGGCCGGAAGGTGCGGCTGACCAGTTTGTAAGGGGCGAGAATGGCCACCACCTTCTCCACGCCCGGCAACGCTTCCAGGGCCAGGCCGCCCAGTTTGGCGCGGTCGCCGATGGCGCCGATGATGGTGCGTTCCACGCCCCGGGAAAGATGGACGGCCAGGCCGGCCTTCTCCAGGTACTCGCAAACCCCCCTTGTCTCCCGTTCTCCCGCCTCCGGCTGCATCACTACAATCAAAAAAATACCTCCCCGCTCCCGTACGCGCGGCAGGCGCCGCCGCACGGTACCGCCGTCCTGCCGTTACCCGGAACCTGCAGCTATTCTATCACGCCCGGCTGCTTCCAGGCAATTGGTCGATCCGCAGGCCCCGAACCATTTTTGAGAGAAATTTTAAGATTTCCCGGCAGGCGAAAGGCTAAAAATGTCGAATACAAAAGCCGAAATACCTAGTAGTCCTCGATGCCCAAGTCCGGGAGATTGATTCATGCGCAAATTATGGATTCGTCTGACCGTCGTTTTCCTCCTGCCCCTGTTCGTCCTTCTGGCCGGGACGACCCCTTCCCGGGCCGATCTGTTGTCGTCCCTCAAACAGGACCTCGACAACCTCACCGGCCAGTACCAGCAGATGCAACAACAGCGGGACCAGATCCAGACAAAGGTAAACTACCTGCAGTCGCAGGCCGATGCCTTGCAGAGCCAGTTGAACCAACTCTCCCGCCAGCTGAAGGAGACCAGCGACAGCATCGGCCGGCGGCAGGCCCAGGTAGCTTCCCTGAACTCGTCCATCACTGCGCTTACGGCCCAGATCGCGAGCAATGAGGCCAAACAGGCCCAAGACCAGGATAAGTTTAACAAAATACTGGTTGGCGTTTACGAGGACGGTCCGGTATCATACTTACAGGTCCTCCTGGGCGCTTCCAGTTTCAGCGACTTCCTGAGCCGCCTGAACTACATGGGTGCCATCCTGGCCTTCGACCGCGACATCCTGGTACAGTTGCTGTCCGACCACCAGGCCCTGGCCCAGGAAAAACAGGCCCTGGCCCAGGCCCGGCAGGGCCAGGTGGACGCCCTGGCCAGCCTGAGCCGGTTGCAGCAACAGCAGAAGGACCAGAGCGCGCAGAAGAACGTTTTGCTCGGCCAGGTGCAGTCGGCCAAACAAAAGGAAGAAGCGGAACTCAACAGCGAGAACCAGGCCATGCAGCTGTTGTCGTCCCGGTTGAAGAGCCTGCAGGAGAAGTACCGGTCCCTGACGGGTACGGTAAAGACCAACGCCACGTGGCTGTGGCCGTTGCCCGGACACTACACCGTCACCTCCGGCTACGGCTGGCGCTATATCTTCGGCCACCGGGAGTTCCACAACGGCATCGACATCGGGGCACCTTACGGGACTCCGATCGTGGCCGCCAACAGCGGCGTGGTCCTCTACGCCGGCCCGGCCGAGGGTTTCGGCCACTGGATCGTGATCCAGCACAGCGACGGCCTGATGTCGGTGTACGGACACATGTACGCCAGCGGGATCTACGTCAAACCAGGCCAGGTGGTGCAGGCCGGCGACACCATCGGAGCGGTGGGCGCCGACGGCGAGGCCACGGGCCCGCATCTGCACTTTTCCATCATCACCGGTTTCGACAGCCAGGGTTACATGGTTTCGGTGGATCCCACGCAATACGTGAGCCCATAGGAAACGGGGAGTTGGCCGAGGTTGCTGGAGACCGAGAAAAAAGGAAGGCTTTTGACCGGCCGCCGCGGCAAAGCTTTCCTGGTCATAGTTCCGCTGGTGCTGGGCGCTCTGGTAACGCGCCTCTTTTTTATCCAGGTCCTCTGGGGCCACCAACTGGGAGCGCTGGCCCTGTCCACCCGCACCGTCACCGAAGAGATTCCCGCCAGCCGGGGCAAGATCTATGACCGGAACCACAACCTCTTGGTGGGCAACGAACCCGCCAGTTCCGTTTACGCCGACCCCGGCGAAATCAAACACCCCGACCGCGAGGCGGCCGCGCTGGCCCCCTACCTGGGCCTTCCGGCGGCCGATCTGGAGAAAGAATTGGCGGGCAGGAATGATTTCGTCTGGCTGGCCCACGACCTGCCTTTCACCCGGGCCGACCAACTCAAAAAGCTGAACCTGCCGGGCATCTATTTCCTGCCCGGCGAGCGCCGCCTTTACCCCCAGGGAGATCTGGCCGCCCAGGTACTGGGCTTCGCCGGTCAGGGCGAAAGGGGCCTCGTTGGTCTCGAAGAGAGCTACAATGACCGCCTGACCGGCCAGCCTGGTTCGTTCCAGGTGCAGATCGGCGCCGACGGCCGGCCCATCCTGCAGACCATGCGGCAGTTGCGTCCGCCGACCCCGGGTGACAGCCTGGTCCTCACCATCGACGAGAACATCCAGTTCCTAGTCGAGCAGGAATTGGACCAAATCGTGCAAAAGTACCAACCCGACACGGCGACCATCATCGTGATGGACCCCCGGACCGGGGACATCCTGGCCATGGGCAGCCGGCCCACCTTCGACCCTTCCAACTGGCAGGCCTCTCCGGAACAGGTCTGGGACGGGGACCCGGCCGTTTTGAACGCCATCGAGCCGGGGTCGGTGTTCAAGATCGTAACCGCGGCCGCCGCCCTGGAGGAAGGTGTGGCCACACCGGACAGCCGCTACTCCTATCCCGGCTACATCGTGGTGCAGGGCCGGCGCATCAATGACTGGAACTATGCTGTCGACAACGACCAGACCCTGTCCTGGGCCTTCGCCAACTCCTACAACCCGGTCTTTGCCCGGTTGGGCCTGGACCTGGGGGCGGCGCGTTTTTACCGCTATGTCGACGGTTTCGGCTTCGGACGGCCCACCGGCATCGACCTGCCCGGGGAAGCCCTGGGCATCGTCAAACCGGAAGACAGGGCCACGCCCCTGGATCTGGCCACCATGGGCATCGGACAGGGCATCTCGGTCACGCCGCTGCAAATGCTCACCGCCGCCTGCGCCGTAGCCGACGGCGGGTACCTCATGCAGCCCCGGCTGGTCAAAGAGGTCGTGGACGGCGCCGGCAAAATCGTGCAGGACAACAAACCGCTCGTGGTACGCCAGGTGGTATCGGCCGCCACCGCCGGCCAGGTCATGGACATGATGCGCCTGGTGGCCACCATCGGCACCGGCGGCGGCGCGGCCATCCCCGGCTACAGCGTGGCCGGGAAGACCGGCACGGCCCAGGTTCCCGGGCCGGGCGGCTACCAGGCCGGCCGGTACGTCTCTTCCTTCGTGGGCTTCACCCCGGCCAGCCACCCGGCTTTCGGCATGCTGGTCGTAATCGACGATCCCAAGGGCGGTCAGTACTACGGCGGCGAGGTAGCCGGACCCTACTTCAGCGACCTGGGCGCCAAGATCCTGCACTATCTGAACGTGCCCTACGACCTGCCGCTGCCTTCCCCACCGGCAACCAACCCGGCTCCCGCCCCAAGCCCCCCGGCTCCGCCCGACCTCCTTGGGTATCCGGTGAGCTACGCCCGGCAGATCCTGGCCCAATGGGGCTTCAATACCTCGGTGAGCGGCCGGGGACCGCTGGTGACCGGTGAACACCCCGGAACCACGGTAATTCTGGATACCGGTCCCCTGCCCGGTCCGGGTGAAGCGGTAACGGTACCGGACCTTTCCGGACTGAGCGTCAAGCTGGCCGGCGACGTTCTGGCGAGCCTCGGCCTGCACCTGCAGGTCCAGGGAGGGGGGTTGGCGTCCCGGCAGGCCCCCGCCGCCGGCAGCAAAGTGGGAGCGGGAAGCACGGTCCAGGTGCAGTTCAGCCAGGTGCAGGGATTTTAGGAAAGACCTCGATAACGGCGCTAAAGCCCTCCACCGGCGAACTGGCGGGATCGACGAACACGCTGTGTACCATGCCCACGGGCCCACAGGCGAGGACGCCTGGTGGCCTGCGACCGGAGACGAAAGAACCAAAAGCAGCGACAGGGCCGGGACGATGACGGTCCGCCCCCGGTTCATCCTTTCCCCCCCGTTTACCATCTTCGAACGCCCCGTCCCGGGCCGCCCCGACCATGCGTCCGCCCCGTTCGAAGATCTGCAGGGTGTCGCCTTCCTGCACCACCTGGCGCAAGGAAGAGGGATCGGTCACCACCGTGGTGGCCAGGACAGCCACCCCGTACGCGAACAGAGGCGGGAAAAGGAGCGTGCTGGGACCCACCGGGACGACGAAGATGAAGACGAAGTCCTGTTCGGGCAGAACGTATTCGCCGGCCGGGTCGGGCAGATCGCCCGCCCCTCCGGCGTGTTCAGGACCGGGTTGACGGCGGCCATACCCAGCGTCGCCTCCATGAAGTTCAAAAAGGACTTGATCCACCCGGCCATCCGGCGCAACGACATGCCGCCCAATTCCCCGGCCAAGGGCAGGTCCCGGCGTCCCTCCCGGGGCGTCATGGCCAGTCCCACGGCCCGGGACCGTACCAGGGTACACGAAACTCCGATCAGACACTCCTCGGCCACCAGATCCGCTGGTACCGCGCCAATCAGTTCATCATAGATTTTCTACATCACAGCCACTTCGCGGGCAGTCCTCACCTGACGCTCAAACCCCGGTTATCCTGACCCCCATGTCGACCGGCCGGCCAAAGTAAACCCACGAGGTCACCAGGGCGTCGACGCCGGTTCCGGCGTACTCCGCCACGTTTTCCTGATCGATCCCTCCCGCGGCCAGCAAGGTCACCGCGGGAGCAATACGCCGAAGGTCGCCCACGATGTCCTTCAGTTGGCGGGCCGGCACTTTGTCGAACTGGAGCCCGTCCACCCCCGCGCGGCACAACCGGGCGGCCTCGTCCGCGTCTTCCACTTCCACGATGATCTTTTTCTCACAGGCCCGGGCCCGCACCGCATCCAGAACCCCCGCCAGCCCCTCCACGCCGCCCAGGAAGCAAAGGTGCTGCTTGAAAATCAGGATCGTTTCCGACAGTCCCAGGCGGTGTGGCCACCCGCCTCCCGCCGCCACCGCCCGCACGGCCATTTCCTTGGTTCCGGGGAACAATTTGCGGGTGGTGAGGACGGTGATCCGCGGGTTGACCCTTTGGGCCGCCCGCACCAGCCGCCTGGTCCTGGTGGCTATGCCGGAACAGTGTTCCAGGACGTTGGCCGCCACCTTCCACACCGCATGCAGGTCCGCGGCCCGGCCGAAAGCCTGCAGGAAGACCTCCTCCGGCGCCACCGCCTGTCCGCTCCGGCAGGATACGACGACCCCCAGGCTGAACTTGTCAAACAAGCGCAAAACTTCCTCCACTCCGGCCACCACCGCCTCCTCCCGGGCGTGAAAACTGATCATCCCCGGGTATCCGCCCATGTCCAGCAAGGCGGTGGTAAGGTCGAGGCAGGGTACGTCTTCCCGGATGATCCTTTCAATGAGACCGTCTGAAATGTACAGGCCGCATGCCTCCCCCGATAAGGCGGTCGTGATACTATTTAAAGTGTAACGACCGGAAAAAATAATCCCTCACCAACCCTCCCCCGTTTCTTGCAACATCGTTATACTTAACACTATATAACGAGCAGGCCCTCTTGTCCATAGCCCTTTCGGATGAAAAAACTGCCCAACACCTTCCCGGGTGCGGGGCGGGAACCGCCGGGACACAGCCGGCAGCCCCCGTTACGAGGAACTCACGCGCGCGCTTCTCTATCGCCCCGCTTCCCGGGACCGCCGCCATCGAATCCAACCTGGGACGCCCGGGTCTTTCCCCTACAAGGACCGTCCCACCGCCCTGGCCACCGGCGTCAGCCGCGCCACCACTTCGGCCAAGGCGCCGGGTGTAAGCGACTGCGGACCGTCGGAGAGGGCCCGGCCCGGATCGGTGTGCACCTCGATCATCAAACCGTCCGCTCCGGCCGCCACCGCCGCCCGCGCCAGGGGCGCCACCAGTTCCCGCCGCCCGGTGCCGTGGCTGGGATCGGCCACGACCGGCAGGTGGGAAAGGCCTTTCACCGCGGCTACGGCGGCGATGTCCATGGTGTTGCGGGTATGGGATTCGAAGGTGCGGATACCCCGTTCGCACAGGACCACGTTGGGATTGCCTTCGGCCAGGATGTATTCGGCGGCCATGAGCCACTCCTCGATGGTGGCCGACATGCCCCGTTTCAGCAAAACGGGGTGTCTGCTGCGGCCGATTTCCCGCAGCAGTACGAAGTTCTGCATGTTCCGGCTCCCCACCTGGAGCATGGCCGCGTGCTCCATCACCAGGTCCAGGTCCCGCACGTCCGTTACCTCGGTGACCACCGGCAGGCCGGCGGCCCGGCCCGCCTCCGCCAAAATCTCCAGTCCCTCCCGTCCCAGTCCCTGGAAGGAGTAAGGCGAGGTGCGCGGCTTCCAGGCCCCGCCCCGCAGGATGCCCACCCCGGTCTCCTTCAGCACCAGGGCCAGGGAAAGCATCTGTTCCCAACTTTCCACGGCGCAGGGGCCGGCTATCAGGACGATCCGCCTCCCGCCGATCACACACCCGCCCGCCCGGACCGTGGAGCACTGATCCTCGGGCCTGGCCATTACCAGAGCCATCCTCATCCCTCCCGCAGTGCCGCCTTGAGGCCGGCCGTCAACCGGAAAACAGCCGTCTCGAGGCCGGCGGTTTCCCGATACTCCTCCGCCAGACGTACGAAGGCGCTGCCCACCACCACCCCGTCCGCATGGCGGCCCCAGCGGCCGGCATCCGCCGGGGTGGCGATACCGAACCCAAACACCACGGGGAGGTGAACACGCTCTTTTAACCGCGCGCCCATTTCGGCCAGGCTCTCCCCGTTCGCTGTTCCGCCGGTTACACCGGTAACGGTGATGCAGTAAACGAAACCTTTCGCCCCGTCGATTACGCGTGGCAAACGGTCCGGAACGCTGGTGGGGGCCACCAGGGGGATCAGGAGAAGTCCCGCTTCCCGGCAGCACTCCTCCAGAGGGCCCGCTTCCTCGCGCGGCAGGTCGGGCACGATCAGGCCGTCCGCCCCCGCCAGCGCGGCGGCTTCGGTGAAGCGGGCCAGCCCGTACTGCAGCACCGGGTTGTAGTAGGTCATGAACAGCAGGGGGCAGGCGAGACCTTTGCTCCTCAGTACCGCGGCCGTCTCGATGACGCTGGCGGGGCGGGTGCCCCGGGCCAGGGAGCGCTGCGAGGCCCGCTGGATGACCGGTCCGTCGGCCAGGGGATCGGAAAAGGGTATGCCCAGTTCGATCAGGTCCGCCCCGGCCCGTTCCATGGCCAGCGCCAGGCGCACCGTGGCCGCCGCGTCGGGATCGCCGGCGGTCAGGTAGGTGACCAGGGCTTTCTCGCCCCGGCCCAGCAGTTCGTCGAAGCGCCGTTCGATGCGGTTCACGATTTCACCCCCATTTCCTTGGCCACTACCTCGACGTCCTTGTCGCCACGTCCGGAAAGGTTCACCACCATCAGCGTCCCTGCCGGCAGCTCCGGCGCCAGCCGGACGGCGTGGGCCAGGGCGTGCGCGCTCTCCAGGGCCGGGGTGATGCCCTCGGTGCGGCAAAGCAGGGCGAAGGCGGACAGGGCCTCTTTGTCCGTGACCGATACATAGGCCACCCGCCCGCTGTCCTTGAGGTAGGCATGCTCCGGTCCGACGCCGGGGTAGTCCAGGCCGGCCGAAACGGAGTGGGCCGGGGTGATCTGCCCGTCGGCGTCCTGGAGGACGTAGCTGTAGGAACCGTGCAGGACACCGGGCCGCCCCGCGCACAGGGTGGCCGCGTGCCGTCCGTCGGCCAGGCCGAGGCCCCCCGCTTCCACCCCGGTCAGGCAAACCTCCCGGTCGGCCAGGAAGGGATGGAAGATGCCCATGGCGTTGGAGCCGCCGCCCACGCACGCTATTACATGGTCGGGCAGCCGCCCCTCCCGGTCCAGAATCTGCTCCCGCGTCTCCCGGCCGATGACGGACTGGAAGTCGCGCACCATCATGGGATAGGGGTGCGGCCCGGCCACCGAACCGATCAGGTAGTAGGTATCGCGCACATTGGTCACCCAGTCGCGGATGGCCTCGTTCATGGCGTCCTTCAGGGTCCGCGATCCGGACGCCACCGGCACCACCTCGGCCCCCAAAAGGCGCATGCGGAAGACGTTCAAGCTTTGCCGCGCCACGTCCTCCTCACCCATGTACACCGTGCAGGAGAGGCCGAAAAGGGCGGTCACGGTGGCGGTGGCCACCCCGTGCTGGCCGGCGCCCGTTTCCGCCACCACCCGCGTCTTGCCCATCCGCCGGGCCAGCAGGATCTGGCCGATGGTGTTGTTGATCTTGTGCGAGCCGGTGTGGTTCAGGTCCTCCCTTTTCAGGTAGACTTTCACCCCCAGGCGGCGGGAGAGCGCCGCCGCCTCGTACAGGAGGGACGGGCGCCCCACGTACCGGGCCAGGTAATGTTCCCACTCCCGCCGGAATCCTTCGTCCTCCCGCGCGGCCAGGTAGGCCCGGGTCAATTCCTCCAGCGCGGCCATGAGCGTCTCCGGGACGAACGATCCGCCGTAGCGGCCGAAATAACCCCGGGCGTCGGGTAATGACATGACTTCCACTCCTTTAGCACTGCCACCCGGCCGCAAACGGGACCGGGGATTGCCGGGCGCCGGCGACGAAGGCCATCATCTTGGCGGCGTCCTTGCGGCCGTTGGTCTCCACCCCGCTGGATACGTCCACCCCGTCGGGACGAATTTTTCGCACGGCCAAAGCCACGTTTGCCGGGCTCAGTCCCCCGGCCAGGATCACCGGCGCCGGTAAATCCAGGTCCGCCGCCAGGCCCCAGTCGAACGAACGGCCGCTGCCGCCGGCCACGCCCGGCACCCAGGTGTCCAGGAGAATGGAGCATCCCGCGTAGGCCAGGGCTTCCCGCCGAAAAGACGCGTCGCGCACCCGGATGGCCTTGATCACCGGGTAACGGTCGAAAGACCGGCAGTAACCGGGATCCTCGGCCCCGGAAAACTGCAGGACCTGCAAGCCCGCCGTGCGGGCGATGTGCAGGACCTCCTGGCGCGGCTGGTCGACGAACACGCCCACCAGCGTGACGAAGGGCGGCAGGGACGCCGCCACCGCCCGGGCCTGGTCCACGGTCACCCGCCGGGGGCTGGCGGCGAACACCAGTCCGACCGCGTCCACCCCGCACCGGGCCGCCAGGCGCGCCTCCTCGGGGGTCCGCACCCCGCAAACCTTAACCCGCATCACCCTCAACTCCTTCGAGTTCCCTTATGGCCCGCGCCGGATCGGGGTGGCGCATGAGGGCCGTGCCCACCAGCGCGGCGTGCACCCCGTGGGCGGCCAGCCTTTCCATCTGGGACCGCGTGGTTATGCCGCTCGCGCTCACCACCGTCACCCGCTCGCGGTCGATGCGCGGCAGCAGGCGAAAAGTGGTCTCCGGGTCCACCTCCATGGTGAAAAGGTTGCGGTTGTTGACGGCGATAAGGTCAGCCCCCGCGGCCAGGGCTATCTCCAGTTCGGCCGGCGTGTGCACCTCCACCAGACAGGACAGGCCCAGCGCGGCCGCCCGGCCCATGAGCTCCTCCAGCAGGCCGTCGGCGAGCGCGGCGACGATCAGGAGAACGGCATCCGCTCCCCACCGGCGGCTCAGGTACAGCTGGAAGGGGTCGATGACGAACTCCTTGTGCAGCAAAGGCAGGCCGGTGCAGCGCCGGGCCCGGACCAGGTTCTCCGGTCCGGCGCCGAAGAAGACGGCGTCGGTCAGGACGGATACGGCCGCCGCCCCGGCTGCTTCGTACACCCGGGCCAGGGCCCCGGCGTCGGCAGCGGGGGCCAGGACCCCGCCGGCGGGCGAGGCCGGTTTGATCTCGGCAATCAAAGCCACCCGGCCGGATGAGCGCAGAGCCGGGGCGAGGGGGCGCGGAGTGCTCAAGAGCCGGCATTCATCCGCCAACCGGCCCAAGGGAAGCTCTCTTTTCAGGCGCTCGATCTCTTCTCGTTTATGGGTCAAAATCCGGGTCAGCATCAAACCGCCTCTTTCGCCAGCCGGCTCCACTCCGCCAGTTCCGTCAGGTTGCGGAAGGCGCGTCCCTCGTCGATGCTGGCCGCGGCCGCGGCCAGGCCGGCGGGGAGGTCGGGGGCGGCTCCGGCCGCCACCAGCCCCAAGGCGGCGTTGAGCAGCACCGTGTCCCGCCGGGGACCCTTTTCGCCGGTGAGAATGCGGCGGGCGATGGCGGCGTTCTCCTGGGGACTGCCGCCGGCCAGTTCGTCCAGGGCGCAAGGCGCCAGACCCAGATCGCGCGGATCGAGCCGGTAGGTGATGAAGCGCGGGCCCGATATCTCGGCCACCAGGGCCGGACCGGCCGTGGAGACCTCGTCCATGCCGCCGAAGCCGTGCACCACGAAGGAGTGCCGGGAACCCAGCGCCGCCAGGACTCCCGCCAGGACGGGCACCAGACCCTCGCTGTAGACGCCGGCCACCTGGCAGGGGGCCCCGGCCGGGTTGGTCAGCGGGCCGAGAACGTTGAACACGGTGCGGATACCGATTTCCCGCCGGGGACCGGCGACGTGCCGGGTGGCTTCGTGAAAGGCGGGGGCGAAGAGGAAACCGAAGTTGAAAGTCTCCATGGCCAAGACCACCCGGGCCGGCGGCAGGTCCACCCGCACCCCCAGCGCCTCCAGGACATCGGCCGATCCGCACCGGGACGATACCGACCGGTTGCCGTGCTTGGCCACGGTAACCCCGGCCCCGGCGATCACCAGGGCGGCGATGGTGGAAATGTTGAAGGTGGACAGGCCGTCGCCACCGGTACCGCAGGTGTCGACCACCACTTCCCGCGCCGGGCTGACCCGGGTGGCCTTGGCCCGCATGATCCGCGCGAACCCGGTGATCTCAGCCACCGTCTCTCCCTTGAGGCGCAGGGCGGTAAGGAGGGCGCCGATCTGGGCACCCGAGGCCTGGCCGCTCATGATCTCCTCCATAACCTGCATGGCCTCTTCCTCGGCCAGCGATTCCCCCGCCACCACCCGGCCGATAGCTTCCCTGATCATCGACTCGACTCCTCTCGGCTCTTTGTTCAGTGCGGCCCTGCCGCCTTGCGGTTCAGAAAGTTGCGCAGGATGTCGTGCCCGTGTTCGGTGAGAATGGATTCCGGGTGAAACTGGACGCCGTCCACGGCGTAACGCTTGTGGGACAGACCCATGACCTCCCCCTGGTCGGTCCAGGCGGTGACCGCCAGACACTCCGGTACGCTCTCCCGGGCCACGATCAGGGAATGGTAGCGGGTGGCCGTAAACGGCACCGGCAACCCGGCGAACAGCCCCCGACCAACGTGGTGGATGCGGGAGGTCTTGCCGTGCATGAGGTTTCGGGCCCGCACCACGCGGCCGCCGAAAGCCTGGCCGATGGCCTGGTGGCCGAGACAGACCCCCAGGATGGGAATGCGGCCGGCGAAAGCCTGGATCACGCCCAGGGAAATGCCGGCCTGGTCCGGGGCGGACGGGCCGGGGGAAATGACGATATGGGTAGGGGCAAGCCGGGCGATGTCCCGGACGTCCAGGGCGTCGTTGCGGTGGACGGCCACCTCGGCCCCCAGTTCCCCCAGGTATTGCACCAGGTTGTAGGTAAACGAATCATAGTTGTCGATCATCAGGACCACGCGGGGGCACCTCCTTCGACCAGGGTGTTCAGGAGGGCACGGGCCTTGGCCTCCACCTCGCGGCATTCCGCCGCCGGCTCGGAATCGGCCACGATGCCGCCGCCCGCCTGCACGTGCGCCATACCGTCCTTGATGACGATGGTGCGGATGGCGATGGCCGTGTCCATGTTGCCATTGAATCCGAAATAGCCTACCGCTCCGGCGTAGATGCCGCGCCGGGTCCGCTCCAGTTCCTCGATGACGGACATGGCCTTGACTTTTGGAGCGCCGGAGACGGTTCCGGCGGGGAAAACGGCCCGCATGGCGTCGAAGGCGTCGCGGTCCGGCCGGAGAAGCCCGCTCACCGCGGAAACCAGGTGCATGACGTGGGAATAGTTCTCCACCGCCATGAACTGGTCCACGGTCACCGACCCGGTGCAGGCCACCTTGCCGATGTCGTTGCGCCCCAGGTCCAGAAGCATCAGGTGCTCGGCCCGCTCCTTCCCGTCGGCCGCCAGTTCTGCGGCCAAACGGCGGTCCGCGGCCTCGTCGGCGCCGCGGGGGCGCGTCCCGGCGATGGGCCGGGTGGTAACCGTGCCCTCCTCCACGCGTACCAGCATTTCCGGCGAGGAACCGGCCACGCACACGTCCCCGAAGTCGAGATAGTACAGGTAGGGCGACGGATTTATCGAGCGCAGGCGGCGGTACACCGCGAAAGGATCGCCGCCGAAGGGCAGGGAGAAGCGCACGCTGGGCACCACTTGCAGGATGTCCCCGCCCCGGATGTACTCCTTGGCCCGTTCCACCCGCTCCATGTAACCGGCGCGGGACAGGCTGGCCGCCATGCCGGCCCCGCGGGCGTAGGCCGGCGGCCCGTCGTCGGCCACGGGCCGCGCAAGGCGCGTGGCGCAAAGCCGCAGGCGCTCCTCCAGCCGGTCGTACATCGCCGCCGGATCGCCCTCCACCGGCGCCAGCGCCGTCAGGGTGAGGCGGTGGAAGAGATGGTCGTAGATCAACAGGAGCCCCGGAAAGACGAAGTGCAGATCCGGCAACCCCAATTCGTCCGTGGTGTCCGCGGGAAGGCGTTCCGTAAAACGGACCACGTCGTAGGACAGGTAGCCCACCGCTCCCCCGGCGAAGCGCACCGGCACCGCCGGCCGGGGAGCCCGCACCCGCCCCATCACCTCCTGCAGGGCCGCCAGGGGGTCCCCGGCGATATCCTCCCGGTAGTATCCCCTTACCGTGGACAGCCCGTCCTTGGACCGGAACACGGCGAAGGGCTCGCCGCCGATGAAGGAAAAACGGGACACGCTTCGCCCGCCCTCCACGCTTTCGAGCAAAAAGGACGGGCCCTCGAAGGCCATCTTCTTGTAGAGGGAGATGGGGGTATCCAGGTCGGCTCCCAGATCCAGGTACACCGGCACCAGGTTGAATTCCCCGGCCAGCTTCAGGTAACCCTCCTTGTCGGGATAAACCACGGCCGCCACTCCTTTACGGACGCAAAAAACCCGGCACTGCAGACGAGCACCGGGTTATCGACGGAATCGACCCGCTCATCTCAGCTCTACTGTACTCGGCACGCTCAGCTCGACTCGGCAACCAGTTGACCTGCCAATACCTTACCATCACCGGACTGTGCTGTCAAGCCCCTTTTATGAGTTTTTACGCATTGACAGACGCCCGGCGGGCGCATATATTATTATCAGTATGTAGAAAGGCCTTGGCCATATGTCGGAGGGGCCTATCTTTTTGACGGTTCGCCGGGGAGGTATGCGGCGTGCACCAGGCTATCGAGGTTTACCTGAGCCAGATCATTGGCAAGCCGGTCTGCGACCAGGCCGGAAGAAAACTCGGCCGGGTGCGGGACGTGGCCATCGAACTGGGCGAGCAGTACCCGCGTGTCAGCGGCGTGCGGACCGGACCGGCCCTGGAGGTGCTGCCCCTGGATCACCCCGGCTACTTCGACCGCCGGGGGGTGGGTCTCAGCGCCATGGAAACCGGAACCAGGACCCTGCGTGAGAACGAGACCTGGACCAGAAGGTTCCTCCTCGACAAGCAGATCGTGGACACGCAGGGGTACAAGGTGGTCAGGGTCAACGACGTCAAGTTCGCCCGCCTAAACGGCGACGTCCGTCTCATAGCCGTCGACATCGGCCTCAAGGGATTCCTGCGGCGCTTCGGCCTGGAGCGCCTGCTGGGCGGCCGTCTGCCGGAAACCGTCCTGGGGTGGAACTACCTGGAGCCGCTCCATCTGGAAAGTCCCAACATACGCCTGACCATCACACAAGAAAAACTTCACAATCTCCACCCCGCCGACCTGGCCGACATCGTCGACGACCTGGACCAGCACGAACGGTCCACCCTCATCCGCAACCTCGACGACGAAACCGTGGCCGAAATGCTGGAGGAAGCGGAGCGGGACACCAGGGTGAACATCCTTACCAACCTGGACGTCGAAAGGGCCGCCGACATCCTCGAGGAGATGGCCCCCGACCAGGCCGCCGACATCCTGGGCGACATGCCGGCCGACAAGTCCACCGAACTCCTGGCCCACATGGAGCCGGAGGAAGCCGAGGACGTGCGGGAACTGATGGGTTACCGGGAGGGAACCGCCGGCGCCCTGATGACCACCGAGTTCATCAGCTTCCCCAAGGACCTGACCGCCGAGGATACCATCAACAGGCTACGGGAGCTGTCCCCTGACGCGGAGGTCATCTACTATCTTTACGTGGTGAACGAAGATCGCCAACTCATCGGCGTGTTGAGCCTGCGCGACCTGATCGTCGCCGCACCCGCGACCCGCATCGGGGAAATCATGCGCACCCGCGTGGTTACGGTGGGTGACCAGGACGACTACGCCACGGTACAAAACGCCATCGCCAAGTACGACCTGCTGGCCGTCCCGGTGCTCAATCACGACAAGCAACTGGTGGGCGTAATCGCCGTGGACGACGTCATCAACACCCTCATTCCCGACCGGCATAACCTGGAGAGCTTTTCCTACTTCCTGGTCAAGCGGGCCATCGGCCGCCTGGGCCGCCGCTAGCCGGCCCTGCCGAAAGAGGATTTTTAATTTGTACAAAATGTTGCAAGTTGTTCGGGGGTCAGGTATAATATTACCGGAAACGGGTATGTCCCGGCGTACTTATTTTTTGATCAACGGGCGGCCAAGCCCGCCGCCGGGCGGCGGGTCCCGCACAGGGAGGTGGAAGATGCGGACGGCGGGGAGGTTGGGGAGAGGCTAGATTAGTAAATTCTTGGAGGTGGACCTGTTTGGATTTGACTGTTTATGCGCTGATCGCGTCCCTTATCGGGATCGTCTTTGCCGGCTACCTGGCTTCCTGGGTGCTCAAACAGCCGGCGGGCTCAGAACGGATGCAGGAAATCTCGAACGCGATCCGGGAAGGCGCCATGGCCTACCTGAACCGGCAGTACCGGACCATTTTCCTGGTCGGTATCGTCATCTTCATCCTGATCTTTATCGGCCTCGGTTACGAAACCGCCATCGGCTTCGCCGTCGGCGCCATTTTCTCCGCCGGTTGCGGTTACGTGGGCATGAACGTTTCCGTCCGCAGCAACACCCGCGTCAGCGAGGCCGCCAAAAAGGGTATCAACAACGCCCTCAGGGTTGCCGCCCGCGGTGGCTCGGTCACCGGGCTAATGTGCGTCGGTCTGGGCCTGTTGGGACTGTCCGGCATCTACCTGATTTTCCATGACCCGACCTACCTGGTGGGTCTCGGTTTCGGCGGCTCCCTGATCAGCGTGTTCGCCCGTCTAGGTGGCGGCATCTACACCAAGAGCGCCGACGTGGGCGCCGACCTGGTGGGCAAGGTGGAAGCCGGCATCCCCGAGGACGACCCGCGCAACCCGGCCGTCATCGCCGACAACGTGGGCGACAACGTGGGCGACTGCGCCGGCATGGCTGCCGACCTCTTCGAGACTTACGCCATCACCGGTCTCGGGGCCATGTTGCTCGGCTACCTCCTGTTCCAGGGCAAACCCGACGTCGCGAACTTCATCCTCTACCCGCTCGGCCTGGGCGCCATCGCCATCATCGCCACCATTATCGCCGTATTCTTCATCAGCATGAAAGAGGGCGGCGAAATCATGGGCGCCCTGTACAAGGGGCTCTGGGTAGCCGCGGTTCTGTCCATCATAGGCTTCTGGTTCCTCACCAACGCCCTGTTCGGCAGCCTGATTTTGTTCTGGGCGGCCATCGTCGGCGTCCTGGTTACCGTTATCCTGGTGTACGTCACCGACTACTACACTTCCAAGAAGTTCCGCCCGGTCAAGTCGATTGCCGACGCTTCCCAGTCCGGTCACGCCACCAACATCATCACCGGTCTCTCGGTGGCCATGGAAGCCACCATCATCCCGATCCTCGCTATCGTGGCCGGTATCCTGGTGTCCTATGCCATGGGTGAATTGTACCAGGCCGGCGCCGGCCTTTACGGTGTAGCCATCGCCTCCATGGCCATGCTTTCCATGACCGGGATCGTGGTGGCCATCGACGCGTACGGCCCCATCACCGACAACGCCGGCGGCATCTCCGAGATGGCCGAACTGCCCCCCGAAGTGCGCGCCATCACCGACCCCCTGGACGCGGTGGGCAACACCACCAAGGCGGTGACCAAGGGCTACGCCATCGGTTCCGCCGCTTTGGCGGCCATCGTCCTCTTCGCCGACTACACGGAGAAGGTCAACAGTAGCCTGGCCACACACGGGTTAAACAAAATCCAGTTCCTGCTCAGTGATCCCTGGGTGCTCGCCGGTCTCCTGATCGGTGCGGCCATGCCCTTCCTGTTCTGCTCCATGGCCATGGGCGCCGTGGGGCGGGCCGCTTACGCGGTGGTCAACGAGGTGCGCCGCCAGTTCCGCGAGATCAAGGGCCTCATGGAGGGCACGGCCCGTCCCGAGTATGGGCGTTGCGTGGACATCGTGACCCGCCGGGCCATCAAGGAAATGATGGTGCCCAGCCTGATTCCCGTGCTCATCCCGATCCTGGTTGGTCTCCTCTTGCACGTTTACGCCCTGGGCGGCCTCCTTCTTGGAGTCATCATCAGCGGCTTCTTCCTGGCCGTCATGCTGACCGCCGGCGGCGGCGCCTGGGACAACGCCAAGAAGTACATCGAAGAGGGTGCTTTCGGCGGCAAGGGAACCCTGGCCCACCAGGCCGCGGTCACCGGCGACACCGTGGGCGATCCCTGCAAGGATACCGCCGGTCCGGCCATCAACCCGATGATCAAGGTGACCAATATCGTGGCCCTGTTGCTCGTCGGGTCCTCCCTGGCTACCTGGATCATCCGGTAACGACCTCGTACCGAGGGAAGGCCGACCTCTCCCGGAGGTGGGCCTTCCTTTTTTCCCTCTCGCGCCGGTTTTACCGCGCACTTGTGGGAACGTCGATCCCGAAGAGGGTGCGCACCTTTTGCGCGATCTCCTGCAGCATCCTGGCCGCATACGAGCCCATGGCCGCCCAGGCGATCACCGTCAGCGTATCCCTGGTCACGGTGCCCGTGTTCGCGGCCAGAAAGCTCATGTTGATTTGCGCCGCCCCCACCAGGGCGGCCAGCGACAGGCCGTAGGGGAGAATGTCCGCTTCCAGGAACTGTGGCAGTTTCCTCCAACTGAACGTCCCCTGCACCAGGGCCACGGCCACCCCCAGTACCACGTTCAGGCAGATCAGTCCGAGCACCGCGAGCAATCCATAAATGAGGGCGCAATTGACGATGAACACGGCGTATCCATCCTTTCCGGACGGCGGTTCCGGCCAGTCTCCGGCTCCGTAGGGCCGGGAACCGGCCGTTCCCGGTCCATGCGTTGGGGTTACATAATATTCCCGGGCGATGGAACAGGTGCGGGCCAAAGCCGTACAACGCCAAAAGCCCGCCCCTTTTGGGCGGGCATATCGACGAGTGGTAGCCCCAACGGGAATCGAACCCGTGTTTCTGCCTTGAGAGGGCAGCGTCCTCGGCCGCTAGACGATGGGGCCCTGGCTGCGGGACTAGGATTCGAACCTAGACACCATGATCCAGAGTCATGTGTGCTACCGTTACACCATCCCGCAACGGAGTCTATTATACCACGGACGGGGCCTTTGCGCAAGACCGGGGCGGCCCCCGGTGCGGGTTATTTTTCCGGAAAACGGGACCAATGGACGGGCAGCCCCGTGCGGCTAACCGTTGTTCTTCGGCAGCCCCTGGTCGCGCAGGCCCTTGTGGACGACATCCCGCGCCTCTTCGAGGCTGTCGGCCGTAAACAACTGCCGCAGGGTGTCGTTCAACATTTCGAGGTCATTCAGTTCCTTCACCATCTCCCGGATATCCGCGGCGCGCTCACCGAAACGCAGGGCGAGGAACTCGCGGGCCGCCGCCTGTTTTCCCTCCAATACACCTCTTCCGTACACGCGCCGGTAGCCATCCGGATCCCCAAGGGTTATCTCTTCGATGGTAGGAAGGGGATCCCGCCAGAGCCAGTCGACATGGAACCGGAAACCGGGAAAGGCTTCGGAGTGATAGACCCCTTGCTCATCCGGGGTCACCGGGTGAAAACGCCCGTCCGCGCCTAACCGGAAAAAATCCGCCCGCCGGCGGTCCGGATCGACGAGCCAGTATTCTCCCACCCCCGCGGCTTCGTATTCTTCGTACTTCTCCTGGTAATCGCGACTTTCGCTCTCCGGGGACACGACCTCCACGATCACGTCGGGCGAACCGTCGAAATGCGTTCTTTTCAAACGGGGCAGTTGTTCCCGGCGGATAAAGATTATGTCCGGCTCCCGGCCGCGGCGCAGACGTTCGGGCAGGCGAACCGGGAACGGGGCATCCAGAACCTCGCCGGAGGAGTGATGAAGAGTGAATTCATCCATCAGCTTATAAAGGAACCGTTCTTAGCGATGCAATCAAATATAAGCAGGTGGTAGTCATGCAGTAGAGACTAGCCATTTCGGAATAACGTAAGGGGTAACGCTGACACGCCGTCCGCGCCATCCACAAAGATTTCCGCCATGGCAACTCCACTGCCGTGTGTTGGTTGTCTGCTTATATCCGTGTCGCCCCGACAGATAGGGAAATCTCTCGTTCTGTGACGTGAACGGCCTCGCCACCGCCGCGCCCCTGTAGGACACGGCCTGCCGGTAGGCTTTGGCAGCCTGAGCCAGTTTGCGTCCACTGGCTTTCTTTTCTTCCCTGGCCTGAGCGCGGGCTTCCTCTTCCGCGTAGTATTCAAGACCTATGTTTAACGCGGCCGCATAGTCACGGTCCGCGTTGTAACCGCATTTCCCGCAGCAAAACCATGAACTCCGGCGGGGCCGGTGTTTCGTTCCGGGTTTGGTCATCGTTCGTCCATACGATCCGGGCTTGCGCCGGGGCTCAAAGTGCGGGGGATGATCCACAACCGGCTGGTGTTCGGCGCCGCAACGCGGGCAGCGGTGACTCGTCCCCCGGGGCCAGATGAGCTTCACCTTGATGCCCACCCGTTTCGCCTTGTACTTGAGTTTATCTATGATCACCGACCTGATCTGGCTGTTGATCCGCCAGTTGAGGTCGCTGCTTTTGGTTTTGCTCTTCAGGCTGCCCAGCCACTCCCCGGCAACGACTGAGCAGCCGGACTCCAGCGCGAGGGACAGCAGGAAGTTGGCCGCCTGATGCGCCAGCTGGTCCTGCAGTTCGCGATAGCGCCGCCAGACGTCGGCAAGCTCTTTCCGCGTTTTCCCTTCCTCTTGCGCCAATGCGTCCCGCTCCGCCGGCGCCGCGGCTTGACGCCGGCTCCTTAAGTTGTCGGCCTTTTTTTGCAAAAGCGAGGCGTGCGCCCGCAACTCCTTGAGCTTGGCGTAAACGCCGCCAACCTTCAGGAAAAACGGGCGGGTCAACTGCGTCACGTTTCCGTCCTTGTCCTGCTCCATTACCACCGCCGTGATCACCTTGCGAAGGCCCCAGTCGAATGCCAGTATCCGCCGGGTCTTGCCCCGACGTTCGCCTGTCGGCAGGGCCTCGATCTTCAGGTCCAGCACCCATCGCCCGTCCGGAAGCTGACGGAGGTCGGGAGCCTGCAGTCTTCCCCCACGCGCCAACTCCGTGGTCACGGCTTTCGGCAGGGCCAGCGTGAACGAGCACCACGACCACTCGTACGTTCCCGGCTCCGGCTTGTCCGGCAGCAGAAGTTCCATGTCCAGGGACCTGCCGTCATCCGCCAGGGCATAGCGCACGGCCTGGCCGTGACAAGCTCCGTCGTCCCCGGCGTAGGTCATGAAAAAACGGCTCATCCGCGGCGGCCTTTGCAACTCGGTGTAGTTCTCCGCCACCGGGGGAGGCGCCGGTTCGCCGTACAAAGCCGCCCACTCGGCCCAGGTGAGCCCGTTCCACTTCCGTTCGGTGCGCCGCAGATAATCGGCGCGCATCTGTTCGGCCACGCCCAGCAAAAATCCGGCTTTCGGCAGATCCTCCCCGTCGTGCGCCGTCTCCCAAAGATCCCGGGCTTCCAGCACCAGCGGGTACAGGCTCCCCTGCTTCAGAAGACTCTCCTTTTCACCAACCGCGGCCAGCGCCATGAACGCCCAACGGCGCGCTCCCTGGGAAACCACCTGACGGCCCACGGTCTCCAAAAGGCAGCGGCCCACTCGCGAAGGGGCCCACTCCGGCCGAAAACCCAGGTCCCCGTGCTTCCAGACCGGTTTGCGCCAGGCGGGCGCCGCTTCAAGAATGTCTTCCCGGTGCAGTTCCCTAAGCCGCCAATTCATCCAGGACAGCGCTTTCTCCGCCAACCATCCCAGGCGCTGGACCAAATCGACATCGGCGGACTGGCTCCGCGCTGTCTTCGGCACTGCCACCGGATAAGCCAGCGTCACGTTCGACCCGATCAGTTTCTGCCTGGCATCCCATCCCTGCAAAAGATGGTCCAACTCTTCCTCTTCGAGGCGATCCAGGACCGCAAGCCTGGTCTTCTTCATACCCCGGCTTTTCGCCCATGCGGCCAGCACGCTTTTGACCGACTTGGCCTGCGGCAGCTTTTCCCCTTCTTCGGCCTCGTACCTGAGTACCAGAGCGCGCGGCCGGCGGCACGGCACCCACTCCGACGACACGCCGATGTCGGGCGGCGGCCCGGGATCAAAATTTCCGCTCTTTGTGTCCTCCGGCATCAGCAGCACGGCGTGCCGCTCACGAACCTTGGGAGACACGATCCTTCACCGCTTTCACCAGGTCCCTGGCTCTACT
>Ga0078972_1004995_pt1 | contig 34755 bp, 36 predicted proteins | sample YelNatPaOPGAMG01_FD_67568 | JGI IMG/M metagenome (GOLD analysis project Ga0078972, IMG submission 67568) | Hot spring thermophilic microbial communities from Obsidian Pool, Yellowstone National Park, USA - OP-RAMG-01 (SPADES assembly) (version 2) | ecosystem: Environmental > Aquatic > Thermal... | reverse complement strand
CACGCCCAGCGAGGGGGACGTGCTAAGATGGAGCGCGGTCACCGGGATGTGGGAGGCCCGCGCTCCCGAGGGGCAATACGACCCGGGCGCGGGGGTGCTGATCGCGGGGAGAAGCATCAGCGTGGATGCAGCTACCGTGCCGAGTTACTCGACGGGAATTGGTGCGCCGACAGGGAACTGCCAGGCGGGCGGGGATTACTACGTAGATCTGGCAGCGCAGCGGCTGTATTTTTGCGGTGCGGGCAGTAGCTGGCGCGCCGTAGCCAGTGCCGGCGACGCGGTAAGCTGGGGCAGCATTACGGGCGACCTCAGCGCGCAGGGGGATTTGTGGTCAGCCCTGAACCAAAAGGCGGACCGCTCGCATTCCCACAGCCTGGGTGGTGATGTCACAGGCGATCTTACAGCGGCGACGGTAGTACGGCTTCAGGGACGAACGGTATCGAGCGAAGCGCCAAGCGACGGGCAGGCCCTGGTGTGGAGCGCAGCTGAGTCGAAGTGGAAACCATCTACGGTGAGCGGAGGTGGAGGGAGCTTCAACGCGCTGGATGAGGCCGTTCTCTGGTATCGTGAGAATTTCCCGAATAAAGCAACCACATCGAACAGCATAGGCACCTACGGATGGGAACTGTCCTGCAGCAGCGGCACGGTAAGCCATGTTGGCACTGGCAACGGGTCAAAGGCGGTACGGTTATCCAGCGCTGCAACGAGCGGCAGCTACTGTGCCATCCTCCTTGGTAGCGTTGGGACAACGGGCACGGTGGTCGGCGCGATCGGAAGCTATGCTGGCTGGGATTCGATATTTCGCTTCCGTCTGTACACCACCTCCAACGTGAAAATGTTCGTCGGTTACCTAAAGGGTAGTATGTATGACCCTTGGGCCAATGCTCACATTGGACTCAGTTTCGACACAACCGCGGGCGATACACAATTTGTTTTCTCTACGTACAACGGAACAAATGGCACTCGTATTGCATCTGGGGTGGCGGTGGACACAAACTGGCACAAACTCAGAATTCGCTCTACGACGTCGGGCACTATCGTGTTCAACCTGGATGATGGTACAGACGTAAGCATTAACACTAACGTTGCCACCACCACCGCTATGGCTCCTGCCTTCTACATCAACACGCAGGAAGCGGTCGCCAAGACTATTGATGTGCTGCGCTGGTATTGGAGTGGTCCAGATGTCAGGTAGAATCGCCGCTGCAATTTTCCTGAGCACGCTGTGCGCGGCGCAGACATTGCGCCTGCGCTATGGTGGTCCGTCGTCACTGTATCACGTGCGGAACGTGTCCGCGGACACGCCTGCGGTAGTGACGGTCTGGCGGCATACGACGGGCAAGCAGGAGCATGACCTTTCGGATGGCGACGTCGTCTATCTGCAATTCGTGCCTGGTTGCCGCGAGGCAAACGGTTACAGGAGAGTGGTCAACAGCAACCGGGCAGCCGGGACATTTGCGATTGCCGACCTGAACAACAACCCGATCACCTGCTCGTATCCTTTCGATCCGACATACGAATCCGGACTGGCAGGTAAGGTTGGGACATACACACTTCGCTCCGACAGGCCGCGGATCTTCCTCCCGGGATCGGGCGATTTGCTTACCCGTTCCAAGGACCCGGACGGAAGCGGTCCCCAGGTAGCTCCCGTGGCGACTGAGAATGACATTCCCTGGCAGAGGATCATTTCCACCTACGCCCCCTACATTACGCCGGGTTGCGACGGGTCCACGCGCGAGCTGTGTCCCAACGAAGAGACAGTGTTGGACAAGGGGGATGCATCGGGAATCCAAGGCTGGGCTGCGGTGGCAGCCGCTTACGCCTGGTTTGCGGATAATTCCAAGACAGGATACCTGAACCTGGCGCGCTACCTTATAAACAATGTGGAACGCGCAATGATCACAAACACCGCCGGACTTCGTACGGGCTTGGGGTTTCCGTGCGACATCACGACGGACGGATGTGGATGGGGGTCAGGGACAGACTGGGCTTCTATCGGAATGTTCAACTTTGCCCTGGCCTATGATTTGATCCGGGACCAGTTGAGTGCAGCAGAGCGGCAGGCGTTCGCGCAGAAGATGCTGAACGGGTGGGGCGGTGAGCATGATTGCCAGAACCAACTCCAGAAGCAACAGGGGTCGGCAAGCCTGACCCAGGGATCACATACCGTCACGGGAAGCGGATTCTCCGTCTACTCACCAGGGGACGGGGTTTACTTCAAAACTACCATGAAGTGGGGGAGCACGGGAAGCTGGGGGTACGTTGTCTCGGTGCAAAGCGACTCGGAAATGTATGTGAACTTTATTTCCGGCTCCAGCAAAACAGCAGGTGCTCCGACCACAGTGAGCGGCGTGGATCATTATCGCGTGCTGCCGTGGGACTCGACCAAGTGTGGGGCGGCCTTCCTGTGCAGCGGACAGCAATACAACGTGGGCGCGGTAGTGAGGAGGGCCGTTTCCACGCTGGCGTCGGCGGTGGACGCATCGGCTACCACGATCACGCTGGTGAACGCCGGAAGCTTCCCTGAGCAGGCACCCTTCTACGTGGTCTGCGAATCGGAAGTGATGCTAGTGCTGGAGCGACAGGGCAACCAGTTCACCGTTCAACGGGGGCAGATGTACAGTACCGCGGCGGCCCACGGGGCAGGCAAGCCGGTAGTGTGGAGCAGCCAGCTTCAGGGTGGGGCCGGCTCCACAACGGGTCCGGCGGCCTACTTGGGGATGGGCTGGGAGCACAATCTGACGGCCCAGAAAGCCGTGGGGTACCTGCTGACTGCGTTTGCACTTGCAGGGGATGATCCCAGGGCCGCGGCCTACGCTGAGCAGATCTGGAATTGGTACTACGATGCGCAATACATCATGAACAATAAGGAGTATTGGTCTGGCCCGACCCAGGGAGGTCTCCAGAATCAAGGCTATCAATGGGGCCGCTGGCAGGGTACGCACTGGCGTGTAGGGCTGGTTGGTCGGAACGCCTTCCAAGAAGGGCCAATCGAGGTCATGGACGACTATTTCTGGCGAGGCTTGCGGACGGTGTACCTGTGGACTCCGCCCTCTGTCTGGAATCGCATGCCCTACGAAACTACCATTGGAGACCCATATTCAAATGTGTCGCTGGGTTGGACGGCAATGGCGGCCACGCTGTGGCCCGGGGAGGAAGCGGCGCGAGCGACTTTCTGGTACCGGAATCTGAGCGGCCTGATGGATTCCTTGACAGGCAAGACCGCGGCATGGCACGCCGCATATGCTCCGCCTTCAGCTCCGCAGATTGACCCCCGCCAAACCGTAAACCCGTGGAGCTTTCATGATGAGACAGATTTTAATCCTAGTGCCTATCACGGGCTATTGGTGAGCAAGAAAGACTGGAGCGACACGGCGGGCATGTTGATCGCTGGGGCGGGGTACAGCTGGCCGCGGGATCATGATATAGATCAGGGAATGTATCTGCCGGGCGGATATTCTATCTTCAAGGGGCGAAAGCTGCTGTTCGGTTGGGATAACTCTTACGGTACTGGGGGATCAGGAAGTAATTGGCTGTCCTTGGCGAATGGCGCGTCCTCGCTCAAGACCGTGAATTACGCTCCGTGGTTCTCGGGATCCCAGGGCGGGCAGGTCAACCAGATTGACCGCAAGCACGGGGACTCGAATTATGTTTACGCGCGCGGCAACTTTACGCAATCTTGGAAAAGCGATGCAGCCGTGTTGCGTGATCATCGGCATTTCCTGCACATCAAAACCGATCCCGAGTACGTGGTCGTGTTTGACGATGCCGCCCTGTCTGCCGCCAAGGCAGCCAAGACGAACCTCCAGTACTTCCTGCGCGGGGATACGGCATCCACGTTTTCTGCCTCCAGCGACTACCGCGACATCACTTTCCGGAAACCTACGGATCCCGCGGCAATGATCTCGACAAAGGTGCTGTTCCCAGATGGGGCCAGCCCAACGGTGAGCTATGTCCAGACCAGCTACACGCACAAGGTGACGTTCGACTGGGGCACCACAACCTCGGTGCGCATGATCGCCGTGCACCGGATTGCCACTGGCACCTCAGACGTCATGCCCACGGTTAGTTTGCTAACTTCTGACTCATCCACCTATGCGGTACAAATCGCAGATTCTTCCTACCCAGTTGTGGTTGCACTGCCGGCAAATGGCGCGGACGCGCAATCGCGATCATTCACAGCTACGGCGAGCGGGACCGGCAGCATAATTGTGACGGGCCTGACTGGCGGCACCTACGACGTGTACCGCAATGGCGGACGTTTATTGGATGACGTAACCGTAGCCTCCAACGACGGTACAATCGCCGTGCACAATACCACAGTCGCCGGCGAATGGCTTGTTACTGCCGTTCCTCCCCCAGAGCTGAACATAGACAAGACCAACCTAAGCTTCACGTCAGAAGGCAATGTACCGGCTCCCCAGACTTTTACGGCTTACTGTGTAGGAGGTAGTTGTACGATCAGTGCTACTGAGTCTGTGCCATGGCTCGACGTAAAGCCGGCTAGTGGCAACAATTCGGTAGAGTTTACAGTAAGCTGCAATCCGCTTGGGCTAGCACCTGGGATCTACAGTACCGATATTACGGTGTCTGCTCCGGGGACGAATGGCAGCCCTAAAACTGTGCATGTTACGTTATCCGTTACGGAGCAGTTACGTGGTGGAGCGACTGTTAAGTCATTCAGGCTGCGAGGGCAAGTAAAAGTCAAGTGAGGTTTATCCAACAACGCCCAAGAGCGCACAGACTAGAGTAGGCTTTGGCGATGATAACGAATCGTGCAAAGGATCTAGCCGTAAAGTTAATCAAAGAGCTGGAAGGATTTATCCCCACTCCGCAGTGGGATGTAAATGGCTGGGCTATCGGTTACGGCACGCACTTGGAAAATCCTCCCAAGCAGATTACCGAACAGGAAGCTGAATCGCTATTGCGCCAATGTGTGGACCGTATTGCAGAGCAGATAGTCCAAGCTATTAAAGTACCGTTAGCCGATCATCAGTGGGCGGCACTAATCAGCTGGGCCTATAATGTAGGCATAGCTGCTGCGCTGAAGTCCAAGCTGATTGCAGCTCTTAATCGTGGCGACGCCGCGGAGGCCGCACGCCAATTCGAGCGTTGGGTTTACGTTAAAGGCAAGCGCCTGCCTGGGCTTGAGGCTCGGCGCAGGCGCGAACGGGCCGTGTTTGAAGGCAAGGAGGCAATATGCTAGCACTGCTAATCTTAGCAGCCCAATTGGCTGCGCCCAAGGGTTACTTTATCGTCCTAGACAGACCGGTGGTTACGGCATCCGAGCCGCAACAGCGCATCCGGCAGCGCATCCAGCATGCAGAGCGCCAGCAGGCGAGCATCACAAATTGGCTTACACAGCGCAAGATACAGCACAAACGGTATTGGCTAGGGAACCGCATCTACCTGCCCCAAGCGGATTCCAAGCTAATTGAGCAGCTTAGGCAGGCGGGCTACCGAGTAGAGCCAGAGCAAATCATTCAGCTAGAACCCGCACAGCCTGAACCCGCCAATGCAGCCGGAATCCAGCCCGGCGTACAATTCGTTAAAGCTCCTGATTTGTGGTCCTTAGGGTTGGAAGGGCAGGGCGTTCTGGTGGCGACCATTGACACTGGTATCTACCCAAACCATCCCGACCTGAAGGACGCGTGGACTGGCATATTCCACGACCCTGCGAACATTTGTGGCAACGCTGGCCCTTGCGATAACAATGGCCATGGCACGCATGTCGCCGGTACGATTCTGGGGCGTAATGGAATCGGTGTAGCGCCAAAAGCCAAGCTGATGGCTTGCAAGGGATGCGAATCGGCTTGGTGCTCTGAATCTAGCTTGCTTGATTGCGCGCAATGGATCATTGACAAACATCCTGCCGTAGTAAACAACTCATGGGGAGGTGGCCAAAGCGATTGGTTCCGCGATGCTGTAGATGCTTGGCTTGATGCCGGCATTTTCCCCGTGGTGGCCGCCGGCAATGCTGGGCCATACTGCGGCACGGTTGGCAGCCCAGGCAACTATGCGACATCGTTCACAGTGGGGGCGATTGATGTCAACAATGGCCAGATTGCGCAGTTTTCTTCACGCGGGCCTGGGGATACTATCAAACCGGATGTTACAGCTCCTGGTGTATCGGTGCTGTCGGCTTGGCCCGATGGCGGCTATATGCAATTGTCTGGTACTTCAATGGCTACGCCACATGTTACGGGGATCGTGGCTTTGCTAAAGCCACTTGGTTTCCCTAATGATAGGATTGCAGAGGCCTTGCGGCAGTCTGCACAGCCAGTTAACGACAAAACTTGCGGCGGTAATGATCGTGCCAACAATACATACGGCTACGGCTACGTTGATGCGTTGGCAGCTTACAACTATCTTAAGCAAGGCCCACCCCCGCCACCACCCGTGGACCAGCCACCTACGATAACGATCCTAGAGCCGACAAATGGGCAGCAGTTTAACTGTGGCGACCTGATTGTAGCTAAAGCGCAAGCCGTGGACAAGGAGGATGGTGACTTGTCAGCTCAGATCGTGTGGTGGTCCAATTACCCATTCTGGAAGGGTTCCACAGCGGAACTAATCGGCCCTACAGGCAAAGGCTGTGAGCTTGGCTGGCATTTGATTAAAGCCACAGTTACCGATTCGGCTGGCAATCAAGCCGAAACGCAGGTTTGGGTTTACGTGATAAAGCCATGAAGCTGATTAAGAGCATCCTTTCCCTAGCCCTATGGTTGGCTGCCTTGGCATTTGCGTGCTGCGTGACCTTGGCAGCCTACCGATTTGCTGAAGCCCTTGTGCACATTACTCGCACGATTGATGAGTTTCCACGACTGCTTAAGCAGGAATTGCGGTTGCAGGCGCAAGCCAGCCGCGAGGAAATCCAGGCCACCCGCGCCGCCCTAGTTGCTGAAATCCAAGCTACGCGCCGCGACCTACGCGCCGAGTTAGCCTTAACACGCAGTGCCGCCGAAAGGCAAATTGACAGCTTGGCCAGCAGACTGGATGCAAGGCTTGCAGACGTAACTGTGCGTGCAGACCAGCGCTTGGGGCAGGCTGTAGATGTAATAGACCAACGGCTTGGCGAGGTTACGCAACAGCTAACGCAGTCCATCGCCAATACGGATCAGCAGGTCACACAGCTTGCTGGCGATACCGACCGGATGATCAAGTTAGTCACTCCACAAGCTTTGGGGACAATTGCTGCTACCAAAGTGGCTGCAGGGGCCGTAGCTAAGACGGCTAAAACATGGGAACGCGAAACGCCCGCCATCGCCCAGAATGTAAGGCAGACCACTAGCAATGCAGCCAAAATTTCACGATTCCTTTCCAAGTGGAAAGTTCTTTTGGCTGTCGGCGGCATTGCAGCCGCCGCTATCGGCCTGCACTAAAAGTTTTGTAGCGTAAGAAACTCATCATAGGAGGTATGGAATGAAACGACTGCTGACCGCATTACTGGCCACCATTGCCTTGGCCGGTGAGTTGCCCAAGGACTTTGTTGCTGCCGGCGTTGTCCATAATCCTTACGCTGCGCCGCAGGTAAATGGTTGGGCAAGCTACGCCAAGCTGGTCACGGATAGGCGAGTTTACCTGCACAGCACGGTAGATGTTACGTCTGCTACCAAAATTCCCTTTACGGTGCAGGTATCCTACCGTGCCGGCGTGGCTACGCCTGTTTTGGAGAACTTCGGCCCATTTACTGTGTTCTTGTTGGCCGAGGCCGGCATGGCTGCAGCGCAAGACAACGTTGGTGGCGCATGGTCTGCGGGCGGGGTTCTGGTTACTGGGATCCACCGCGGGTGGAAACTCCTGGTACCAGTGCGGGTAACCAAGACCGCTTTGTCCGACTACCAAGCCAGCGTTGGAATCGGCTTTGGCTGGGGGAGGTGAGAAAGTCGTGGAAAAGGTTTGGAAGTTTATTGTGCAAAGCTTGGGGGCAGCTGTGGCTTGGTTCTTGGCATTACCAACAGTACTATTAGCCTTGCTGATCCTGATGGGACTTGACATTCTGGCCGGTATTATTTGTGCGGGCAAGCGCAAGGAAATTTCGTCCGATGCCAGCTTTAGCGGAACGGCTCGCAAGGTCATGGAGCTGATTCTAGTGCTAGGTGTTTATGCGTTGGCTTGGGGCCTTGGCTTGCCTAAGGAACTAGGATCAGCCGCTGCTGGCGCGTTTTGTGTTACCGAGCTGATTTCGATTGTCGAGAATGCTTCTGCCATAGGCGTACCGATTCCGAAAGTCATAACCGACCTGCTTAACAAACTCAGCGCCGGTGAAAAGCCAAGTCAGTCCAATGGCTGATTTTGATGCCTGCTTTGCCCATATTGCAGACTTAGCCGGTGGCCCTACCAAAGTGGCTGGAGTTAAATTGCGCAGGCGGATTCCTTGCATAGATGCCCAGCGCGTTCGCGATTACTGCCGCTGTGGCTTGTGGGACAAGTACCGCGTCGGTCTGCTTGCAGACCAGCGCCTGGCCTGCGCTGTCCTGCTTAGCCTGATCCGGCTGTGCAACAGTCGCCCCATCCGATTCCTGCATGAAGCTGCCAACAAACTTGGCACCAAGCTAAGCATTGATGCCCTACTTGACGATGATGACGCCGCTGCCATCAATGCTGTAAAAGATCAGGACGTTTTGCTGTGGAACTATAAAGTGCTGGTAGCTAAATGGCTTGAATACCGCGCTTGGCTGGCTGGCAAGGATAAGCCTAAGTGGCTAGAGCAACTGTTACGAATTTGAAGGCTCCTCTAGCAATTGGGCCAAGCGCTGCAATCCGCGGGTCGCATTGTTGCCAAGTGCCACGATTGCTTCTCGGAGCTGTGCTTTGTCGTACCGGCTTAGCTCGGCAAACGCGCGAATCTGTTGGGATTCCTGTCGAGTAGGCCATGTACCATGGTCTTCAGGGGAACGCATGGGCATAAGCATGCATTTTACATCCCCAGCGCTTGATTCGATGGTAATGGGCAGGTCAGCTGCTGCAACTCTTAGCAGCGCAGGGTAGTTCTTAGGCTTGCCCGCAACAGCTAGCATAGTCTGGCATACTTTGACCAGCAGCTGCACATCCACCATTACGGATGCCACAGCAGCATCTGCAGGCCAACTAATGCGGTGGATTTCGTTTATGGCATCCTGTACTTCATCGGGGCTAAGGTCGCTTTGGACCTGAATCCACTTTTGGCCAGTGCGGGCACGTAGACCAACCCACACTATGGGGTCGGAGCTTTTGGCTAGCTCTTCAGCGACGCTTTCTGGTATAGCTACAGTAGGAACGTTCTCTGCGCTATGTAGAGCTATAATTGCCGCACGCCCCGGCGCATCTACAGCCGCAATAACATTAGGGGTAAGGAGCACTCGCCCCGTGAATTTGCGTACCTGGGTTTTGTTGGAGTGACACAGTTTTGCCACGTTGAACCGCTTTGGATCCATTTGGTCAAACAGCTCCATGTGATGCCTCCTCGTATTCCGTGATGGAACTTTTGAATGTCGCTTTTCAGTGATTCCCTGCCACGCCTCGCCCTGCCCGGCCCTGCCCGGCCCTGCCTAGCCCAGCCGGGCCCAGCCGCGAGTAATTCGTTTACAATGGCAGCATGGCGCTTGGACGGGTTTTAGCCGCGCTTCGCAGCAAGCCGCCGCCAAAGCGCCAATAAATGCACCTGCCTTGCCCTGCCTTGCCCTGCCTTGCCCTGCCCCGCCTCGCCCCGCCTGGCCCCGCCTAGCCTCGTCCTGTCTGTCGCTAACGCTTAACACTTAGGAACTCCTCGATTAACTTATGGAGTTCCATTAGCGCACTTACCACGGTCTGATCATTGCGATCAATCAGATTGCACACGATCAGATTCCGCACCTGGTTGATAAAGAACAGGGCCGGTGGCCCGCCAGCACGGCGATTGCCTTCAACCTGCTCCTCCGATAATCGCTTTCCAGCAAACGGGCGCAGCGTGCCTTTGATTGGAATTTGGCGCACGCCGTCGTAGGCAAACTTCCTTACTGTCAAGTTTTCCAGCTCAACAACCCTGATGCGCAATGCTTGTGCAAGTTGTACTTTCTCGATCCCATATTGTTCTGCCAAGCTTATGCACCGAGCCTTGTCGTAAGGTGTAAGCTTTTCGCCATGTGCTGCATTTAGTGCAATTGCATCTAGCAGCAGATCAGCTTCGCTTTTGTAGTCCCGCCACTCTACAGCAATGGCTGCGTCTGGCGAGATGCGCAGCACGGCCTTAACGCGGTGGAAGCCATCTACCACTCGCCTTGACTGGCGGTCAGCTATAATGGGTGGCAATTCACAGCCTGCCTCGATCGCTCGCCGCAGATCCGCAACGTGCATCGGGTTGACTTGGTGGCGTGGGTACAGGTTATAATCCAGGATCAACTCTGCTGCCCGAACTTTTTCAATGGCTGTGTCGGTCAGCATGCTTACTTCCTCCCGTTAGGTGATGTAATCAGTTCAACCCAGAACCTACCAAATGGTCCGCCCCTTTCCGGTCGGTAATCACCGATTCCGCAAATCTGGCCGCCACGTGTAAGTGCATCAAGCAGAATTTTGTCTAATTCTTCCGGTCGTGTGACTGTAGTGGCGTCAAGAATGAACTCTACGTCTGTAGCCCATTCCATGATCTTTGGTCGTGCGCGTATAATGCCCTGCCGCTGGACAACAACACGCTGCAAATCTATCACGTAGTCTGATTTTGTCAGCGGTTTGCCGGTTTCCGGATGGAAGAGCCAGCACGGTTCGCTGAAGTCCAAGTTCAACATGCATCTAGCAAGAAACTTCGCGGCGGACATCTTACCGATCTTCAGACTCTTCGCGCCCGATAGCGCACACGAGCGGATCGCAGCGAATTTTACATAAAGCCTGCCGTCGTCTGATGCATACAAGTTAGCCTCTGCCTCCTCTTCCGGAGACGGTACGCGGCAGCTTTTCACTGCGACACCAGCCGACATTGTACCGGACGGATTGTGCATCAACAAGGGTGTCATCCCGATTAGGCGAAGACGCACCCTATGCGCATTAATTACTGGCTTGCCAAAGCCAATTCTTTCGACCACTGTAGCCATTGTTTACCTCCTTATTGTAGTTAGATTTGCCGGATTTCTCCGGCGGAAACTTTCCTGACATTCATGCGACCGCATAACCTTGCCATGCCTTGCCCTGCCTTGCCGCGCCTGGCCGCGCTACGCCCGACTCACCTTACCGGACAAGCCCTCATGCATCACCAACGATCCTGCATGGCACTTTCTGTCGCCAGCAGGCATCCTTGGCTGCACAGATCCATAATCTTAACGGCCAAGCTTTCCAGCTCCCTTGACACTTCAGCCTCTGCTGGTAACACTGCATAGCCCCGCTCGAACACTAACAGTTTCCACCACCGGTTTGCCGCCATCTTCAGCCTGCCGCAGCAGTCACACTGCGTTGTCACTACGTTCATTGCTGCCTGCCCCTAGGAACTTAAGTTCCAGCCAACGCGCGATATAATCGCACAGACTGGAGGCAAATGGGATTTGCGCATTCGTAGTCTTGCCGGCAGGTTCAAACCGCATACCACGCAGCTTTTCAACAATCGCCGCTAGTGGCACGCCATGCTGCAAAGCTGCAGACACAAGCTGCGCCACGGCGTGGGCCATGCCACGCTCGAAAGTTCCAACTTTGTCCACGGTTATGAATAACTCGCTTGGCCGCCCATCCTGGCAAAGTCCAACTGTCAGGTAGCCCTTTAGCGACCCGATGCGGAACTTGTGTGTTACCGAGGCGTACTCACAAGGCATCTGTTGCTGCATCACTTGCACCCCCAGACAAAATCTGCTCCCAATAGTTCTGCCCATAGCCAATGCGATGTACGGGCGAAGTGCCCAGTTTGCGCAAAGCTTCACGGTGCTTGGGAGTTATCGTGCCGTGGTTGCTTTCCAGCCCGTAGCCTGGCCAGAACTTCGACCAGCCCCAGAACAGGCTGTCAACATAAACCTTGGCCACGATGCTGGCAGCCCCAATTAGGTAGCTGTTGGCGTCACCGTCAACAAGCTGGACGATTTCTACATCCCCTACCAAGGATCGTATTGTTTCGGCCTGCACGCGGTCCTTAGCACCATCAACTAAGATGACAGACGGCTTTACCTCCAGCATTTGCAGCAACATCCATGCTGCAACGGCCATGGCCCTGTCGCGCATCGCCTTTAGGCTGGCATGGCGGCATGTTGCTGCCGGCACTGGCACCACGCTGAATGTGCCATGATTGACGATTTCACTGAAAGCTTTAAGCCGCTGCTTGTGGGTAAGTTTCTTGGAATCATTAATGCCGGTGAGTTCTGGCGGCAGCGGGAGCCAGCATGCAGCCACAACCACATCGCCAGCAAATGAAGTGCAATAGTTGCACTCGTCAATCCCGATCGCATTGGTTAAACTGTTCTGAACCTCGTACTGCTGGCTCACCATTCCTTTGTTTCCTGCCATAGGTATTATACGGGACTCGCCTCCATTCCATACTCGCCTAGCGAACTCCCCTCCAGTCTCTGCATAGCGTGATCAATCACCTTCCCTGCATCACCAGTCCAAACCATAGCGAACACTGGCATGCCGAGCTTCTTGTAGGCTTTAATGCGGCTGTCAGTATGGACTTGGAATGGATTGTAGCGGGGGTCAGTCTTGCCCACTGGGCTGTGGTCCATTACATCCACGTAAATTAGCCCTAGCTTGCCGGCAGCCCTGCGCGTCCCACGGCCATAACGCTGGATCGCACCGGATTCCGACCGGCCTGCACCGGCGTTGATGATTACTGTGACCACACGAATGTCTATGCCCTTGGCAAAGATCTTGGAAGCCAATATCAATGGCAGCTGGCCTTGGTCCATGGCCACTTTGGCAACGTAGCGCTCATCCTTTGGGCGCTGGCCGGTAAGCAGTTCATGGCGTACATCAGCCAAGCGCCGCGACAATTCCTGCAAGTGCTGGATTCGTTCCGCTAGGATGATCGTTGGCAGTTTACGCTTTATGGCCTCCCTAGCCAACAGCTCTATGCAGCGGTTGCGCCTTTCATTGTGGCTGATCAGGTGATAGTAAAGCCGCTCATAGTTGCCGCGGAAGCCGTATTCGGGGAACAGCAACTGGCACACGACCCCAGGGGCAATGTAGCCTTCGCGCACACCCTGCTCGATCGGGTAAGTGTAAATTACTGGCCCAGCCAAAGCGGCAGCGGGCATGCGTATGTGGTCTTTGTCCAGTTCCAAGGTTGCTGTTAACCCGTAAACGGCAAGGGGCTGGATGGTGTCAAACAAATCCGTACTGCGCCGGTTCAGGGCCAAGTGAACCTCATCAAAGATTACTACCTGCAAGTCCTTACACCATTGCTGGAACTGTTGACTGTGGCGGCGCTTGTGCAGAGTCTGGACTGTGGCTACGGTTACACGTTCAGGCTGAAAGATGCCTGCCCCAATGATGCCTACACGCTCCCCTACAAGGCACTGGCCTAATTCGTGCCTGGCTTGCTCTAGCAGAGTAAGCTCATCCACGATAAAGCATGCCTTACCCACCAGCCGGGAAAGGAACGCTCCTGCCAGAAATGTTTTGCCACTGCCGGTACAATTCAGAACAATGCCGCCAGTGTTACTGGCGCGGATCATTGCCTGGACACATTGGCGTTGATAGTCGCGGATGCGACTTTCAACTACATCTGGGAATGTATCGCGAAATTTTGGAAACCGCCTGCGATCATCAATTACTATTGGCCCGAGTTTAGCCTCGATAGCCGATCTTTGCGCCAGGAACAAGCCGGTAGATACAACGCCACGGCGCATAAGGTATAGATAGCCATCCCATGCGCCGGACTGGTACTTTTCGCTGTACTGCGCTCCTGGGACAAAATATCGGAAGAATTCGCGCAGCCGTAGTTGCTCCGATGGCAGGCATCGGAAGTATGTTCTGCGGTTGGTAAGTACGGCCCGGATCATCAGTAGTTGCGGACCTCCCAGAACAAAGTGTTCCAGCCAAGGACCCCAACACTAATGGGGTACGTTGACAGCTCGACAACGCTGTCACTGTAGTCGTGCAGTATTGCCAAAAGTGTGTCCATGCTGGGCGGATCAAGGTAAGCGCGCAGTAAGTTTACAGCCGTTAGGCCATTGGCGTAACTCATCATCGCGTAGGCTTGGCGCATTCCCACTCCAGAATGCAAGCAATAGTGCATGTCCAGGAATCTAGGGCTGTTCATCACCTCGGCTTGTAGCACTACAATGCGATCCGGTGCACTTTCGTCAAGCAGCAATTCATCTTCCTGGTAGCCGGCCTGCACTAAGCGCTTGCATAGTTGCAAGGCTTGTTTAACCGTCATTCGGTAGCGCTGGGCTTGGCGGCTGTTGATTCTGGTTGTCCGCAGGCTGACGCGTTTTGGTAACTGGCTGGCATTCCTCGTCGCCAGGTCCAGGAACTCGGGAAACGACCACTGTCGCAGAATATTGCCAAGCATTAACCTGCGCGAGAGTGCGTAGTACGCGGCCTTGCTGTTCACACAAAGCTTGGGCACGCTTGCGCCACTCATCGTACAACCTCCACGATCGCTCGTTGACGCTAACGCGGGACTTGACTTGGGGTTCAAGCAACCGTTCGACCATGGACAAAGCGTCCAAACGGCCTTCGGCCAAGTTTTCCAGTACGGTAAAACACAAATCTAGGGCATCGGCAGCTTCAAGCAAGCGGCGCTCCTCGTCAGTAATTGTCACAGTGCCGAACTGCTGTAGAAACTGGCGCTCGTCTTGGTCCAAGGATTGGCGCACTTGTGGATTGCGCCAACCTGCTGGGGCTGGCAAATCGCCAGTGTATTGCTCCCCTAGGTCGTGCAGCAACAATGCACGGACTAGGTTTGGGGTGACGTTGTCGGCAATTTCATACAAGATTAACAACGCGCCGAATGTGTGTTCCGCCACGGTCTGGCGGCGGAAGAACGGCTCCGTGTGGAACCGCAGCACTTGCCCGCCACGACGCATTAGCCACAAGCGTTTGAACTCGTCACAACCATCCATTGGCTTACCCCACTTTGCTGCTGTTGGCGCTTGTTCCACCGTCGCAATAGCCATTCCCTGGCTGCTGCCTGCCAGTCGGTAGCAGCACACCGCTCGTTTACCACGCGAATAGCGCTCAGCAAATCGCCCTGCCGGTAAAGCCGATGTGCTGTAAGCAAAGGCCAAGCCACTTTAGGGAACACACTGTTGCGGTACTGGTAGTTATCGTCTAGCTCAGCACCTGTACTGACTTCCATCCAGTGCTGTAGCTCGTCGTCCCAGCAGGATGGGTCTTCAACCAAAGGGTAAGGCTTTACATACCCTAGTACATAGTAGTCATCCTCCATGCGCACAATATTCCCACCATAGGCTGCCCACCGCTCTGTGTATGCATGCCAGCTGTCGCTTACTTGGTAATATTCACCCATGGGTACGCCTACATGGGCTGCAATGTATTCCTGTAGCATGCTGAACACTACTACGTTGGATCCGTAAGCGCCCCAAACGATGTCGTTGGAACGATTCATAACGGTCATGGTAAGGCGGCCTTCGCGAATCTTAAAACACACGCACAAGTTGCATGGCAAAGCTTTCAATTCTGGGCGTTCTAGGTCCTCCACAGGATCCCACATTTGCAAAACGGCCCGGCGCTCGTCATGACTGCGCTTTAACATGCGGATGATTTTGGGAAGCTGGTCGGTAAAGTCCTCCTCGGCACCGCCGATCATGTCAAAGTATTTGCGCCAACGGTATCCGTAGGCATCATGCCACGTTACGCCGTCATCGCTAAATTCCATCACGCGCTTGTTGAATTGTGCCAACCAAGTAGCATCGTTCCTGCCGGCCAAGGTCCAAAGACCTTCCATAAAGTGGAAGAAGGGATTAGCATCACGCAACGGGTCGAACAGCACGCGTTCGGCTGGACGTTCGTAGCATGTAGTTACTGGTTCTGGGTATTCCCAGACATCGCCAACGCGGCTTGGGCGATGGATGTGGCGTGAATTCAGCAAGGCCTTGGCTTGCTGCCAGGCATCATTAACGTTGCGCGCACGGATGCAGTACATTGCTAATCCTCCTCAGATCCTTAAACCAAGCTCTGCAGGGTAGTATCGTTCCATGCTACTGCGGCCAGTACCAAACCTGCCGCTACCAGCGCGAAGGCGCTCGTACTTGTCGAACTCGCAAAGGGACATTTCGATGTCGCGCATTTCCAATTTTGGCAGGATAGCTGGGTCAGTACGGTCTGTAGCAATTTGCAAAAGTTCGCGCATTTCCACAATCAATTGTTCGCGACCTGGTGAAGATTGTAATGGCCGTCCAGTAAGCCGGTTTAGTCCTCTTACGGCCCCAGGCCCAGGATTGGCCCAAGTGTAAATGTCTGGAGCATTGCGCAAGTAGCGTGTGTGGCGCATGTCGGTCACAACTTCATAGGCTATAAACATCCCAAAGCCACGGAATTTGCTAAGGAACATGGTAGCCCGCTCTAATGTGCAGTCCTGTTTATCCCAAGGCAGTGTCTTGTTGCGTGTCTCATTCCAAAGCGGATCCAGCACTTGCCACACCATAAAGTCTATCTTGCTTACACCAAGGGGGGCACCGCCCCCTACCAAGTAGGCTGATGTGAATACTTTCAGGCCACGCTCCCTGCGACTTTTCATTACCTGCAGAACTTGCTGCGGCTGCCACTGCTCTGGGAAACCTATTTCGGCCAAGGTGTCAATGTAGTTGATTTGGCGTGCTATGCACAAAGCAAACCACAGATTTGGGTGGTCGGCATATGGTTCGCGCCAGTTTTCGCGGATCCAAGTGGTGGTACGATCCTGCTCACGATAAACGTTACAAAAGCGGTACTGCTGCAGGATCGGGTCGTCTGTCCATGGCCAGGGCTGGCCCTGCTGTCGGCGCAGGTAAATGCGCTGGCGCTCCTCCATCCAGTATAAGAACCTGTCTAGCAGATCTGGCAGGAACACAGTCATTGTGGTACTCCGCAATTAAGCTCTTTTCGCATTATGACTGCACGATGCATTCCTTCCGTAAATTGCTTCGATGCATCCGATCAGCTTAGGTATGACAACCTCTGGGCTGTGGTTGCGCAACAGCTGTTCCCCGCCTTGTAGCAAGCTGTGCATTTGCCGGATAAAGTCTGGGTCATCCTTGCGTTTGTGACAATCAAGGAGGAGTTGTCGCAACTCCTCACCATTGGAAACTGCCAAGCAGTTTACCCCTGGGACCATTTCTGGGGCGACATCGTAGCCAAAGTCAAGCTCACCCGCGTACTTGATCCACTTCCAGTTCAGGACCAGTACGCAGCCAGCGTCGGCACCCTCGAAGAACGTGTACTGCGTCCCACCGCCGTCGCCATACATGACCGACATATCCACCATGAACCTGTACTGCGATGCAGTACGCACAGCAGCAGTGGGATCATGTTGTGAGTATCGCTTGGTCTGTCCTTGCCTGAACAGATTTGGCCACCGCTTTTGGAGTTTCCTGCTGAACACACGATTTTCCCCGCCAAACAGGGTTATGCGCAATTCTTCGGGCAGTCCGCTGTTCGCTTCCAGGATGATATCGGTCCGCTTGTCGAAATCAATCCTTGCAAGGCTGATAGCCAAATTCTGGCGCTGCTCCCAAGGTGGCCATTGACCTTCGGCCCGGATGTAGCAATGGGGGACGAAGTATGAGTTCGGGAAATACCGCCTGACTGCTTGGCGCACAACAATTACCGGCGACCGGCTAAGGTCCCAATGCTGCTGTATGCGAATTGCTTCCACGCCGTCGTGCACGACTAGGATAGCGCCGCGCTGGACCATCTGCATAGCCAGTGTGTAAACTGGCGGGCTTACGGCGATGATGATCGTTGGCCTTTGGCCAGGCAGTCGGAGCATGTCACTTCCTGTGGCAGCCGTAAACGTTACGCCATAGCCGAACCGGCCTTGATAGCCGCTGGTCTTGCGAAGGCAGTAAAGCGTAGCGTTGTGCCCCATCATCTGCAGGCCACGGACAAAATGGGCCGTGCAGGTAACCCACCCGCCAACCACGGCATCGCTAAGGTACACGATGTTCAGGTCCACACTGTATTATACGGCTGGGGCCACAGTTTCCCTTGTGGTGAGTTGCAGCCGTTAGCGATGGCGAGTTTGCTTAAAGCTTTCCCCAAAGCCTTGGGAGCCGTTGGGGCGGGGGCGGGGGACTATAGGGGGTGGGGGGGGGGCCAACAGTTATAGCTATAGCTATGACTATAGCTCCACGGTGTACTATGGCTACAGTGAACAACTCACCATCAGTGTGAATTCACTGGCTCCTTCGGAGCCAGTTCATTTCCACTGATGGTGAGTTGTTAAGCTCGCCGACTCGCCTAACGCCCTTCGGGGGCGTTAGGCGCTTTGGCGAGCTTTAGCCTGCGGCATCAATTCTTCGCAGCGAGAGAGGCTGGGGGCGTGATCAAACCAAATGCCTGGAAAGTTCCTGCAGCAGCGCCTAGACGATACCACACTGCCTTTGCAGTACAATCAAGCGGCTTTAGCATCGAAGCTTACAATTTGGTGAGAACGCTTTTAGGCGGGAACTGTTGAACGGTCTAGTACCATACACCGCCCCCGCCCCAGCGACGCAATAGCTCCCGTTCTAGGCCCCTTAGCTCACGGATTTCACGACCGTTCAGGACTGTCTGGTAGCCCGATTCGACTGTTAATACGGCCCCCAGTGGTCAAATGCTAAAGTCCGGCCCTTGGTACTCACCATAGCTTTAGGCGTATCATACTTATGGCGCAACATGGAGGGCCACCTTATGCCAAACCAAACCAGCAGCCAAGCCCAAGCCCATCCAAGCAGGGGTGGCAAGTGTACTCGCCTACAAGGCGTACAAGGCGTTTGCAGGAAGTGCGGCCAGTTTACTGCAACAATCCACATCCCCCACGGCCAGCGTAAAGCCTATTGCCCCAAGTGCTGCCCACAGTGCAGCCAATGATGAGTTTCAAGCTCCGCCCATAAAGTGGCTTTACATTGGCCGCAGTTGGTTATATAATGGGTGCCGTGCTGGTTGAATGCTTGTCATGCCGGCGTCGTTATGGGCTTGACGATATCGAATCAAGCCGATACTTTCTGCCGTCCATGATTTGCTACCAGTGCTACGGGCAGTGGCAGCAAAAACCCCAGCGTGAAAGTTGCTTTGGCAAGGATCGCCCTCCGCTAGGCCTCGATCCCACCAGCCCCGACTGCCAGGCATGCCCAGACCGACTTCCGTGCATGGCTGTGCTTGGGTACTACGTGCAGCTGCCGCGTTGGCAGTCATTCTGTAGTCGGTTTGAGCGCCACTTGGCCCAGGCTTTGGCAAACGTTGAGGGCGTTCCCCCAAGTATTGTAATCCTGCCATCCAAGGCCAACGACCGTCTGCGCTTGTTGAATCTTTACGTGTGGTCGCTGCGGTATGCAGTTACAGTCGAATTCTTGCTGCGCGTTTTGCTGGACAAGTACCGCAATGTGCGCCAGCCTAGCAACGGCTTTGCCACCCTAGGAGTGCGGGCCGCAACCCTGTGCGGGGTAAAATCTCGCCAATGGGTCGAGGACGTTGTTGCCAAGGCCTATCCGAATGGTGAGAACCACTTGGCCTACCGCAGCGCCATGATAATGCGCTTGGCAGGCATGCCTAGGATCAGTGGCGACATTTTGCAGTCTTATGGCACAGCCATGGAGCGGTACCGCCAGCGCTACTACCAGTGTGCGGAGCGCTACTACCGCCCGTGGCGTGGCAATCCGTGGAGGATGTTGTGAAGCCATTCTTTGCTGATGAGGCTTTTCAGGATCAGCTAGTTGCCCTGCTGTGTTTCGATCCAACAGCTTTGCGCAAGGCCGCCCCAGTGCTAACGCCGGATGACTTTAAGCCCTTGCCTACAATGCGTGATGGCAGGGCCAGGTGGATTGTGGCGGAACGTGCCTTGGAGCATTACCGCAAGTTTCGTGAACCGTTGGGCGACCTGCTACGGTCCGACGTGCTGCACTACGCCGACCAATTGGGCCTTGGCCAGCGCCAGATTGCCGAGCTTGAAGACTACATTGCTAGGCTGACTAGGCTTAAGCGTACTAACCCGGATGCCATTGTTGGGCGTGTTGTGGACTACAAGCGCAGCCACTTACGGGCGCAAGTGTTGCAGCAAATGGTGGAGCTGCAAGCAGCCGGCAAACTGACCGACCAAGCTTGGCGTGAACTTACGGCTAAAGTTTTGCAGCCCGTCGAGGAGTCGCAGCCCATAGACTACTTTGGCACCTTAGAAAATCGCTTGGAACGCCGTTTGCTGCGCCCCCATGGGAAGGTTCCGTGGTTCTTTATTGATCCGTTGGATGCCTTAATACGCGGGATAGGCCCAGGCGAGTTCGGTTTGGTTATGGGATATACGGCCCGTGGCAAAAGCCTAATGCTGGCGTGGCTGGCGGTGGCATATACGCTGCAGCGCCTGAATGTTTTGATGTTTACCTTGGAAGATCCGGTCACGGAGCTTGAAGATCGTCTTGATGCTGCCGTTACCGGAATCCCTAAAAGTCGCTTGCACGAGGATCCCAACACAGTTCGCCAACGCTTTGCAAGGTTCCGCAGGTTGGTAAAGGCGCAGCTGCGGTTGGTGGATGGCACGGAAGGCGGCTTTACCGTACGCCAGATGGAGGAAGTCTTTCTGCGTGAACGGGACCGTGGCTTTAAGGCTGACGCCATAATCATAGACTACGACGATGAAATTGTCCCCAGTCGCCGCTACCAGGAACGCCGTCTTGAGTTTGCCGACATTTACCGTGAACTGCGTCAACTAGCAGGACGATATAACATTATCGTTTGGACGGCGGCACAAACTCAGCGTGGTACGGAAAATGTCAAGATCCTTAGCAGTGATCGTGTAGCCGAAGACATTGGCAAGGTCCGCAAGGCTACCCTGGTGCTAGGGCTTGGTAAAGGCGATTGGGGCGAAGACAGTATCTACATCTGGGTAGCCAAGCACAAGTTTGACCGCCAGCATGTTGGCTGTAACATCATGCCGGACAAGGAATGCATGATGATCTATGACCGCATACGCACTTTGGAAGCGCAAGCCCGCTACGGCCAAGGCATAGACTACCAGGAGGAGGACGACCTGTGACCCTAGTGGAAATTTTGGAGCTGCGAGGGATCCCATACCGCCGCCACTCTGTCCGTAGTGATGAGATTCGCTTGTGTTGCCCATTCTGCACCAGTCGTGGGGAGACACCGGATCGCCGGTTCCGACTAGGGATAAACATCGCACGTGGTATGGGCCACTGCTTTAACTGCGGTTGGCGCAGCCAGAATGCCGTAGAGCGGCTGTTGGATTATTTGGGGGCGAAGGATCAATACCACCAATTGCCGCAGGATGATTCTAGCCCTGACGGGAGCTGCAGTATAGGTTTGCCTATAGGCTTCAGCATCGTTGGTACGGTTGGTGATGAACTTGATCAATTGGCCTTGCAGTATTTGCTGCATCGCGGCGTAAGCAAGCAGCAGATTGTACGGTACAAGGTCGGCGCGACATTTGTTGGCAATTACGCCTACCGGGTAGTGTTCCCTTTGTGGTACAACGGCAAGCTGCAAGGATTTGTTGCCCGTGACATTGCTGGCAAGGAGCCGCGCTACCTTAGCGGGGGTCGCAAAGCGTTGTTTAACCCAAGGCCGGCGGAGACTTTGATCCTGGCTGAAGGCGTATTCAAGGCCTTGCGCATCGAGCGTGCCCTGAACCGTCCAGTTAGTGCAACGCTGGGCAGGGAGCTGACCGATTACCAGCTAGAACAGCTCCAAGCGTTGGGTGTCGGGCATGTAGTGTTGTGGCCCGATCCTGATAAGGCAGGCAGGCAGGGTTGTATTAGCAGTGCGGAGCTGCTTAGGGCAAACGGATTTGATGTAAGTGTTGTATGGCCAGTAAGTAAGCCGGCAGACGAGGTATCCCTGGATGAAATCCGACAGTTATACCGCGTCCGCCCTTACAACTGGCAAATGCAAGCCAAACTTATGTTAGGAGGTGACTAAATCTATGCCACGCAAACGGTTGGTTAGTTGGCGGGCCAAGTTGCGCCCAAGCCAAGTTCGGCTGATCCGCAAGCTTTACTTTGAAGGTGAAAACGGTCAACGTTGGACCCAAGATCAATTGTCCAAGCGGTTCAAGGTATCACGGACAGCTTTAAGCTTTCTGTTGCGGGGAATTACGTACAGGGGTGTGAAATGACAGGCCGATTGTTACTTGTAGATGCTCACGGCCTCGCCTATCGCTCGTACTATGCTTACCAAACAATGCGTGATGCTGATGGCCAGCCAGTCGGCATGTACTATGGGTTCCTGCGCACATTGTTGCGCCTAGAACGCGAGTTCGGGTATCCCATAGTGCTGTGCTGGGATCATTATGGAGGCAAGGCTCGCAACTGGCGCTATGCCATTTACAAGGACTACAAGGCAAGTCGCAAGTCGAAACCGGACTCGGAAACACTGTTTGCCCAGATTGGCAAAATCCAGCAATTGTTCCGCAAGATCGGTCGCCCGCAGGTCGGCGCACCAGGCTTGGAAGCCGACGATGCTATCGGGATCCTAGCATCCACTGTGCAGTGCAATTCCGTGCTAATTTACACTGCCGATCATGATCTGTACCAGCTGCTGGATAGCGACAGGGTTAAGATCGTACATTCTGGTGATGGTCGCTTTACCGAGGTCACACAGCAAATTGTGGAGCGGAAATACGGAATCCCTGTACACAGGTGGCCAGCCTTTCTAGCCTTTGGAGGAGACACTGCCGACCACATTAAGCCCATCCCCGGCGTGGGGCCGGAAACAGCTTTGCGGATGGTGCAGGCTGGTGGCCGGCCAGAATTGCCGTTTGACCAGCAACCTGCAGAGTTCCGGCGCAAGTTTGCCAGTGTTGAGTCCTACTGGAGCCAAGTACAGGCAGCATACCAGGTTGCCTGTATCCCACGCAGTTTTGATGACCCGCGGATACACCACCTTGTCAGGCGGTGGAAGGTGGATTGGTCCTTAGATGTTGACCCTGACCGTGCAATGAAGCATTTTATGACCTTTTGTGCCGATCACAACTTGGTGGACTTGTTGTATTACAGGAGGGAATTTGTCCATGCAGCGATTAAAGGACCAGCCCAACTTGGGGATTGTTTGCCGCATAGCCTATAGCTATTGGCAAAAGCTTCCGCCTGCGGCTAGGGCATTTATAGACTTGGACGACATGATCAGCGATGCTGTCGCACATCTTGTGGCAGTGGCTGATCGTTACGACGGCACTTGCTCGCCAAGCACGTTTGTCTGGGTAGTGGCAAGCAACTACTGTAAGAGTATGGTGTCGTACTATGCAAACTCCAAGCGCTGCGCCGCTGTGGTCCCGCCTGAACATGCCAAACACGTTGGCTGCCATGGCGGCCTGCCGCGTGTGGAGTTGACCTTAATGGCCCGCAAGCTTTTAGCCATGGCCAGCCCAGAATTGCGTCGCGAGTTGGTGCGCTTTAGCCGAAACCGGCGCTATCGCCCATTAAGCCCATGGTTAATGGATGAATTACGCCAATTGGTGAGGGCCATTGGGGCTAATTTTGACGAGTTCCGTACAATACTCAGGGTGGTTGCCTATGGAAGTCAAGCTTGATGAGTTTCGCCGAGCTTTTGATTGGGTTGACGTGGTAGACAAAAGCCCTGCTTTGCCTACTAGTCGGTATGTGCGGATGGTTGGTACGGGTACAGAGCTAGAGCTGTACCTAAGCGGGATCACCATAGCGATGGCCCGCTGCCAAGCATTAGGTGAGCTTCACTGTGGAGTACGAGAATGGTACGCTTCGCGCCCACACTTGGGGTCGTTTTTGGGCGCTGCCGATGGTGACGTGGTCACTGTCAGTTGCGATGGCAATGTGTTGCGGCTAAGCTGCGGGGAATACAGTATGGAGCTGCAGCAGGTACACGAAACGCTTAATTACTACGATTGGGATGGCAGTGGCGATGTTTTGCAGTTACCATCCATCGTAGTCGGCAGTATGGCTATGCTTAGCCGTTACGCGGCGCGCAGTCCTGGATTGGAGCATTTGTCTGCCATCCGATTGACAAGTGGGTTTGGTGCCTTTGCTAGCGACAATGTTGCGCTAGTAGGCCTGTGCAGCCAGGCGGTTGATGCGACCTGCACCATTCCTGTCGAGCTGGCAGCTACGATCGCCAAACTAAAGACTGCAGAGGTTCGCTACAGTCAAGCTGGATGCGGCGTGGTTACCGATTATGGGTACCTGTTCCAGCCGCGGCACTTCCGGTTGGACAAAATGCCGGCAAACAAGATGGCGGACTTGCTAAAGCGCGGCATGGATGTGCCGGCAGAAGTAGTCGCACCGGTCGCCGACTTGCACATGGGCTTGCGACGGGTGAGCAAGGCGGCTAGTCGTGGCGCTGTTAGCTTGAAATCCAGTGGCGACCAGCTAACCATAGCCGTTGCAGAGCAGGACGTCAAGGTAAGCTACCGGTTTAAGCTAGTTACCGGTGGCGAGTTCGCGGTCAGTATTGGGTTACCGCACATCTCGCCGTTTGTCAACCACATTGCCGAGCTTGGTGCCACTACCATCCAATTTGCCATGGCAGAAAATTGTGCTGTAGCCAGATCTACAGTAAATGGCCATACCTATGTGCTTATGGTAGCTGCCCGTGCTTGATCTTGGCGTGCCAGTTTTGGAAACTACAGTTAACCGCGGTCCGCGTGGGTGTCGCTACTGCCCGCTGAACCAAGTTCCCGGAATCAAGAAGATTTTGGGCTTGGATCGGATTCGTGGTCGCCCAATCATGATTTGGGCTATGTGTCCAGGCTGGGAGGAAAACAGCAAAGGTTTGGAGCTGGTAGGCCCCTCCGGCCAGCTGCTGTGGAAAGCTCTGCGCCGCTATGGCGTTACGCGTGACCACGTGGACGTGCAAAATGTAGTGCGGTGTTGGCCTGCTGATAGTAGCGGTGTTGACCACACACCAACAGCGCAGGAGCTGTACTGCTGCTCCATATACAATGTGGAGGCATTGGAGCGCAATCAGGGTAGAGCCCGCGTGCACTTAATCTTGGGTGAGGTGGCTGCAAAACAACTACTGGGACCACGCTACCGCAAAGATAAGGCTGTAATATGGGTTGACGAGTGGGATGCTTATGCCGTCCTGGCTGCTCACCCTAGTTACTTATTGCGTGCTAATGCGACTAGCAGTACAGATCGCATTTACCAGCGTTGGTGCAAGCGACTGCGCGCGGCAAAACTCTTAAGCCAGCACCCAGGCCGGTACGGGTATATTAAAGCGCAGGACTATGGTGCAGTGTGCACAGCCGATGAGCTGCGCAAGCTGTGCAAGGTTCTGCGTGCCCAAGCGGAGGCTGGAAGGCGCATAAGCTTTGATGTCGAGGATGACACCATTGATGGACGCCGCATAATTCTTTCCATAGGGTTTGGTTGGGGCCACTATGATGAGAATGGCAGATGGCAAGGCGGCGCTAGATCGGTAATACTGTACCATCCAGAGGCCGACCAAGACCCCAAGCGCATCCAGCCGCTAGTTGAAGGCATTAGGTCTATCTTGGAAGATGATTCTATCCGCAAAGTTGCCCAACATGGATCGTACGATGTAAAGCAGTTGCGGGAATTGCTGGACATAAGGGTCCGTGGTTACGACTACGATTCGCAATATGCAGCCTATCTGTACGACAGCGGGTTACGAACTTATGGCTTGGATGCGCAGGCCCAGCGTGATTATCCGGAGTTTGCCGACTACAAGGAACTAGTTGCGCCCTATGATTGGCACTTGGCCAAAACTCCTTTGGCAGACTTGGTCCTGTACAATTGCGCTGATTGCGATCTTACCAAGCGCATCGAAGTAGACACGGCTCCTCACATAAGCTTGCCCTTGCTCCAAGTTTATATCGCTGTGGCCTTTGTTCTGGATGGCATGGAGCAGCGCGGGCCTTATGTGGATTGGGAGCACTACCAAGCAGTAAGCCAAGCCGTAGACCCCCTGCTGGACGAGACGCGGCGCAAACTCCAACACATAGCCGAGGATCCTGAGTTTAACCCGGACTCGCCACACCAAGTATCGTGGCTGTTGTACGAGAAGCTTAAACTGCCCGACATTAGCGGGACCAAGAGCACCGATGCCGACGTGCTAAGGCTGCTTGCAACGCAGGTAAGCAGTAAGGCCTTACAGCTTGTGCTAACTTATCGGAAGCTTAGCCGGATGAAGAGTACCTACTTGGAAGGTGCTGCCGTAAGCGCCAGGATGCATGGCGGTCAAGCCCGCACTATATGGTGGCTTACGGGGGCTGTTACGGGCCGCCTGCGCAGTGGGCGTGGCGACAGCGCCATGGCCCAAGGCGTGATGAACTTCCAAAATCTGCATGGCAACCCCTTGTTGCAGAACTTGTTTGTATCCGATCCCAATTGGCGCATAGTTTTGCAGGATCCAGAGTCGGCCTTGGACAAGCATGTGTTCTTGTCCCTAGATTACTCACAAATCGAGGTACGCATGATGGCCGAAGTGTCTGGCGACCCCCTATTGATCCGCCAGTTTCGCGAAGCCGGATGGGATGCCGAGAAGGCTAAGCTTGAAGGCAAGGACATTCACTGCCAGGTGGGGCACATCCTTACTGGGTGGCCCATTGAACAAATCGCCAAGGATAAGGAAACTAGGCGTGCGGTAAAGATCTTCCACTGGCAGTTAATCTATGGTGCTAGCAAGGAGTCATTGTATCAGCGCCTGCGCATGGAAAACGTGGACATAACCCCAGAGCGGGTCTCCGAATACTATGACCGGTACTTCCAGCGTTACAAGGGCGTAGCGCGTTACATAAGGGAACAACGCCGGCGTGCGGAGCAGTTTGGCTATGTGGAGACATTGTTCGGCTTCCGCCGCTACATTGGGCAGGATGAGATGCGCTCCACCTACTGGGCCAACCAGGCAATTAACAGTCCTATCCAAGGTACGGCCCACCAGTTGGTACTGATTGCCATGGCCTTGTTACACAAGAAACCTAAAACCTACCACCTACTGCAAATGCCCATTATGGAAGTACACGACGCATTAGTCTTTGTAGTGCCTACTAAGGACTTGCCTGAAGCCTACCAGCAAGCCAAGCAGCTTTTGCAGCACGATGTTGCCGATTATTGTTGGCGACACTTCCGGCGCAGATTGCGCGTCCCCTTGGTGGCGGAAGCCACCGCCGGCTACTGCTTAGGGACGATGCTCGAATACCATGGTGAGCCTGTTTCGGAATTCATCCCCAAGTGGGTGCAGGCCTACCAAGATCGCGGCGCTGTGACCCTTGACAAGTTTGTGGAGTAGGTGGCAGTCCCATCTGCAGCAGTGGGGTTTGGAAACAATGGCGAGTACGTATAATACTATGGAGGCCCAAAAGGTGGCAACAGAGCTTGACGAACTGATCAGCAGCTTGGACTTTATGCCGGAGAACGTTGTCCAAGCCGCTGCCGAGCAGCCAAAGCTTTTCCTGCGGGCTGCCGACTATCGTATGGCTAAGTACCGCAAGTATGTGCAAGCTGAAGGCCGTTTGGAGGCCGAACGCGCGGCCACCAGTCTTAGGCTTAGGGAGCAGGCTCGTCTTAATGGGGAGCGACTTACGGAAAACCATATTGCCGAGCTGCTGACTGTTGATGATAATTTGCGCCGCCTGCGTGCGGAAGTAGAATCTGCCCGTGAAGCTGACGAGTACGCAAAGCTACTCTTGGAGGCCTATCGCATGCGGCGTGACTGCATTCGGGTGGTGGCGGAGCTTTCCAGTGCAGAACTGGCTATGGCTCGCATTGTAGAAGAGGGGCGCGAGGCTTTGCACAAGGCCAAGAAAGCTTTGGCAGAAAAGTATCCGAGTGGCAAGCGATGAACTACCTGCAGCTAATCACGATTGGCTTGCTGCTGGCAGTAGTATTCCTGTGCGTAATTGTGCCAGCAGCAGTAAGGGCAACAGCCCGTGCCATTTTCGAGGAAAAGATACGCTACTTTCGTGAGCTACTTGGTGGCGAGTTAGCCAAAGGTTTTGATCATATCAAGCACGACTGAAAGGAGGAACTATGGTTTCTTGGAAGGAAAAGGCGCGTCAGCGCTTGAAGGAGTGGAAGCAAGGTGACACGTTCCGCCTTGCAGAAGGCGAGAATGTGTTTCGCATCTTGCCTAACAAGCGTGGGTTAGAATACGCGCCATACATTGAATTTCGTGTACACCGTAACGTAGGGCCTGACCAAGGCTTTGTGCGTTGCGGCATTGACATGGACGGCAATGGCGACTGCTGGCTTTGCAAGAAGCTGGAGGAGCTGTCTAAAAGCAAGGATCCGGCCCGCCGCTTGCAGGCCAAGGCCGCGGCGGCGCGTGAGCAAATGCTTGTGCAGGTCGCGCCTTACGACCCAGAAACTGGCCAGTTTGGTAAGCCCAAGCCGTGGTGGATCCCGACGGGTGGGCCGCGCTCGTTGGCCGTTACGATTCTTAGCTTGCTGGCCAGCAGCAAGCGTTCCTACGATGATCCCGTAAAGGGCTATAACATTACCATCGAGCGTACCGGCCAAGGCCCGCGCAACACTAGGTACGGGACTCCAATCCCCGATGACGAGCCTACACGCGTGCCTAAGGAAATCCTTGCCCAAATGAAGTACCTGGAGGACTATGTGCCTCCTTACGACCCAGAGGAGCAAAAGGCCATCTTCTATGGGCGTACGCGTACTCCGGATGAAGTCGAAGAATACGAAGACGAATACCCAACCGAATACGAACCCGAATCTGAAGCCGACGCTGGCTACGAATCTGAAAGCGAAGAGCCTGACTATGAACTTGGCGAGGAGGAACCAGAAACTGTGGACGAGGGCGATGACGAAAACGAAGACGATAACGCGAAAATTGAACCGGATGATTCAGGCAGATCCTTTGCTGACGATAGCGAAGACGTCGCTGACGAACTGCCAAAACCTAAGTCTACAAAATCAACTCCTAAGCACAGGGGCAAGTACTAATGCCTAATCGGCCTGATGATGAGGTCTGGAAGATCCGCGAAAAACTAGGCCACCTTGCTGTGCAGCCTGCGCCAGCGCAGTGGTTGGATACGGGTATTCCAGACCTTAACCAAGTGTTGGGCGACAGGCAGCGCGGCATTGCCTATGGACGCATTATAGAGGCTAGTGGCTGGGAAAGTCACGCCAAGACCAGCGTATTCCTAAGCATACTAGCCTTGGCCCAACGTGATGGCGCGGAGCTTATCCTTGCCGATTTCGAAAACTCCTACGACCCAACTTGGGCTGAACGCCGCGGCATAGATGTAAGCCGTTTGCGCGTTTTCCAGCCTTATGTTGGGAAGTTCGGCAAGGAAAAGACTCCGCGCCTTTGCACGGCGCAAGAGCTGTGTGCCGAAGTCGAGGAGGCCATTCTTACCCTAGCCCAGCGCAAGGCTACTAAGATCGCAGTGTTAGTTGATTCTGTACCTTCCATGCTGCCAGAAGGTGCAGCCATCGCCGGCCTGGAAGAACACACCATGCGCACGCAGTTGGAATTGCCGGTGTTTCTTAGTTCCTTACTGCAGCGATGGGTAGGACTGGCCCATGCTTACTCCGTAATGATGATCTTTATCAACCAGTTGCGGCAAAAGCCGCAGGCATTCGGCGACTCTGTCTACACGCCCGGCGGCTCCGCATTAAAGTTCTACAGCCACGTTCGGGTAAGACTGCGCAGGACAAAGGGCGGCAAAATTGTTCGTAAGGGTAAAGTAGTGGGGATTCAGGGCGTAATACAAAACCTGAAGAACAAAGTGGGCGGCTACGAAGGCAGCTCCATCGGATTCCGCTTGCTGTTTGATGGGCCAATTGAATTTGTCCCTGTCGAGGAGCTGGAGGAGCAGGATGAGCAGTGACGTTCTTGCCCTAAGCATGCGGCCACGCCGGCTTAGCGACTTGGTTGGGCAGGCCGATCTTGTGGCGGCCCTCCGCAAGCAGGTCGCCGCGCGCATGCCTAAGGCAATCTTGCTGCATGGCCCTACCGGAGTAGGTAAGACTACCGTAGCACGAATTATTGCCGTGGCCGTGCAGTGCGCGCACCAACAGCAATGGGGCGACCCATGCGATGACTGCTGGCAGCAGGCCGACGCTGCCGTGCATGAGATTAATGCCAGCGAACTAAATGGTGTCGAGGAAGTCGGTCGCATCGCTGAACTAGCCAGCTATGCGACGGCTACGGGGCAGCGCCGCGTAATCATCATGGATGAAGTGCAAATGCTCACCGTTAACGCGCAGAACCTGCTGCTAAAGCATTTGGAAGGGCAAAGTGGGGCTTTGTGGATATTCTGCACTACGGCACCAGCAAAGTTGTTGCCTGCCCTAAGGCGGCGCTGCATTAGCTACCAATTGCGCCCACTAAACCAGCAGGAAAGTGAACAACTGCTGCACAAGTGTGCGCAGCAGATAAAACTGGACCGTCCCTTAGCACCATTGCTTAAGGCTGCCGCTGCAGTGGGAATGGGATCGCCAGGACTGCTGCTAATGGCCTTGGAAAAGTACGCATCCGGCCTTAGCCCGGAGCAGGCCGTGGCCGATTGCGAGACCGGTCAAGACCTCGACACATTGGCGATTTGTCGCAGTTTGGTTCGTGGTGATTGGCCAAGCCTGCGGCAACAGCTTGCAAAGCTTGCGCCGGAACATTCACGCTGGGTGCGCGCTGCCGTGTGCGGTTATTTGCGTAGCATAGTGTTGAACAGTGATGGCGCGAAAGCTTTGCGCGCAGCTAAGTTGCTAGCTTTACTGTCTGACGGGAACGCGCCCTTAGACGACGCGCTGTTGCATAACTGGATTATCGGCAAACTGGCAGCAGGGTGTATCCGTGAATGAGGCTACTACTTACTGCGGATTGGCATGTTAGCCCCCAGCGCTTGGAGGAATGTGAGGCAGCCTTGCAGCAGTTGCTTAGCTTAGTGCGGCAGCACAATGTAGATGCCGTAGTACATCTAGGCGATGTAAAGGATGCCTTTAATCCCGTAGATGTACGCGTGGTAAACTTCTTGGTCAAGCTCACGGCATCCGTTTGCCAGCATACTAAGCTGTACGTATTGCTGGGTAATCATGATCGCACCGGACCCCGCGATACTGCAGAATCTATCCTCCCCGTAATGCAGGCTGCCGGAGCTGTAACGTTTGACCAGCCTGCCGTTGTTCGGATGGGTCAGTGGGACTTGGCCTTTGCTCCCTATACAAGAGATTTATCCCAACAGTCCGGTATGCTTAAGGAGCTGGCTAGCAAGTGCCGCGGGAAAGTAATCTTGTTTATGCATAGGGAAGTGCTGGGAGCACGCTGGGCGCAAACTGCGGAGCCAATAGCGCATGGCGTGGCGGATGATGCGTTAGCTGGGTTCGCTGCCGTATTTGCTGGCCACATTCACTACCCACACCAAGTGGGTAATGTGTGTTATGTGGGCAGCCCTTACTGTATTGATTGGGGCGAGTGCAACCAGCACAAAAGTTTTGTCCTAGTTGTAGCGGAAAGCGGCCTACATATTGAACGCATTGCAAGCGCCGTCCCCGGGTGGTACGACCCTGAATTGCCAGGATTTGTGCCGCCGGCATCATGGCAGGGTACCCGTGTCCGCGTGCGCGCTAGTGGACCAATAGCGGAGGCCGAGCATCAGGCAGCACAACGTTACCCTGGGGCGCTGATTACCATTGTTCCGGTAACTGACCAGTTGGTTGATGCACAGTTGGATTTGCCTGTGGATGACCATCAGCAGATTCTGCGTCAGTATCTGGCCCAGCGCGGATTCAGAGATGCGGAGCAGATGGAAGCTTATCTAGCCAGCCGGATTGGGCCGGTATATGTTGGCGTACCTGGCGCAGTAAAGTTCACGCATGTGCAAGCGCAAGATGTTTTGTGCTTCCAACAGGTGCAGTTGCCGCTAGATGCCCAGGGATTGGTGTTAGTTACCGGTCGCAATATGGATTGGGGCGGCAGGTCGAATGGGTCTGGCAAAACGTCCTTGCTTAGTTTGCCGGCCTTGGCACTGTTTGGCACTACGCTTAAGGGACAACGCCATGATGCTTGGCGCAGGCGCGGTACAAAAGGCCCCAGTTCCGTACAATTGACTATGGAAGTAGCCGGTAAGTCTGTGCAAATTATTCGACAGCGCGCGCCGTCAGGGCTGCAATTGCTGGTTAATGGAAACGATGTAGCGGGTACCGTGCACGATGTCCAGCGCCAAATCGAGTCGCTGGTGCGGATGGATGCTAATGTAGCAGGCAGCGCATTATTCCTAGGGCAGCATGAAATTGCCACCATCGTTACTGGTACAGACCGCATGCGCAAGGAGCTGTTTGGGCGTCTGCTCGGTTTAGAGCGGTACTTGCAAGCCCAGACTCGTATTCGCGAGGACATTCGCCGCTGCCAACAAGCATTGTCCGACGTGGAGCACGAGATTGCTACTACCCAACTGCTACTGCAGTCCGAGCGGCAGCGTTTGCAGGATTTGCAAAACTTTGATGCCGGCCCCGAACTTGATGTTGACAACCTGCGTGAGCGCGAATCTGCTATCGAGCATGAACTATCACGCGCCCACAAGCTTAAGGAGCAGATAACATCCCAGCTTGGCGAGCAGCAAGGCAAACTGGAGGAAATTATAGGTAACTGCGCGAAACTGGAGGAGCGGTTGTCTGCCATAAAGCGGCAGTTGGCTGCCAGTTTGCGTGTTGGGGCGCAGTGTCCGGTATGTGGTAGTCGCGTTGATCCTAGTCAGCTAACGCACCACCGACAGGAGTTAGAGTCCAATGCCGAGCAGATTGAAGACAAGCTCCGATCTTTAGCACAGCTTAGGGAACAAATACGCAAGCGCATAGACAAGCTGTCGCGCCAAGTAGAGGAGTTGCGCCGGAAGGAAGCGCAACTAACCAGCCAGTTGGAGCAACTGCGCAAAGATCGTGCTAATGCTGACAAGCAACTGCTAGCGCAGGCGTCGGCCCGCAATCTTGTGGAAAAGTGTGCAAGTCGCATACGACAATTGGAACGTCGGCTAGTATGGCACCAACAGTACCGCGATTGGTTGTTGGAGCAAAGTCAGTTTCTGCAAGATTGTCTGTCCGTGGTCGCTCCAGACGGCTTGCCAGCGCATTTGTGCGCTACGATTTGCCCACGACTGAACCGCGCTGCCGATGAGTTCGCGGAACTGTTTGCAGAAGGGCTTTTGCGCGTGCAGTTTGTAGTCAGCCAGGGTGAGTTAGATGTAACTGTCCAGAACATGCATGGTGGCGTTGGTGTGGAAGATCAAAGCCGTGGTGAACTGCGACTAGCTGCCTTAATTGCAGCATTTGCTTTGCGCGATGCGTTGGTGCGCAGCAACCTGCTGATATTAGACGAGCCGGGCGAAGGCTTAGATGCTGCCAATGCGGCCCGTTTTGCACGCGCGTTGCGGCAAGTAGCAAGCCGGTTTGGGACTGTGTTTGTTACTACGCACAGCCCGTTTATGCTTTCCGAGTTGGAGCCAGACAGGCATTATGAAGTCGTCAAGCAGAATGGCGTTGCCTGCTTGGAGGTACTGCAGTGAAGCCGGGCGGATCGCGCGTAAAAGGCAGTGCGTTTGAGCGTCACGTAGCTGCCATGATCTGCAAGGCCTTTGGCGTGCCTAAGTCCGAGTGCTACCGTACGCCCCTTAGCGGCGGCCATCCGTATGGCGACACTGGCGACTTGGTGTTAGGGCCGCAGTTATTGGCACGATGGCCGGCACTGGTGGAATGCAAGCACAGGCGTGGGTGGCGCGTGGAGCATCTGTTAGTGCCTAGCCGAGAAATGGAGCAGTGGCTGGGGCGCTTACACAGCCGTGCTATAGCGCTAGGGCGCATTCCAGTGTTAGTAGTGCGCGGCAATCGTACAGCCATCTATGCTGTAGTGCCGGATGGCCACGTACCTGCAGAGTGTTTGCCAGTTGTCCGGTTACTGGCAGCCGGTACTGTGTGGCAGGCGTGCTTGGCGCGCCAGTATTTGGAGTCGCTGGCTGCGCATGTACTGTAAGCAGCAGTATAGATACTAGTCGGAGGTGTTTATGCGTAGGAAAAGTCGAGAGGAGCTTTATGATGCATTAGCAGAGGTATTAGGTACCGAGGCTACTGCCGACAACCTAAGGGCGTTTGTCAACTATTGGGGCACAAGAGGCACTGAACGAATGCTGCGTTATAGCAGTGATAGTGAAATTGTCAGAGCACTTGATCGTGCTCTTGACTCTAAGGATTAGTTAATGGGTGTAAAGACTAACTGGACTTGCAATGTTGCTTAGCCGCGGTTGCTGAGGGCAAGACTTTGCCGCACCGCGGGCATGGCGTTGGCTTTGGTACCGCCGTTGTCCTGCCCGTCCTGCCCTATACAACCTGTTGAAACACTGACACTTATGTACGTGCCTATGCGTCGCCTATCGCACTGTCGCCGCTCCCCCACAGGCTCGGCTAAGTTGTTGAAAGCAGGGCGAATAAAGTTTTGCCGTACTCCGCCTTAGACGCCAAATTGTCTGGGTTCATGGTCGCCCCGTTGTATGCAACTTATTGAAAATGCAGGGATTATCGGCATGCCCATTAGCTGTCAATAGCGCCGTCACTGCGCGTCCCTCGCATGCTGGCTAAGTTGTTGAAAACAGGGCAAATAAAGTTGCGAAAATTTTGTTGCGCTACTCGCCATGCCGTTATATAAAGGTAGTGGAGGTAGGCGATGGACAAGAAGAAGGACGCTCTGATGATCGTTGAGGAGCTGAACTATCCGTCTTGGGTGAACATCCGCGACTTG